>WNFL01083408.1_pt2 | contig 14610 bp, 16 predicted proteins | sample 5400361 | NCBI WGS metagenome assembly WNFL01 (sample SAMN13153351, study PRJNA577476) | soil metagenome | isolation source: 40 cm soil on Douglas fir-dominated hillslope | place: USA:California | collected 2013-09-17
ATGGGCGAGGAGCTGACGCTCGCGCAGGACGCGTTCAGCGTGGGGCCGCCACAAAAGACCGCCAGAGTCCGCTGGGTGCACGTGACCAAGTTCACCGGCGCGCGAGTCGGCGCATTCAGCGCGACGAAGATGTCGGAGACCGGCGAATGGCAGGACCCTCGCACGAAGCCGAACGTGATCTTCTACCGGCTGAATCGCGCGCTGGTGACGCCGCGCAAGACCGCGCTGCAGCGTCTGCTTGGGTTCACCTACTACGACGGCGTCATCCGCAACGCATTTGGCATTCCAACCGAGCAGCTGCTCCGCACTCTCAAGGACTGGCAGCGCCAGGCCCTCGAATCCGCGGACCTGCCGATCAGGCCTATGCGCGCGCGGCCTTGAGAATCCTTTCGAGCAAGCGAGTGTCGAACGGCCTGGCGAGGCGGAGCACGAAGTGCTGCAGGCCTGCCTCCAACCATGCGTCGATGTCTTTCTCGGTGCGCACGCTCACGTTCGCGGTGCGTTCGATCTCGCGCGGGTCGCGGCCGATCTCGCGGCAGTAGCCGTCCAGGATCTCCGACTTCCGCGCGTACTCATCCGGATCTCCGATCGCGTTCCACATCTGCGCGTGTTCGGCGACCAGCCGCAGCGTCACCTTCTCGCCGCCACCACCAATCAGGATCGGCATCGGGCCCGCCGGCCCTGGCTTGAGCTTGGCGATCCGCTCCTTGATACGCGGCAGCGCAGCCTTCAGCGTCCGCAGGCGGTCGCGTGCCTCGCCGAACTCGTAGCCGTACTCGTCGTAGTCCCGCTCGAACCATCCGGCTCCGAGCCCGAGCACGAAGCGCCCGCCCGAGAGCTGGTCGATCGTCCCGGCCATGTAGGCGATGAGGTCTGGATTGCGGTAACCGATCGCCGAGACCATCGGCCCGATCTGCGGCGCATGCGTGTCTACCGCCGCGGCGGCCAGGAGCGACCAGCACTCGAATTGGTTGCCCTGAGGATCACCGTACAGCGGAAAGAAGTGATCCCAGAACCAGATGCTGTCGACGCCAAGCGCGTCGGCTCGGCGCCATGCATCGCGCAGCTCTGCGATCGTGCACTGCTGGGGATGGATGGTGACGCCGACCTTGAAACGTCTCGGTTCCCGCTCTATGGCACCATGTTCGTCCGTCATGGCCAATGACCTGATACCGCACGAAGTCGACCTTGATTCCGCCGGCGAAGATTTCTGGCGTCGCTACCACGCGCACCGGCGCGTGCGCCACGCGGAGACTCGACCGGACGATCCGTTCCTCCCGGATGATCTCGAGCGCCAGCGGGTCCTGCACGACAGGAAATTCGAGGTCGTTCACGCCTTCGAGGTGGTCCAGGGCGAGGAGATGGTTGCCTGGTTCGTCAGCTACACGGCGAAGCCAGGCGCCCCCGGCTACGAGGAGAACCGCGCATTCCTCTGGTGCCGCTTCAGCGTGCTGGCGCCGTATCGACGCAGAGGAATCGGCCGGTCATTTCTGCCGCTGATCGTCGATCTCATGGAGAACCACGGCTGTCGCACGCTGACCATGGATACCGAAGAGGAGTCCGGCCACGCGTTCATGAAGTGGCTGGGGGCGGAAAAAAAGATGGAAGGCGCCGAGAACCGGCTTCACATCCCGGATGTGGACTGGGCGATGATCCGACGCTGGATCGACGAGGGGCCGCAGAAGTCGCCTGAGACCAAGCTGGAGATCTACGACGATCACATCCCCGACGCGATGCTTGATGAGTACGCTCCACAGCTAGCGTCGCTGCTCAACACGATGCCGTGGGACGACCTGGACCACGGGCCGATAGTCGTCACGCCGGCGATTCTGCGGGATGCGTACGAGCGGTTCGACATGATGGGCATGAAGCACCACACGGTGCTCACCCGCGAGCCCAACGGTGTGATCTCAGGCATCACCGACATGAACTGGGCGCCGCACCGTCCGGCCATCCTGGAGCAGATGTTCACCGGAGTACGCCCAGACGCGCGGGGCCGGGGTATAGGCAAGTGGCTCAAGGGGTACATGCTCGACCGCATGCACCAGCTCTACCCCGACGCGGAGTGGATCTCGACTGGGAACGCCGACTCCAACGGGCCGATGCTCGCCATCAACAAGAGGATGGGCTTCAAGCGGCACCGCTGGGGCGCCGAGTATCAGATCAGCCGCGAGAAGCTGGCCGAGCGGGTGGAAGCTCTGGTCTAAGCGCGCCCGCGCTGCATGCTGCGCAGGAGCAACGTGACCCCGATGATGATCAGCAGCACCGGCAGGGCTGCCCGGCTGACGATCCCGAAGTCCTGGCCCGAGATGTTGAAGATCGACTCGAAGATCACGAACCCGATCATGAACATCAGCGCTGACCAGAACATGAGGTTGCGCCCGAGGCGCACCTGCTTGGAGTCGTGGACGCGAAGGCCCTGCATGAACAGGCCGAGTCCGGCGCCGCCCGGCACGACCAGGGTCCACGCGTAAGCCCAGCTGGCCCAGTCGCCCGTGGCGTTCTGCGCGGCGAGGATGAGCCCTGTGACGGTGACGATGCCTCCCGGCACCAGCGCGCCGGTGCCGAGGCTGACGAAGCCGACGATCAGCAGCGTGAGCCCCGGGATGATCACGTATAGCGGCCAGCCGTAGGTGCTGAGATCGATCTCAAAGAGACGCATGATCAGGAAGAAGACGCCGACCACGACCAGGACCAGCCCCAGCGCGAGGCCCGAGCTTGGTCCGGCTGCCCTCGCGGCCATTGAAGCCGCGGGAGCGGGCGGGGGATAGGCCGGCGGCGGCACCCACACTGACGTGGCGGTCGCCGGGACATCAGCCGAGCTGGTGCTTTCCTCCGAGGGCGGCGAGGCAGCTTCCGATGTGGCCTCGGCTTCTTCAGCTTCAGCTTCAGCGGCGGCCGCCGCGGGCTCGTCCACGTGCGCGGGCAGTTCAAGCTCCTCCTCGGGCTGGGGGAGCTCGGGAAGCTCCTCGGCGGACTCCTCCCTGGCGGGAGCATCCGAGAGCGCGGCCCGCATCTGGTCGAGCTGCGACGGCCGGTTCTCGACGCCGGCCTCCACCTCCACGGGCTCCGCCTGTTGCCTCTGGTGGAGTTTTGTCTACCTTCGGCTTCCGGGTGCGCGCCATGTTCCGTCCAGCTTAAACGGCGATCGACTAGGTGGATGACTCGAACAACGGGTTCACGGGCCCATGGCCGTGGCCGATCTCGAGCGCAGCTTCGATCGCGTGGGTGATGAAAGCCTTCGCCTCCTTTGTCGCGGCGAGCGGCTCGAGGCCTCGAGCCAGCCCCGCTGCGATCGCGGCTGAGAACGTGCACCCGCTGCCGTGCGTGTTGGGAGTGTCGATGCGGCGTGCAGTCAGCTCGGTCATGTCATTGCCATCGAAGTAAACGTCGGTGGCGTCGCCGCCCGCGTGGCCACCCTTGACGATGACAGCGCGCGGGCCGAGCTCGCGTAGGTCCCGCGCCGCCGCGCGTCGCTCGTCGAGAGTTCTGATGCTGCGATTCAGCAGCACCTCAGCCTCGGGAATATTGGGGGTGATGATCGCGGCCAGCGGCAGCAGCTTTCTCCGCAGGGCTTCCACAGCGTCGTCGCGCAGAAGCTTGGCGCCACCCTTCGCGACCATCACAGGATCGACCACAAGCTGGGTGATCCCGTGATCGCTGATAGCAGCCGCTACGGCCTCGATGATCTCGGCCGACGAAAGCATGCCGGTCTTGGCCGCGCGCACGTCGAGGTCGCTCACCACCGCATCGATCTGCGCGCGAATAAGCCGTGTTGGCAGCTCGAGGATCTCGGTGACGTCAACTGTGTTCTGCGCGGTGATCGCGGTGATGGCCGACGTGCCGTGCACACCGAGCGCCGCGAACGTCTTCAGGTCGGCCTGGATGCCCGCGCCGCCGCCAGAGTCCGAGCCGGCGATGGTGAGGGCGACGGGAAGCTTCATGCTCGGCGCAGGGCTGCGTACACGACCGCGGCGACGCCGATGCTCACCAGGCCGCTGACGTCGGCGCCATGGAGGCCGTGGATGAGCCCGTCGTTGAAGAAGCTCGGCTGCGCCATCACGTTCCCGAACAGGTTCTGGTAGTTCACGAAGAGCAGGCTGGCCACCGTGCCGGCCAGCCAGGCTGCCAGCGCGGCCGCAGGCCTCGCTTTGCCCTCGAACGCAAAGAACGTGAGCAGTACCACCGCCGCCCAGGCGGGCGCCCAGAGGTAGGTGAGGATCAGGAAGTCTTCGTACGCGACATGGAAATCGCTGACCAGCACCGCGTAACCGGCGAGCGCGGTGCCGAGGATTCCGCAGCCGAGTGCGCTCTGCCACCGCCGCACGCGGATGCCCATCGCCAGCGCGACAAGGCCCGCGGTGTAGACGTCCAGGTAGTTGGCCCATATCTCGCCGACCACAACGAAGAGGAAGAAGGGGATCGCGACCCACGCCGGTGCGTGCGCGCTGATCACGCCCAGAGGCCCCTGGGTCGAGGCGAGCTGAAGGTCGATGGTGGGCAGCAGCACGCCGAACGCGCCGAGCAGGATCATCGGCAGCGCCACCCCGACCACCGGCCACGCCGTCACCGCGTGCACCGAGCTGGATCGCGGCAGGTAGCGTGAGTAGTCGCTGGCGAACGGGTACCAGGACGCGACCAGCGCGAAGCACGTCATGAACCCGAGCACGAAGGCGCCGGGGTAATCCGGGAGCTGGGGCGCCAGCGCGATGAAGACTACGGCCGACAGGCCCGCGAAGATCAGTGCTCCGTACGTCTCGAGGACCTTGATCGTCTCGTGGCCGTAGATCGCGACACCGACGCTGATCGCCGCTACCAAGACCACGAATGCGAACGTCACGAGCGTGTTGCTCGTGCCGAAGATCTGCGCGCCGGCTTGCGCCGCAATCACGCAGTCGACCGCGAACCACCCGACCGCGAGAAAGAGCGTCAGCGCCGCGCCGACGTAGGAACCGCGCCGGCCGAAGATGCCGCGCGTGAACACGATCTGCGGGAGCCCCGAACGCGGCCCGGTGTTGCTGAGAAGGCCGAGAATCGCGGCGGCCGCGATCGTGCCGAGTGTGGTCGCGGCTAGACCGTCCCACACGCCCAGCCCGTAGTAGGTCGTAAGCAGGCTGGCGGTGAAGAGGCTGGCGTAGTTGACGAACGCGCCCGCCCACAGGAACCCAAGCTCGCGCGGAGTCCCGTGGCGCTCGGCGTCAGGGATGGCGTCGATGCCGTGGCTCTCGACCTGCCCGAAGGCGTCGGCCGTTTCGACAGTCCTGGCGCCTGCGTCCGACATCGTCCTCCCTCCGCTGGCATTACCCAGTTCAGGTGCATGCGGTCGGCGCTATTTCGTCGGCGCCCTCTCAGCCCGCCTTTCGCGAGCTCCCGCGTTACGCGGATTCTACGTCCGGTCTAGCTCTGTCTCCACGGCGCGGGGAGGAGGCACGAAAGGATGCGGTACACCTCGGGATTCAGGCTCAGGCCGATGTGGCTGCCATTCACCTCGATCGCGTTGATGTCCGGGCGCAGGCACGCTTTCCAGTTGACCACGCCGTCGGAGCGCGAGTAGATCGACGTGGTCGGCACGCGCGGCGCGGCGGCGAGGTCGCGGAGGAAGCGCATCTCCACCGAGGCGGGATGCCCGAAGCGCATGACGTTGTACAGGTGCGCGGCGTGCACGCCGGCCATCGTGAGTGGGTGGACGTCGAATGGATCCTTCAGCGGTGAGCCAAGCGTGATCACCTGCTCGACGAGATCGGGCTTGCGATGCGCGAGCACCTTCGCGAGCACGCCGCCGCGGCTGTGCCCGACGATCGACACACGAGCGCCCGTACGTCTGTGCAGCGCTGTCAGCGTGTCGATCAGAGGACGCAGCATCACCTCCGAGTACATGACGTTGAACGTGACGCCGGCCATCCGCGGGCGGTAGCCCATCCTCTTCAACCAGTCGTATGGAGTCCCCAGCGTCCAGTCGCCCGCGAGAAAACCCGGCACGAGCAGCACCGGACGTCCCAGGCCTGGCGGCACCTCAACGCCGCGAAACACCGGGTCGCGGATGAGTCTCAGCCACTCGATGTACATGCGGCCTTCGAGCCACATCGGAGGAGCGGGCCACCAGCGGCCCATGTGACGAAGGTCGGGGAGAACCGAGGAAGTTATCTCTTCCCAGCGGCTTCTTTTGTGATGTCCCGAAACCGTTGCCAAGTTGAAGTGTTGGTCGTTGCTCCGTTAAGAAATGGCGGCGCGCCGGATTCTATCTGCCATCCAGCCGGAAAGAATCCGGCGAGGTGACGAGCTTATGGCGCATTGCGTCAATTCTACGTCGGGAAGTTGAGGATCGAGCCCGCCAAACGCAAGAGGATCTCCGTCACGACCGAGGCCGATCGACGCCCGTCCTGGTGCAGGCGGTCAAACGCTGGGAACGACGTCAGGACGGCGATCACGTCCTCGGCCTCCTTCAGCGAGCAGCCAGGGCGAAGGCGATCCTCAGCGGCGAGGCGAGCCGCCAGCTCGCGCACGCGCTCCTGCGGTTCCGGCGTGTCGGGCAGCCGGCGGAAGAGGGCAGGATCGGTCGCCCAATGCGCCGCAGCTGCTGCGATGAAGGATCGGAGATCGGTCCGATCGGATCGCCCCGCGGCGTGTGCGGCCTCCGCCACCGCCGCGAGCAGGCCGCCCCGCGACCCAAAGTGGTGGTAGACGCTCAGGCGGGACACTCCTGCCTGTGTAGCGACAGCTCCCAGGGTCGGCCCGCCGGGGCGCTCGCGGAGCAGCGTCTGGGCCGCATGCAGAATGGCCTGTCGGGTGCGAACGGCTGCCGACTCTCTTCGCGGGCTGCGGTAAGCCCGATCTCGAGCGATCACCCAATTAACTTAACAGACTGTCTGTTAAGCTAACGCCTAGAGGCCGAGCGTGAAGCGGGCCAGCCGGTCGCGAACCTGGGTGGGAAGGACCTTGGAGTAGATGTCGATCGCCCGGGCGTCGTAGCCAACGAGGTAGCGGGGCTTGGGGCTCTTGGCCGTCATCACGCCGGTGATCACTCGGGCGACCTCGATCGGATCACCCATCAGGCGCTGGCTGGCCTTGATTCCGGTCTCGAGCCGTTTGTAGGCGGTCAAGTACTCGGAGTCGATGCGCCTCTGGAGGTCGTTGCCGGCCCCTTCCCAGATGTTGGAGCGGAAGGCGCCCGGCTCGATCAGCGCGACGGCGATGCCGTCGGAGGCCACCTCCACCCGGAGCGCGTCCGAAAGCGCTTCGAGCGCGTGCTTGGCCGCCTGGTACCAGCCGGTGAGAGGAGTCGTCATGAGCCCGTAGACCGATGAGATGTTCACGATCCGTCCAGCGCCTCGTGCTCGCATGTGCGGGACGGCGAGGCGCGCCAGGCGCATCGGGCCAAGCACCATGGTCTCCAGTGCCAGGCGCGCGTCGTCGTCGGTGACGTCCTCGATCGCGCCACTTGCGGGCACGCCCGCGTTGTTCACGAGCCCGAAGGGCTTGAGCTCGGCGATGACGGCTTCGCACTGCTTGGCGTTGGTCACATCGAGCGTGACGGTGCGCACCTTGACGTGAGCCGCGCGGGCGGCGCGGGTGATGCTGCGAGCCTTCGAAGGAGTCCTGACCCCGCCGACCGGTGCGAAGCCCCTGCGCGCGAGCTCGATCAGGGTCGCCAGCCCGATTCCGGTGCCGGCGCCTGTGACCAGCACCGTCCGATCCTGGGCCGCCATGGGGACCCACAACCTAACATCGCGGCGAATGAGGTTGTGGAACCCCGTGGGCGTCCGCGAGTTCGCGGCGCTGGCCCGGGATCCTGTCTTTCGCGGCCGCGGCATCCCTCACGGGGATGGCCGCGCGGTGCTCCTCATCCCCGGCTTTCTGTCGGGCGACTGGTCGATGTTGATCATGAGCAACTGGCTGCAGCGGATCGGCTACACGCCGCACATGTCAGGCATCACCCTGAACATTCATCACTCCGAGCACATGATCGCCGGGCTTCGCAAGCGGCTCGTCGCTGTCCGCGCCGAGTCCGATGGACGCGTGAGTCTTGTCGGCCACAGCCGTGGTGGCGTGCTCGCGAAGGTGCTCTCGTCGCGAATGCCGGACGCGGTCGAGCAGGTCATCGGCCTGGGCTCGCCATTCGCCAACCAGTTCGACGTGGCACCGTTGACCAACGTCGCCGTCGGCGTCATCCGCACCGCCGGGGAGCTGCGCTACGGACGCAGCTTCGAGGCGGAGGGCCGCTTTGGGCACGAGCTGCGCCAGCCTCCGGCAGTGCCGACGACCTCGATCTACACGAAGTCAGACGACGTGGTGAACTTCCGCAGCTGCCTCCGGCCTGACATCCCGGCCATCTCCGTTTGGGGCGGCCACAACGGACTGGTCGTCAACCCCGAGGTCTACCGTTTGCTGGGCCGCCTGCTTGCGAGACCGCGCCGTCCGGCGGCGTGAAGTCGTCGGCGCGCGCCGCTTTCGCGCCGGCCTGGTCGCGGCCTCGTGGTAATCGGCCGCCGCCTGCTCGAGGTGGCGCGCGAAATCGTCGAGGTCCGGCACGAGGTCGCGATCAGCAAGCGCGCCGAAGAAAACGCTCCCGTTGTACGAGACGATCGCGATGTTCAAGCCGAGCGAGTGATACACGGAGACGAATGGCCACACATCGATGAGCTCGGCGCCTCCTGTGTAGAAGGGAATCTGCGGGCCGGGAATGTTCGTCACCACCAGGTTGATCACCGATTGTGGTGACCAGCGCATCTGCGTGGTCATCAGGTTGCCGGCGAGGTTCTGCAGCGTCGCCGGCGCCCAGGTCGCGAGCTGCGTGAGTGTCTGTGCGGCGACCGCCTGACGAGAGCGCTTGAGGTCGCCCGTGGCTGCTGTGACCATGTGCACGCGATCCGATGGAAGCATCGGCGGCAGCGGCACCTCGAGCACCATCGCGCTTACAAGGTTGCCCAGCCGGTAGCGCTGCGAATCGTCACGCACGCTGACCGGAGCGAACACGCGCAGCGAATCCGGGATGGCATCGCCACGCTCGTAGAGCCACCGCGACATCGCCTCGCCGATGAGCGCGAGCACGACATCGTTCACAGTGCCGCCGAACGCTGTCTTGACGTCCTTGAACCACTGCAGCGGAACCTTCACCGACTGCACTCGACGATGCGGGCCGATGGGTTGGTTGAAGAACAACGGCGTGCCGGGCCTCAGCCATGACAGGGCAAGCTGCAGTCCACCGGTCCATGGCGAGCGAAGCACGGCCTCGAGCAGCTCGCGCGGCTGCAGCTTGACGATGTCTTTCACCACCTCGAGCGGCGACATCGACCTGGTCATTTGCGCCAGCAGGTCGTTGCGATTCGGCGCCGGCCGCGGTTTCCACTTGCGCGGGCGTGCATAGCGCGCCGGCTCAGGCTCGACATCGAGCAGCAGCGTCGCCAGGTCGACCGTCGAGATGCCGTCGACCATCGCGTGATGGACCTTGTTGACGACGGCGATGCGTCCGCCCGTCAACCCTTCGACGATCGTGACCTCCCACAGCGGCTTGTTCAGATCCAGCGGCCGGGCGAAGACGCGCGCGACGTAATCGCGAAGAGTTTTGTCGTCGCCCGGGCTCGGCAGCGCAGCGCGGCGGACGTGGTACGAGAGATCGAAGTCCGCATAGTCAACCCAGACTGGGTTGCCGATGCCGCCCGGCGGCCACATGAGCTTCTGGCGGTAGCGCGGGACGAGGTGCAGGCGCTCCTCGATCGTTCTTGCGAGCCCGAGCGCTCCGCGTCCGCCCTTCACGCGCGGCGTGCCTTCGAAGATGTACGTCGCACCGATGTGGAGCGGGGCCTCGTGGCGCTCCGCGTACAGGAACCACGTGTCGATGCCGGCGAGAGGTTCGAAATAGGGCCTTGTCATGTCGCCCCCAACGATCGGATTGTGCCACTCCACTCCCGATCGCGTCGCTGTGCGACATTGCGGCTGTGATTCCCGTGGCGATCGGCCTTGCCTTGGCCGCGGCTGTCGTCCATGGGACATGGAACGTGCTGGTGAAGGTGAGCGGCGATCCGCTCACGACATTCCAGCGCGGAACGGTGTTGGCAGTGCTGATCACCACCGTGCCTGTTGCGATCGCCTGGTTCGCGATCGGCCGGCCTTCCATCAGTGTCGCCGCGATCGGCTTTGCGGTGGCTTCAGCAGTGTTGGAGCTGGCGTACCTGTGGTTGCTTTCTGCTGCGTATGGCCGCGGCGAGCTGTCGGTCGTTTATCCGATCGCGCGCGGCTCGGCACCGCTGCTCGCGGTCGTGATCGGGCTCGTCGTGCTCGGTGAGCGACTCACCGGCTTGCAGCTCGCGGGCGTCGCGCTGCTGCTCGGCGGGATCCTTGCGGTCACGCTGCCGCAGACCAGTGGACGCGCGACCCTCCCAGCGCTGATGACCGGGGTCGCCATCGCCGCATACACGGCGGTCGATCGCGTTGGCGTGCGGCTCACCATCCCGTGGGTGTACGGATGGATGCTCGTCGCGATTCTCGCTGTGCTGGTCACGGTCACTCTTCCGCTGGCCGGGCGTTTGCACATCCGGCCCGAGGGCGCGGGCGAAAAAGCGCCATCGCTGCCCCAAGCGGCCCTGATCGGGGTGTTCATGTGGTGCGGATACCTGCTGGTCCTGCTCGCGCTCTACATCGCACCCCTTTCGGTGGTCGCCCCCGTCCGTGAGACGGCGGTCGTGGCCGTGGCCGTGTGGGGCGTTTGGAAGCTCCGCGAGCGTCGATCGGCCGTGCTCAAGATCGCCGGCGCGAGCGCAACTCTGGTCGGCGTCGCCCTGCTGGCGCTCTGAAAGGAGCCCGCTGAATCGCGTGGTAGGCTAAATGAGTCGCCCGAGGGGGGCCGATGTGCGCCGCGGTCGTCGATTCTTCTCGAAAGGACCCGTGCGTTCGTACCTGACTTTCGAGAAGAGGAGTTCGACATGCCGACAGGCACCATCAAGAAGCTTGTATCCGATCGAGGGTTCGGCTTCATCGCGGCTGAAGATGGGCGGGAGTACTTCTTCCACCGGACCGGTCTGGACTCGAGCGTGAACTTCGACTCCCTCGCCGGCGGTGAGCGCGTGAGCTTCGAGATTGAGCCCAGCCAGAAGGGCCCACGGGCCAACCGCATCAAGCTGGCTTAGGTCACAGCTACAAACGGCCGGTCGCCCGGGGCGGCCGGCTTTTTTTGTCTGAGCTGACATGAGCACCGCAGTCAGACCGGCATTCGAAATCTCACCGTCCGGCGATTACTCGTTGCGGGCGAGCGCCGATTTCATCGGTGCCTGGCACGAGGCGCCGTCCGAAGGCCACGCCGGCGGCGGCCACCTGCACCTCGCATTTCTCACCGACGCAGGGTGGAAGCCGGTTGGGGTCTGCCTCACTCAAAGCGCTGATTCGCATGTGCACGGCGAGGTGTACGGCGACGCGAGCGCCGTCGAGGTTCAGGCGAAGGTGGCGCGCATCCTGAGTCTCGACGTGGACGGCTCGGGCTGGCATGACGTCGGTTTGCGCGATCCGGTCGTCGGGCGTCTGCAGCGGACGTTCGCCGGGTTCCGCCCCGTCAACTGGTCCGACGCGTACGAGGCTGCGGCGTGGTGCTTGATCTCGACGCGTATCTCGATGCGGCAGGGCCAGGGCGTGAAGGACAGGCTGTCGCGCGACATCGGGCACGAGGTCGACATCCATGGCCATCGGATGTGGACGTTTCCCGCGCCGTCCCAGCTTGTGACGCTCGAATCGTTTCGCGGGCTGTTCGGCCGCAAGGTCGAGTATCTGAACAAGTTGGGCGAGGCAGCGCTCGCCGACTGGCTCGACACTGAGCGGCTTCGCGCGATGGCTCCAGACGCCTGCCTGGCCGAGCTTCGCCGCCTGCCTGGCATCGGCGAGTGGGGAGCGCAGCTCATCCGCCTGCGAGCGCTGAGTGCGGTCGACGAGATGCCGACGACCGAGCGCCGCTTGCTCGCGGCCCTGCGCGAGGCTTACGGGCTGCAGCGCGAGCCCGACATGGCGACGCTCGAGGGCTTGTCCGAGGCCTGGCGTCCATATCGGATGTGGGTTTGCGTCTGCCTGCGTCGCACGGGCGGCGAGGGCGGGGGGATGACGCACTCCCGCGCGACCGGGTAGCGCGTCTTAACAGGCTGCGTTGACCTGACCTTTTTTCGCTCGTAGCCTCGGCGCAGGTTCAGGCCGGCGGGGGAGGGACGGCCCGGAGGAGGGAGGGCCCGCGAAAGGAGCGCCTAGCGCGAGGCGCGGCGCACGTAGAGCAGCGCTCCCGACCATAACGCGACGCCTGCCGCCAGCAGCACCCACATGGTCGTGTCGATCAGCTCCAGCTGCACCAGCGCGCCGAAGATGCACATCGCGGCCGCCCCCGCGAGGACGAATGCGCCGGGCAGCAGAACCCACGCCGAGTACCACGGTGGTTGCACGGCATCGCCGCGGTCCAGCAACCGGCCCCCGATAAAGATGACGACCGCGCCGACCAGGGCCGGCAGGCTCATGCGCACCGCCCACGCGGTGCCGATCGCTCCGACTGCGGCGCCGATCAGCGGCTGGATGCCGGCGAGCGCGAGCACGCACGGCACCGTGAATCCCAGCAGGCGGATCAATACGCTCGGCGCCGGCACTCGACTCATGTCCTCCGCGCCGTCACGACGAGGTTGCGGCTGTGTGTCGTGATCGCGCCCGGATACTCTCGTTGCACCGCCTCGGTCGCCTCCGCCATGAAGGTCTCGCGGAGAGGCTGGTCCACCGCATCGGTACGCCACGCGAACTGCCACCAGCCCATGCACCGCGAGACCAGCATTTCGGCCGAATCCCAGTGCACCTCCTCATCGACGACCTCAACGGTTGCGGATGCGAAGCCCGCGCCGATGGCGGCAGAGCGCGAGTTGCCGAGTCATCGACGGCCTTGGGCGCCGGTGGGAGATGACGGTCGACGACGCGGTCGATGAGCGCCCACACCGATTCGTCGACGCCCGCCGCGGGCACGCTCGCGGCGAGGACTCCAGACGGCCGCAGCACACGCCAGGCCTCGCGCAGCGCACGGTCTAGGTCAGGTGCGAACTGCAGCCCGTGGCCGCACGCGGCAGCGTCGAACGCCTGGTCGGGCAAGCCCAACCTCTCCATATCCATCACTGCGAACCACGTGCCCGGCGGATGCTCGCGGGCCGCGAGCGCGATCATTCCGCGGGCCAGGTCGACACCCAGCACCCGGCCGCCGGGCTGCACTCGCTGCGCCAGCAGCCGCGTGATGTTGCCGGGCCCACAAGCGAGGTCGAGAACTGTCATGCCAGGAGTCGCCCCGCTCCGTTCGAGCATGAGCAAACGTCCACGCGCCTCGCCGCGCGCCATGACCTCGTCGAGCCGCGACTTGTAAGCCTCGGCGTGGCGGCTGAAAACCGCCGGGTACAGCTCCTTGGATTTCACGCCGCGGGGCTTCGCCACTCCCGCTCCAGCCACATCGCCGCGGCCAGCGCGCCGGCGTTGGTGCGGCCGATTACCTGGATCCCGACCGGCAGTCCGCTCACCGGAGCCGGCAGCGACACCACCGGCTGGCCTGTGAGGTTGAACGGACGCGTGTATCGCGCCAGCGGCTCGCGAGCCTCGATGCCTGCGGTGACGAGCGGGGCCACGATCGCCGTGGTGGGCAGGATCAACGCGTCGACTTCCGACATCGCCGCACGCGCGGCCGCTTGCAGGCCCGGCCGAGCAGTCCGCGCCTCCTCGTAATCGACAGCGAGGATCTCGAGTCCTCGTCGGAGCAGGGTCAGCACGTCAGCTCCGTATTTGTCCGGGTATTCGGCCACCCAGCGCCGGTGATAAACCGAGGCTTCGACCATCAGGATGGTCAGCCCATCCCGGAAAAGAGCGCCGTGCTCGACGAACTGGATCTCGGGAATTCCTGTGGACACCAGCGCCCAGGCGCGCGATGTCTGATCGTCAAGGTCGCGCACCCAGTTCGCCGGGACCGCGAATCGCGGCCTTGAGCCGGGCATCGACGGCGGAGCCTCGCCCGACATCATCGCGAAGGCCTGAGCGGCGGTTGCCACATCAGGCGCCATGGGACCAAGCGTGTCGAGGGAGTGACTGAGCGGGATCACGCCGGTGGTGTCGATGGTGCCAAACGCCGGTTTGAAGCCGACGACGCCGCACAGGGCGGAGGGGATGCGGATCGAGCCGCCGGTGTCGCTGCCGATTGCCCAGTCGCACATGCCCCTGGCGACGGCGACGGCCGAGCCTCCGGACGAGCCACCGGCCACACGGCTCGGGTCGTGTGGGTTGAGGACCGCGCCGAAGTGCGGATTGACACTCGTCACGCCATATGCGAACTCGTGCAGGTTCGTCTTGCCGACCATCACGCATCCATGCCCGCGCAGGCGCTGCACTACCGGTGCGTCCTTGGCGGCCGGCGTCTTGGGCAGGATGATCCCGCCCGCGGACGTGACCGTGCCTTTGACATCGACCAGGTCTTTGACCGCTACGACGGGTCCGTCGCCCGTCTCGTCAGAGATCGAGATGAAGGCGTGCAGCTCGCTGTCTTGAGCGATCCGTCGCTTTGCGTCTTCGAGCTTCACTGCGCAATTCTCGCAGCGGAAAGGTATTCTCCCGGGCGATGCAACAGCCCAC
>WNFL01353868.1_pt1 | contig 14610 bp, 12 predicted proteins | sample 5400361 | NCBI WGS metagenome assembly WNFL01 (sample SAMN13153351, study PRJNA577476) | soil metagenome | isolation source: 40 cm soil on Douglas fir-dominated hillslope | place: USA:California | collected 2013-09-17
TGGTCCAAGCTAAGATCACAAAGATGTTGGAGACTCAATTATAGAGAGCGAACAAAGTAAAGAACCAAGTGGCAGGAATCATAGCCGGGCAGCGTTGGGCAGCTCGCCGGAAGCTGGTCCAGATGGAAAACTCGAGGGTGGTACCCTTGGTGAGGATAGGTTGACCTTGATTGACTCGCATATATTGACATTATTATACCCTAGTATGGGCCAAGCAAGAAGGACACCCCTGGTTCCCAGCCGTGATACATGATGGAACGGAAGAAGAGATCCCGGCTCGAGTGCAGGAGGCCAGGAAGGAAGTATGTTCAACCATGACTCCGGAAGAACGGAATACTCTCCAAGTAGTAAGGTTCTATGACAAAGCCTTCAATTGGTATGAAAGACGCTTTCGTGTCCAAATCCCCTTCGTTGACACAATACCAGGGGCTACGTTCCTTTGAAGTGGATACGATTGCTATTTGAGGACGACGCACGCGACAAATATTTGTTGAATGTGCGAGATAATTTCTGCATCTTTTGCAGTTTCTCTGACCACATCGATTAGGGAAAGTTTCGAAATCACACTGTGCGCAGTCAGGTTCGAGCTGCCTTTCGGTGAGTCATCCTCCTATGGCTGATTGCCATGACTGACCAGCACTCAGACGTGCTGTGGCAGAGAAGGCAGAGGCGGGCGGGGAAGACGATGCTGAAGAAGAACATGTAGATAATTAACAGATCACAGACCACTCAGAGGTGGGCGAATTGTCCTTCCATTATCTTTCTCGAGAACTTTCGCTGGAAATTGCAAGGGATGAATTCTCTGGAACATTTTGTTCTTTGAACGCATTAGAGTCCCTTTAAAAGGGGAGCAAAGATTCGAAACTTACTTTTGAATAGCCGTGCGAAGAATGCCTTTCGTTTGGTTGATTGGGTGGCGCTTTTCGCTTCTGAAGCCGCCGAATTTTCCATACGTGGGCGTGACGGGTTTACTTTGACTTCACCGTTCCGAGTGTACACTACGTCAAAGGCCGTCAGGTCCAACTGTGATGGTGTTGGTTCAATCACAGCGGTCGCTCGAGGAATGATTGGCCTTGGGTCCATGGCCGGTGGGGTTTCAACCTCTGTGTTGAGCGATAAGCGTTGGGGGCCTTCAGTGGCTCGAGAAACCTTGCTCACCTCCAGGAAATGAGGCGCATGGAATAACTACCCTCACGTCCACCCCCATGAACCTACAAGCTTGCTCATAACCCGTTGCCCAGGCGATAGAGGGGGCATGCTCGTTCGTCTGGTTGATACCATTGGTCCCGCGATAGATAGTTGTGTAAGTTTTCAGTTGTGTAGGAATGGTGTTTTTGAAGTCTATGATTCTATGAGGCAATAACGTCTCCTTATATGCGGGTACGACAAACGTCAAATGCTGGAGAGTGTTGGGGAGGTTTCCAGGAAACTGAGGACCCATAAGATAGATAGATTTGATAATGCGCAGCTCTGTCAAATTTGCAAAGCTGGAGAGAACATCGCATAATCCTTCGTCCCATTGGACTTTTTCGAGGGTAAGTGATCGAACAGTACCCAAATGTTCTGAGAGAGCGGTTCGTAAATCAGAAGCGAACCATGAAGCACTAAGAGTACAGTGTTCTAGCATTCCAACGGAGCGCTTGAGCATCCATTGTGCAGTTACCAAAGAGTCATGCCTGAAGGCTGTGAGGTCGTGAAATTCTCGCAGGGCGAAGGATGGCGGAGGGAGACTCGCAGGATTGTCGAAAGGTACCTCAAGGACAAGTGATTGCAGGCTGCTCCATAGGTCAACCACTTTCGACATTTCGTGGGGTTGAATAAAGGGAGGGCCAGCCGGGACAGCCATGGAGAGTTTGAGGATGCGAATTGAAGAAAGCCTCCTCAATGAGTTCAGCTCCTCCTCTCCGAAAGGTACCTCTCCGACCCTAAGTCGAAGTTCATGGAGCGATGGGAGGTGGGCGAGGAGAGCGGGGAGGTGTCGAGGATGGATCATTGGGAGCAACGGTGGGTCGTCAGATTCCTTAGCCCTAGAGAGCTTGATAGTTGCTACTCGGACATAAGAGGCCAAACGTCTCCCACGCTCGGATTTGTGATCTACCACCTCCAAAAAAGCCAACATGGCCGTACGAATTTGCAGAAAGAGATGTTGAAAGAGGAGGGATTGTGCAGTCCAAGACCACATACGCGATACAAGGGCATAATTATAGAGCGCCTCTCGTTGGGCCCGATGTGTCAAGGGTTCATTTGGGCTGGATTCCATAGAGTGTTGCAGGATGTGATACAAAATATCATCATTGAGTAAGCTACTCATTACTGACTCAGGAGTGCGGTCACTATGATTATGGCTCTGGAAGGGTGCTGATATTCACCGGCCACTGATGTGGGGGATATCAAGTTTGTCAAGGTCTTTAGCGCGCTAGTACTTGATGGCTTGTTGCCACGACACTCTAAACGACTTCACAAGTGCCGGAATTATCCGCGAACAAAAGCAAATGCATTGATTGTGTGTCTTCGAACAAGATATCAAACATCCAGCAAACCGCGGCAAAAGCACAATGGAGCAAACTAACAGACAGTAGGTTCCAGGACGGACGGAGGGACGCACAGAAGGTGAGGCAAGACTGAACCAAGGAGGGAATGGATGGGGCAAGGACGCGCGGAGGACGGGACGGATGGTCAGATGGTGGATGGGTGACAAGGTAATAATAAAGGATGAAACATAGACGCAAATGGATGATGAGGTGAGGACAAATAAACAATGATCAGGTACCACGCAAACAGTGATTTCCGAGTGATATACGTGCATGAATAATAACTGTATGCACGGTGGAGGGTCCTCGTAGCGATCTCCGCGGACATTAATGGTGGGGTTAAGTATTAGAATGCAAGTTGAACGGTTGAGATTCACAATATAGACTTGAGACGATGGCATCAGTCGAACAGAAGCGCTTCAGGGGACCCCATGGTGATAAAAGTAGGGGCAATTTCGCTGGTGGACCAGGGACTTGGGCTATTCGTCGTGCTATCTCCAGATTCCTTCTCGTCGGTCTCGTTCAGATCGAAATACATAGTTCGCCCTCGTTTTCCGCCTGGTGTAGGGGGTCGAGGTGTAGGGCGAACCGAGGACTTGGACTTGGACGGTGAGGTGGAGGAAGGGCTGCACCACCATGCGCGGAAACAGTCTGACCACGTTGATTAAGGGAAGTTCCGAAACCACATTGTTCGCAGTCAGGTTCGGGCTGCCTTTCGGTGAGTCACCCTCCTATGACTGGCGGCCATGACTGACCAGCACCCCAGGCGTGCCGTGGCAGAGAAGGCGGTGAAGACGATGCTGAAGAAGAAAATGCAAATGATGCATGTATATTTAACAGATCACAGACCACTCAGAGGTGGGCGAATTGTCCTTCCATTATCTTTCTTGATAGCCTTCGCTGGAAATTGCAAGAGATGAATTCCCCGGAATCTTTTGTTCTTTGAACGCATTAGAGTCCTTTAGAAAGGGAGCAAAGATTCGAAACTTACTTTTGAACAGCCGTGCGAAGAATGCCTTTCGTTTGGTTGATTGGGTGGCGCTTTTCGCTTTTGAAGCCGCCGGACTTTCCATACGTCGGCGTGACGGGTTTACTTTGACTTCACCGCTCCGAGTGTACACTATGTCAAAGGTCGTCAGATCCAACTGTGATGGATTTGGTTCAATCACAGCGGTCGCTCGAGGAATGATTGGTCTTGGGTCCATGGCCGGTGGGGTTTTACCCACTGTGTTGAGAGATGAGCGTTGGGGGCCTTCAGTGGCTCGAGAAACCTAACTCACCTCCAGAAAATGAAGCACATGGAATAACTACCCTCACGTCCACCCCCATGAACCTACAAGCTTGCTCATAACCCGTTGCCCAGGCGATAGAGGGGGAATTCTCGTATTTCTGGCTGACACCACCAGTCCCGCGATAGATGGTCGTGTAAGTTTTCAGTTGTGTAGGAATGGTGTTTTTGAAGTCTATGATTCTGTGAGGCAATAACGTCTCCTTATAAGCGGGTACGACAAACGTCAAATGCTGGAGAGCGCTGGGGAGGTTTCCAGGAAACTGAGGACCCATAAGATAGAGATATTTAATAATGCGCAACTCTGTCAATTTTGCAAAGCTGCAAAGAGCATCGCATAATCTTTCGTCCCATTGGACTTTATCGAGGGTAAGTGATCGAATAGTACCGAAATGTTCCGAGAGGGCACTCCGTAAATCAGGAGCGAACCACGAAGCATTAAGACTGCAGTGTTCTAGCACTCCCACGGAGTGCTTGAGTATCCACTGTACATTAACCAAGGAGTCATGCCTGAAGGCTGTGAGGTCATGGAACTCTCGCAGGGCGAAGGATGGCGGAGGGAGACTGGCATAAATTTCGAGCGGTACCTCAAGGGAAAGTGATTGCAGGCTGCTCCATAGACCAACCACTTTTGACATTTCGTAGGACTGCGCAACGGAAAGGCGAGCCGAGGAAGGGCTAGCTATGGAGAGCTTGAGAATGCGAATTGAAGAAAGCTTCCTCATCGAGTTCAGCTCCTCCTCTCCGAAAGGTACCTCTCCAACACCAAGTCGAAGTTCATGGAGCGATGGGAGGTGGGCGAGGAGAGCTGGGAGATGTCGAGGGTGGATCATTGGGAGCAACGGCGGGTCGTCGGATTCCTTAGCCCTAGAAAGCTTGATAGTTGCTACTCGGACATAAGAGGCCAAACGTCTCCCGCGCTCAGTCTTGTGGTCTACCACCTCCAAGAAAGCCAACATGGCCGTGCGAATTTGCAGAAAAAGGTGCTGAAAGAGGAGGGATTGTGCAGTCCGAGACCATATACGCGATACAAGGGCATAATTATAGAGCGCCTCTCGTTGAGCACGATGTGTCAAGGGTTCATTTGGGCAGGATTCCATGGAGTGTTGCAAGATGTGATACAAAATATCATCATTGAGGAAGCGGCTCATTCCCGACTTGAGGTATAATTATAGCTCAGGAAGACTGCTGGTGTTCCTAAGTACTGACGTGGAGGATATCAAGTGTGTCAAGGTCTCTAGCACGCCAGTACTTGATGACTTGTTGCCACGACACTCTAAACAGCCTCAGAAGTTTCGAAATTTAAGTTTATCCTCGAACAAAAGCAAATTCATCAATGGTGCCTCTTCGAACAAAACATCAAACATCCACCTAACAGCAGCAAAAGCACAATGGAGCAAACTAACAGGCAGTAGGTTCCAGGACGAACGGAGGGACGCACAGATAGACAAAGACGCAGAGCAGGAGGAGTCCCCCATCTACTACATGTAGAGCGAGGCAAGACTGAACCAGGGAGGGAATGGATGGGCAAGGACGCGTGGAGGACGGGACGGATGGACAGGTGGTGGATGGGTGACAAGGTAATAATAAAGGCTGGAATATAAATGCAAATGGACGATGAGGTGGAGGACAAGTAAACAATGATGAAGTATCATGCAAATAGCGATTTCCGAGTGATATACGTGCAGGAACAATAACCTTAGGCATGATGAAGAGTTACTCGTAGCGATGTCCGCGGACATTAATGGTGGGGTTGGGTATTAAGATGCAAGGTTGTATGGGACAGATTCGCAATATAGACTTGAGACCATGGCATTAGTCGAACAGAAGCGTTTCAGGGAACTCCATGGTAATAAAAGTAGGGGCAAGACACCAAGTCGTGAACACTGGGAGCGAGGCGATCAATCATCAGTGGAACGTCCAAGACAAGGAACGGAAAGAAAACGCGTACTGGAATAAAGATAAGGCTAGATCAGTGAAAAGGAAAGGAAAGGATCACTCGGGAGTCCCTCCCCATATGGCTCCGAAAAAAATCTTTGCATGGCCGACGACACCAGCGAGGACGCCAGCCGAGTTCGGAGATGACGGGGGTGGTGATGGTTGTGTCCTCTGCGGTGATCGAGATTCATCGTTGCTGCTGATACTGCAGCTGCTCACTTCCTTCTTTGAGGATCTGCTCCGTGACTCGGAATGGCGCTTGGCTGCGTTTCGGGTGACCACCATGGCAGAGGGCGAAGGACTCGACGGTCCAACCGCAACAGCCGCGGCGGTGAAGGCCGCTGGAGCAGGGCTCTTCGTGGTGGGGGAGACGATCGCCTTCGGAGGACAAAGTTTGGTTCCAGGCTTTGGCGGGACGGAGTTGTCCTTCTTGAGTGGCTGCTCCGATGCCGAACTCAGCACGGTGGACGAGTTGGACGAAGTCGGGGTCGAGGCGGAAATGATGGGACTCGTGTTGTCCGTCTGCTGCGGCGCGTGAGGGTGAGTGGCGAGGTGGGGTGACCGTAACTCGTTGATTCGGGATGGAACCGGCACGGTGGTGGCTCCACTGCTGGCACTCCCATTCGACTCCGTGCTCACGGCACTTGTGAGGGAGGCCCCAGACGCTTTCGGTCGTTTCGGCAAGGGCATTGGAACTTTGAGGGTGTGTATTGGGTCAGCCGTAGGGCCCGAACTGGTAGCGGCGCTGGAGTTGCTGGCGGTCTGAACTCCCCTCCACTCGTTCGGTGAAGGTGGCGACACAGACGAGTCGAGTCCCAGACTCGTGCGTTCTCGCCAGGGAACGGCAAATTCGCTGGTGGACCAGGGACTTGGGCTATTCGTCGTGCTGTCTCCAGATTCCTTCTCGTCGGTCTGGTTCAGGTCTAGATGCATAGCTCGCCCTCGTTTTCCGCCAGGTGTAGGGGGTCGAGGTGGAGGGCGAACTGAGGGAGAAGGGGGAGGGGAAGTGAACTTGACGCTCGGCTTGGACGGTGCTGGGAGTGGAGGTGGACGAAGGGCCGCACCAACACGCGTAGAACCGAGAGGTCCGTCCTGTTCTCCCACACTCGAGTGTGACCGGACTAATACAACCCCACTTCTTGGCACAATCTGGGAGGAACTGGAAGTCCTGACAAGGCTGGGGCCGCCGTCATGACGCCGGATAGGACTAGTTGTACCAGGTCTTCTTACAAACTCTCTCCTCGTCTCTTCTCCCTCCTCCTCATCATCGTCGTCATCATCGTCCTCGTTTCCATCCTCCTCGCTGGCATCCCGACTCCGACTCCATGAACCAGACTCGTACCGCAAACTGCTACCAGCTCGCCCTCGGGCCACAATGCCCAAAATGGACGAGTCCCGGTTACCGATGATGCCAACGGAGCCTGAACCGACGATGCCAGCGCCAGGGCGAGGCGAAAGGCTTCCAATAGGACTGGCGCTGCTGCCGCCCGTACTACTTCTCTCCCTCTCAGAAATGGAGGACGAGCTAGCAGTCCGTAATAGCGATCGGCCTCGTCTCGGGGGCTCCTCTGCGGCGCCACCGCCCAAACCACCACCAGGTCCGTTCATGGTACGACCTCGCGATTCAAAGGGGGGCGGCCCATCACTACCACCACTGCTCAGATTGCCGCTAGAGACCTCCACAACCGAGGCATTTCGGACAATACCACCAAACCCAATTCGCCCCCCACCACCTCCGCCATAGCTCTGACTCCTGCCGCCAAGTGCGAACGTAGACTCCCCAATGTTGTCCAAATCGAATCCGGTAGATCGTGGCAATGGTCCTCCTCGGCCTCTTGTTGTCGGAGCCGAAATCCCACCAAGGGTCGTAGATGGGCCAGAGGACGAATGCTGTACTTGAGTACCAGCGCGGAGAGATGGATTATCAGCCTCCAAGTTGGTCGAGCCGGGGGATTGGCCAGCTCCAAGGAGGGGCCACTGCACAGCGCTGGAAGTTGCGATAGCAGTGACAACGGTCGAAGGGGTCGCAATGCTGCCGCTGCTACCTTTGATGCTGCTACCACTACCACTCCTCCCACTCCTCAAACTCCCCCCACTTCTCCTACGCCGGACAGTGATCGCATCTGCATCTTCGTCGGTATACACTGGTTCCCTGACGAGTCCATCACCGTCAGGTAACAATCCACCATTCAATTCAGTTGGTTCAAGCCGTCTCGAGTGCCTTCGCCCCGAGGCGTGCACAGGGACACCCGAAAAATAATCCAACATCTTCTCCTGGTAGGCCCAGTCGCCCTGGCTGGCACCAACGAGCTCCGGGCTGCGGTTAAGCGAGATGGGCGATGCAATCTTTGCGCCATGGAAGCCGTACGGACTCCGCACACCGTTGCTACCGGCCGACGCCGCGCGTATCAACCGATATTCGAGTCCCTGATGGTCCACTCCGCTCGGCGGCACGAAGACAACTGCCGGACTGGGCGCGGGGAGGTCGACGGCTTCCTTGAGCAGTGCGGGAGGGAAGGGCGCCGTGATCATGGATAGCTTGGGTGGTCCGCCGGCGAGGTGGGCGGTCGTGCTAGAGCTGGACCGTGAACCTGAGCTGAGACGTCGCGATGTCAGAGTCCCGCTTGAGCTCAAGCTCCTCATCTCGAGCTGCTCGTCGTCCGAGCCCGAATCGGAGAGCGATCGCTGCTCCACAAAGCTGTTGAAGCTGATGTGTCGCCGTGGCCGACCGTTCTGTCTCACTCGTCCTCCTCCGTTGGTCGTTGAAGACGCGTAGCTGCCAGCATCGGAGTGCTGGACAGACGAAGACGAGTCGGATCGCGCCGACTTTCTCGACGTGAATCGCCCGGGGGGACTTGGAGAAGGCGTCTTTCTGTGTGGTGGGGAGGGCGAGCTGGGGAAGGTGTTTGGATTGGGCGGCTGGGGGCTGGTCGAGAATCGATTCCGTAGGACTATCGAGTCCGACTTGGTATGCCAGAGTGGTGGTCGTTTCGGTGCGTGCAGTACGGCCTCGTCGGGTGGTATGCTCGCATTTTCCAAGTGTGCTTCGGTGGGCGAGGGTGGCACCAGTGACTCCTCCGCATGCCCTTCGATCGCTGGACCTTCGTACAACGGAGAACCCACTAGGGGAAGTAGGCGTGGTGGGACGGCGCCGAGCGCGAGGATGTCCGAGATAGAACGGTGCTTGAGGATTGGCTTCGTTTGCGAGTCGACGTTGAGCTTGTCCATTGCCGAAGCCTCTTTGGGCCTCGGGACAGGGTCAATGTTGCTCGTATGGAGGGGTCCATAGAGCCAGGTGACGTCGCTGTCCTTGAGCCTGCACAGGGGCGTATCAGTACGGTGCAGCCGCGGGCAGCAAAGGGACGGGGCAGGCGGGAAACGCCTGATAAACGGAGACTGTGCGTCTTATTCGCAACAAGTGCAAGTAGAACACTCGTGAAGGAAATAAGCTTGCGCACGTGAAGAGGCCGATAACACGATAAGGCAGTGGAGCAAGCGACGGCCACCAGATTCGCGGTCATGCGAGATATGACCACTATCATTATTGACTAGTTCGGAGAGAGCGTTTGGTTGCCGGGTCAAGCGAGAACGGCGAGAGTTCACATGACGTTCCCGCCTCACTGTTGGTGCCCGCGGCGAGCAGGCCGAGGCGAGACGAGGAGAGGAGATGAGGAGAAGACAAACATACACCGTGAGCCACCCATGCGGCAAGGGAGCTCTCTGGGGGGCGTCCACGAGACAAAGGGCTGATTCGAACCCATTATACGAGCAAAAAAGGAAAAAAAAATGGGTGTCGAAGACGGAGGAAAGAAGAATACTGACCAATTGAGGGTCTCTGGGGAGACAGTCCTGAGCTTGTTGCGCTGTTTCCACCACGTACGCCAGGAGGCATTTTCGAGGCGAAGACCGTTGGAGATTTCGAACTTGTGGCGGGTCATATTGCGCCAGGAGCGCCAGACGTCCTCCTCGGCCCACTGGTGGGAGAGATAGTCGACACAGATGCGCGGCAAGGCAGATTGGAGGTCACCATCGTCGGCCAGGGTGCCAGTTGGTGGCTTGACGGCACTGGGCGTGTACTGCGCCATGTGGCGTCGTCGTCGTTGGTTCGGACGTCGTTGGTGTGATCCTAAGCGATGCTTCTCACCGTCTGTCAGCGCTGGCGCGCAAGAGCAGCGACGGGGAGAGGCGTAGTTCAAGGTCAAGGTAAGATTGTTTTGTTTTGTCGGTTGGAGCGGGAGGAGTTACGGATTATGTGAGTAATAAGTAAATAAGTATGTAAGTATGTAAGTATGTAAATAAGCGAGTAAGTAAGTAAGCAAGTAAGCAAGCAAGCGAGTAAGCGAGTAAGCGAGTAAGTGAGCAGGTAGGTAAAAGTAACAACGTCCGTATCGGATCTTACCCGATAGTAATCACGAAATCAATCAACGAGCCACGGAGTCACGGAGGCACGGGACCAGTTGTGCAGTGCAGGAGTAATTAACAACTCAAATACCCAGGTCACGAGTACGACAAGTACGACATCAGCTCAGCCTCAACAGGACAGATGCCGTCTTTACGAGCAACACGAGCAGCAAAGAGGTGGGGCTCGGATCAAGCCGTCGGGAAACGCGAATTGGTTTCTGGGTCAAACAGGCCATCCCATGAACCCAGAGCCCATGAGCCCATGAGCCCATGAGCCCATGAGCCCATGTGGTATCTCAAATCGATCAAGAGCAAAACCCGCGGAACATATGTTATCGCTGACACCCTCCACGCGCGTGTCAGGTTTCAGATGTCTCAGCTGGACTCGTCCCGTGCGGCCCAACTGCTCCGATCCTTTTGCGCTTCATAATCCTTGACAATTCAATGTCGGACGGCCCCACTAAACAGGCTATTTTTTGATTCTCTTCGGTTCTCTCCGTCCAGGCGGACCAACGACAGCGAAAACTCGCTTTTAATTTCGACCCAAGAACGTAGAGATGTTAAAGGACGATTCCTCATACCACCTAAACAGCTCGCCCATTATATTGCCAGCAGGCCACTGGAAACACATATGTTTCGAGGTCACTTTGGCGTCGGGTCCTTCTCCCTCTCTCTCCCAAGCAAAGAGCTCGAGCTTTTATGTACGGTAGCTGGGTTTAATTGGCCCCCGCCACGGACATCAAATCTAGAGTGCTGGCTTCTACTCTACACCCTGGGAATAAAGTCCATGGACATTAGTTTGTGACCTAAATACATATCTCCTCTTCTTACCACTAGTATCTGGCTGGTAAGTTATAAACAAGAAGCGATCTTTTTTTTCTTCTTTGACTGATAGGTCCATCCTTACAGTTGTCCCAAATAGCCACACATCGTGATCGATGCGATGCGTCATCGCCATCCGATGGGTCAGCTCCCATGTGATGTCCTCATTTGATTGCTTCCGCTCGCGGCCCGCGCATTCGCAACTCCGACGGTTCGGATCGATGAAGGGCACCGGTCTTCGCTGGTCTTCGCCGAAGTAGCCCCCTTTACCTCGGAGATTCGTGGCAGGTCCCAGGTCCCAGCCTTACAGGTGCATATGGAGGAAATGTCATGTGGATTACCATGATCCCATTAATGTAGTTCCCCCACGGGAGCCCGCACCCCATATCCTCTCTTGTTGTTGTCTCTTGTTGTTGTCTCTCCTTGTTGTCTTCTCTGAATCGAGTGGACACATTAATGGGGTCAAAAAATCCATAAATTCCTAAGGAGTAGGCAGTGGGGAAATCAATAGAATAAAACTGACATACTTATATTGTACTGTAAGCCCGTAATAGTCAGAAACCATTCTCAGCTATACCGTGCTCTTGTCTCCTTTGTTCTCATAACGAGAATGGTCCATTTGGCCATTCCTTGGGATCATCGCCTGCATGGCAGCTGTTGGTAGTGGCAGGCCTTATACCCTTGGCCTTGTTTCCATCCTGAAGAACTGCCCCATCGGCTTCCCGATACCTATTAAAGTTGATGTTACTTTTAGGTTCCAGAAAATTTCCACCGAATTCTCATTCTCCAACTAAAACTGAACTAGCAATCAAACATCGATATCCCTGTAGGCGGAATGCATGTACAAGTCAGTGATTTTGGCACGGAAAATCGGCTTAATCCTTCCTTCAAGGCATTGGAGGCGGCCATGGTATCTCGGACGTCTGCACGTGAGAAACATATTCCACGTTAACTGATACACACCACAACACTGGTACTAGTGCAGCGGGGCCGATACTTTCAAACAAACACTTCTCTGGAATCGCACAGGACTTGCCCAATCTCTCGGAGGAGGTTGAGGCATCGCGACAATACATTGATACACCTTCTTTGTCCGGTTGGAATCTAGAGCAGCCTCATCGTGATCGAAGCGTCGGTGATTAACTCGGTTTTGGTCACGACTGTGCCATAGGACTGAAGTTGTAGTATTCACTATGCTTATCATCTAGTCCTACAGCCCACGTGAAGGCGACCCCAGACGAAGGGGGGCGGCGGTATTGAGGGAGAACAGGCCTGTTTGAGCAGAAAGATCATGAAAGGAAGGACCGGCTCTGGTATATGGATTTTAGAGAGCAAACAATATATCGCCTTGTCCCTTTGGAGGCGTCGCGCTTGAGAACAAAGCAGCTGGCTTTGTTCCTTGACGATTATCGAGGGAAATGTGGGCGGTATGGAAATCAAGCGGCAAAACTCACCGATATACATTTCAGTATGCTCTCGTGATAGCCGTCGTATTGATTACGGTCTGACTATGGAGCTCCCGACAGGAAGCCAAAACAGACTCGTTCTCTGAGTCCAGTGGGTATACATGACCGGCAGGAGTACTTTATCACACTGAAACTGAAACCAGGTATATCTCCCTGCTGATATATGGTTCCTGTTGCCGTCATATCTGAGGCAGAGGGACATTCGGGCCCTTGCGGGGGTCTGTGTGACACTCCGGATGATCTTTCGACCTCTCCTAGGATTCAAGATCACTATAATGTGTGGTGATTCTCCCAAGTACGCACTCCGGAAGGCTCTGATGGTCACTCGGACTTCGACTATCCTCGATAGTGTGGTAGAAGTCAACATAGGGAGAACCGTCAATACCTACAAAGATTTACGAAACTCATACAAAGTTCCATCCCTTCTCACCCCTACGCTTTTCACACTAGTCAACGCTATCCCGCACATGCGACAGTTGCACACCATCCACGTGAACAACATAATCCTATCAAAAATGTATCTACATACTATCCTATCTTCTCCACATCTCATTCACCTCATCCTTGGAGCTGTGCAAATGCCAAAAATAAGCACGTTTCCTCCCGCGAAAATCCGTAAACTGACCCTAAAGGCAATGTCCTCATGGGAAACCGTCCAACCTTTGATTTCTCAGCTGGCAACGTCACTCGAGTATCTTTCGTTGCAAGGGTGCGAATTCCGGCCCCTATCTCAGTTACAACTACCCTCCTTTCCATGTTTGCAAGAGCTACACCACTATCAGGTTTACAATCGGAGAACTTTTCCTGATGACGGCCAACTGAACGAGCTCCTTCGCCTCGGGTCTCAACTTACTCACCTATTCGTGACTGGACACACCTACTACGATCCCGTCACTGCCTGTCAGAATAGCCTCCAGCACCTTTCCATCAATGATCGAATGCTTTCAGAACACATTTTTGGGACCGTTCCATTTCCTCGGCTTATACACTTGTGTCTCCGAATTTCTCGATTCTCTGATGCAATGAAGAACCCACTCCAACGCTCTCTCTTCATCCGCGATCATTTCCCAAGGATCACTTCCCTCCACCTTCACATACCATGGTTTTTTCGAAAGTGTGCCGTGGCAATGGCGCGGTCCCAGCACAATGTGCAGACACTGACACTTGCCATCGAGGCCAAGGGAGGGATAGAGTATGAGGAGAATGTGAAGATGCTGCCTTTCTATCAAGTAGAGATCCCTAATGACGAACTCCACCAAACCATGTCACCAACGGCCCTGCAGACCTTCAAGCTAGAGGTGACTCAAGACCATTGTGGACTAGAAAGGAGTGCTGCACGGTGCACTCAATGGGTTTACGATGATATCATCCCTCCTGTGATGGGTTTGGGTGGTCTTGGGCTGACGAGCATTGACATGTCAGTCTCTAAGCCCAAAATTGGATCAATAGTGCGGGAGCCAGTGCTCTCGAGACGATGGGTCAAAGTAGCCGATGGCAGTTGGCTGATAGTGGAGTAACGCCAAGACTGCACCTCTGTCTTTATCGCAAACCCGGTCAGAAAGGTTTTGCGTGACAAGAAGTGGCGAGGGTCAGGAGAAGGAACCAACTACTGGTAAACTCCACGAGTCTTGATCTTGAAGCGGCAGATGGAGGGCCGGTTTCTCACTCCGAAGGATGAATATTTCCATCCAAATGTATAATATTGGGCATGCTTGTGAGAATGAAAGATTACTAGGATTTTTTACGGCAATTGTGAGTTCAATCAAAATCGCAGACCTCATGCCTGAACAATATTGGCGGCCTCAAAATGATCACCGAAACCCAGTCCGACAAGCTTCGATAAAGACTCACCTGACTGGCACGTAACCTCACTCCTAGTGTGATACTTTGCTGCTTGGGTGGCCTCAACCAATAACCCTCGTGCCATTGTTCGACTGCGGGAAATGTGTGGCATGTGGGGCCCAGCTACCTGGGTCCCACATATGCTCGAACCCCCCACCACAAAGATGTACTACTTGAGTGTGGCTCCAGAGGGTGTCAATCAAATTTCTATGGGTCGACTTGGTGTCATTCGCCACATCTTGAAAATCAGCTTCCTCTTGCTCCATAACAGAATGGATTTCACCCCGGCGTTGAGACTTCGCAGCCCTCGTCCTGGACAGAG
>WNFL01084998.1_pt1 | contig 14608 bp, 10 predicted proteins | sample 5400361 | NCBI WGS metagenome assembly WNFL01 (sample SAMN13153351, study PRJNA577476) | soil metagenome | isolation source: 40 cm soil on Douglas fir-dominated hillslope | place: USA:California | collected 2013-09-17
CGGTCACGAAAGCCAGCGACGTGCCCTGCGCCTCGTGCTGTCCGGCCTGGGTGAAGCGGACGAGGAGGGGGATGAGAAGGATGCCTCCCCCCACGCCCATCAAACCGCCCAGGGCGCCGGCCAGGAGGCCGAAGAGAAAGGGGAGCGCGCTCGCCTCCATGGAAGACCGCACCGTAGCACAACTTGTGCTCGCGCGCGTTGACATTGCACCGCCCGGGCCCGTACGCTCTTTTGAGCCATACCGGCTTATGTTCAATCTACCTCCGATCAAGCCGTCCCGCCTCCTCTGGACGCTCCTTTTCCTGGGGGCGCTCCTCGTGCTCGTCAACGGGACCGTCATCTACGCGATCCAGACCGCCCACCGGTTTCTGGACGAGGAGCTGGGAAAGCGGTTCGAGGCAACCGCCCACACGGCGGCCCTCCTGGTTCAAGCGGATCAGCTGGACGCGCTCTTTCCGGGGACCGCGGACTCGCTGCGGGCCGACGTCGAGACCACCATGGACGCGGTGGAGGCGGCGGACGCCGTGCGGGAGCGGTGGCGGAGGCTGGCCGACGGAGCCGGGGCGTCGAACATCCTGCTCCTCGATCCGGACCACAAGGTGGTCCTGGCGCTCCGGGAATCCACGGCAAGGGAAGCGGGACGGGCGACGCTGGACGAGGCGGCCTTCGCCCGCGCGATGATCGGCGAGGCCGCGCATTCCAGGCTCTTCGTGGAAGGCGCGACGTACCTCAAGGCCGGCTATGCGCCGGTGACGCAGTACGACGGTCGCATCGTCGGGGCGGTGGTCGTGGAGGGAGGCTCGGGCGCGTTCCGGCCCCTGGTGCAGATGCGAGCCTCGCTCTACAGCGCGGCGATCCTGGCCTCGATCCTGGTCGTGCTGGTCGGTCTGGGGTACGTGAGGTTGCAGGCACGGCTCGCCCACATGGAAGAGCGCATGAACCACGCGGATCTGCTCGCGACGGTGGGCCAAGTGGCGGCCGGGGTGGCCCACGAGATCCGGAATCCCCTCGGGGTGATGCGCGGCGCCTTGCCGCGGCTCCAGAGGCAGGACCTTTCGGTGGACGAGCGAAACGAGCTTCTGGGGATGATGGACGAGGAGGTCGACCGAATGGGCGACGTCGTGCAGAACTTCCTCGACCTCTCCAAGCGCCCGGATACGCAGGACAGCGCGTTGGAGCTCCGCCCGCTCCTGGAGCGCTCGATGGAGATCCTCAAGGCGGAGCTCGAGCGATGCAGCGTGCGGTCCTCCGTCCAGTGGGAGGCGGACAGCGGCCTCGAGATTCGCGGAAGACAGCAAGCCTTGCACCACCTGTTCCTCAACCTGGCGCTGAACGCCAGGGACGCGATGATGCCGAAGGGAGGAGAGCTGACCGTCCTCGTGCAACAACGGAAGTCGGAAGTGCGTATATACTTCCAGGACAGCGGCCCCGGGATTCCCCGATCCATCCGCTCCAAGATCTTCGAGCCTTTCTTCACGACCCGAGCCGAGGGGACGGGGTTGGGCCTGGCGTTCGTGGATCGGATCGTGACCGAGCACGGGGGGTCCATCTCCGTAGGCTCCTCGCCGAGCGGGGGAGCGCAATTTCAGATCCATCTACCCATCGAGAGTTGAGCGAATGAGCGACCGGATCCTGATCGCCGAAGACAACAAGAACCTGTGCCGAATCCTCGAGAGCGCGCTGTCCGAGGCGGGCTACGAGGTCGTGGTGGCCCTGGGCGGCGACGCGGCCGTCCACGAGATCAAGGCCCACCCCTTCGATCTGGTGATCTCCGACATGCGCATGCCCGGAGCCTCCGGGTCGGTCGTGTTCCAGGAAGCGCGCGCGCAGAGCTACCTACCCGACGTGATCCTCATGACCGCGTTCGGGGACACGCGCGAGGCGGTGCGTCTGATGCGCGACGGCGCCGCCGACTACATCCTCAAGGACTTCGACCCCGAGGAGCTGGTGACGCGCGTGGGCCAGGTGCTGGAGCGCCGGCGCCTGAAGGCTGAAACCTCGGTCCTCAAGGGGAAGATCGAGACCCTGAAAGAGCAGGTCGCCCCGCTCCACCACTTCGGCATGATCGTGGGGGTGAGCAAGGCGATGCGGGACGCTCTTGGCCTGGCGGAGCGCGTGGCCAAGACGGACGCGAACGTGCTCCTGCTCGGCGAGAGCGGGACGGGCAAGGAGGTCTTCGCGCAGGCGATCCACGCGGCCAGTAAGCGCGCGGAAGCGCCGTTCGTGCCGGTGAACTGCGGCGCGCTGCCCGAAACCCTCCTCGAGTCCGAGCTCTTCGGCCACGAGCGCGGCGCCTTCACGGGGGCCATCCGCACCAAGCCCGGGCGCTTCGAGTTCGCCGAAGGGGGAACGGTGTTCCTGGACGAGATCGGCGAGGTGCCGCAGAGCATCCAGGTCAAGCTGCTCCGCGTGCTGCAAGATCGGACCTACGTGCGCGTCGGCGGCGAGGACATGCGCCGCGCGGACGTGCGGGTGATCGCGGCCACCAACCGGAACCTGGACGAGATGATCCAGAACGGCCGCTTCCGCGAGGACCTCTATTACCGCCTGAACGTGTTCCCCATCCGGCTCATGCCGCTCCGCGAGAGGCGGGACGACATTCCGGAGCTCGTGGACACGTTCCTGCGCCAGCAAGAACGCTCGCTGGACGAGATCACGCCGGACGCGCTGGAGCACCTCCGGGCCTACGAATTCCCGGGGAACATCCGCGAGCTGCAGAACCTGATCGAGCGCGCCTGCATTCTGGCGGGCACGGGGAAGATCGAGCGGAGCCATTTCCCGATCGGAAAGACGCGCCTGACCGCCGATCCGGCCGAGCTCCTGTCGCTTGGGCTGAGCCTGGACCAGATCGAGAAGCGGCTGATCAAGGAAGCGCTGGAGCGCGCGCAGGGGAACAAGACCAAGGCGGCGTCCCTTCTCGGCATCTCGCGCCGCGCCCTCTACTCCCGCATGGAGAGTCACGGCATCCCCATCGGGGGCGCGGAACCCGAGCCCGTCGAGTGACCTCGGTCACTGACTCGTGTGACAAAACGGTACGAGCGTGAGTACGGCGGCGGGCAGTCCGATCCGTTTTGGGACGACGCGCTGTAGGAGCCGGATCCCGACGTGATTGTAACTCCATCGGGCGCGCGGGTCTTCGACGGCCGACCTGGGCGAAGGGGCATAAACTCAACCGTGGCATAGAGGTTGCCGGTCTCTGCCCCGTCATGACCCCCCTCCATGGCCTGGCTCTCTCGCCGGCAGCACGCCGGAGTATGCCCAGCGAACAACGGAGGCAGCGCAGCGGGCCCCCCCCGGGGCCGCTCGCTTGCCTTCTGGCGATCGCGGTGATCGCGTTTGCTTGCGCGGGTCCGGCGAGTGCCGACGACGGTTCCAGTCCGCCCACGGCCACCCCGCCACCCGCCAGCGAACCCGAGACGCACGCCGAGGCCACTCCGAACGGCTTGGCCGACACGCCGGCTCCGGCTCAAGCCATGAATCCGGACACGGTCGTCACGGCGGCCGCGGTCCGGGACTCGGTGGACAAGACGCCGGATGCCGCGGCCACGGCTGCCTCCAAGGAGCCCGCTCCCGCCGAGCACATCGAGAACGCCTCCCCGCCTCCGGCGGAGAAGGCTGCCGATCCTGTATCCAAGTCCAAACAAGGCACCCGCGCGGTCAAGGCGCGCCCCCCGGTCAGGACGCGTGCGCTCGCGCGCACCCCGTCGACCCGGAAGGCGGTCCGCCCGCCGGTGGTGCACGAGGCCTTCACCGAGGCCGACCGCGTCTCCGCGGAGCTCGAGCGGACCGAGCGCTTCGTCGGCCGCGCGCAGAAGCCGATCCTCCTCTCCAAGAACACCCGCGCCATCAAGCTCTTCACCTCCGCGCTGGATTTCCAGTCCGATTCCCGGGAAGCCTGCAAGGTCCGCCAGTACGCCCGCGCGGAGCGCCTCACGCTCGCGGCGCGCGATTTCGCCGACCGCGCGTCCCGCATGGTGGGTCCGCCGCGCGAGGATCCGGACTACGTGGAGCACGTGCTGCGCCGCACCGACGACGCGCTGGACCGCGCGAAGGACGTGCTGAGGAACGGCGCGGGACGCTATGCATGGAGCCAGCACGAAGGGTTGAAAGAGGAGCAGAAGGACGCGTGGAAGGTCTTCAAAAGCGGCGACGTGGGATCGGCCTACAAGCAGACGCTGGGCGTGCGCGAGGGAGTTCTCGTCCTCCTCCGCCAGCTGCAAGACCTGCCCGTGCCGCGCGAGACGGCGGAGAAGGCGATCGGCGGCGCGCAGGCCGCGCTGGAGCAGGCGAGCAAGGAGCTGGGTCCGCGGCCGACCCCCGAGGCGGTGCGTCTGGTGAGGCTGGCGGGCGACTATCTGAACAAGGCGCGGCAGTCGTACAGCCGCGGGAGCTACCGCTCGGCGCTCCTCCAGGCCAAGGTGGTGGAGCGGCACGTGGAGCACGCGGTGGACGTGGGGCGCCCCGGCTCGGGATGACCGAGGCGCCGCCCGGTCCGGCGCCGCGCTAGTCTCTGCGGATCACCGAGACGGTGACGTCGTCCCCGGGCTTTCCATCCTTCGAGAACTCGTTCACCGTCCGGATCAAGGACTCCACCAGCTTCTCCGGATCCAGCCCGCGGTTCTTCGCGAGGAACGCGGTGAGGCGTTCCTCCCCGTACTCGTCGTCGTCGTCGTTTCGCGCTTCCGTCACCCCGTCGCTGTAGAGCACCAGCACGTCGCCGGCCTGAAGCTTCAGCGTCGCCGACTCGTAGGTCGCCTCGGGGAACATGCCGAGGAGGAGCCCGCCCACCGAGAGCTGCTCGATCTCGCCCGACGCGTGGACCAGGTACGGAGGATTGTGCCCCGCGTTCACGTACTGGAAGTTCCCCGTGGCGCGGTCCAGCGCGATCAGGACCAGGGTGATGAATCGCTCGCCCCGCACCGCCTGGTGGATGGACCGATTCAGCCGCGCCATGACGAGCGGCAGCGGCTGCTGCGATTCCACGTCCCGCCACGTCCCCCAGTCCGATCGTGAGCAGGGTGGACTCCGCCTCGATGAAATCGAAATAGTCGCCGCCCACGTCCTGGGACGGGATGTTCCGGCCCGCCACGCGGTAGGGCGGCAAGAGCAGGGGCTCCGCCGGGAGGAGCGATTGCTGGAGGCTGGCCGCGCGCTTCAGCTCCTCTTCCATCTGGCGCTTGAGCTGCAGCTCCTCGAAGGATTTGGTCTCGAGGATCTTCACGGCGGCCAGGTGTCCGATGTGGGTGAGGATGAGGAGATCGGTGTGCTCGTACGGCACCGGCGCCGCGACGTTGTCCACGTAGAGCACGCCCAGCACTTCCTCCTCGTGCCAGAGCGGGACGCACATGGCCGAGTTGATCCGCTGGCGGATCACGCTCTGCTGTTCCTTGAACCGCTCGTCGTGCTGTGCGTCGCTGGTGAGGATGGCGGTGCGGTCCTCGATCGCGCGCCGCGCGATGCTGCGGCTCACGATGATCTCCTGCCCCGTCGTGTTGCGCTGCTTCGTGGCTTTCGGGATGAGCTCCACGCCGTCCTCGCCGCGGAGCACCAGCACCGTCCGGTCGCAGCGGAGCACGTCCGAGGTCAGGTCCACGATGAACTGGAAGAGCTCCGTCATCGGCTTGTGCGCCAGGAGCGCGGGGCCGAGCCGCTCCATGCCTTCGAAGAACTGCGCCATGCGCTGAGGCGAGGCGCCGGTGGCGGCGATGGCCTTGAGGTTGGTCGCCGACTGCCCGGAGCTCACGAGATCGGAGAGCGGCACCGCGTGCACCGTGCCCGGGGCCTTGGTATCCGCGACGCGGGCGGAGGACCCCGGCTCCTTGTCCCGGCCGAAGTGGATCTGGCAGGGCCCGATGTCGATCCGGTCGCCGGGATGGAGCTCTGTCGAGGCCTGGATCAGCGTGCCGTTGAGCTTGGTCCCGTTTTTGCTTTTGAGATCATCGATCCAGTACCCGCCGCCCCGGCGGACGATCTCCGCGTGTTTGCGCGACACGGCCGAATCGTTGACGACGATCTTGTTGTCGGGCCCGCGTCCCAGCGGAAACGGACCGTCGCCGTCCAGGCGGACCTGCTCCGTATCTCGCCCCGGCACCAGAATCGAAAGTGTCTGGCCATCCTCGGACATGAGCGGTAGTCTCCGCTGTCCGCTGGACGGTTTCAACCTGGAACCGGGGAGGAGGGGGCGTGGGTGATCTGCGCAATGCGCGGGCGAGCATCCATGAAGCGTGGCGGGATTTCCGGTGGGTCGAGTACCGGCCGTTCGCCTGGGTGCTCCTGCCCGAGCTTCTGTTCCTCTTCTTCGCGCTGAAGCTCCAGACGCCCTGGGGCATGGCCGGGGCCGGCCTGGTTCTCCGCACGCTGGGCGAGGCCGGGGTGCACTATCCCCCCGCGTTTCTCGCCTTGAGCTCTGCCTTCTCCCGCCTCGATTCCGTGATCTTCGCGATCCTGGGAAGCTTCCTCATCCCGCTGGCTCTGGCGCGCATCCAGGCGCCCATGCTCGAAAAGCCGGCTACAGGCCCCGACACGGTCCGCCGCGCGCGCCGCGCGTACAAGGTCACCCTCCTCGCCTACGTCATCAACGTGGCGGTGCTGATCGGCGTGGAGCTCCTGCTCGAGGCCGGACCGCGGCGCTGGTTCACGGGCCTCCTCGGCGGATTCAAGGCGGACCTCGTGACCTGGCTCCTCGGGGTGATCGTGGCCTTCACGGTCGCGGTGGTCTTCCTCTACGTGCCGATCCGGGCCGTGGAGGATGGCAAGACGTTCGGGGACGCTCTGGGGGGCGGGATCCTGGAAGCTCTCAAGAGCTTCGTGCCGACGCTCCTCATCATGCTCGCCTTCTCGTGGCCCGCACTCTTGGTGCTGGCGCTGGTCCAGGTGGAGCCTGCGCTCCTGGTTACCCGATTTCGCCCGGAGCTGATCGCGTTGCTGCTCGCGGTGACCGCCATCATGAACACGTTCGTGAACTACTTCATCTATTCCGCGGCCTCCCGGCTCCACTGGCTGCGCGAGGGGAGACCGTCGTGAGGCTGCGTCTCGGGATGGCGGTGATCGGGCTCACGCTCCTGGCAGGCTGCTCGCAGCTCGACGGGATGGCCACCCGGTTCCGCGTGGAGCGGATGCTCTTCGAGGCGCAGAGGACCGAGACCCGGCTCCGGATCGGAAAGGCCGCGCCGGATTCCGCGACGCTGCTTCGGATCTATTTCGAATACAGGAAGCCGCGGTTGAACTTCCGCGCACCCTATTTCGCGGGAAGCGGGGCGGGCGCGGAGAAGATCCGCCGCGACATCACGAGGCAGATCGGCCTGGCGGAGCTGGCGGCCTCACGGACCGCGCTCCAGGCGCACCGCCCGGATCTGGCAATCGAGAGCGCGCGGTGGGTGGTCACGGTGGCGGGCACGGACACGGTGCTCGCGCGTGAGGGCTACGTGGCGATGGTGTTCACGCTGCGCGCGCTCCGCGCGTTCGACGAAGCGATCATTACGATGCGCGCCATGCTGGAGCGCTTCCCGCCGGCGGAACCCCGCAGCCCGGACCAGGAGGATCCGATCCTCAACATCCCGGACGCGATCATCGAGCTGCGCGGCGAGACGGCGGACTCCTCGATGGTGGGGCAGGATCGCGCGTACGCGGTGGCCTACTACCGGAGACTCCTCGCCGCGCATCCGAGTCCATTCCTGGAATCCCAGGTGCGCGCGCGTCTGAGCCGCACGCTGCTCGAGGCGGGAGACGCGAACGCAGCCTTCGCCGAGGTCTCGACCCTCCGTGCGCTCGTGCAGCGAACGCCGGGGCTCCGCTCGCTGGAGCCCGAGATCCTCTACACGGAGGGGCGGATCCGCGGCATGCAGAAGGATTTCAAGAGCGCGCTCTCGATCTACGACGGGATTGCGAAGACGCATCCCGCTTCGCCTTTCGCGGCGCGGGCGCTCCTCGACGCCGCGGTGATCGCGGAGCGCGTGGGGAAGCCGGGCGACGCCATCGCGCGTTACCGCGCGATCCTGGATCGCCCCAACCCGGATCCCGCCATCGCGTCGGTGGCGAGCTACCGCATGGCGATGGTGATGGATCAGATCGGACGGTGGGAGGACGCGAAGCAGGTTCTCGAGGGAATTCCAACGCAGTATCCCCGCTCGCGCGCGGGCGTCGAGGCGCCCTTCGCCATCGTGGAGCACTACAACCGCGCTCGCCAGCCGGACGCCGCGAAGGCGGCGCTGGCGAAAGCGATCGATACGTACCGTGTCCTGATCCGCCAGGACACGGTCTCCGCCTACGCGACGGTCTACCGCTGGAACACGCTCCGGGCCCAGGCGGCACTCGGCCGGGCGAAGGACGCCCTGTCCACGGTCGACCAGATGGCGGAGAACGATCGGGGAGCGCCCATCACCTCGGAGGCGCTCTTCCAGGGGGCCCAGATCGCGCTATCCCCGGTCGCCACGCGCCGCGGGGATCCGGAAATACCTCAGCGAGCACGCCGGAAACAGCCGCCGCCCGTAAGAAAAACCACGTATTTCGGCTTTCTTTCGAAAATTGTGTGTACAAATTTTGTCTATTCACCCATACTGTCTTGCAAGCGGTTATGGAGTTGATGTAACCCGTTGTGTACAACACGGCGGGGAGCGTTGGTCGGTGAATCCGGTGTTCAGGGCGCCGGAATCCATTCGTGACTGGGGGGTCGCCTCGATGCGTTTGCTTCAGGGTCTTTTCCTCTGCGGTGTGCTTCTGCTTTTGGCCTCGGCATCGGCTTTCGCGGCCTTCCCGCCCATCGATCTGACTGCTGGGCAGACGGACGTCGCGAGCGCAGATGGCTCCATCTGGAGCTCGAACATCACCCAGCCCACGGGCACCGGCGTCTACAAGCCGTTCGTCCGCATCCAGGCGAGAGAGAACGAGGAGGGTTTCAACACCGATTACAAGCCCTTCCCGCTGGATGACAAGAATCCCAGCAACTGGACGCACTCGGTCACGTGGGGCTCGCTCCAGACGATCACCATCGGGAGCACGGACTACTACTCGTTCCAGCTCGACGCGAACGAGAACCACGACAAGACGGAAGGCTTGATCTCGCTCGACAAGCTGAAGATCTACAACAGCACGATTCCGAACGATGCCACGCTCGCCGGTCTCGGCAATCCGCTCTACGATCTCGACGGGACCGTCGACCAGACGGTCTTCATCAACACCGATCTCAAGCCGGGCAGCGGCACGGATGACATGACGGTCTACATTCCGAAGAGCTATTTCGCGAATGTGAACGCGAACGACTACATGGTCTTCTACTCCGCGTTCGGCAACTCCGGTCTCGATCCCGGCCTCAGCACGGCCGCGACGTTCGAGGAGTGGCGCGCCGTGCAGGGTCCGGGAACGCCCAGCGTTCCGGAGCCCATGACGATGGTCCTCCTCGGTAGTGGTCTCCTGGGCATGGCGGGGAGATCCCGAGGCGGTGGCGCAAGCCACCGCCTCTTTCTTTTAGGCGTTTTCCCCCGCGCGGCCGGGGTTATTCTACGGGCCGGTCGAGGCCGCGCCGACTTGCCTCGCCGCCGTCTTCTATGGTACACTCAGAAGCACGCTATATACTTGACCCCATGTCATTTAACCACTCACGTGAGGCATGCCCGTGAAGGACCTCCAACCCGCCCAGATCCGTAACATCGCCCTCGTCTCCCCGCACGGAACTGGAAAGACCTCGCTGGCGGAAGCACTTCTGTTTCGAGCCAAGGTGACCTCGCGTCACGGCAAGGTCGAGGACGGCACCACCGCGCTCGACTTCTCGCCCGAGGAAGTGCACCGCAAGATCACGATCAGCCTCGCGCTGGCGTCGCTCGAATGGCACGACACGAAGATCAACCTGATCGACACGCCCGGGTACGCGGACTTCGTCGGCGACATGGTGGCCGGTCTTCGCGTCGCGGATTCCGCCGTTTTCTGCATCAAGGGATCGGCGGGCATCGAGGCCGGAAGCGAGATGGTCTGGGACCGCGTGGAGGAGCGCGGCTGCGCCGTGCTCTGCCTCGTGACGCAGATGGAGAAGGAGCACGCGAATTTCACGCGCGCCGTCGAGGGCGCGAGCACGCGCCTGGGGAAGCGCTTCGTGCCGCTGGCCTGGCCGATCGGTGAGGCGGACAAGTTCAAGGGGTTGGTGGACCTGGTCTCGATGAAAGCGTTCCACTTCGAGAAGGATGGCTCCACCTCGGAAGCGCCCGTGCCGCCCGAGCTCTCGGCCGAGGTGCAGAAGGCCCGCGCCGCGCTGGTGGACGCCGCGGCCGAGGCCGACGACGCCCTGCTCGAGAAATTCCTCGGGGGCGAGGAGCTCACCGTGGACGAGGTGCGGAAGGGGCTCAAGGAAGGCGCCCTCCACAAGAGCTTCGTGCCGACCCTGCCCGTGGCCTCCTATCCGATGATGGGCATCGATTACGTGCTGGACGCGTTCACGTGGCTCCTGCCCAGTCCGGTCGACTGCGGCGCGGTGGTGGGAACGAAGCCCGGAACCGAGGACAAGGTGGAAACCAAGCCGGAGCCCGGCGCGCACCTGGCCGCGCTCATCTTCAAGACGTCGAGCGAGACCCACGCCGGGGATCTCTCGATGATCCGGGTCTTCTCCGGCACGCTCTCGCCCGGTAAGGAAGTCTGGAATCAGAGCGCGCAGCGCGCCGAGAAGACCGGACAGCTCTTCTTCGTGCACGGCAAGGAGCGGAAGGACGCGGCGCACCTCATCGCGGGCGACATCGGCGCGGCCGTGAAGCTCCGCGAGAGCCACACCGGCCAGACGCTCTGCGACAAGAGCGCGCCCATCCTGCTTCCACCGATTCCGTTCCCGCACCACGAGCTGGAGGTGGCGATCTTCGTCCGGAACAAGGCGGACGAGGAAAAGATGGGGTCCGGGCTCCACAAGCTGCGCGAGGAGGATCCCACCCTTCACGTCCACGTGGACTCGTCGCTCCACCAGACGCTGCTCCAGGGCACCGGCGATCTACAAGTGGACGTCACGGTCGAGAAAATGCAGCGGCGCTTCGGCGTCCACGTGGAGCTGGCGAAGCCGCGCATCCCGTACCGCGAGACCATCCGGAAACCCGTGACGAAGCAGGGACGGCACAAGAAGCAGACCGGGGGCCGCGGCCAGTTCGGCGACGTTCACATCCGGCTCGAGCCGCTGAAGCACGGGGCCGGATTCGAGTTCGTGGACGAGATCGCGGGCGGCGCGGTGCCGCGGAACTTCATCCCGGCCGTGGAGAAGGGAATCATCGAGGCGATGCACGAGGGCGTGCTGGCGGGCTACCAGGTGGTGGACGTGCGCGTCGCGCTCTACGACGGCTCCTATCACTCGGTCGATTCCTCGGAAATGGCGTTCAAGATCGCGGGCTCGATGGCCTTCAAGGAAGGCGCCAAGGAGGCCCATCCCATCCTGCTCGAGCCGATCGTGGAAGTGGAAGTCCGGGTCCCCAAGGATTTCGTGGGAGCCGTGACGGGGGATCTCTCATCCAAGCGGGGGAAGATCCTCGGCATGGGCGAGGAGGGCCGCTACGAGGTCATCCGAGCCCACGTTCCCCAGGCCGAGCTCTACAAGTACTCGACGCACCTGCGCTCCCTCACGCAGGGACGCGCATCGCACAAGTTCAAGTTCGCGCACTACGAGGAGATCCCTCGGGAGTTCGCCGAGAAAGTCGTGAGCCAGGCCAAAGCCGAAAAAGAGGCGATGGCCTCCGCCTGACCGGGTTTCGAGGAGTGTTCATGCATCGCACCATGCTCGCCCGATCGGTTCTCCTCATGCTCTGGGTCGTGCCTTCGATCGCGCGCGGGGAAGTGGAGCCGCACGCCCGCTACGCCCCGCCCGCGCCCCGGGCAGCTTCCGTCGTCTCCCCGGCCGCGTCCGCGCGGCTCGACGCCGAGGGGACCTCGGCGCTCTGGGTCACGTTCGTGGACAAGGGCGAAACCGATGCTCGCTCCTTCTCGAGAGCGGTGGCGCGCGCGGGGGAGGGCGTGGGCGACAGGGCGCGCGCGCGGCGTGCCCGCGAGGCGGGCGGCCGCTTTGTCGCGGATTGGTACGACGTTCCGGTCGCCGCGCGGTACGTGGACGGCGTTCGCTCCACCGGCGCCTCGGTGCGCCAGGTCTCGAAGTGGCTGAACGCCGTGAGCGTCATGGCGGACCGGGCCACCGCGGCACGCCTCAGCTCCCTTCCCTACGTCCAGTCGGTGACCCCCGTCGGCCGCGCGCAGCGGATCGAGCCGGTGGATCAGTCGCCCGCGGTCCCATCGCCCTTCGAGCGTGGATCGCTCGAGAGCGGGCGGTGGAACCTCTCCAGCCTCTCGCTGGATCCGCCGGGGACGTATGGACCTTCCCTGAACCAGCTCAACACCATCAACGCGCGGGCCGCGCAGGATTCCGGATACACGGGCGCGGGCGTGGTGGTGGCCATGTTCGACACGGGCTACAACAAGAATCATGACTCCACGATCCTCCTGAAACGGATCGCGGAGTACGATTTCGTCTTCCACGACGGCGAGACGGCGAACCAGGCGGGTGACATCACGAGCCAGTGGGATCACGGCACCGGCACCTGGTCGGTGCTGGGCGGCTACAAGCCGGGGCAGCAGATCGGGCCCGCCTACAACGCGTCGTTCCTTCTCGCGAAAACCGAAGACAACCGCTCGGAGACGCCGGTGGAGGAGGACAACTGGCTCGCCGCCGTGGAGTGGGCGGACAGCCTGGGCTGCGACGTCATCTCCTCCTCGCTCGCGTACTTCATCTTCGACAACCCGGCCCTGAACCACACGTACTCCCAGGAGGACGGGAGGACCGTTCCCGTGACCAGGGCCGCGGCGCTGGCCGCCCGGCGCGGGATCGTGGTGGCGAACGCCATGGGAAACTCCGGCTCGGCCCTGGGATCGCTCCAGCCTCCCGCGGACGCGGACAGCATCCTCTCGGTCGGCGCGGTGGACAACGCGAACGTGATCGCGAGCTTCTCGGGACGAGGCCCCACCTTCGACGGGCGCGGGAAGCCCGAGGTTGTGGCGCAGGGCGTCTTCACCAACTGGGCCGTGGCCAGCAGCAACTCGAGCTACGCCGGCGCGAGCGGCACCTCGCTCTCGACGCCCCTCATCGGCGGCATCTCGGCGCAGGTCCGTGAGGCGCACCCCGAATGGACCGTCCAGCAGATCCGCTACGCGCTCAAGGTCTCGGCCGACAAGGCGGCCACGCCGGACAGCACCACGTTCGGCTGGGGGCGGCCCAACACGGTGACCGCGATCTACGGCACGCCGCTCGGACCGCCGGTCTTCCCGAAACCCTTCAATCTCCACTTCCCGGCGAACGCGACCACGACTCCCTCTTCGAATTTCAACTTCCGCTGGGCGCTCACTCCGGATCCCAACGGAGACCCGGTGACCTATCGCCTCCGGATCCTGGAACCTCCACTGGATACGGTGCTCTACGACGCCAGCACCACCGACACCATGATGACGTCGCCGGGATACCTCCTGCGCCCGGGCACCACCTACAAGTGGTTCGTGAGCGCGAGCGATCCGGCCGGGCACGAGCGGGAGAGCCGGGACCGCTACACGTTCATCACCGGCGCCACCACCGGCGTCGAGGTCACGCCGCCTCCGTCGGGCTTCGTGCTCTATCCCAACCGCCCGAACCCGGTCCGGTCCTCGACCCGGATCCCGTTCGCCATCGGCCCGACGGCCGGGGCCTCCGACGCGCGGGTGACGCTCCGGATCTTCGACGCCTCGGGGCGGCTGGTGCGGACCCTGATCGAGAACGAGATCGACGCGGTGCCGGCGGGGCGACTCCCGACCTGGGACGGCGAGGACGAGAAGGGCCACCGCGTGGGCTCGGGAATCTATTACTATTGGTCGTCTTGCGTTGATCCGACCCATCCACTCGATTCACTGAGGGACACGTGTCCGGCCATTCGAAGTGGAGCACCATCAAGCGCAAGAAGGGCGCGACCGACGCCAAGCGCGGGAAGATCTTCACGAAGTACATCAAGGAGATCACCGTCGCGGCGCGGAACGGCGGCGGCGATCCGAATGCGAATCCCAGACTGAGGACCGCGATCGCCGGCGCGAAATCGGTGAACATGCCGGCCGACAACATCGACCGCGCGGTCAAGAAGGGCACCGGCGAGCTCCCGGGCGTCAATTACGAGGAAGTGACGTACGAGGGCTACGGGCCGGGCGGGATCGCCATCCTGATCGACGCCTTGACCGACAACCGGAACCGCACGACCGGCGAGGTCCGCCACATCCTGACCAAGGCCGGTGGACGGATGGCCGACGCGGGCAGCGTCCAGTGGATGTTCCACCAGAAGGGCGCGATCTCGGTGCTGAAGGGCGCGGCGGACGAGGACACGCTCCTCGGGGTCGTGCTGGACGCCGGCGCCGAGGACGCGACCACCGACGACCCAGACGTGTACGAGATCACCACCTCGCCGCAGACGTTCGAGGCGGTGAAGGCGGCGCTCCAGGCGAAGAACATCGCGACGCAGTCGGCCGAGCTGGCCAAGGTGCCCCAGAACACGATCGCGCTCAGCGAGAAGGACGCCGAGCAGGCCTTGAAGCTCATGGAGGCGCTCGAGGACAATGACGACGTCCAGCGGGTCTCGTCCAATCTCGA
>WNFL01442645.1_pt1 | contig 14608 bp, 11 predicted proteins | sample 5400361 | NCBI WGS metagenome assembly WNFL01 (sample SAMN13153351, study PRJNA577476) | soil metagenome | isolation source: 40 cm soil on Douglas fir-dominated hillslope | place: USA:California | collected 2013-09-17
GCGTGGGGCGGCGTTGGCTTCATCGCCGTGCGCGAGCAGGCCGATGCCGAGAAGAAGGCCGCGGCCCACGTGTTCGCGAAATACCTCACCGGTCCCGATATCGGTCCGGACCTCAACAAGATGACGCCCGCGGTCGAGTACTGGCTCGCTCCCGCCGCGCGTACGTCCGCTGCCGGGATCTACGGCGAGTACCACCCCGCGAAGGCGAAGGTCGCGAAGATGGGGTCCTTCACCTACGTATTGCCGAACGTCAGCACCTGGGCGGAGATCGACCAGAAGTACCTGCGTCCGGCGCGCGACGCGGCCCTCGAGGGAAAGAAGACGGCGAAGCAGGCACTGGACGAAGTGGCGCCGAACGCGCAGAAGCTGCTGGACGAAGCGAACAAATAGCGTGGGCGCCGCGCTGCGGCGTCACGGTTGGTCGTATCTCTTCGTCCTGCCGACCTTCGCGCTGTTCGTGGTCTTCACGCTGCTGCCGGTCGTGCAGGCCTTCGGCATCTCGCTGCAGAGCGCGCGGATCGCGAGCAGCGAATGGGTCGGGCTGCAGAACTTCGTCACGCTCGCTGAGGATCCGGTCTTCCGCCAGGCGCTCGGCAACACCGTGCTCTACTCGCTCGTCGTCGTCGCCGCCCAGCTGACGCTCGCCCTCGTTGTCGCGAGCCTCATCCAGCCGCTCGGCCGGAAGAGCCAGACCTTCTACCGCGCGCTTTTCTATCTGCCGCTGGTCAACTCCGCGATCCTCGTCGCGATGGTCTGGCGCTGGATCTTCAACCCGAATCCCTACGGTCTCGCGAACACCGTCCTCGGAGCCGTCGGATTCGAGCCGCTCAAATGGATCGGCAGCTCGGACCAGGCTCTCGCCGCGGTGATCCTGAGCGCGGTGCTCACGATCCCGGGCGGCGGCGTCGTCCTGTACTCCGCGGCGATGGGCTCGCTCCCCAGAGAGCTCTACGAGGCGGCCGAGGTCGAGGGCGCCGGCGCGTTCACGAAGTGGTGGTACATCACCGTGCCGCTGCTCAAGCCGACCACGCTCTACCTGCTCGTCGTTTACACGATCCTCGCGTTCCAGGTCTTCGAGCGCGTGTACGTGATGACCAACGGAGGCGGCCCGAACAACGCGACCATCACGATCGTCCAGCTGGTGTACAGCACCGCATTCCAGTTCGGCCGCTATGGGCTCGCAAGCGCGATGGCGGTCGTCCTGTTCATCATGGCCGTCGCCGTCGCCGTCGTGCAGTTCCGCTCGCTACGGTCCGATGTCGAGTATTAGGAGGCGGCTCCCCACACACATCGTCCTGCTCGCGGCCGGGCTGCTGTCGCTATTCCCGCTCTACTGGCTCTTCCTCACCTCGCTCAGCCCCGCGCAGTACGTCGTCAAGGTCCCGCCGGAGATCGTTCCGCGCGAGCTCACGCTGAGCAATTACCAGCGCCTGTTCGAAACGACGCCGATCGTCCGCTGGCTCGTGAACACCGTCGTGATCGCGGGCGTCATCACGGCCTTCCATCTGCTGTTCGACAGCATGGCCGGCTACGCGTTCGCGAAGCGGCGTTTCCCAGGAAAGAACGTGATGTTCTGGCTCGTGGTCAGCACGCTCACGGTGCCCGCGCAGGTCACGCTGATCCCGGTGTTCTTCATCCTGCGGACCCTTGGACTGCTCGACACGTATCCCGGCGTGATCGTTCCGGGACTGGCCGACGTGTTCGGCGTGTTCCTGATGAAGCAGTTCATCCAGACGCTTCCGAGCGAGCTCGAGCATGCCGCGCGTCTCGACGGAGCGTCGGAGTGGCAGGTGTACACCCGCATCATCCTGCCGCTCTCCAAGCCAGCGCTCGCGGTGCTCGCGATCTTCACCTTCAACCGCTACTGGAACGCGTTCATCTTCCCGCTCGTGATCCTGCGCGATCCGGCGAAGTACCCGGTGCAGGTCGGGCTCGCGACGCTGCAGGGTGAGTTCAACACGGACTTCGGCATGCTCATGACCGGCGCGGCCGTCGCCGCCATCCCGATGATCGTCGTGTTCTTCGCCTTCCAGCGCTACTTCATCGAAGGCATCCGCGTCGGAGGCGTGAAGGGATGAGCGCAGACCAACGTCGCTCTCTTGTTCCCTACCGCGCCCCGCTTCGCACGAGGAAGTAGAACTCGAGCGCGATGCCATCCGGATCTCGAAGGTTGAGCGCGACCGCGAAACCCTGGTCGTCGATGGCATCGTGCGCGATCCCGAGCTCGTCGAGCCGCGCCTCCCAGGCGTCGAGCGCGACGCGGTCGGGCACCGCGATCGAGAGGTGATCGAGACCGACGCGGCGCGGCGTGAACTCGGTGCTCTCCATGACGTCGTGCTGCGTGAAAGCGAGCACCGTGCGCGAGGCCGGTTCCAGGATGGCGCAGGCGCTGAAGCCGCGCTCGTCGCTCCGGTTACGAAAGACATCGCGCGCGCCGAGCAGGCGGCAGTACCAGTCAACGCTGCGTTCGAGATCGCTGACGCTCAGCTCGACGTGGGCGATGCCACTGATCGGTGGCGCCGGCGTCTTGGGTCCCTGCGCTTGCGCCACCATCAGCGAGCGCTCTGCGCGCGGTCGGTCTTGCGGGTGGCGGGGAGGCTCTGACGCGGGAGCGTGATGGACGCGCGCAGCCCTCGTGATACCGGTCGGCGGAGCAGGGTGAAGATGCCGCCATGCGCCTCGCAGATAAGTCGCGCCAGCTCGAATCCGACGACGCGCTCGTCGTCGTCCGCCGGCCGCAGCGTCGTGTCGTTTCGGGCGACGCCCACCGAGATCGCGACCTCGACACGCATCGCTCGCCGCTCGGCGTCGATGCGCACATCTTCATCGCTCGCCTGCCCCGCTTCGTCGAGCATCGCCGTGAGTGCTTGCGCGACTCGCGCCGCGTCGGCGCTCACGGCGAAGGACTGGCCCTCCTGGATGTTCAAGAAGATCCGTGTTCGGTCGGGTCGCTGGCTCACCAGCTCGGTGATGAGCGTCCGCAGATCGACCGGCGCGAGTGTCAGCCGAAGCGGCTCCGATTGCAGACGTCCGAGCGCGACGAAATCACGGGCGAGGAACTGCATCCGTTCGGCGTCACGGCGCAGCTCCACGAACGCGGCTGCCGGTAACGCGGCCTCGCGCTGCAGCCGGTCGAGACCGAGGGACAACGAGCCGGCGGGCCGCGGCAGCTCTCGCTCGATGACCCGCAGGAAACGCGCGCGCTGCGAGTCGTTGTCCAGAAGGAGCTGGCGATCGCGTCGCAGGCGCGCCACGAGGACCGCGCCGGCGCAGAACATCACGCTGCGGCTCACCGCGTTCCATAGCACGACGGTCACGGGCATCGAGAATGCGGCCGCGGGGTCGGACACGAACCAGGCGACGCTCGCCCCGACGGCGACGACCAGCCCGACCGTCTGGCCGTGGAACCAAGCGGCGGGCAGCAGCGCGAGGAGATACAGCAGGTCGAATCCGTAGCTCGGACCGGTCTGGTCGTCGAGCCAGCCGATCGCGGCCACGACGGCGAGCCAGCCAGCCGCCGCGATGAAGGACCCGAGCCGCATCGGTACGCGCGTTCTCCTTAGCGTGAACGCGGCGCAGAGCGCCGCGCCACGACCGCGGTCGTGCGCAGCTTGGGAAACTTCACGCGGAGATCGGATGCATAGACTTGGAACAAGGCCTCGGGTTCCGGAAGGCCCGCGAGCGCGTAGCGGCCCAACGTCCGCAGCACGATACCGGTCGCCTGACTTCCCTCGACCGCATCGCGCGAGGCCGACGTAAGGAGGATCTGTCCGCCGTGGCCGGCCGAGCACACGCGTGCCGCGGTGTTGACCGCGATGCCGACGTATCCGGTCTCGCTCAGCGTGGTGCGCCCGGTATGGATCCCGATGCGGACGCAGACCTCGACACGGTCGGGCCACTCGTGCTTCTGAAGCGATCGCTGGATGCCCACCGCTGCATCGAGCGCACGCGTTGGTTGACGGAAGACCGCGAAGAATTCATCCGCGCGCGCGTCGACCTCGTGACCGCCGCTGTCGCGCACGCTCTTGCGTATCAGCGCTCGCACGTCACGCAGGAGCGTCGCATACCCATCACCGAGCTGCTGAAGCAGCCCCGTGGATCCTTCGATGTCGGTGAACAGGAACGTCACCATGCCGCGTGGCAGGCTCGCGATGTCCCTCGCGCGCGCCTTGACCTCGGTCTGCATCCGCTCCTTGCGCAGCTGTCCGTCGAAGAAGCCGATCGGCACGATCCCGTACTTCTTCGCGGCTCGGAGCAAGCGCTGACGCGCGCGCTCGCGGGCGACATCGTCCTCGAACGACGTCTGGTCGAACCGCGCCAGCGCGTTGCGCACGTGCGACGCGTCGTTGATCGGGAGGCGCCGGCGTCCCTGCGAGTCGACGTAGGCGAACGCGCTGTCGGGGAGGCGGGCGCGCGCGCTAGCGGCGAGTTCTGGCAACGTTTTGCCCCTCTCTAGCGTTTCGGCAGCGGCAGTTGTGGGAATGCGTAGAACAGCGCGGTCAGCCCGTAGACCAGGAGGCTCGCGATCGGCGCGACGAAAGCCAGCCCGATCCCCAGGGTGTACGCGGCGAGTCCGATCGGGAACAGCCGACCCTCGGCTCGGATGCGGCGCGCGGCCGCAGCGTCGCCGACCAGTCGATGGTCGTGGGTCGCGTAGAGAAAGACCCCGGTGAACGCCAGAGCGATCAGCAGGGCACCGAGCCCGTAGACGACGAGCGCCGCCGTGGCTCCGTGTTCGGAGAGGATGTACTGGTCGACGAGCGATGTCGGGAACGGAACGATCCCGACGGCGACCAGTAATAACAGGTTGAGATAGAGGAACCGGCGGTCGACCCGCGTGCAGTGCTCGAGCAGCGTGTGGTGGTTCACCCAAATGATCCCGATCGTCAGAAAGCTGACGAGGTAGGCGGCATAAGCGGGCCACAAGCGCAGCAGTGCACTCACGAGGTCAGTCGTGTCCGCTGGCACCCGGAGCTCTAGGACGAGGAGCGTCGCGGCAATGGCAAAGACGCCGTCGCTGAACGCCTCGAGTCGGCTCGTCCGCATGCCGACAGTCTGCGGTCAAAACCGGACTAGCATCGCAAGCATGCGCGACAGCGGTCCAACAGCGGCTCCGCAGCGGGCGGCTACGAGCGAGCGGCGCCCACTCACGATCCTCTTCGCCGACATCGCCGGTTCGACGGCGATCGCCGAGAAGCTCGATCCGGAGGACTGGACCGTCATCGTTGGCAAGGCGTTCGCCCGCATGAACGCGGTCGCCGCGCGCTACGACGGGACCGTCGCGCGGCTCATGGGCGACGGTGTCCTTGTCTTCTTCGGCGCGCCGGTCGCGCACGAGGACGATCCCGAGCGCGCGGTGCGCTGCGCCCTCGACATGGTCCGCGAGGTCGCAGCCTCCGGGGGTGAGGACCATACGCACCACGCCGTTCCGCTCCAGGTCCGCGTTGGCATCAACACCGGGCCCGTCGTCGTTGGGGTGGTCGGAAACGACATCGCGCGCGAGTACACGGCGATGGGCGACGCGGTGAACATCGCAGCGCGGATGCAAGCGGCGGCGCCGCCCGGTGGCGTGATGATCACGGCCGCGACGTACAGGTTTGTCGCGCCACTCGTCGACGCAACTGATGCAGGACCGCTCGATCTCAAAGGCAAGGCCGAGCAGGTGCATGCGTACCAGATCAACGGTCTCCGGGCCGGCGCCGTGAGCGCCCGCGGTCTCGGGACCACCGTGCACTCGACGATGATCGGGCGTGACGAGCAGCTCACTCGTTTGCGAAACGCATTCGCGATCGTGCGCGCACGACAAGGCCGGGTCGCCTCGATCCTGGGCGAGCCTGGCATCGGAAAGAGCCGACTCCTCGCGGAGCTCCAGGCGCACGTGGCCGCGTCCGATCCGTCCGCGCGCTGGATCGAAGCGCGCTGCTTGTCATACGGCCGCACCCTCCCGTACCACTTGGTCCTCGATCTTGTTCGCTCGTGCATCGGCGTCGCGGCGACCGCGGACGAGCCCGAGGTGCGCGCCGCGCTCGAACGACAGACCAAGGCACTGTTCGGCGAGGCCTGGTCGGATCCGTACACGTACCTCGGCCACCTGCTCTCGATCCAACTCGATCCCGAGGTCCGCGCGCGGGTGTCGGCGCTCGAGTTCGAGACCGTGAAGCGTTACGTCTCATCGCTCGTCGGTGTTGTCCGCGCGCTCGCGGCCACTGGCCCGGTGATCCTCGCGTGCGAGGACCTGCACTGGGCGGACGCCGCGTCGGTCGACGTGATCCAGCAGCTTCTTCCACTGGCGAACGAGCTGCCGCTGTTCATCGTGGCGACCTCGCGGCTCGATCGCGAGAGCGAAGGCTGGCGCCTCGTTTCGGCCGTCCGCGACGGATTCGGCGATGCACTCATAGAGCTGCGCCTCGAACCGCTCTCGGGAGACGACACGCGCACGCTCGTCGCGAATCTGTTGCGCGTCGAATCGTTGCCGCAGCAGACGCGCGACCACATCCTTGAAAAGTCAGAGGGCAACCCATTCTTCGTTGAGGAAGTGATCCGGATGCTCATCGATCGCGGCGCGATCGTGCGCGAGGCCGACCGCTGGGTCGCGACGGCGCATGTTTCCGATGTCGAGATCCCAGACACGCTGCAAGGCCTGTTGCTTGCCCGGATCGATCGGCTACCACCGGAGAGCAAGCGCACACTGCGCGTCGCCGCGGTGATCGGCCGCCAGTTCGGCGTGACGATGCTCGAGCGGCTCCTCGAGGCGAAGACCGGATGACGACGCGCACGGACCTCGGGACGCTTGAGGCGAGCGGTCTTGTGCAGGTGGCGGCGCTCGAGCCGGAGCTCGAATACCTGTTCCGGCACGCGCTGGTGCAGGACGCCGCATACAGCTCGCTGCTGAAACAAGATCGCCGGACGCTGCACCGCCTCGCCGCTGAGACGCTGCTCGCGCTCTACCCGGAGCGCCGTCGCGAGCTGGCGGCCGTCATCGCGCTCCACTTCGAACGCGCCGGCGATCCGGCCGCGGCAGTGGAACATTTCGTCGTCGCGGGCGAGCATGCGCTCGAGCGGTTCGCGAATCGCGAAGCCCTTTCATTCTTCGACCGCGCGGAGGCGAGCCTCGCTGCCGACGACCCGCGGATCGACCTGCGGCTGCGCGCCGCGCTGGGTGGCGCGAAGGTGAGCTGGACATTTGGGAGCATCGACGACCCGACCACGCGGATCGAGCGTGCGCTCGCGTTCGGCGAAGACGGCGCCGATCAGAAGCTCGTCGGAAACGTGTACTTCTGGCTCGCGTTCCTCCGTCGGATGCGCGGTGAACGCCCGGACACGAGTCCAGCGTTGAAACATGCGGCCCAGCGAGCGGCGGAGATCGGACGCGCACGCGGAGATCCGCTGGCCGATGCCGTCCCGAACGCCTTTGCTGGCGTCAGCATGATGGGCACAGGCCAGCTGCGCGAGGGTACGCGCCTCCTTTCCGAGTCGCTTCCGACGATCATCGAGCGCGGCGACCCGCTCTCCTCGGCGATCCTCAGCGGCTTGCTCGCGGTGATGTATTCGCGCCTGGGCGAGTTCGCGGCGGCCGAGCGATGGTTGGCCGACGCGGAGCGCCTTGCGCAGAGTGGCGACCCGATCGCGACGCTGGACGCGCAGATCTCGCGGAGCTCATTGCTCATCGAGCGTGGCGACATCGCCGAGGGCGAAACGCTTGCGTCTACGTGCGCGCTCCGGTCCGAGGAGCTCGGCGCGGTGGCGTGCGCCGTCGCCTCGAACGTGATGGCCGGCATGGCTCATCTCGCGCACAACGACGCGCTTGGTGCCAAGGTCCCGCTCGAGCGCGGCGACGCGCTCGCGCAGGTCTCGAACATGGAGCCGTTCAGGACGATCGCACAAGGACTGCTCGGCTCGGTGCGAACGGAGCTGGGTGATACGCCTGGCGGCGTTGCCGCCTGGACGCTCGCGCTCGAGCGAGCAAACGCGATGCACGACCTTGGCGGCGAGGCCGTGACGCTGTGGCACCGGGCGCGGACCCGCGCGGAGGCAACGCCACCCGACTACGAGACGGCGCTTGCGGACATCGACGCCGCTACGCGTCTGGTCGAACAGATGGAGGCGCGGCCCTCGCTCGCTCGCGCGCTACGCCTTCGCGCGCAGATCCTCACAGCGCTCGGGCGCACCGCGGAAGCCGAGGCCGCCGATAAGCGGGCGAAGGCGATCGCCGCGGAGCTGGGCCTCAGGGACTTCGTCTCGCCTTAGGGGGCGCGTCGTTTTTCGCCGCCTGTGGCTAGCGGGTAAGGGCGCGAGCGACGAGCTCGAGGACCAGGCCGAGCAGGAAGAGCGAACCCCAGCGCCGGTTGTGCACGAAGGCGTAGGCGACGAACCAACCCGGCCAAACCCGCTCCGGGTAATCCGCAGGCGGGGCGGCCGGCCGCGGTGAGCGAAGGATCCGCAGCGTCGGCAGCAGCTTTGGCACGGCAAGGAACACGATGAGCAGCAGTGGGGTAAAGAACGAGACCGCAACGAGGTACGCCACAAGCGCGTACTGAAGCAGGAGCATGATCATCATCGCGTAGCGCGCGCTGCGCTCGCCGATGATCACCGGCAGGGTGTGAATGCCCTTGACCTTGTCCTCGCCGTACTTGTCCACGTGCTTGCCGAAGATGACACCGGTCGCACCGAGCGCATATGGCAGGCCCGCGAGCGCGACATTGTTGTCCCACACACCCGTGGTGACGAAGTACGTGCCGCCGATCATCAGCGGGCCCCACACGATGAGGACGGCGAACTCGCCCAGCCCGATGTACTTGAGCGGGTACGTGTAGAAGAGGACGAAGAAGGCGCCCGCCGCGAGGAGCGCGAGCGCGAGAGGTCCGCGGACGGCGACCAGGTAGGCGCCGATGGCCAGCGCAAGCGCGCCGCTCGCCGCCGCGTACGTGAGGAGGCCGCGAGACGTCATGAGGCCCGACTCGAGCGGATGCGGTCCGTACTGAGTGCGGAAGTAATTGTTGCGATCGACGCCTCTCCGATAATCGGTCCAGTCATTCACCAGGTTGTTCGTCGCGTGCGCGAGGAGCAGCGCTAACGTTGTGAGTGTCCAGAGCAGCGGATCGAAGCGACCGTCGCGCGCCGCGAGGAGACCGGCGATGCCGGCGGAGATGAATGTGATGACGAGGACGGCGCCGCGTGCGGCGATGAGCCAGCGCGAGATGACGTCGAGGCGGTCCCACTCGTCGCGTGAGATCCGCGGGATGACCCGAAGGGCCTGCACCCACATGGCGACGTTCACTTCGGTAATTGTCCCTGAGCGGAGCGGCGGTCTACGAAACCGAGACCAAGCCTGTGTTGCGTCACAGCGAAACAGGTGCACCGTGCATTGCCGAGTCATGCAGCGCTTCAAGGACGCGCGCCTGAGCGACCGCGTCGCCGCGGCCAAGGAGCAGCTCGCCATCGCCACGGATCGCGTCGCTGATGTTTTCGAGCTCGAGGCGATACGAGTCGACCCGATCGAGCTCGATCCGTTCGACCTTCCCCGCGCGGCGGATCTCTATGCCTGGCACCTTGCAGTGCCATGGATCGTCGAGGAAGAGCGAGCCGTCGCTGCCGATGGCCTCCAGCTCGTCGCGCTCCGGCATCGCGGTGCCGGAGTCGAACAGGGCCACGACATTGCCCGGGAAGCGGAGCATGCCAGCGAAGACCCAATCAGTCCCCGATGGTCCGAACCATGCCTCGCCGTAGACGTTCTCGGGCTCGCCGCCGAAGAGGCGCGACCCGCTGACGGCGTAGCAGCCGACATCCATCAACGCACCGCCATCGAGCGCCGGGCGCAGGCGGATGTTGTCCGTGTCGTAGAGCGAGTAGCTGAACGTGGAGCGGATGAGCCGCAGCTCACCGATCGCCCCTTCGTCGACGAGCTGCTTTGCCCGCTTTGTCTGCGGGTTGTGGCGATACATGAACGCCTCGCTGAGTAGCCGACCCGCGCGGTCGGCAGCGTCGAATGCCGCCTCGACCTCGCTCGGATGGCGCGAGAGCGGCTTCTCGCATAGCACGTGCTTGCCTGCTTCGAGCGCTTTGATCGCCCACTCGCAGTGCATCGAGTTCGGCAGCGAGATATAGACCGCCTCGACCTCTGCATCCGCGAGCAGCGCGTCATACGTGCCATACGCGCGCTGGATCTCCCACGTCTTCGCGTATTCGTCGGCGCGCGCTTGATCGCGGCTCGCCACTGCGACGAGCTCGATCTTCGGCGACGCGTGTGCATGATCGCCCACTTGACCGTGTGCGCCACTCGGACTCCCTTTTTCAACGTGAATGGACTCCTGAAGTATCGCCTCCGGTGGATCCGTGCTTGGACTCTTCGGCCTGAGAACGGAGCCGAACAGCCGGATTCGTACACTCGGCGCGTGCCTGAAGAGCGGAAGCTCGTTTCCGTCCTATTCGCCGATACCGTGGGATCGACTGCGCTCGGCACCGAGCACGACCCAGAGATCGTTCGAGCAACGATGGGCCGCTACTTCGAGCGGATGCGGACGATCGCCGAGCGCCACGGTGGCACCGTCGAGAAGTTCATCGGTGACGCGGTCATGGTCGTCTTCGGTGTGCCGCGCGTGCACGACGACGATGCGGAGCGCGCGGTCCGGGCTGGTCTCGCGATGCGCGACGAGCTTACGGAGCTCAACCGCGAGCTCGCGGTGGAGCTCGCCGCGCGTGTGGGCATCAACAGCGGTGAGGCTGTCGCCGACCCGGGTGCCGCGAGCCAGTTTCTTGTCACCGGCGATGTTGTCAACGTCGCCGCGCGCCTCCAGCAGGGTGCCGATGTCGGCGAGGTCGTCGTTGGCGCGCTCACCGAGCAGCTCACTCGGGTCGCGATCGACTACCGGTCTCGCGAACCGATCCTGGCCAAGGGGAAGGCCACGCCCATTCGCGCCTTCACCGCGCTGCGAGCGAAGAGCGTTGTCCCGGCGCAGGCCCGCGGCTTGCCGGCGATGCGCGCGGCGCTTGTTGGCCGAGACCGCGAGCTGAAGCTGATCCTCGATACGATCGAGCGGGCAAAGGCCGAGCGCACCGTCCATGTCTTCACGCTCCTCGGCGAGCCCGGGGTCGGGAAGTCACGACTCGTGGGCGAGTGCCTCGCGCGTGTTCGAGACGAGCCCGTGCTCCTGCGCGGCCGCTGCCTCCCATACGGGGCAGGGATCACCTACTGGCCGCTCATAGAGATCCTCCGCGCACAGGCCGGGATCGCCGGCGCGGACGACCGCGCGAAGGCGCTTGCGAACTTGGACGCCCATCTCACGACGGTGCTTGCGAGCTCGACGGACCTCCAACTGGTCCGCGCACGACTGCTTGTCCTGCTTGGCCTCGAGTCACCCGCGATCGCGCTCCCGGATGTCGCACCTGGTCGGGTCCACGCCGAGATCGGCTGGGCCCTACGCCGCTACCTCGAGGCGCTCACCGCGACCCGGAGCGCGGTCGTCGTCATCGACGATCTCCAGTGGGCCGAACCGGCGCTCGTCGAGGTCATCGACGGGATCCTTGACCGGATGCGCGGCGTTCCCCTTGCGCTCATCTGCGTGGCGAGACCGGAGCTGGCCGAAATCCATCCCCGCTGGTCGGTCGCTCGAACGAACGCGAGCACGATGACACTCGAGGGCCTCGACGCGGCCGAAACGACGACACTCATCTCGCGACTCCTTGACATCGACGATCTCCCTGCGGCCCTACGAGCGCAGATCGCGACGCGGTCCGAGGGGAATCCGCTGTTCTGTGAAGAGTTCCTGCGGACGCTCATCGAGGATGAGCGTGTGGTGCACGAGAATGGCCGCTGGCGAGCGACGCCAGGCGCGGCCACGGTTGCCGTCCCGGAGACGATCGTCGCGCTCCTCGCCGCAAGCATCGACCGGCTCGGTCCACAGGAGAAGCGCGCCCTGCAGCTCGCGAGCATCATCGGCGAACGGTTTGACGTGGCTGAGGTCGCGACGCTCGCCGAAGACGCGAACCCGGCCGCGCTCGACTCCCTCGAACGCAAGGGCCTCATCCTTGAGGATCGCGAGGTCGGTGGGGCCGGAGCGATGCGCTTCAAGCACTTGCTCGTTCGCGACGTGGCGTACGGATCGCTTGCCAAGGCCGATCGCGCGCCGCTCCATGAGCGCTTCGCGACGGCGCTCGCAGCGGAGGCAGGAGATCGCCAGGGCGAGTTCGCTGAGATCCTCGCTCATCACGCCGAACAGGCCTTCACGCTCAGCGCCGAGCTTCGCCTTCCCGCTGAGGTGTTGGTACCCCGCGCGCTGCGGGCGGGAACGGCTGCGGTCGCACTGGCCGAGCGTGCGCAGCTTCGCGGCGACCTCACGCTCATGGAGCGTTTTTTGGCGACGGCCGAGCGGGCCGCGGAGATCTCCGGCGACGCCGGATTGCGCGACCGAAACGCCTTCCTGCGCGTCCGCGCACACCTGCTGGCCGGGCGCTTCGATGAGTCTCGACGGGCCGCGATCAGCGCTCTTGCCGCGGCTCGCGACCGGGGGGACATCGGCCGCGCAGCAAAGATCGCACAGACCCTTGTGCAAGCCGAGTCGCTGAGCGGCGTTCTAGAGGATCTCCGGCGCGCGCAACAAGAGGCACGCGAGCTAACAGCCGCTGCAGGCGACATTTCCGGAGGCATCGAGCTGGAGGCAATGGACCTGGGTTGGCTGTGGGGTGCCGGCAAGTTCTCCGCGTGCATCGAGGGCGGCGTCGCGCTCGCTGAGCGCGCCCGGGCTGTGGGCGGTCACATCCAGGCAGCGACGATCATGATTCGTGTCATCGGCGCGGCCCGCTATGTGGGACGGCTCGAACTCGCCGATCGATATACCGCCGAGGTACGCCAGACCGCACGACAGCTCGGTCTTCGCACTCTCCTTCGGGATCTTCGCAGCGGTGAGGCGACGGGCACATGGCTCGCAGGTGATAGCGCAGCGGCTCTGGCGATCCTCGACGAAGTCATGGTCGACGCGGTCGGCGACGGGGACGCGAACCGTCTCGTATCGGTGAGTCGACGAAAGGCTGAGATCTTCGAGGGAGAGGGGCGGTACGAGGAGGCCGTCGAGGCGGGCCTGGCCGCGATCGCCGAGAGCGTGCGCACCGGTGAGCGCTGGAGCCGCTCCGAGATCCACGGCCACCTCGCGGTGAATCTTCTTCGCGTTGGTCGGAACGAGGAGGCTCTCACGCACGCGTCCGAAGCGGCGTCGAAGCTGCGTGGTCCGGAGGACATCTCCGGCGTCGCCGAAGCGGAGTGGGTCCACGCCCACGTGCTCGCCGCCCGATCGGACGACGACGCGGCGGACGCCGCATTCAGCGCCGCGCTCGCGTCGGCTGACCAGGGCGAGTTTCGACATCTGCAAGCGACCCTCCTGCTCGACCGAGCGGAGTTCCTCATCACGCGAAAGCGCGCGTCCGAGGCGGCGAAGCTGCTCGAGGAGGTCGAGCGTCGTGCCCCGCCGCCACCGTGGAACTTCCTGCCGCTGCGCCGCCGCACGCTTGCCGCGGCGGTCGCAGTTCAGCGCGTCTAGTGGTTCCCTTCGGCGCAGGCTGATCGTCGGCTGAAGTGCTGTACGCGACAGTCGTGCGCCTTCTATGACTGGCGAAGGGCGCGCGTTCCCGAGAAAGGAGACTGAGCTACGTCGGCGAGGAGGCCGAGGGCTAAGTTTACTTGGCCAGGCTGCCGATGACGCCGACAGGAGCGACGCGATGCTACGGTAGCGACCGGGCGGCTGAGATGAACACCGGGATCGCGACCGAGCGCCCGTGGTTGAAGCAGTACCACCCCGGCGTGCCGTACACACTCGACTATCCCGCCACTGTGCTCCAGCAGTTCCTCACCGAGACCGCCGCGCGGCATCCGCGGGCGATCGCGACGATCTTCGGCGCGGTCATCGGGCATCGACTCATCGAAGGAACGCTCACGTACGCCGAGCTCGAGCGGCTCGCGGACCAGTTCGCCGCGGGCCTCCAATCGCTGGGCGTCCGCAAAGGTGATCGCGTCGCGCTGCTTCTGCCCAACTGCCCGCAGTTCGTCATCGCCTTCTACGGCGCGCTGCGAGCGGGCGCGGTCGTGGTCCCGTGCAACCCCCTCTACACCGCGCCCGAGCTGCGCCGGCAGCTCGCGGACTCCGGGACGGAAACGCTCGTCGCGCTCTCGCGCCTCCACGCCGTCGCGCGCGCGGCGCGCGGTGGGACGCCGGTCCGGAACCTGATCCTCACGAACATAAAGGAGTACTTCCCGCCGATCCTTCAGGCGCTGTTCACGCTCGCGCGCGAGCGCCGCGAGGAGCATCGCACGACGGTCGACCGCGCCGCGGGCGAGCGATTCTTCCCGAACCTCCTCCGCGAGGGCGCCGCCCTTCGGCCGGTGGACGTCCGACCCGAGGACACCGCGATCCTCCAATACACGGGCGGGACGACGGGCGTGCCAAAGGGCGCCGTTCTGTCGCACCGGGCGCTCGTCGCGAACGTGCGGCAGTCGCGGTCGTGGAACCCGACTCTCGTGGAAGGCATCGAGCGCGGGGTGGACGTCATGCCGCTCTTCCACGTCTACGGCCTCACCGTGATCATGGGCGTCTCGGTCGCGACCGGCAGCGCGATGGTGCTC
>WNFL01209269.1_pt2 | contig 14607 bp, 11 predicted proteins | sample 5400361 | NCBI WGS metagenome assembly WNFL01 (sample SAMN13153351, study PRJNA577476) | soil metagenome | isolation source: 40 cm soil on Douglas fir-dominated hillslope | place: USA:California | collected 2013-09-17
AGCGATGGTGGGCCTCACCACGCCCGGCTCGGTGGTGTGGGGGTCCTCCAGCGACAGCACGACGCGCAAGTACAAACACACTCTCGAGATCGTCGAGACCGATCTCGGCCAGGGACCGGTCATGGTCGGCATCAACACCGGCCGCCCCAACGCCCTCGTCAGCGAAGCGATCGCCGCGGGGCGCATCCGCCAGCTCAAGGGGTATCCGAGCCTGCGCCGCGAGGTGCGGTACGGCGAGAATAGCCGCATCGATATCCTGCTCGAGGGCTCTGACAAGGGGCTGTGCTACGTCGAAATCAAGAACGTCCACATGATGCGACAGCATGGCCTCGCGGAGTTCCCGGACTGCGTGACGGAGCGGGGGGCGAAGCATCTGCGGGAGCTGTCGCAAATGGTCCGCGATGGGCACCGCGCTGTCATGATCTACTTGATCCAGCGCCCGGATGCTGCCCGATTTGCGCTCGCGCGCGATATCGACACACGCTACGGGGCGGCATTCGACGCCGCCATGGCCGCCGGGGTCGAGATGCTGGCTTATCGCTGCCGGCTTGGGTGCGAGGAGATCGTCGTCGGGCGGAACGTGCCCGTGCTCGATCAGCGTTCAGGAGCAACGAACCGCGGCGCCATCGCGGTCACCCAAACGCTGCGCTGACGCAGGGCCGCGTGTGGCGCCCGGTGCATCATCGGCGGCAGGAAAGGCTGGAGATCTACGTAAGGTTCCCGACTGGATATCTCCGCAAGGTTCACTATATCAGCTTCAATTAGCGAGCGGCCGCGTGATGGCCGCTGCCCAGCAGGCAGGGGAAGCCGATGTTTTCCAAATTGACGACGCGTTTTGGTCCTGTGCGCATGGCGGTGGCGCTGGCGGCGGCCGTAGCGCTGCTCGCGGGCGCCGCGGATGCGCGGCCACTCGGCGGCAGCAGCTTCGGGAGCCGTGGGTCTCGCACGTACACTGCACCGCCATCGACAGCCACGGCTCCAAAGACGGCCGCCCCGGTGGAGCGGTCCATGACGCAGCCCGGCAGCACGCAAACGGGTGCGGCGGGCGCCGCCGCTTCAGCGTCGCGGTTTGGCGGCATCGGATCGCTGCTGATGGGTGGGCTCATCGGCGCCGGCCTCGCCAGCCTTTTCGGCCTGGGCGCATTTGCGAACGTGCTCGGTTTCCTGTTGCAGGCGGCGCTCATCGGCGGCGTGATCTGGCTGGCGTTCAACTATTTCCGGAGCAGGAACCCGCAGCCGGCGCTCGCCGGCGCCAATCGTGGCTACGGACGTCCGCAAGCTGCCAACCAGCCGGCCGCAGGGGGCAGTTCCTCGCCGAGCGGTTTGAACATCGCTCCAGACGATTTCAACGCCTTTGAGCGCCTCCTGGGAGAGATTCAAGTCGCCTTCGGAAAGGGCGACATGACGGCCCTCGGTGAGCGGCTCACTCCGGAGATGCTGTCGTACTTCGCCGGGGAGCTCGACGCCAATGCGCGCAAGCGTGTGCGCAACGAAGTCTCGCAACCTAAGCTGCTTCAAGGCGATCTGGCTGAGGCCTGGCGTGAGTCGAACGGCGAATATGCAACGGTCGCAATGCGCTATTCCATTGTCGATGCCACGGTCGATATCCAGTCCGGCCAGGTTGTCGACGGCAGCAAGACCGCAGCGCAGCAGGTCACGGAGATCTGGACCTTCCGGCGTCCGCGCGGCGGCAATGCCCAGCAGTGGCAGCTCTCGGCAATTCAGCAGACGCGAGGGTGACGGTGCGGCTCGGCGCCGGCGGCAAATTTAGCTGATCTCGGCGCCGAAAGCGTTGCGAAGGATCGCCTCCAGCTCTTCCGATTCCGGCCCGGTGAGGTCCGTCAACGGGGGGCGGACACCGCCGGCAGACCGGCTGGTTATGCGCATGCCGGCCTTGACGATGCTGACGGCATAGCCGCGCTTGCGGTTGCGCAACGCGATATAGGGCAGGAAGAACTTCGACAGGATCTCGCTCGTCGTGCGCTGGTCGCCCGACCGCACAGCCGCGTAGAAACGCTGCGCCGTCCGCGGGATGAAGTTGTAGACCGCTGACGAGTAGGTCGTGAACCCGGCGGCAAAGTACGGCACGGCGAACACCTCCGCCGTCGGCATTCCGCCGATCAGGACAAGCCGGTCGCCCAAGACCTGACGCACCCCGACGAGCTGCTCGACGTCACCATGCCCATCCTTAAAGCCGATCAGATTCGGGTGACGCTCCGCCAGCCGGGCGACGGTCGACGCGCCATAGATGCTGTTGTCGCGATTGTAGATGATGACCCCGATGCCGACCGCGCGGCAGATGGCATCGATGTGGCGCTCGAGGCCCGCCTGCTCAGCATTAATGAGATAGGGCGGCAGCACGAGAATGGCCTGCGCGCCTGCGGCCTCTGCCGCCTTGGCGAACTCCACGGCGAGCGCCGTGCCATAACCGGTGCCGCCGATGATCGGGACGAGGCCCCGCGCCTCCTCGACGGCGGCCCGCGTCACGCGGCGGCATTCCTCGAGGGTCAGCGAAAAGAATTCACCGGTGCCGCCGGGGGCGAACAGGCCGACGGCGCCGCCCTCGATGTTGGCCGAAATGCTTGTCCGGTAGCTCGCTTCATCGAAGGCGAGGTCGTCGGCAAAGCAGGTCGCCGGAAAGGCCAGCAGACCCGAGCCGAGCCGCTTCTTCAGACTGGCGAAATCGGATGCCATCGAGTGCCCCTCCTGGTGTGGTCCGCGCCGGCGCAGGGGCTCCCCGATGGTGGGCCCGGTTCTCGCCTATCATAAGATGTCAGGTCATCGTATGAATTGATTAGCAGTGCGCCGCGCATTGTTCAACCGCCGCGTCGGATGAGGGGCCGGAGCCTAGGAGGCGCGCACTTTGCTGGTTATCGCGTCCGGTGGAACGAGCCGCCCGCCCGCTTGACGGCGGCGGGTGCGTGGCGCTCCAAAGCGTCGTCCGCCCATGTCAGCCCCTTGTAGTTGAACCCGTCCTCGAGCGTGGGCTTTATGATCTCGAAATAAGGAGAGAGATCGAAGTCGGCCGGCGCATACAGGCTGTAGTGCCGGATGTGCAGGATCTCCCGGCGCCGGAATTTACTGATCCCGCTCCGCTTGGCCGCAATCCGCTCGACCCTCGGCAGGATCGGATAGCGGATGCGCGCGAAGGCGTCGGCTATGAGCGTCGAGCAGATCGCACGTGTCGGCTCGCCCGAGCCGAGCGCGATCATCCGGCGCCGCCAGCGCGTCGGCACGGGGGGCGTCGGCAGCAGGTACCGCGCGAGATCAAGGACGTTGCGCATGTCATACTGGGTGCCCAGCCGCGAGACCATGAACCCGATGAGGTGCTCGCGATCGGCGTCGGTCAGTCCGACCGGGCGGCAGATCCGCGTATGGAAGCGCTCGTACTTGGATACCGTTGCGGAAATGCAGCCCTCTACCGGCGTCACCTCGATGAGCGTATGCGGCTCGGCGCCGACGGCGGGCTCGAGCACGTCGCCAACGTAAATCGCCGCGTGGGACCAGGTCGATTGCGTGAGATACTTGATCGCCGTCGACATCTTGCTGCTGCCCGCCACCAGCAGCACGTCCCCCGGGCGCAGGGTCCGGCGCAGCGCATCGGGGTCCGACGGTACGAACGGCTCCTCACCCGGAAGCTCGCGCCGCAAGCGATTTGCGAGCCAACGGCCGAACCAGTTCAGAAAATCGTCAGTCATTGTCATGGGAAGTGCCATGTACGGCCCCGCGGAGTGCGGGACGAGAGCTTACCGCCCGCCGGTCTCGCGCTCCAATGACAGCATCGAGATCGAAGTAATTCGGAAGATGAAGCACGACACCGATGGCCTCACCCGTCCTCCTGCGCCGATGGGGACGGCGACAATGGATCGTCGGCGGCCGTCAATGGCCGGCTCACGGTTTCAAGCGGCTTGCGCTCGGCGGCGATGCTCCAGCGCGCAGCGATGAAGCCGATAACCAGCAAAGACGCTCATTCGCGAGCCGGTATCGATCAGGCGGCCGAGCAGCCAGGGACCGAAGACACCGCCGACGCCGGTCCCGACCGCGTAGAAGAACGCGATCGCCAGGGCGCGGATCTCGAGCGGAAATGTTTCGCTGACCGTCAAATAGGCCGCACTCGCCGCCGCCGAGGCGAAGAAGAAGATAACCATCCAGCAGATGGTCAAGGTTGCTACCGATACGAGATCCTTGGCGAAGAGATAGCCGGTGGCCGCCAGCAGCAAACCGGAAACGATGTAGGTGAAGGCCAGCATCGGCCGTCGGCCAATCGTGTCGAACAGGCGCCCGATCAGAACCGGACCAAGGAAATTGCCGGCGGCGAATGGAAGGATGTACCAGCCGACGTGGTCGGCCTGGACCTTGTAGAAGTCGGTCAGGATCAGGGCATACGTGAAGAAGATGGCGTTATAGAAGAAGGCCTGCGCCGCCATCAGCGCGAGGCCGACCAGCGTGCGCGTGCGATAGACGCGAAACAGCGTGCGGACAACCTCGGCAAGCGGCGTATGGGTGCGGGCGCGAAGCCGGATCGCCGGGAACGGTCCGCGGATGAGCTCGTGGTTGGCGCGGGCAAACCTGTCCTCGATGCCGGCGACGACCGCTTCGGCCTCTGCCGCGCGTCCGTGTGTTATGAGCCAGCGCGGGCTCTCTGGAATCCACAGGCGCATCACCAGGATGACAAGGCTCAGCGCAGCACCGAACAGGAACGCCAGCCGCCAGCCGATGTCGGGCGCGAACAGGGCGGGGTCAAGAAGGACGATCGACGCGCCCGCGCCGATCGCTGCGCCAAGCCAGAAGCTGCCGTTGATGACGAGGTCGGTCCAGCCCCGGACGCGCGCGGGGACGAGCTCCTGGATGGTGGAATTGATTGCCGTGTATTCGCCGCCGATGCCCGCCCCTGTAATGAACCGGAACATCATGAAGCTCCAGAGGTCCCAGGAGAGAGCAGTGGCGGCCGAGGCCGTCAGGTAGACGGCGAGCGTGATAAAAAACAGCTTCTTGCGGCCGAGACGGTCGGTCAGCCAGCCGAAGAACAGCGCGCCGAGAACCGCGCCGGCGAGATACGCGCTGCTCGCGAGGCCGATCTCGGAATTCGTGAATTGCAGAACCGGGCTTTGCTTCAGTGCGCCCGACAAAGCGCCGGCGAGCGTCACCTCGAGACCGTCGAGAAGCCAGGTGACGCCGAGAGCGACAACCACTTGGGTATGAAAGCGCCCCCATGGCAGGCGGTCGAGACGAGCCGGGATATCCGTCTCGATGATCGCGTCGCTTGGCGGCAGGCTCGCGTCCTCCCGCTTCAGGTTCGGTGGCGAAGGTCCTGCAGCCATACTGCCCTATATGCGTTCTACTCCTGGTGCCGCAGCGGAACCGGAAGCGAGCGGATGCGATCCGCCGGCGCGGCCCGCGCGTCAAATAGCCCCCCGGTCAGGCTGGCGGCCCTCGCCTCAGGCCGAGGCCGCGAGCACTGCGGCGGCCTCGAGATCGAGATGGCAGGCGATTGTGTGGCGGCCGAATTTGCGCACAGGCGGCGGCGTCGTCTCGCACAACCCCTCGATGTGTTGCGGGCAGCGGCTCGCGAATGGGCAGCCGACCATCACCTGCGTCGGGCTCGGCATCGGTCCCGTGAGCACGATATGCGGTGGTCCGGCATCGGGGTCGGGGCGGGGGGCGGCCGCCAGCAAGGCTTCCGTGTAGGGGTGATAAGGCGGCGCAAACACCTGATCGGCGGGTCCGTACTCGACGATGCGGCCGAGATACATGACGGCCACCCAATCGGCCATGTGCCGCACCAGTGCGAGATCATGCGAGATGATGACGAGGCCGACGTCCGAGCGGTCCTGCAGCTCGGAGAGCAGGTTGACGATTGCCGCCTGCACCGAGACGTCGAGAGCGGAGACCGGCTCATCGGCGATGACGAGATCGGGATTGCGGGCCAGCGCCCGGGCGATGGCGACCCGCTGGCGCTGACCGCCCGAGAGCTGATGCGGCATGCGCTTCAGAAGCTCCGCGGACAACCGTACGCGCTCAATCAAGCGCGCTGCCTCGGCGCGGGCGTCTTTCGTCGAGAGCCCGCGGAGCAGCTTCAAGGGCCGCATAAGCGCGAACTCGACCGAGTGGCTCGGGTTGAGCGTGGCGTCCGGATTCTGAAAAACCTTCTGCACCCGGCGGCGTAACTCGCGCGGCCGCCGGTCGACCGTCATCTGGGCGACCTCCACGTCCCCGACCTTGACGCTCCCCGCGCTGGCGCCGATCAGGCCCGTCACGGCTCTCGCCAGGGTCGTCTTGCCGGAGCCCGACTCGCCGACGATGGCGAGCGTCTGGCCGGCGCGGGCCTCGAGGCTCACGTCCGTCAGGGCAAAGACCGTCGCTGTCTTGCGCCGCGATAACCGCCCCTCGATGTCGTAGCGTTTTGTCAGATTGCGGACGTCGAGCACGACCGGCGCCTCGCTCGGCCTCTCATGGTGCGGAGTCGCGGTCTCCTGGCGGGCGCTATCGTCGGCGCCGGCCTCGATCAGAGGGAGCGGACGCTGCCCGCAGATGTCTGTGTCGCCGAACCGGCAACGGGGGAGAAAGGCGCATCCCACCCGCAGCCTGTCCTCGGCCGTCAGCGTGCCCTCGATCGGGGTCAGCCCGGCCGAGCGGCGCCGCTCGAGATCGGGCAAGGCCGCCAGCAGCCCGCGGGTGTAAGGGTGGGCGGGCGCCTTGAAAACGCTGCGCACGGATCCGAACTCGATCAGGCGCCCGGCGTAGAGCACGCCGATATCATCGCACAGGCGCGCGACGGTACCGAGATTATGGCTGATGAACAGGATGGCGCTGCCGAATTTGGACCTCAAGGTGCGGACCAGATCGAGAATGGCCGCCTCGATCGTGACATCGAGACCGGTGGTCGGCTCGTCCATCACCAGGAGCGCCGGTTTTGCCATCAGCGCCATGGCGATTACCACGCGCTGCTGCTGGCCGCCGGAGAGTTGGTGGGGGTATCGCGCCATCATCGCTTCGGCGTCGGGCAGGCGCACTTCCTCGAGCATCTCGATGGCTCGGGCGCGAGCCCGCTTGTCGTCGCGCTCGCCGTGGAGCAGGGGAACCTCGATCAATTGCCGGCCGATGGTCATGACCGGATTGAGGCTCGACATCGGGTCCTGGTAGACCATGGCGAGCCGGCTCCCACGCAGCGCCCTCAGCTCGGCGCGGGATAGGGTTGCCACGTCGCGCCCCTCGACCAGCACGCGACCGCTGCTGAGGCGCATCCCCGTCGGCAGATACCGCATCGCCGCCAGCGCGACCGTCGACTTGCCGCAACCCGATTCGCCGACGAGGCCATAAGCCTTGCCCGGTGCAATCGATAAGGAGACGTCTTGCAGGATCTGCTGGCGGCCGCGCCGGCCCGCGTACTCGATCGACACGCTCTCGAATGTGAGGACGTCAGCCATCGAGCTTGGCTTCCCGCAAGCCGGCGGCGAGGAAATTGAAGCCGATCACCAACGAGGAGATCGCGGCCGCCGGAATGAGGGTCATGTGCGGCCACACGAAGATCATGCCGTAGGCTTCCTTGACCATGCCGCCCCAGTCGGGATCGGGCGGTGGCAGCCCGACGCCGAGGAAGCCGAGCACGCCGATGGCGATGATCGTGTATCCGAGCCGCAGGAAGAAATCGACGACCACCGGCCCGCGCACATTGGGCAGGATCTCATAGAGCAGGATGTAGAGCGTGCTCTCGCCGCGCATGCGGGCGGCGGTCACGTACTCGCGGTTTTTCACGTCTAGCGTCACGGCGCGCACGATGCGGGCAATGATCGGCGCCGACGTGAACGTGATGACCAGGATGATGTTGAGCGCCGAAGCGCCGAAGCGGGCGATGATAATCAGGTAGAGGATGATCTTGGGGAACGCCAGCAGGGTGTCGCCGATGCGCATGATGACGGCGTCGACCCAGCCGCCGCGATAACCGGCGAAAAGGCCAAGCAACGTCCCGAGTGCCGCGGCGCCGAGCACGGCTATCGGCGCCACCGTCAGCACCGTGCGCGCGCCCCACAAAAGCCGCGAGAGGATGTCCCGCCCGAGATGATCAACCCCCAGCCAATGCTTCAGTGACGGGTACGGGTCGGCGATCATCGCCGGGTCAATTCTGTTGGGCGGATAGGGCGCGACCCAGGGCGCGAGCACCGCGCAGGCGACCCAGAACAAGATGATGACAGCACCGATGGTGCCGATCGGGGAGAGCGTAACGGCCTTCCAGAACTGCGCCAGGAAGCCGTTCCGCCGGAGGGCCTCGCCCGCAGCAGCATCCGGTCCGAGCGCGATCGCGCCGTCAACTTGCCGGGCGATGCCGCTGAGCTCGTTCATACGCGTATTCTCGGATCGAGCGCCATGTAGCCGAGGTCTCCGAAAAGCTGCGTTGCCATGGTCACTCCGACAGCGATCAAGGTGCCGGCCTCTATGATGGCGATGTCCTTGGCGAGGGCGGCCTCCAGCATCAGCCGGCCGAAGCCGGGATAAGCGAACACCGTCTCAACGACCACCAGCCCTGAAACGAGATAGTTGAGCTGCAGCAGGATGACGGTGAACGGCGTGATCAGCGCATTGCGCATGGCGTGCCGCACGACGACGGTGCGAAACGGCATGCCCTTGAGCATCGCCGTGCGGATATAGGGCTGGCGCATAACGTCCACCATCGAACAGGACGACGAGCACCGGCATGACGAACTGGGTCCAGATCGGCCAGCCGGTGTCAGCGTTAAGCGGCGACGTCCCGGGCAGAATGGCAAGCCACACCACGAAAACCGCGATTATGAACACCCCCATGGCGAATTCGGGGATGGAGGCGCAAACCGACGAGAAGACCGACACGGCACGATCGATTGGACTGCGCTCGCGCATGCCCGCCAGCACACCGAGCACAATCGAGAAGGGCACGATCAATGCGAAGCTGACGGCGGCCAGCAGGAGCGTGTTGCCCAAGCGGTCCCAGAGGACCTCGGTAGCCGGGCGGTGATGGACGTAGGATTCGCCGAAATTGCCGGTCAGCGCCTTGCCGAGCCACTCCGCATATCGGACCGCGACCGGGCGGTCGAGGCCCAGATCCTTGTACAGGCGGTCGACCTGATCCTCCGTCGCGAACGGTCCAAGCAGCTTGCGCGCGACATCGCCGGGGGTCAGCTCGTTCAGCGCAAACACCAGCGCCGACACGACGAGCAGCGTGACGAGCATGTTGACAAGCTGCCGTGCGATGTAGCGCGACATCAGCGCCCTTTTTGCCTCGGACCGCGGCTGGTTCCGGATGTGGGTGATTACCAGCCTAGACGCAGCAGTCTCCATTCACAAGGACGACGGTGGGTTTTGCTGCCCAAAGGCTCGGCATTTGGCCAATGAAAAGGGCGCCGGATGCCATCATCCGACGCCCGCTTGTCTCAGGGGTTGCTCGCAGTGTCAGGCTTCGACCCAAATGTCCTTGGCCTCGATGTAGATCGAGGGATGGATCTTGTAGCCTTTGACCTTCTTGTCCGTGAAGTTGAACACGGCGCGCCAGACCGGGACAACTGCCGGACCGTCATCGAGCATGATCTGCTCGAGCTTGGCCGTGACCGCACGCCGCTTCTCGACGTCGAGGTAGCCCTCGGCCTCGGTCAGCAGCTTGTCGAACTCGGCGTTCGAATAGGCGGACTCGTTCCACGCCGCGCCGGTCCGGTAGGCGAGGCTCAGCACCATCACGCCGAGCGGCCGGTGTGCCCAGGTGGTGAACCCGAACGGCAGCTTCGTCCAGTTCGGCCAGTATTGTGCCGATGGGACGAGGTTGATCTTGGCGCGGATGCCCGCCTCTTTCCACTGCTCGACCATGGTCTCGACGGCGAGCTTCTCCCAATCCGGCGCCGGCCGGCAGGTGATCTCGGTGTCGATGCCATTCGGGTAGCCCGCCTCCTTGAGCAAGGCCTTCGCTTTCGCTACATCGCGCTTCATAAAGCCGATGTTGGCATACTCGGGATGAGCCGGCGCCACGTGATGGTGCTCGCCCGGCTTGCCGAGGCCGCGGTGGGAGGCCTGCAGCACGGCTTCGGTGTCGGTGGCGTAGCGCAGCGCCTGGCGCACCCTCTTGTCATCGAACGGCTTGATGGGATGAACGCGCGCGACCGCCGTATAGGCCGTATCGACGCTATTGACCTGCACGTGCGGCAGCCGCTCGACCGTCGGCAGCGTGGCAATCGCGCCCTGGTAGATCATGTCGACCTGCTTCGAGGCGAGTGCCGCAACCTGGGCCGCCGGGTCCTCGCCGATATCGATCCCCTCGAACCGGTCGATATGGGCGCCGCCACCCCAGTGCCCGCTCTTGACTGCCGCAAAAACGGAGCGCTTGCCGACCTCGTGCTCGACCAGCTCGAATGCGCCCGTGCCGTTGCTGCCGACCCCGAACTTTCCTTCCTCGGCCGGGTCCATCATCAGGGCGGGATAGTGGAACAGGGCCTCGGGCACAGCCAGATAGGCTGCCCTGCCGTTGATTTTCACCGTGAAATCGTCGACCTTCTGGATCGCGCTCGCGTCCCAGAGTTTGGTCGATTTCTTCTTGGCGTTGGTCTTGGGATCGACCTCATCCGTCTCGTACTCGTCGAGAATGAAGCCCTTGAGCAGGCCGACGGTCGAAGAACCGGTCTTGGCGTCGAGCAGTCGGTTGAGGTTCCAGACGGCATCGTCGGCCGTGAACTGCCGGCCCTTGCGCCACTTCACGTCCTTGCGCAGCGTCAGCGTCCACGTCTTGAGGTCCGGGCTCGCGTCCCATTTTTCGACGAGATTCGGCCGCGTCACGTTATCGATGCCTGTAAAGGTGACCTGGCGGCCGCCGTTAGCGCCTTCGATCCAGGAGTAGGTATGCGGGCTCGTCAGGTCCTGAACGCGCATACCGAGACGAACGACGCCACCCTTCTTCGGGGCCGCCTGGGCAATGGCCGGCAGAGGCAGTCCGGCCATCGCATACGCGCTGGCGCCCGACACACCGAGCAACGTCGCGATGCGCAGGAACTCGCGGCGGTCGAGCTTGCCGTCGGCAAACTCCTGTCCTGCCGCCTTGATGATCGGATGCAGCTTATCGGTCATAGAACCCTCCGGACTCGCTTAGTGTGCAACTTTTTTTGCGCGATGCTGCGGTGACGAACTCCAGGCCGCTGCGCTCTACTTCAGAGTAATCCCGCCGGTCCCTGTGACGCCACAAGAATTGTTCCGGCACACCGTGCGGCGCCGCGCGTCTCCAACGATGAGAGGGCCATCCATTCATTGACAAGGCCCGCAGAAAGCTTTGCAATGAAATTCCATCTCACCTCCAGCGTGCCAGCGACATGATCCCCAATATCGATGTGACACCGCTTTTCGGGCCGCCCTCCTCCGCGCGCGATGCTGCCGACGCCGCCATCCTGAGCGCTGCGGCCGGCGCCGGCTTCATGACTGTCGCCGGGATGCCGGACGACGTCCCCTCCCGCCGCGAGATCTTGCGGCTCTTCGAATTGCCCGATGCCGAGAAGCGCAAGCTGTGGCGGCGAAAGTTCGATGCCGCGAGACCCAACATCTACCGCGGTTGGTTCCCGCTCCAGAACGGCGCGCTTACCTACAAGGAGGGGATCGATATCGGTCCCGACATTGCCCATGCGGACCTGCATGTCGCGCCGGACGACCCGCTGACCGAGGCGACACCGCTGCCTCTGGAACAGGCGCTGCCCGGATGGCGCACTGCAGCACGAGGCTATTATCAGGGCATGGAGCATTTAGGTGCCACCATGATGCGTGCCATGGCGCGCGGCCTGGGGCTGAGCGAAACGACCTTCGACGACGCCTTCCGTGGCGGCATCTCGACGTTGCGCCTCATCCGCTATCCGGTGCGGCCCGAGACGTCTTTCGCCGGTGCCGATCAGGACAAGGTCTGGCTCGAGCACAAGGGCCAGCGCTGGTATACGGTCGGCGGCGCTCACGTCGATTCAGGCTTCGTGACCCTGCTGGCGCAGGATGGGGTCGAGGGATTGCAGGCCCGTGCGCATGACGGGAGCTGGATTGACGTTCCGCCCATCGAGGGCACGCTCGCGGTCAACTTCGGCGGGCTGCTCGAACGCTGGACTGGAGGCCGCATCAAGGCGACCGAGCATCGTGTGATCGGGCCTGGCCGTGAGCGCTGCTCGATCCCGTTCTTCTATGAGCCGCGGGTCGACGCGGTGATCGCACCGCTGCCGCTCCCCGGCGCGCCCGACTTCGAGCCGTTCACCTACGGCGACCATCTGTGGGCGGCGATGACCAAGTTCGTCGAGTTCAAGGGCCTGGAGGACTTGCGCAAACCGCAGCGGCGGGTGGCGTGAGCGGCGTATTCCGGATCACGACATCGGCTAGTCCACCAGGTCACATGATTTCCGCAGTGACCCGTCATCCCGGCCGAGCGCGGAACACGCGAAGAGCCGGGATCTCGGCCAACCACCCGGCAATTGTTGCAAGTTCCCGGATAGCCGCTAATGCGCCTTCCGGGATGACGGGTCTTGGGTGAAGCAAGCTCGCCAAACAACTGACGGGATGAGCATCACATGAAATCGCATGCACAGGCAGTCGTCATCGGCGGGGGAGTGGTCGGCGCGAGCGTGCTCTACCACCTGACGAAGATCGGCTGGAAGGACGTCGTCCTGCTCGAGAAGCACGAGCTGACATCCGGCTCGACTTGGCATGCTGCGGCCGGCGTCCACACCTATAACCCCGACGCCAACGTCTCGAAGCTGCAGAAGTACACGATCGACCTCTATCGCGAGATCGAGCAGATCTCGGGCCAATCCTGCGGCATCCATCCGACCGGCAATATGGTGCTGGCCGCCAACGAGACGGTGCTCGACAACATCCGCATGATGGCGAGCCGGGGCAAGTACCTTGGCCTCGAGATGGAGCTGATCTCGCCCGAGGAAGCCGCCAAGCTCAACCCGCTGATCGACCCCTCGCAATTTCTGGCTGCGCTTCATCGCATGGACGGCGGCCATGTCGATCCCAACGGCGTGACGCAGGCTTATGTCATCGCTGCCCGCAGGGCAGGTGCCGAGGTGCATCGCTTCACGCCCGTCACGGCACTAGAGCCGCGCCCCGACGGCTCATGGCTCGTCAAGACCGACAAGGGCGACATCATTGCCGAGCACGTCGTCAACGCCGCCGGCCTGTGGGCGCGCGAGGTCGGCCGCATGGCCGGCATCGAGCTACCCGTGCTCGCCATGGAGCACATGTACATCGTCACCGAGGAGATGCCCGAGGTGGCCGCGATGTCCAAGGAGCTGCTGCCGACCACCGACTACTCCGGTGAGATCTACATGCGCCAGGAGGGCAAGGGCGTCCTGATGGGCACCTACGAGCAGGACTGCCGCGTGTGGTCGCCCGACGAGACGCCGTGGGACTTCAACATGCAGCTCCTGCCCGACGATCTGGAGCGCCTGTCGCCGCATCTCGAGATCGGCTTCAAGCACTTCCCACCCATCGGGCGCGCCGGCATCAAGAAGGTCGTGAACGGGCCATTCACGTTCGCCCCTGACGGCAATCCGCTGGTCGGGCCCGTGCGTGGCTTGCGCAATTACTGGTCGGCTTGTGGCGTAATGGCGGGGTTTGCCCAGGGCGGCGGCGTCGGGCTCGCGTTGTCCCAGTGGATGGCGCATGGCGATCCGGGCTCGGACATCTTCGCCATGGATGTCGCTCGCTTCGGCAGCTTCGCGACGCCGAAATACACCAACACCAAGGTGGTGGAGAACTACAAGCGCCGCTTCCGCATCGCCTATCCCAACGAGGAGCTGCCGGCGGCGAGACCGTTGCGGCGGACCCCGGCGTACGACCGCCTCAAGGCCGCTGGCGCTGTGTTCGGCGCCAACTTCGGGCTCGAGGTGCCGCTGTGGTACGCGCCCAAGGGCATGGAACCGGTCGAGGTCCCAACCTACCGGCGGTCGAATGCCTTTCAGGTCGTGCGTGAGGAGTGCCTGGCCGTGCGCAACGACGTCGGGCTCATGGATATCTCGGGCTTCGGCAAGTACGAGATCACCGGGCCCGATGCCGAGAGCTGGCTCAACCGCGTGCTCGCCAACCGCATGCCAAAGCCGGGCCGCATGGTGCTGGCACCCATGCTCAACCAGCGCGGCAAGATCATGGGCGATTTCTCAGTCGCCCGTCTCAGTGACACGCGATTCCTGATGATCGGCTCGGGTGTGGCCGAGGTTTATCACATGCGCTGGTTCGAGCGGCACGCGCCGCCGGCCGGCACCGTCATCCGCCCGCTGCCGCACGCGCTCAACGGCTTCATGATCGCTGGGCCGAAGTCGCGCGACCTGCTGCAGAGGCTCGTGAAGGACGATCTGTCGAACGACCGGTTCAAGTTCTTCGCGGTCCGCGAGATGGCAGTCGGGATGGTGCCCGCAACCGTGATTCGCGCGAGCTACACCGGCGATTTGGGCTACGAGATCTGGGTTACGCCCGACTATCAGGTGACGCTCTACGAGAGCCTGATCGAAGCCGGCGCCGATCTCGGCCTTCGCCACTTCGGCAACCGCGCGCTGATGTCGCTCAGGCTGGAGAAGGCCTATGGCGCCTTCTTCCGCGAGTTCCGGCCGGACTATACGCCAGCGGAAGCCG
>WNFL01054022.1_pt1 | contig 14603 bp, 8 predicted proteins | sample 5400361 | NCBI WGS metagenome assembly WNFL01 (sample SAMN13153351, study PRJNA577476) | soil metagenome | isolation source: 40 cm soil on Douglas fir-dominated hillslope | place: USA:California | collected 2013-09-17
TAGAGCTTGCTGGTGTTCGACCCCACCACGATCTCGGCCGAGCCGTCCCCGTCGATGTCCCCCACGGCGGGGACGGACCAGAAGGGCGCCGACCCCTTGCGCGGCCACCCCGGAACCATGGTGCCGTTCGCGTGCCACACCGCCACGGTGGAATCGTTCCACGACGCCGCGATGATCTCGGGGATTCCGTCCCCGTCCAGGTCCGCGGCGGCGGGCGAGGACGGGATGTGGTGGAGCGCGGTGCTGAAAACCCCGGTGGTCACGGCGTTCCCGTCGCCGTTGAACCAGTCGGTGCCGTCGGGGCGGAAAACGTAGAGGTACTCCGCGCCGACCAGCACCTCGGGCTTCCCGTCGCCGTCGAGATCGGAGAGGCAGACGTTGGACGAGGTCGCCTCGCCCAGCGGCTCGGGCCATCCCGTGAGCGCGGGCGGGCTGGTGCTCGCGACCGTCGAGACGGAGACCAAGCCCTCGTTCCCGCCCGAGTCCACGGCGGCCGCGCCGTAGCGGTAGCGCGTGAGCGGCGGCAATCCGGCGTCCTCGTACGAGGAGACGCGGCGTACCGGGATCGGCGTCAAGAGCGGCGCGCGGTAGATACGGTACCCGGCGGCATCCGCGGCCAGGGCCGGATCCCAGGCGATCTGGATCTTGTCCGCGCCGGGGTTCTCCACGCGGAGATTCCCGGGTGCCGCGGGTGCTGCGTGATCGATGGCGAAGATGACGGAGTGGAAATAGACATCGTCGACCCGGAGATCGATGAGGCGCCCGGGGGGCACCGATGCCGACGTGTGGATCCGCATGAGCCCGCTCGTCACCACCGTCCCTGGAGCGAGATCGGTCACCACGGCCACCGAGTCCAGGATCGAGACCCCCGCGGCGGGATTCTTGAGATGGAGGCTCAAGCCACGCCCGCGCCCGCCCCCCTCGTTGGCGATCGTGAAGCGGTAGCCCACGGTCTCGTTGGGGTCCACCACCCCGTTTCCGTTTCCGCCCGCGCCGGGACTGTCGTCGAAGCCGTTGGCGGCCACGAAGAGCGAGGGGGCGAGAACGGCGAGCGGGATGTCCACGGTGTCCGCGCGAGCCAGGTCGCGGGCGATGAGGCGCAGGCGCTCGGCCCGCGCCGTGCCCGGGATCGCGAGCGCGCGCACTCTCAGACTGTCGGGGAGCGTGGCCTGGGCGCCCGCCGCCAGCGCGGGCAGGACGGCCATTCCCTGTAAAACCGTGAGCCCGCTCGTGAGGGTCGAGACCGTGACCGTCACGACCCCGGAGGAGGCGCCGGTCCCCGCGTTCTTGATCGAGCCGCGGAGCGCGAAGGTCTCCCCCGCGCCCGCGAGGCCGTCGCCGTCGCCCGCGATGGAGTCCCGCACGCCGAAGCTCTGGAGGGCGAAGTGCGCGGGCGAGTCGGCCGTGACCGTGAGCGAATCCAGGAATGGAAGACTCCCGGCCGCCGAGACCGTGAACGAGAACTTCCCCGTCGTGCCCGCGTGGAACGGCAACGTGGTCTGGCCGGCGGCGTTCGTGGTGCCCGTGCGATACTCCTCGCCCGTCTTCCAGGCCACGACCAGCGCGGATTCCACGGGGGCGCCCGAGACGGTGACGGTCACCGGGAAGCTCCCCGAGCTCAAGGGGATCGTCGCGGGGCGCGTCACGGTCAGGGTCGCCGGCGTGCAGCGCCAGATCGGGATCGCGGGATCGCCGAGGAGCACCGTCTCGAAGTAGCCCCAGCGCTCCGCCGTCTCCGTCCGCGCCATGGGAAGGAGCACGGCGCGCGCGTCCTCGACCGCCTCGCCCAGCGTGGTCGGCGCGGTGCCCTGCAGATCCCGCATGAGCTGCGTGGAGAATTCCTGGTCGACGCCGGGCCAGGCGTCGCGCGTGGCGCCCACGTAGGCCAGCGCTCCGCCGTGAGGATTCCGCACCACGGTCTCGGCCACGCTCTCGTAGTCGACCGCGGCCGACGCGCAGTTCGACGCCACCCAGAGGCCCACCGAGTCGCCGTTCTGCAGCGCGGCCAGCTCCGGCATGGTGATGACCTCGTTCCCGATCGAGAGCTGGGACCGCGCTCCGTGTCCGACGTGATGCACGATCCCGTAACCGCGCCCCATCGCGCTCAGCGCCGCCGTCTTGGTGAGCGGGATGGCGCCCGGATATCGGGTGTAGTTCTCGTAGTAGCGGTCCACGGTCACGCAGGGCGGCGCCACGACCACGAGCGACTCGGCCTGGATCGCGCCGTCCACCGAGACCAGGTGTCCCGGCGTCCAGTCCGTGGGGACCAGGACTTCCGCGAGGATCAGCTCCTTCGTGAGCGGCGGGGCGAGGGGGCTCGTGGCGTACCGGATCGATTTGCTCACGAGAATCTGCGCCTCGGCCCGGTTGGACGCGGAGAGCCTTCCGACCGCGAGGTCGGGATTCATGTCCAGGCTGTCCGCCACCTCGCCGTAGATTCCGTTCCCGTTTCGGTCCCACGTCCCGTCGAGATCCGCGTAGTACGCGTCGCTGGGGATGTCGATCGTATACCCGAAGTTCACGCGCGCGTAGCGCATGGGGACCGTGCCGTGATCCCCCGCCAGAACCGCCCAGCGCGCGCCCCAGAGATCGCGCGCGGACTTGAGGAAGCTCCGGATCGCCTGCGGAAGATCGTTCGAGCGCGGATCGGCCGCCCGGATGGTGGAGAGATTCCGGACCACGGTCGCGATGCCGACACGCGTCTGGTAGTCGGCCAGCTTCTGGAAGATGTCCGCCAGGGAGTCCGGCGAGACGATGACGCAGTCCACCGGCGAGCCCAGTCCGGAAGGAAGCGTGGTGGGCAGGAACGGGGCCGCGCGGCGGGGGTCGGGCTGGGCACGATGGACCCGAGGCGGGAGCTCGGCCCTCGCTTTGGAAACGGCGAGCGCGCACACCGCGCCCAGGGTAAGCAAATAGGCGAAGAAGCGCAGGGAACTCGTTGAACGAGAGATGGTTGCTGCCTCGCGCGCCCCAGGGAGTCTGGCCGGGTGAACTTCTACATTATACGCGCTTTACCCCGGATCGGCAACGCGTACGCCACGCGCTGGCGCGTCTCGTCCACCACCCGCCAGTCGATGGTGTAGACCGAATAGAAGAATCCCCCCGGCCGCGTGATTCCCAGGTTCTGGATGCGCCGGGTGAAGAGGAGATGGTAGGGACTGCGCTCGTCCAACCCGGAGTCGAGCCTTCCGGCGACCGGATGCCGGTCGATCAGGTACCCGGGACGGCCCGCCACCTCGAACTCGACCCAGCGGACCACGGTGTCGTATCCGTCGCGCACCGTGAGCCTGGCCATGACCGGCGTGACCAGACCGTAGAGATCCAGCACATGGCGCTCGGAGTAGTAGCCGAAGGCGCCGATGTCGGCGGCCGCGAAGGTGGCATCCGTCGGCGTGTGGTCCCGCGCCCAGATCCCGATCGAGACCAGGGAGTCGCGAAGGCCTTTCGTGTGGACGCGCGTGCTCGGCACGCTCACGAAGGCCGTGAAGACGGCGTTCTGGACCGCAAAGGCCAAAAGAAAGATCGCGAGTGCCGTCCCGTACCGCCGAGGCATGAGCGTCGCGACCACCCAGCGAAACGAGGCCATCCCGACCAGGAGCACGAAGGGCGTGGCCGGCACGATGTAGCGCGAGACCACCTGCACGCCCTGGATCGCGAAGGAGAGCGTGAGAAGCGTAGGCCACGCGACGCACGCAAGCCAGAACGCGCGGCGGCCGCGCGCGCCGGGAAGCGCGTTGGACCGGTTCCCGAACAAGAGCACGAGCACGAAGAGGGCGACCGGCAGCGCGTCCGCGGCCAGCTCCACCTGGAACACCGTGTGCACCGCCGCGACGAAGAGCCCCGGATGGAACGCCGCGCCGGCCTTCGCGGCGGCGGTGTTCGGGAGCAGTGTGTGGAACCAGCCCCACGCCGTGACGAGCCAGGGCAGGAGCGCGATCAGGAATCCGCCCAGGGTCTCGAGCGCGCGCCTTGGCCCGCGCTCCGCGCCATAAGCGACCGCGACGATCATGATCCCCGCGAGGAGGACGCACTCCGGCCGCGCGAGCGCGGCCAGCGCCAGCGCGGACCCGGTCGCCCACCCGCTGCGGCCGCCGGTGAGGATTCCGGCCAGGCCGTAGAGCGCGAGCGTCGCGCAGGCCGTGGCGAGCGGCGTCTCCATCCCGGAGATCGCCCACCGCCCCACCCAGGCCTGCGCGGCGAGGAGGAATCCCACTCCGAGCGCGGTCCGATCGTCCCATTGAAGCCGCTTCGCGACGCGGACGAGCGCCACGATGGAGAGGAGATGGACGAGAAGCCCCAGTGCCTTCGCCACGACGGCGAGCGGTGGCATCGTGGCCGCGTCGGTCGGCGCCGCGACCTGGATCGGGAGGAGCTTCCCCGCCAACGCGAGGAGGAGAACCCAGAGCGGGCTCGTGGCCCCGTAGGTCGGCTCGCCCGCGTTGAAGGAGAACCCCTGTCCCTGAACGAGGTGCTTCGCGAACACGAGATGAATGAACGTGTCGTCGGTGAGGTAGTGGAGAAACGGAGCGAGCGCCGCGGTGGCGGCGACGAGGAGGAGCAGGAGAAGCGCGCGCGAGGGCGCGGTCACGTGTCGCTCACGCCCGCCCGAGGAAGCGTTGCACGCGTTCCGTGACCGACGCCGGAGTGAATCCGAAATGCTCTTGGAGCGCCTGGAGCGGCGCCGACGCGCCGAACCGGGTCATCCCGATCCGGAGGCAATCCTGTCCCAGGAGCTCGCACCAATCCTCCGTGCGCGCGGCCTCGATCACGACCCGCTTCGCCGCGCGCGGCAGAACGCTCTCGCGATAGGGTTCCGGCTGTTCCCGGAACGCCTCCACGCACGGCATCGACACGACGCGCGCGCGAACCTGGGCTAACTGAAGACGCTTCCGCGTCTCGCGCGCCAGCCAGACCTCGGATCCGGTGCCAACCAGGATGACCTCGGCGGGGCCGCCCTCCGCCTCGTCCAGCACGTAGCCGCCTCTCAGGATGGCGCCCCGGTCGAAGGACGCTCCGCGGTCGATGGCCGGCAGCTTCTGCCGCGTGAGGATCAGCGCCGTGGGCGCTTTCTCGCGGCGGATCGCGCGCGTCCAGGCCAGAGCCGTCTCCAGTCCGTCGGCGGGCCGCCAGACCTCGAGGCCCGGGATCAGCCGCAGCGACGGAAGCTGCTCGATGGGCTGATGCGTGGGCCCGTCCTCGCCCAGGAAGATGCTGTCGTGCGTGAACACGTAGATGGCGCGCTGCCCCATGAGGGAGGCGAGCCGGATCGCGGGACGCATGTAGTCGGAGAAGATGAGGAACGTGCCGAGGAACGGGATGAAGGTCCCGTAGAGCGCCATGCCGTTGCCGATACCGCCCATGGCGTGCTCCCGCACGCCGAAGTGGAGCACGCGCCCGCCGAAATTCACCGGCGCGCCGCACGTGAGACCGGCGGGCACCACCTCGCCGCCATCCTTGATCTTGGTGAAGGTCGAGGGCTCGAGGTCCGCGGAGCCTCCGACCAGCGAGGGGATCGCCTTCGCGGCCGCCTGGATCACGCTGCCCGAGAGACTCCGCGTCGCGACCTCCTGGGACGGCGCCGCGGCGACGAGGAGATCCTCGAGGTTTACGGGAACGTGCCGCGTGAAGTAGGCATCCCAGAGCGAGGCGCCTTCCCGGTCCTCGTTCCGGAACGCGGCCATGCGCTGATCCCAGGCCTTCCGCTCGTTCTTCTTCTCCTCGGCGAGGCCCCGGAAATGGGCCCGTACTTCCTCGGGAACGAGGAACGAGGGCGAGAGCGGCCAGCCCGCGCCCTCCTTCGTCTTCTTCAGCTCTTCCGCTCCGAGCGGCTCCCCGTGCGCCGAGGCCGTGCCCTGCTTGGTCGGGGCGCCCTTCGCGATCGTGGTGCGGGCGATGATCAGGGAGGGCCGCGTCTCGTCGGCCGCCGCGCGGAAGATCGCCTGGTCCACCTGATCCCGGTCGTTGCCTTCGATCGTCTCGGTGCCCCACCCGTAGGCGTCGAAGCGCCGGCCCACGTCTTCGCAGAACGCGAGCCCGGTGGGCCCTTCGATCGAGACGTGATTGTCGTCGTAGAGATAGACCAGGTTCCCAAGTCCCCAATGTCCCGCCAGGGACGCGGCCTCTGAAGAGACACCTTCCATCAGATCCCCGTCGCTCACGATGCCGAACACGCGATGGTTCAGGAGCGAGGCATGGCGGCCCAGCCGCGCCTGCATCATCCGCTGCGCGAGCGCCATGCCCACGCCGTTCGCGAAGCCCTGACCCAGCGGTCCCGTGGTGGCCTCGACGCCGGGCGTGTGGCCGTGCTCCGGATGCCCGGGCGTGCGCGAGCCCCACTGGCGGAAGCTCTGGAGATCCTCCATGGAGAGATCGAAACCGAAGAGATGGAGGAGCGAGTAGAGGAGCATCGAGGCGTGGCCCGCGGAGAGAACGAAGCGGTCCCGGTTCTGCCACTGGGGATCGGACGGGTCGAAGCGCAGATACTTCGACCAGAGCACGTAGGCCATGTCGGCGGCCCCCATGGGGGCGCCGGGATGCCCGGACTTTGCTTTCTCGACGGCGTCCGCCGACAGGAATTTGATCGTGTTGACGGACAGCTGGGCCAGATCGACCGACGTCGTGGGCATGTCCCTCCTCGCGGGCGTAATTTCCGGAACCGGGGCGCTCTCGATCCAGTGTTACTATAAGCTCTGACCGTCGTTTGTCGCTACAACCCTGGCCATCGGAGAAACAAGATGCCCTCGAGGCTCCACCGCGCTCTCCTTCTCGGCGCAGCACTCCTCGTGGCGGCGGTCGTCCCGTCGGGATGCGCCACCAATCCCGCCACCGGCAAGCGCCAGATCTCCTTCGTCAGCACGAGCAAGGAAGTCGCGATGGGCCGCGAATCCGATCCCGCGGTCATCGAGGAGTACGGGCTCTACGGAGACTCCGCGGTCTCGCGCTACGTGGACTCCGTGGGCCAGAAGCTGGCCTTAGTCTCGCATCTCCCCACCCTCGGCTGGCACTTCCGGCTGCTCGATTCTCCGGTGGTGAACGCCTTCGCGATCCCCGGCGGATACATCTACATCACGCGCGGGATTCTCGCGTACCTGAACTCCGAGGCGCAGCTGGCCGGCGTGCTGGGACACGAGATCGGCCACGTCACGGCGCGCCACAGCGCCCAGCAGATCACGCGCTCCCAGATCGCGAGCGTGGGGCTGCTCGCCAGCATGTTCGTAGGCGCGCTCCGGCCGTACACCGGCGTCGCGTCGCAGGGTCTGGGGCTGCTCTTCCTCGGCTACAGCCGCGAGAACGAGACGCAGGCGGACGAGCTGGGCGTGGGCTACGCCACGCGCGCGGACTACGACCCGCGCGTGATCCCGACCACCTACGCGATGCTGAAGCGCGTGGGCGAGCGGCAGGGCGACAACCTCCCCAGCTTCCTCTCCACGCATCCCGATCCCGGCGACCGCGAGATCCGGACCTCGCAGCTCGCGCAGGCGGCCGTCGCGGGCGGACGCCGCGGCCTCGTGATCGGGGACGCGAAGTATCGCGCGCACATCGAGGGCCTGATCTACGGGGACGATCCGCGCGCCGGCTACTTCGTGGGCAACCGCTTCTACCATCCGGATCTCGGCTTCGAGATGATCTTCCCCGACGGCTGGAAGAACGCCAATCAGCCGAGCTCCATCGTTTCGGCCAATCCATCGGCGGGCGGCCTGATGGAAGTCACCCTGCAGCGATCCAAGGATCCGGATCCCACGCCCGACCAGTTCGTGCAGTCTCTGATCACGGACAAGAAGATCTCGGAGGCCGTGGGCAAGACGGAGAGCTTCCGGGATTTCAAGGCGTGGATCGGCCAGGTGGTCGGGAGCGGCGGAGGCGGAAGGCAGACGTTGATCGCGGGATTCGTGCGCTACAAGCCAGGGCAGTTCCTGCAAGTGCTGGGACAGAGCCGCGCCGCGGGCGACGTCGCGTCGGAGCAGATCCTGGCCGCCATTCGCAGCATCGCGCTGCTGCGCGATCCCGAGCGTCTCAACGTCACCGCGGACCGCCTGCATGTCGTGACGGTGGACCGATCCTCGACCTTCGCGGATTTCGTGGGGCGTCAGGGTCCGCAGGGGTTGAGCCTCGAGGAAACCGCGATCCTCAACAACATGCGGGCGACCCAGACCCTCGAGGCCGGAACGCCCGTCAAGATTGTTCGGAAGGGAAAGCATCCCGACCCGAAATCGTAGAGATCAGGGATGTCCCGCCACGAGGTTCCCGAGCTTCAGCAATCCCGCCCCCGCGAGCGCTAGCGCCGCGTCCTTGGGAACCCGTCCCAGCGCGACCGCCATCACGAATCGGCCCGGCCGCATTCCGATGACGCCGCACAGGAAGCAGATCGCGTCCGAAGGCGAGAACGGAACGAGAAAGATCGGCACCAGCGCGATCCATCGCTTTCCGCCCACGAGCCTCTCCGCGCGCGTCACGACCTCTTCACCCAGCCACCGGCGGAGGAGCGGAAGTCCCGCGCCGCGGCCGATCGCGAACGCCGCGGCCGAGCCGATCACCGTCCCCGCCGTCGCGATGATCGCGCCGAGCACGGGTCCGTAGAGCACCCCCGACAGGACCGGCACGAAGACGCCGGGAATCGGCGCGATCAGGATCTGGGCGATCTGGAGGCCGAGGAGGATGGCGGGCCCCCACATCCCCGCGCTCCGTACCGCCCCCGTGAGACGCGACGGCGTGAACCAGGGCGCGGCCACGATCGCGATCCCCACGCCGACGGCGAGAACCAGCGCGATCGCAAGACCGTGTTTCCATGAGAATCGCCGCGAAGAAGGAGAAGACATGGCGGCCGACTCTACCCTAAGATCGCCTTTCATGAACGATGCATTCGGAGCACGCTCGACCCTGAAACTCGGCGACCGTTCCTACACGATCTACCGTCTCGCCGCGCTCGAGAAGGCCGGCCTCCCGGTCGGGCGGCTTCCCTTCTCGATGCGCATTCTGCTCGAGAACCTGCTCCGCACCATGGACGGACGCGTGGTCACGCAGCTGGACGTGGAGGCCGTCGCCCGCTGGGACGCCGCCGCCACGCCCTCGCGCGAGATCGCGTTCTCGCCGAGCCGCGTGTTGGTACAGGATTTCACCGGCGTGCCGGCCGTGGTGGACCTCGCGGCGATGCGCGACGCCATGGCGGAGCTGGGCGGCGATCCGAAAAAGATCAATCCGCTCCAGCCCGCGGAGCTGGTCATCGACCACTCGGTGCAGGTGGACGAGTATGGGTCCAGGGCCGCACTCCTCATCAATGCCACGAAGGAATTCGAGCGGAACCGCGAGCGCTATCTCTTCCTCCGCTGGGGCCAGCGCGCCTTCCAGAATTTCCGCGTTGTCCCGCCCGCCACGGGGATCGTGCACCAGGTGAACCTCGAATTCCTGGCGCGCGTCATCATCGCGGGCGAGGGCCATCCTCCGATCGCGTACCCGGACACCCTGATCGGCACCGACTCGCACACGACCATGATCAATGGCCTCGGCGTGCTGGGCTGGGGCGTGGGCGGGATCGAAGCGGAAGCGGCGATGCTGGGCCAGCCGGTGTCGATGCTCCTTCCACAAGTATTGGGCTTCCGCATGACGGGCTCCCTGCCCGAGGGCGCCACGGCCACCGATCTCGTGCTCACCGTGACCGAGATGCTCCGGAAGAAAGGCGTGGTGGGGCGCTTCGTGGAGTTCTACGGACCGGGGCTCGCCACGCTCCCGGTCGCCGACCGCGCTACCATCGCCAACATGTCGCCGGAATATGGCGCCACGTGCGGGATGTTCCCCATCGACCAGGAAACGCTGCGGTATCTGGAATTCACCGGACGCGCGCCCGAGCACGTGCGATTGATCGAGTCGTACGCCAAGGAGCAGGGACTCTTCCACGGCCCGGACACGCCGGAGGCCACCTACTCCGACACGCTCGGGCTGGATCTCGGCACGGTGGAGGCCAGCCTGGCCGGCCCGCGCCGTCCCCAAGATCGCGTGCGTCTGCGCGACGCCAAGAAAAACTTCGCGGACGCCATGCCGACGATGCGCGTGGCCAAGCCCTCCTCCACCCCCGCCGCGACCCGGACGCTCGAGCGCTGGGAGGGCGAAGGTGGAGACGGCGCCATCGATCACGCGACCGCGACCATGCCCCACGTGACGATGGGCGGCGAGTCCTTCCCGCTCTGTGACGGCGCGGTGGTCATCGCCGCGATCACGAGCTGCACCAACACCAGCAATCCCTCCGTGATGGTCGCGGCCGGACTGGTCGCGAAGAAGGCTGTCGCGCGCGGCCTCAAGACCAAGCCCTGGGTGAAGACGAGCCTCGCCCCCGGCTCCAAGGCGGTGACGGAATATCTCGCGAAAGCGGGCCTCACGCCCTTCCTGGACGCTCTGGGATTCCAGACCGTGGGCTACGGCTGCACCACGTGCATCGGGAACAGCGGGCCCTTGCCGCCGCCCATCTCCAAGGCGATCGAGGACGAGGACCTGGTCGTGGCCGCGGTCCTGAGCGGAAATCGGAACTTCGAGGGCCGGATTCATCCCGAGGTGCGCGCGAACTATCTTGCCTCGCCCCCGCTCGTCGTGGCGTACGCGCTCTCGGGACGGATGGACGTGGATCTCACCACCGAGCCGCTCGGGAAGGGAACGGACGGCAACCCGGTCCACCTCCGCGACCTCTGGCCCACGCGGATGGAGATCGACGCCGTGATCCGGGACGCGGTCCAGTCCGAGACCTTCAAGAAGACCTACAGCGACGTCTACACCGGCGACGAGACCTGGCGGCATCTTCCGGTGCCGGAGGGCGACCGCTACGCCTGGGAGCCGGAATCCACCTACGTCAAGCGTCCTCCCTATTTCGACGCCATGCCGGCCACGCCCGCACCGGTTCAGGACATCCACGGCGCGCGCGTGCTGGCGCTCTTCGGCGACAGCGTGACGACGGACCATATCTCTCCGGCGGGTTCCATCAAGAAGGACAGCCCGGCCGGCCAGTATCTCCAAGAGCACGGCGTGCCTCCCCTCGAGTTCAACTCCTACGGCTCGCGCCGTGGAAACCACGAGGTCATGGTGCGCGGCACGTTCGCGAACGTCCGGATCCGGAACAAGATGGTGCCCGGCGTCGAGGGCGGGTTCACCCTCCACGTCCCGAGCGGCGAGACCCTCTCGATCTACGACGCGGCCATGCGCTACGAGAAGGAGGGCGTGCCCACGATCGTGATCGCCGGGAAGGAGTACGGCTCCGGCTCCTCGCGCGACTGGGCGGCCAAGGGGCCGAAGCTCCTCGGGGTGCGGGCGGTGATCGCCGAGAGTTACGAGCGGATCCACCGGAGCAACCTGATCGGAATGGGAATCCTCCCGCTTCAGTTCCCCGCGGGCCAGACCGCGGAGAGCCTGGGCCTCACCGGGAAGGAGACCTTCGAGATCCAGGGAATCCCCGCGTCGGCGCGTCCCGCCGAAGACCGCGCGCGCGAGGTCCAAGTCCGCGCCGACGGCAAGAGCTTCAGCGCCACGGTCCGCCTGGACACGCCCCAGGAGGTCCGCTACTACGAGAATGGCGGAATCTTGACCTACGTGCTTCGGCGCCTCCTCGCCCCGTGACGTGAACGGACCGCTCGACTTCGTAGCGCACCCCGAGATCGCGCTGCTCCGCGTTCTGGTCGCCGGGCTCGTGGGCGGCCTCATCGGCATGGAGCGGGAGCGCGCGGCCCAGGAGAGCGGCGAGGAGATGTTCGCCGGCGTCCGGACCTTCCCGCTCTTCGCGATCCTGGGCGCCAGCCTCGCGATCGTGAGCGGATCGATCGGAGCGGCCGTCGTGTCCGGCTTCCTCGCGGTGACCGCGCTCGCGGTGGTCGCCTACTGGCGCACCAGCACGCCCGAGCACGCGGGCGTCACCACCGAAGGCGCGGCGCTCGCCACCTACTGGGTGGGCGCGATGGCGGGCGCGGGCGCCCTTACCCTCGCGGGCGCGGTCGGCATCACCATCGCCGTGCTCCTCGCCGCCAAGGAGCGCCTGGAGTCCTTCCCGCGCGCCATGAGCCGGGAGGAGCTCCGCGCCACGCTCACCCTCGCCGTGATCGCGGCCGTGATCCTCCCGCTCCTCCCCGACCGGGGCTACGGGCCCTGGGAGGTCTGGAATCCGCGCCGGATCTGGCTCGTGGTGGTGTTCGTCTGCGGCCTCTCCTTCGCGGCGTTCCTGGCGGTGCGGTTCTGGGGCGCGAAGAAGGGCGTCTACGCCACGGGAATCCTGGGCGGGCTCGCGTCCAGCACCGCGCTGACCGCGTCCCTGGCGTCGCAGTCGCGGGTGCTCGAGAAGGCGGGCGCGTATCTCGCCGTGGGCGCCGGCCTCGCCTCCACGGTGATGTTGATCCGCGTGGCGGTCCTGGCCGCGATCGCGGGACCCTCGGTCCTGCCGAGCCTCTGGCCCTTCCTCGCCGCGGCCGCCTTAGGCTCGATCCTCGCGATCGTGCTCCTCGCCCGCCGCGCGCGCACCACGCCCGCGGAAGGCGCCGGCCTCGACAACCCGTTCCAGCTCAAGGAAGCGCTGCGCTTCGGCGCGATCTTCGCGGTGGTCCTTCTCGCGGTGGAAGCGGCCCGGCACTCGCTCGGAAGCTGGGGCGTCCTCGTGGCGTCGGTGCTGGCGGGCCTCGTGGACGTGGACGCGATCACGCTCAGCCTCTCCGGCATGAGCGCGCGCGGGATGCCGCCCGAGATCGCCGCGGGCGGGATCGCGGCGGCGGTGCTCGCGAACACGGCCGCGAAGGCGGGCTACGCCGCGTGGCGGGGATCGGCCGAGTATCGCCGGGGCGTGGGCGTCATCCTGGGCCTCTCCTTCGCGGCGGGATCGATCGTGATGATCGTGATGAGCCTCAGAGCTTGATGGATTTCTGAGGCCGGAGGACGCTCGCGAGCGCGCGGTCCAGATCCTCGAACGCGAAGCGATACCCGGACGAGAGAAGCTTCGTCGGCGTCACGCACGCGCTCGAGAGCAGCGCCTCGTCGGCCGCCTCCCCCACCGCGAGCCGGAGCGCCGTCCTTGGCGCGGGCAGGAGCGCCGGCCGCTGGAGCGCCCGTCCCAGCGCGCGCGCGAAGTCGCGATTCCGGACCGGCGCGGGAGCGACCACGTTGACCGGCCCTTGGATCCCGTCCTGGGTCAGCGCCGTTTCCACCGCCTGGAGCACGTCCGGAAGCGCGACCCAGCTCCACCACTGCCTGCCGCTCCCCAGCGGTCCGCCCAGTCCCAGGGAGAAGATCGGCCGGAGCTTCTGGAGCGCGCCGCCCGCAGCGTCCAGGATGATCCCGAACCGCGCCGTGACGACTCTCGTCCCGGCGTCCCTGGCGCGGAGCGCGGCCGCTTCCCACGCGCGACAGAGATCCGCGAGGAATCCCGTCCCCGGAGCGCTCTCCTCGCTCAGAACCTCGTCGCCGCGATTTCCGTAGATCCCGATCGCCGAGGCGTTGACGAGGACCCTTACGCCCGAGGCCCGTTGCGCCAGGAACGTGGTCGCGTCCACGCGGCTTGCGAGGAGCCGCCGCTTCCGCTCGGCGGTCCAGCGCCCGTCCGCGAGGCTCTCCCCCGCGAGATTCACGATGCCTTCGACCGCCGTGAGCGCGTTGGGGTCCAGCTCGTCCCGCTGAGGGTCCCAGTGGTACACCGGCGGCAGGGCCCGCGGCGCGGAGGGGCGCCGGCTCAGGAGCGCGACCTTGTGCCCATGCTGGAGGAGGAGGCGCGTCAGCGCGGTGCCGACGAAGCCCGTGCCGCCCGCGATGAGGACGTTCACGGCGCCGTGAGTTCGGGCTCCGGAGCCTCCGCGACGCCGACGCCCCCATGGATTTCTTGTAATGGCGCGACGGTCACGGCGTGCTTCCGCAGCGCGCGGATCGCCTGCACCGTGGCCGCCGCGGCGGTCAGCGTGGTAACGCAGAGCACCCCGTGTTGCGTGGCGTTGGTGCGGATGGGCCCGTCGTCGTAGAAGGACTCACGCCCCAGCGGCGTGTTGATGATGAGGTGGATGGCGCCGCTCTTGATCCGGTCGACGACGTTGGGGCGCCCCTCGTTCACCTTGAAGACCGGCTCCGCCGGGACACCCTGCGCGTTCAGGAACTCCGCCGTGCCCCGGGTCGCGATGATGTGGAATCCCGTCTCGTGGAGCGCGCGCGCGTGCGGAAGGAGGCCCACTTTGTCGTGGTCGTTCACGCTGAGGAACACGTTGCCCTCGGTGGGGATTACGTTCCCCGCCGCGGCCTGGGCCTTGGCGAAGGCGATTCCAAAGTCCTCGGAGATGCCCATGACCTCTCCGGTAGATTTCATCTCGGGTCCCAGGAGGATGTCGCTCCCTGGGAACTTCATGAACGGGAAGACCGGCGTCTTGACGAAGAACCGGCTCACGGTCAGATCCGCAACCACACCCTGCTCGCGGAGGCTCCGCCCCGCCATGACCCGCGCCGCGACCTTGGCCATCGGCACGCCGGTCGCCTTGCTCACGAAGGGCACCGTCCGCGACGCGCGGGGATTCACCTCCAGCACGTAGACCACGTCGTTCTGGATCGCGAACTGTACGTTCATGAGCCCGCGCACCCCGAGACTCAGCCCGAGGCGACGCGTCATG
>WNFL01187774.1_pt2 | contig 14603 bp, 11 predicted proteins | sample 5400361 | NCBI WGS metagenome assembly WNFL01 (sample SAMN13153351, study PRJNA577476) | soil metagenome | isolation source: 40 cm soil on Douglas fir-dominated hillslope | place: USA:California | collected 2013-09-17
CACGGCGGCGTCAACACGCTCATACGCGCGCAGGCCGCAGCGCTTCGCCGTCTAGGTCACCAGGTCCTCGTCTTCGGCGCCTCGTCCGCGCCCCTGCCTGACGGCGAGGTCTCGCTCGGCCCGTGTGTCTCGATCGTGATCGGCGACACCGAGACCGCGTTCGGCCTCGATCCGCGATCGTGGTGGGCGGCGAAGCGCGTGCTGCGAACGGCGATGTTCGACGTCGTGCACGTGCACGAGCCGCTGATGCCGCTGCCGCCCTGGTTCGTTCTCTGGCAGGCGGCCGTCCCCGTGATCGCGACGTTCTCCACGTACCGATCGGAAGGTCATCGCTGGTATCCGAGGTTTCAGGGTTTTTTTGGACGCCTGATGAAACGCGTGCACGTGCGGCTGGCGGTCTCTGAGGCCGCGAAGCGCACCGTCGCTGCGCACTTTCCCGGCGACTACGAAGTCGTGCCCTGTGCAATCGATGTCGAGCGGTTTGCCGCGCCGGCGCCACGGCCCGCGACGATGCTGCCAGACTGGCGCCACGTGCTCTATGTCGGCCGGATGGAACCGCGGAAGGGCGTCGACCGCCTCGTGCGGGCGATGGTCACGGTGCAGACGCGCGTGCCGCGCGCCCAGCTCGTCATCGTCGGCGGCGGTCCCGGCCGCGAGGACATCGAGATGCTCGCGCGCCGCCTGGAGGTCCGCGTCGTGTTCGCCGGCCGTGTCAGCGACGACGACCTTCCCGGCTACTACCAGCACGCCGACGTCGTCTGCTCTCCCGCCCTCGCCGATGAGAGCTTCGGCATCGTGCTGCTCGAAGCGATGGCCGCCGGCCGGCCGATTGTCGCGACGCGGATCGCCGGCTACGCCGAGCTGCTCGAAGGTCGTGGACTCGCCCGCCTCGTCGACACCGGCGACGCGCCAGGCCTGGCTCGCGAGATCACGAGCCTGCTCGAGGATCCCGATGCTGCGCGGGCTATCGGCGCCCGCGGCGCGGCTGCAGCGCGCGACTACGACTGGCGCACGATCGCATGTCGGTTGGAGGCGATTTATCGCGCCGCGCTTCAGCGGATGTAGGAGCGGCCCTTTCAGGGCCGCGCAGATGTTGCAGACCCCACCAATTGCGTCTGGACGAGCTGACGGTAGAAAGCGGACGTGCGAATGAGCTCGTCGTGCGTGCCGCTGTCGACGATGCGGCCCTGCTCGAGGACGATCACGCGGTCTACGTGCGCGACCGTCGACAATCGGTGGGCGATGATGATCGTCGTCGGGTGGTACTCGATGGCGCGCAGGGCCTGCTGCACCACCGACTCGAGTCCGGCGTCGAGCGCGCTGGTGGCTTCGTCGAGAATCAGAATCTTCGGACGCCGGAGCAGTGCGCGGGCGATAGCCAGCCGTTGACGCTGACCGCCGGAGAGCTGCACGCCGCGATCGCCGATGGAGGCGCCGAACCCGCCGCGCAGCCCGTCGATGAATTCGAGCGCCGATGCCCATGCGGCCGCCGTCTGCACCGCGCGATCGTCGGCCTCCGGCCGGCCATAGCGGATGTTGTCGCCGACGGTCCGCGAGAACAGAACCGGCTCCTGCATGACGGTGGCAATCTGCCCGCGCAGCCACGACGGATCGAGATCGCGGACGTCGAAGCCGCCCACCAGCACACGCCCTTCCTGCGGATCGTAGAAGCGCAGCGCGAGGTTCAGGAGCGTCGACTTGCCGGAGCCCGACTGGCCGACGATCGCGACGACTTCGCCGGCGTCGATCCGCAGGTCGATGCCCTTCAGCGCTTCCACGTCGGGTCTGGCCGGATAGCGGAAGCGCGTGCGCTCGAATGCGATCGACGCGTCGAGGTCGGGCGGCCGCAGGCCGCCTTCGAGCGGAATGGTCGGCCGCCGGTCGATCAGCTCGAACACCCACGCGGCCGCGCCGACCGCCCGCAGCGCTTCCGCCGAGAAGCGCGACCCGCTCCTCAGTCCGCGCGCGACGAGCAGCGCATACAGCATGAAGGAGATGAGCGCGCCGGTCGTCATCTGGCCGGCGACAATCAGGCCGCCGCCGACCCAGATGGCGAGGAGCGCCGCCGACTCTCCGGCGATCACGGAAATGCCCCCGAGCGCCGCGCGGGCGTGTACCCGGCGGCGCGCGAACTCGAGAGCACGCGCGAGCTGTCGATCGAATCGCTCGCGCTCAGCCGGCTCCTGTGAGAACGCGCGGACCGTGCGAACGCCCGCAAGCACTTCGGTCGCGGCGGCGCCGGCCTCGCCGTGGGCCTGCTGCACATCGGCGGCCCTCGCCTTGACGCGGCGTCCAAGCATGGACGAGGCGAACAGAATCGGCGGCAGGCCGAGCATCATGAACAGCGTGAGACGCGGCGACGTGTAGAACAGCAGACCCGTGCCGCACACGACGAACACGGCGTTCTTGAGGGTGTCGGCCAGCTCTTCGCCGAGGGCGTGCTCGACCGGCGGCACGTCGGCCCACAGGCGCGTCGTGACCTCGCCCGTGTCAGTGCTGTCGAAGAACTGAATGTCCTGCGTGAGCAGCGTCTGAAACACCAGACGTCGCAGCCGCACGCCGACCCGCTCTGCGCCCCACGCGAAAAAGTAGTCGCGCCCCCAGGTGGCGCCGGCTTCCACCAGCAGGAACCCCACCATGACGAGCGAGAGCTGGTTCAGCCGCTGAATCCGCCCTCCCCCAATCGCGTCGTCGATGATCAGGCGGACGACGTACGGATACGCGAGAGAGGTGAGCGTGCTGAGGGCGACGAAGATGAGGCCGGTCAGGTACGGGCGACGCTCGGTCCAGGCGAGACGGGCAATGCGCCGGACCTGCGCGAGCAGCGTCACTGCTATCTTTCGAACCGCATGATGATCCGGATCTGCGGGTACTCGGAGTTGTAGAATGTGCCGAAATTCGGCGAGCCGAGGTTCGACTGGACGTCGACCGGTAGAAACGAATCGAGCGCGTTCCACACGCGGACGCCAATCCACGGCTGGAACTTGAAGATCTTCACGTGACGCTCGATTCCGGCCTCGAGGCGGAAGTACGTCGGAAATCGCAGAACGTTGCGGGACCCGACGAAGTCGAGCGCGTCGTTGGTGATCGAATACGGAAGGCCGCTGCGCCAATCCATGATGCCGATGACGAGCCACTTCGGCCAGGGCGTGAATCGTCCACGGGCCAGCAGCCGGTTCGGCGCGTCCGCGGGCGACGCAGCGTACGCGTTCCTGCCGAGCACCGGCCACATGATCGTGTCGAAGTAGTTCGAGAGCGTGTTCAGGTCGGACCGCGCGCGCGCACGCGTGTACGAAACATTGATGTCGGCGCGCTCGCCAAACGACAGGTGGACGCCGGCCTCGGCGCCGAAGTAGCGCGAACGCCCCTCGCTTTCCAGCCGGAGGTCACCGGCCGTTCCGGTCTGCACCGGATCCACGACCAGCTCATGGCTGCCGACGCGGTCGAGCAGGCCCAAATGCACCGACCAGAAGCGATTGAACCGCTGATCGAGGCTGACGTCCCAGGTCCGGCTGCGCGGCGTCGTCAGCGGCGCGGCGGAGTGGACAAACGTGACCGGTGGTCCGAGCGGCGTCACGCCGTCGGCCGCGAACCTCCGCTCGATCACGCTTCCGAACATGGGAAACGCACCGGCCGTGGACGGCGTGCGTTCATAGAAGAGTCCGAGACCGCCGCGCAGCACCGCGCTGCCGCTCTTGTTCAGCAGCACGGCGCTGCCGACGCGCGGAGTGAAGTTGAATTGCTGCACGATGCCGTCGCGGTCGAGGCGTCCGCCGAATTCGATATACCACTGTGCATTCGGCTGAAAGCGATCCTGGACGAACAGCGCCACGTCGTTCGTGTTCTTCGACTGCACCGTCGGGCCGGGGGACGTCAGGCTCCTGGCAAGCGTGCCGTCGTTGCGCGCGATCAGGACGGGCCGGCTGAGGCTCGTTCCATCGTACGCGTTGTGCAGCAGATCGATGCCGCCCTTGAACAGGTGCGAGCCGCGCTTGCCGCTGCGGGAGCCCGATACCGACGCGATCACTTGATACGTCGCGGTGTCGCGATGCTGCTCGTTGTAGAAGTTGCCGAGCGTCGTGTCAGGCAGCAGCTGCATCGGCGCCGGACCCTGAGGCGCGACGTCGGTCTGATAGTGGTGCACGTGAACGGTCGTTTCCCCGAACAGCGAATCCGTCCAGACGGCGCGCTCGGTGACGGCGATCTCATTCGCGCGGACGTGCGTGTCGACCGTCGCGTCGAGCGGCATGAACGTGCCCAGCAGGTCGCCGTGCGTCCTGCCGGGAAACAGGCCGAGCGTGGCAACGAGCGAGTGTCGCGGCGTGAGGTTCGCATCGACTCGCGTGAACGAGCTGAACGACGTCGCCGTGTGCAGCAGGTCTTCCGGCAGGCTCGGCACGTCGGCGGCGCTGTAGACGAACTGCATGGCCTGCTGGACGAACAGCTTCTCTTTGACGATCGGGCCGCCGAATTCCGCGCGGGGCGCGTAACGGCCCAGGCCGATAATCTCCACCGGCGAGCCGCGATGTGTCCGGAAGGTCGGGTCGATGTCGTTGATCCGCAGCCGCCACGCATCGCCGGCCCGGCGCGTCTGGATCACGACGACGCCTGAAGAGAAGCGGCCAAACTCCACTGCGTACGGATTCGGCAGCACCGACACCGATTCGATCGCGTCGTCGGGCAGCATGATCTTGGAGAGGCCGGTCGACGGATCGACCATCGTATTCACGCCGATTTGTACGCCCGCCTGACTCGGCCGGCCGCCCCTGATGCTGACGCCGTTCGGCGCCTCGATGACGCTCGCGAGCAGGCGCATCGTCGCCTGCAGGCCGCCGCCGCCCGATGCGAAGGTATCGATCTCCTTGCCGCTGATGGTTTCTGTCGGTGCGAGAGTGTTTTCGTTTGAGACGACCGGGCTGGCAGCAACCACGGTGACGGTGTCCTTGATGCCTTCGATCGGCAGATCGATCGTGATGTCGGATGAACGGCCGGCCATCACATCGGCCGCCGCCGTTGTCGTCACAAATGACGCAAGCGTAGCCGTCACCCTGTACCGGCCAGGCGCCAGGCCGACGACGTTGAAATGGCCGTCCTCGCCCGAGAGGACAGTCGCCACTTTCTTGTCGGCCGCATCCGTGACGACAACCTCGGCACCGGGCAACCGGACGGTCGACTGAGTCGTGATCGTCCCCTGCAACACGCCGGTGCGTGGCGTCTGCGCCGCTTGCGCGTGGGCGAGCGCAGGCGCCAGCGTCAGAAGGATGAACGCGAAAACCCAGTGGATCCAGATTCTTGACAACTTACGCCCCACAAATCGCGACGACGGTGCAGACCGCCAGTCCAAGTGCCGCACCTGCCAGCACATCCACCGTGTAGTGGTATCGGCCGACCACGCACGCCACGCCAATGCTCGCGGCGACACAGAACAGAATCGCTCCGGTCACCGGCAACGACGACATCACGCCGATCGCGACTGCAAGTGTGACGGCCACGTGACCGCTCGGAAACGTGTTCACACCTGTCGTCGCATTCTTGATGACGTACGACGCGAGCCGATGGATCCCGCTGGCACGTAGCGTCGGCGGCCGCTCGATGGCCCAGGGCGGACGCGTCTGGAATACGCTCAGCGGCGCGAACGCTCCCATGTCGGCCGCCAGCACCATCGTCCAGTAGCGATTGGCGCGATCCGAATGTCCCGTGAGCGCCAGCGCAGCGAAGCCGCCCGGCAGCAGCAGGAAACAGAGTGTGTACACAACGTCGAGGTAGGCGACCGTCCACCAGGGCCACTTCGCGAACCGCGTCGTCGGATCACCGAACCACCGATGATCCCATTTGAGCAACCAGGCTTCAAGCGCCTCGGACGGCGCGACGAATAAGAAACCTGTCAGGTAGTAGCCGGCCGACACGTACAGAAATGGCGCCCAGTCTCGAGCGAATGCCGGAGCCACCGATGCGGTGATCCAGATCGCAATGACGAGCGCGCTCGAAACGCCGGTAATGATGAGGCGCCTGGAAGACGGCACGGGCCGCAACCAGCAGACGACAGCCAAATAGATGAAGTAAAGGAGCGCAACCCACTCCGACGAGCGCACTTACAAACGATACTTCAATTGCCGAGACGCGCTGTAACATACGTCGGGACTCGGGGCTCGGGACTCGCGGCTTGGACAGTCGCGAAGGAGAGCGTCATGAAGAACACGTGGCCGACGATCTGCGGAGCGGTGATGGCCGGCGCGCTGGTCGCGGCAGCCTCCGGCACGATGCAGGCGCAAGCCCATCCGGAAGTTGCGGACGCCGGCAAAGCGTGGACGCAGAAAACACCCTGGGGCGATCCCGACATCGCCGGCGCCTGGACGAGCGACGACATGCGCGGCGTCCCTCGCGAACGTGCCGCCGACCTCGCAACGCGGCGCTACCTGAGCGATGAAGAGTTCGCCAAGCGGCTCGCCGCCGACAAACTGGGCCGCGATCGCGAGGCCAATCGCTCCGGCGGCTTTCGCAACGACACGGGCACGCGCACGTTCCGGCAGACCTCGCTCGTCATCGATCCGGCCGACGGCAGGATTCCCGCGTTCACTCCGTACGCCGAATCGCGGCGGGCAACGCGCGACCGCGGCAGCTTCGGCGAAGGTCCGTTCGACAGCACGCTCGACTTCACGTTGTACGATCGCTGCATCACGCGCGGCGTCATTGGATCGCTGCTTCCCGTCATCTACGGCAACGGCAATCGCTGGTCGCAGTCACCGGGATATGTGACGGTGACCTACGAGATGATCCACGACACACGCGTAATTCCCCTCGACGGCCGGCCGCATCTCAGCCCGAAGATCCGCCAGTACCTTGGGGACCCGCGCGGACACTGGGAAGGCAACACGCTCGTCATCGAAACGACGAACTTCACGGATCAGACGAGCATCGGCGGCAACGGGAACGGGTTGCGTCACAGCGACGCGCTGAAGCTGACGGAGCGCATCACCAGGGTCGACGCGCAGACACTGGAATACGTCGTGACTGTCGAGGATCCGAAGACCTACGTGAAGCCGTTCACGATGCTGCTGGATCTCACGCAGCGGGCGGGCTATTCGGCGGTGCTGCCGTACGAATGCCACGAAGGCAATTACATGTTGCGGAACTCATTGAGCGCCGAGCGCGCCGAGGACCGCGCGCTCGAGGCCGATGCGAAGAAGGGCATGGTCCGCGCGCGGAAGCCTGTGCAGGGCAACATCAACGCCGTGCCCACGGCGGCGGAAGAATAGGGCTGAGGGCTGAGGGCTGAACGATGACACGAATCGCACGACAACTTGCATTCGCCGTCGCGCTGGCGGCCGGTGCCGCGGCACAGACAGCCGGCCCGGCGCCGGCAACCCTGATGACGCAGGACTCGGTGAACGTCTTCCGTCGATTCTCTGTCGACCGTGAGAAGGTGCTGGCGTTCTACGGCGAAGTGATTGGTCTGCAGCCGCTCTCAGCGCTGAACATGCCTGGCGGCGGCCAGATGTCGCTCTTCCATATCGGCACGTCGCAGTTCAAGTTCACGAACGCTGGAGCCGGGCGTCAGGAGAAATCCGGGCCCGTGCTGGACGTGACGGGCCTGCGCGTCTTCACGTACTTCTATGCGGACGAAGCCGCCGTGGCAAAAGCGTTCACGTCGCACGGCTACCCGGCACCTGAATTTACCGCCGCGACCGGCCACCGCCGGGCGATGGTGACGGATCCCGACGGTCAGTGGGTGGAGCTGATTGTCGGAGGTGATCCGTCTCATTTCGAAGTCGGCGCGACGGTTTCGGACGTGGAGAGAAGCCGCGCCTTCTATCGTGAGTTCGTGGGACTCGACGAGCTGCCGGCTGTCGACTCGGCATTCGGCAGGACGTTTCGATTCAAGCTGGGGACGAAGAGCGCCAACATCCTCAATCTGTGGGCAGCGCATCCGGGCGCCACCGCGAACACGTATACGGCCGGCATTCAGTACGTCATCAGCGATGCCGAAGCCGTCGACACGCGCGCCAAAGCCGTCAGTGTGAAGGTCACGCAGCCGCTCGGTCCGTTCGGCGGCGGCCTGCGGACAATCTGGCTCGCCGATCCGGACGGCATCACCAACTACTTCGCGCAGATTGTCAGGGCGGGGAGGGCGAGAGGGGCAGGATAGACTGGACGGGGATTTCTGTTTTCCCGTCCTGCCCTTCCTGCCCGTCCCGCCTTTCCTGCCCTACTTCAAATCCAGCGTCATGCTGATCTTCATCAGCCGCGGGTTGCTGATGACGGTCGGCGTCTGCCAGGCGCCAAAGGACGCGTTGGCCGCCCCAATCGTGCTCGCGTTCGTCAGGTTGTACAGATCAAGGTTGACCGTCGCGCGCATGCTGCGGTACCGAAGTACCTTGCCGACGCGGAAGTCGATCTGGTTGTCGCGATCCAGATACACGGTGTCCGGGTTGATGATCTGCAGCTGCGTGTTCTGCGTCGGGGTCGTCGTGCCCGTCAGGAAACGGCCGAGATTTGAGTTGGCCCCCAGATACGCGTTCGTCGCGACGAAGTTCGCCGCCAGTCCGGACGGCTGGACACCGCCGGCGCCGTTGCCGTTGGTGTTCGTGAGGCCCGGCACGCTGCGGAAGGTGAACGCGAGCTGCACGTCGGCCTTCGGAATGGTATAGACGACGAGGCTCTTGAAGTTGGTCAGCCACGGTTCCGTGAGGTGGCAGAACTCTTTCGCCAACTGCGGCCCCGCGGTTGCCAGCGTTCCGCCGGCGTTGGTCGGACCGAACGTGAGCATCTCCGGCAGCTGCGCGATGACCGCGCAGTTGTCCGCAGACGTCCGCCCGGTGCTGGTGCCCGCCTGGAACCGGAGGCCGTTCTGCAGCCGGCCGCTGACGCTGACGTCCACGCCGTTCCAGTGCTCGTACTCCTCGCCGAACTTGTCCGACAGCGTGTTGAAGTTCTGCACCTGCGAGACCCTGTTCGGATTGCATCGGTCGGCACGGTCATCGTGAACTGCTGGAAATCGCTCGCGGCCGCAAGCGTGTTGTCCACGACCGGGAAGTTCTGCCAGATGCGGCGGTAATAGGAGACGTCAATCGACATTCGTTTCGGCAGCTGCTGCTGGAAGCTCCCCGAGAATTCCCAGTTGCTTGGCCTGTGGCCCCAGCCGGTCAGCAGATCCGGATCGAACGTGGCGAGCGGGACCGTCGATCCGAACGCGCCATTGCTGACGGCGCCGCACGTGTCGATGGTCCCCGTGGCCGGACCCTGCAGGGCCTTGTTCGACAGATCACAGTTGACGATGTGATCGCTGTTGTTGTCCGACCACGAACGGAACGTGTTCCCCGCCAGCGCGTTCGCCGGATTCGGCGAGCCACCGAAGCCGTTCAGCGTCTGCCCGAGCAGGTACTTGTTGGCCGCGACCTTCAGGGCCGACTGGCCGTCGCCGCGCAAGTCCCACACGAACCCCATGCGGTAGGTGATGTCTTTCCAGTTCAGGTCGTCCTGTTCTGGGAACGTGATGTTTCGATTCTGGAGACCGAGAATCGCGGCGCCTGGGCCGATGGTCTGCGTCGGGAAGCTCGTCTTGAACCAGTCGTATCGAATCGCGCCGGTGACCGTGATGCGATTCAACCTGACGGTGTCCTGCGCGAAGATGCCGAGGTCGTGATCTTCGTTGCTGATCGCGTTGAACGGCGCGGCGTACTCGGTGAGCGCAACGGGCGAGCCCAGATTAAACGTGTAGCTGATCGGCTGATAGGCGTAGTTGTAGGCGTTGAGGTAGCCGAACGTATCGTTCCATCCTGTTTTGAACGTGTGCGTGCCTGTGACGTAGGACGCCGCCACGCGATACGTGTAATTCGGCACCAGGGTGTTGTTGAGGCCGCCGCTCCCCGTTGCCGCGTAGCTGCGGTACGCCAGGCCGTTGGACTGCTCGACGACGGAGATCATGTTCTGGATGGCGGTGGCCTGAGACGCCTCGAGCGATCCGCCGTTGTCCGTACCACGCAAGTCCATGTTGCCCCAACGCTCGAACAGGTGCATGCCGACGAACTCGAGGAGCAGCTTCGGCGTGACGGTTGCCGTGAACTCCACATGTTCCTGGCGGAGCCGGGGGAACCGGCGATCGTTGGCGGCTTCCGGCGCGCGCTGCGAAATCGTGGTGGATCCGTTCGACCCGGCCGCGGCACCGGCGAACGTCGGACAGTTGCACCACGTGTCGACCTTCTGCTCGCCGGCTATCTTGACTTTCGGCGTCGCCTGCCAGGTGATTCGCAGGTTGTTCTGCTGGACCTTCCCGCGGTTCGTGAAGGGCTTGCTGGTATCGGCCACATACGTCCACGCGTTCGGGTTGTACGCGTTGGCGTTCTCGAAAATTCCGGCAAACGCCGACGTGCGGTTGAAGCGCGTCGAGAACCAGAACCACGCCTTGTCCTTCTTGATCGGACCGCCGATCGACTCGTTGAGGTCCCACGTGGAGTCGATCTTGGTCGGCGTCGGCAGACCCGCGTTCTTCAGCGCGTCGGTGTAGTTGTTCCCCTGCATCGACTGGTTGGCAAAGGTGAAGAACGTCGAGTTGCCGAAGGTGTTCCCGCCGTCCTTCGGAATGAAGTTGATGCGAATGCCGCCGGTCGACATCTCCGCGGAGAGCGACGTGGTGTCGACGGCGATTTCGGCCGCGGAGCCCACGTCGGGCTGCTGCCCGCCGATGTTGCCGCCGGCCTGGAGCGTCATGATGCTGAGGCCGTTCAGCATGACGCGCTGGTCCACGGCCTTGCTGCCGTGCACGGTGAGGCTCTGACCGACGTCCGCGATGCCGGCGCCGCCGACGTCGCCGCCGCCGCCGGTCGTGCCGGGCGCCACACGCGCCAGCGTGAAGTACTGCCGCGAACTCGGCAATGCCTGGATGGAGTCGTGATCGAGCACGATTTCCTTTTTCGTGCTCGAGAGGTCGACGAGCGGCGATTCGGCGGTGACGGTAATCGTTTCCGCCACCGCGCCGACGCGCAGCGAGGCGTCCGCCGTCGTGACGGCTGTCCCCGAAACCGGGACGTCGTCGCGTTTCACGGTGCTGAACCCCGTCAGCGTGAAGGTCACTGTGTAGCTGCCCGGCCGCAGGTTCTCGATGCGGTAGTTGCCCGAGCCGTCGGAGGTGACGGTCCGCGTCTTCTCAATCAGCACCGGGCTCGCCGCTTCGACGGTCACCCCGGGCAGTATGGCGCCGGAGACATCTTTCACTTGGCCGGCGATGGCTCCCTGCGCGAACACGAGAGCCGGCAGGAAGAGGAGGAACGAGAGGACGACGACGCCCTTGGTCAGAAAACGCATGCTGGCCCTCCGTGCATCACATCCGATACTGAGCTGGATTTTCAGCGTGGTGCGCATCATAAGAAGCTGCCATATCACTGTCAACGGGAAGATCGGCACATACCGGCATGGCAGAAGGCCATACTGCCGCGACAACAGCGGTTTGGATCGGGCTACCGCGAGCGCGCGACGGCCGTATGGAGCCGCGGCTTCGAGTCGGCCTGCGGCGTCGTGAACAGCTCGCGCGCGGCCCGCAGGAATTCCGAGACGATTGGGGAAACTTCGTTTCGCCGCCAGGCGATCTGCACCGGGAGTTCCGCCCCCGGCTCGTCGAGCGCCAGCGCGACAACGCCGCTCACCGGGAGATAACTGCGGCTGATCGGCCCGGCCAGCGCAAAGCAGATGGCGTCGCCGGATGCGACCGACAGCATCGACGCCTGATTGCCGGGCGTCGCCTGCAGCGTCACGAAACTGGGTGTGAAGCCGGCTGCGACATACAACGACAGGATCTTGTCGCGGGCGAGCGACGCCCACTCGCGATCCTGCAGCAGCAGGCGCTGCCCGGCCAACTGCTTCAGACGCACGGAGCGCCGGCGCGCAAACGGGCTGTTCTCACTGACCATGGCGACGAAGTGCTCGGCGAAGAGCGGCATCGATTCGATGCCAGGCTCGTCGGGCACGTGGCGCAGCAGCCCGACGTCGATCAAGCGGCGCCGGAGCGCTTCGTATTGCCGAGACGAGGGCATGTCGCTCCCCTCGATCGCGATTGGAGCTGAGGCGGCAAGGAGGTGGACGCGAACCCGGTTGGCGACCTCACAGAGGCCGGGCGCCATGGCCACTCGCAGCGTCGACGCCAGGCCGAGCTTCGTGCGCGACGCCAGCTCGAGCAGCGCCGAGGTGTCCTCCAGCACGATACGCGCCTGCGCCAGGAGCAGCGATCCTTCCGGCGTGATCTCGACCCCCGTCGCCGTGCGCACGAACAGCTTTACGCCGAGTTCGCCTTCGAGCTGCCGGATGTGCCGACTGAGCGGCGGCTGCGCGATGCGCAGCTGACGGGCGGCCTTCGAAAAACTGCCGGACTCGGCAATCGCCGCGAACTCCCGCAGCTGGTTCAGATCCATCCTGTGGCGAAGTTTACAACCCTTCTGCAATCGCCTGGCGCCTATACCTTCGTCGAACCTACCCGATACGTCGGCGGCAACGCTTTGCAGCCGCGGAATCTGGAATAGAATGCGCGCCTGCTGTTTCGAACCAGGGGAGAGTCAATGACAGCCCAACGCACACGCCCCTACACGGGCGCCGAGTACCTTGAAAGCCTCCGCGACGGACGGGAAATCTGGATCTACGGCGAGCGCGTGAAGGACGTCACCACGCATCCGGCCTTCCGCAACACCGTCAGGATGATCGCCCGGCTCTACGACGCGCTCCACGATCCGAAACGCCAGGCCGTGCTCACCGCGCCAACCGACACCGGCGGCGGCACCTTCACGCACAAGTTCTACAAGGCGTCGAAAAACGCCGAGGAGCTCGTCGGCGCGCGTGATGCGATCGCCGAGTGGGCGCGTGTCACGTACGGCTGGATCGGACGCAGTCCCGACTACAAAGCGGCATTCCTGGCCACGCTCGGCGCCAACGCCGCCTACTACGCGCCGTACGATGAAAACGCCCGCCGCTGGTACAAGAAAGTCCAGGAGGAGGTGTCGTTCGTCAACCACGCGATCGTGAATCCACCGGTCGATCGCGACAAGCCGCTCGATGACGTCAAAGACGTGTACATGCACGTCGTCAAAGAACGCGACGACGGTCTCGTCGTCAGCGGCGCGAAGGTCGTCGCGACGACGTCGAGCCTGACGCATTTCAATTTCATCGCGAACAACGGGGCGCTGCCGATCAAGACGAAGGAATTCGCGTTCGTCTGCATGGTGCCGACCGACGCACCCGGTGTGAAGCTGCTCTGCCGGCCCTCGTACGAATACACGAGCGCGGTGATGGGCACGCCATTCGACTATCCGCTCTCGAGCCGGATGGACGAGAACGATTCGATTCTGATCTTCAAGGATGTCTTCGTCCCCTACGAGAACGTGTTTGCCTACGCCGACATCGAGAAAGTGAACAACTTCTTCCCGCGTTCCGGCTTCCTGCCGCGCTTCATGTTCCAGGGCTGCACGAGGCTTGCCGTCAAGCTCGATTTTCTCGCAGGGCTGCTGCTCAAAGCCGTCGAAGCGACGGGCGCGAAGGAGTTCCGCGGCGTGCAGGCGCAGGTGGGCGAAGTGCTCGCGTGGCGCAACTGCTTCTGGGGCCTCACCGACGCGATGGCGCGCACGACGATGCCGTGGACCGAAGGGTACGTGCTGCCGAATCTCGACTACGGGCTGGCCTACCGCGTGATGGCGAGCATCGCCTATCCGAAGATCAAGGAGATCATCGAGAACAGCCTGGCCAGCGCGCTGATCTATCTGCCGTCGAGCGCGCTCGACTTCAAGGTGCCCGAGCTCCGGCCGCTGCTCGACCAGTTCGTGCGCGGATCCAACGGCTACGAGGCCGTCGAACGCGTGAAGCTGATGAAGCTGATGTGGGACGCCATCGGCACGGAATTCGGCGGACGCCACGAGCTCTACGAGCGCAACTACTTCGGCAATCACGAGAGCATCCGCTTCGAAACGCTCATCGTCGCCGACGTGACCGGCGCGACGAAGCGCTACAAGGGATTCGCCGAGCAGTGCATGGCCGAATACGACCTCGACGGCTGGAAGGTGCCCGACCTGGTGTCGAACAGCGACGTCAGCGCCATCATGAAAAAGACGCTGGTGTAGGCGATGACGCCGACGGCGATTGACCCGCGCGAGTTCCGCAACACCGTCGGGCAGTTTGTGACCGGCGTGACCGTGATTGCCGCCAACATCGATGGCGAGGTCCGGGCGATGACCGCCAACGCGTTCGCGTCGCTGTCGCTCGACCCGCCGCTCGTCCTGTTCTGCGTCGCGAAGAAGGCCCACCTCGGCCAGTCGATCCACAAGGCCACCGGCTTTTCGGTGAACATCCTCAGGCAGGATCAGCAGAACCTGTCGACGTATTTCGCGGGAGGATGGAAGGAGCCGGAGCCGCCGCCGTTCACCTTCGAACCGTGGCACGGCGGTCCGATGCTGGTGGGATCCGGGGCTGCTCTCGGCTGCGCGGTCGATTCGATTCGCGAGGGCGGCGATCACTTCGTCGTGATCGGCCGTGTGCTGTCCCTCTACAAATGCGAGCCGCCCTGGGCGCCGCTCGTGTTCAGCGCCGGGAAATACGTCGCGCTGGAGGAGCCGGCTGAGCCGCTCTAGATA
>WNFL01450827.1_pt1 | contig 14603 bp, 12 predicted proteins | sample 5400361 | NCBI WGS metagenome assembly WNFL01 (sample SAMN13153351, study PRJNA577476) | soil metagenome | isolation source: 40 cm soil on Douglas fir-dominated hillslope | place: USA:California | collected 2013-09-17
TGCGGTCGGCATCGTCGCGCGCCTCGAATTGTGTCCATAGCGCCGCGACGCTCGCCGCGTGCTTCTGGTCGCGCTCGGCATTGGCGCGATATTTCTGCAACCTCAGCTCATAGCCCTTCAGATAACGCGGCACGTGCTCGAGGCGTTCCCAGGGCGTGCGCGACAGGAAACCGGGGAACACGAGCCGTTCGCGGCTCGCTTTGACTTCCTGCGCGACGCGGCCGAGCGCAGTGCTTTGCTGGATCGCCTGCACCAGTTCCTGGTTCGCATCCGCGATCGCGGCAGCATGGCGCGCCGCCGCCTCAGCGACCGCGGGAAGCCGCGCCTTCGCGCGCTTCTTCTGTTCCTCGAACGCTTTCGCGGTTCGGGGCGGCGTGTCCTCGCCGATGAATGCCCGATCGACGATCGCGTCCATGAGGTCCGCGCGCAGCTTGTCGGCCGCCATCGTCGCCTGGAACTTGAGCGCGAGCGTGTTGAAGCCGGGTAGCGAGCGTTCGAGCTGTTTCAGTTGATCCTTGAGCTGGAGCGCGAGGAGGCGCTTCACGCCCTCGCGATGCGATTGATCCGCGGTCTCCCGCGTGTCGAAGAGGCGGATGGCGACGGTTTGTCCGTCCCCTGAAGGCGAAGGCGCCAATGCGGGGTAGCCAGTGAGCGTCTGGTTCGCGCGGCGAAAAGATACCTGCTCGGGCAGGTCGCCGAAGTCCCAGGTCGTGATTCCTTCGCGCTCGATGCCCGGCTTCGCCTTCGCGAGCGTGAGCGAGGCCGCTTCGCCGAGGCGCTTGCGCAGCTCGCCGAGATCGCGCCCCATCGCCAGCTCGCGCTTCGCCTCGTCGACGACGCGGATGTTCATGAGCAGATGCGCGGGCGCGGCTTCGCGAAGCTCGACGCTGCTGTCGAGGCGTTCGCCCGCGACGCGCGCGGCGTACGCCATGACGGCATCGCGCAGGCTTCGCGTGGGTCCCGGATCATTGCCGCTTTGCGGCGTCCGGGACGACAAGGGGTTGCCGTCCTGCGGCGTCGGGGACGACGACTCTTCGAGGAACTTCGTGACGTGCAGAGGAACCGGCACGAGCTGCGTGCGGATGCGCTTGGGCAACGCCTTCATGAGCCATCCGACCTTGTCGCGCACCATGCCCGGGACGAGCCAATCGACCGCGGCTTCGTCGACCTGGTTCAGCAGCGCGAGCGGGACGTTCATGGTCACGCCATCCATCGGATGGCTCGGCTCGAACCGATACGCGAGAGGGAACGCCGCTTCGCCGATCCTGAGCTCGCGCGGAAAGAGCTCCTCGGTGACGGATTCCGCGCCGTGTCGCATGAGATCGGTCTTCGCGAGCTGCAGCAGGTTCGCATCCTTCGCGGAGGCGATTCGGAACCATGCGTCGAAGGAGCTCGCGTCGCGCACTTCGGGAGGAATTCGCGCGTCGTAGAAGGCGTAGATGGCGCGCTCGTCGACGAGGACGTCGGGTCGCCGCGCGCGATGCTCGAGCTCTTCGACTTCCCGGATGAGCTTGCGGTTGTGCGCCCAGAAGGAATGAACGGACTCGAATTCGGCGCCGACGAGCGCGCTCTCGATGAAGATCTCGCGCGAGCGCACCGGATCGATGCGTCCGTAGCTCACCCGGCGCCGTGCCACCAGGACCAGGCCATGCAATGAGACGTTCTCGTACGCGACCACCTCGCCGCGCGCCTTGTCCCAATGGGGCTCGACCAATGTGCGATCGACGAGATGCGCCGCCGCGTGCTCGATCCACTCGGGCTCGATGCGCGCGACGTTGCGCGCGTAAACCCGCGTCGTCTCCTGCAGCTCGCCCGCCATCGCCCAGCGCGGCCGGTTCTTCTTCAGGCCCGAGCCGGGCCAGATCGCGAACTGCAATCCCCGAGCGCCCTGGTAGTAATCGACGTCCTGCGCCTTCAGGCCAACGTTGCCGAGGAGGCCGGTGAGAAGCGCACGGTGAACGCGCTCGTAGGGCGCCGGCGCCGGGTTCTCGCGAATCCTGAGCTCGGAGGCCATCTCGCGCAGCTGCCCCGCCAAGTCGCGCCATTCGCGCATGCGGACGTACGAGAGGAAATGCTCGCGGCACACCTCGAAAAGCTTTCGGTTCGACTTCTTGTGCGCGAATTCCTCCTCGAAGAACTTCCACAAGTTCTGGAGCTGCACGAAGTCGGAGGCGTCGTCACGGAACTCCTCGTGCGCGCGGTCGGAAGCCTCGCGCTTGTCCTGCGGGCGGTCGCGTGGATCCTGGATCGAAAGCGCGGCGGTGAGGATGACCATCTCGGCGAGGCAATCGAACTCGCGCGCGGCGAGCAGCATACGTGCGATGCGCGGGTCGACCGGCAGGCGCGCGAGCTCCTGGCCGAGCTTGGTGAGGCTGCGTTCGGCATCGAGTGCGCCGAGCTCGAAGAGCATGCGGTAGCCGTCGTCGATCTGGCGCGGAGTCGGCGGATCGAGGAACGGATAGTCGGCGATGTCGCCCAGCTCGAGCGCGGCCATGCGCAGGATCACGGAAGCGAGCGACGTGCGCAGGATCTCGGGCGTGGTGAACGCGGGTCGCGCTTCGAAATTCTCCTGCGAGTAGAGGCGAATCGCGATGCCGCTCGCCACGCGCCCGCAGCGCCCCGCGCGCTGCCGTGCGGCCGCCTGCGCGATCGGTTCGATGCGCAGCTGGTCGATCTTCTGGCGGGGCGAGTAGCGCTTCACGCGCGCGAGGCCGGTGTCGATCACGTAGTGGATGCCGGGAACCGTGAGCGAGGTCTCGGCGACATTGGTGGCGAGCACGACGCGGCGCCCATGGGCCGGCTGGAACACGCGGTCCTGCTCCTCGGCCGAGAGCCGCGAGAAGAGCGGCAGGATCTCGGTGCCTTTGGGATGGTTCTTGCGCAGGGTCTCAGCCGCTTCGCGGATCTCGCGCTCGCCGGGAAGGAAGACGAGGATGTCGCCGGTGCGGCTCGCGCGCGCGATCTCGTCCACCGCCTTGGCGATCGCCTCGTTCATGTCCACCGGCTCGTCGTCCTCGTCCTCGATCTCGAAGAACTCCGGCCGGTAGCGCACCTCCACCGGGTAGGTCCGCCCCGAGACCTCGATCACCGGCGCGCCGTCGAAGAATTGGGAAAAGCGCTCGGTCTCGATGGTGGCGGAAGTCACGACCACGCGAAGCTCGGGCCGCGCCTTCACCAGGCGCTTCGCGTAGCCCAGCAGAAAATCGAGGTTGAGGCTGCGCTCGTGGGCCTCGTCGATGATGATGGTGTCGTAGGCGCGCAGCTCCCGGTCGGAATGCGTCTCGGCCAGCAATATGCCGTCGGTCATCACCTTCACGACCGTTTCGGGACGCGTCTCGTCCTGGAAGCGGATCTTGTGGCCGACGAAGCCCTTCGGCGTGCCCTGCAATTCATGCGCGAGGCGCTTGGCGAGGCTGCGCGCGGCGATGCGCCGCGGCTGGGTGCAGCCGATGAATCCGGCGGCGCCGCGCCCGATCGCGATGCAGATCTTCGGGATCTGCGTGGTCTTCCCCGATCCCGTCTCGCCGCAGACGATGGTCACCGGGTGATCGCGGACCAGCGCCGCGATCTCGTCGCGGTGCTGCGCGATCGGGAGGTCGTCGGGAAAGCGCGGGGAAGGCAGGCCCGCACGCCGCGCGGCATAGCGCTTGTGCGAGCGATCGATCAGCGCCTCGAGCAGCGCCTTCTCGCGGGTGGCCGGGCGGCCCTGCCGCTCGCGCTCGGCGAGGGCAGCCACGAGCGAGGCGATACGCGGGTGGTCCGCCGCGAGCGTGGCGGCGAAAGGATCCGGCGGCTTCATGGAGTCAGAGTCTAACGACTCCGACTCCGGGTTATTTGGGCGTCGCCTTGGCTGTCGTGTAGAGCTCGCTCACCGGCACCACGCGACCGTGCAGCGGAAGGATCTTGTCCACCGAAAGCTTCATGCGCTCGATGTTCGCAATGAGGTTCACGTGGTTGGCGTTCGGGGTCGCGGGCGGCGGCGCGTTGGGTGGCAGCGGCGTATAGGAATCGGCCTCGACCAGCAGCTTTTCCTTCGGCAGGTACACCATCAGGAAGGTGTCGTTGTGTACGCTATCCACGACACGCAAGATGTCCAGCGTGCGCGCGCCGTCACTCAACGTCGTCTTGTCCTTCACGGTCATGAACTTCGCCTTCTTGCCCGACTTGGCGAAGCGGTCGGGACTGATGGTGTTCTGCACCGCGAAGGCTTTCTCGAGGTAGGCCTTGTTGCCCGCCTGCGTGACGATGGTCGCGCCCTCCGCCACCGCCGCGCGCAGTCCACCCGAGTGGTCGAAATGTTGGTGTGTATTGATCACGTAGCGGATGGGCTTCCCGGGAGCGAGCTGCTTCACCTGGTCGATCACCGGGCCCGTGCGAGCGTCGTTGAGCGGCGCTTCCACGAGCACGATGTGGTCCTTCATCTCGATCGCCACGCTGTTGTGCGAGCCGCCCGCGACGAACCACACGCCGTCGGCGACCTTCTCGGTGGTGACCCGCTCGGTGGCGGCCTTGACCGCATCGGGAATCGCGATGTCGGCCGCGGCGTTGGGCTGCACTTCCTTGACCGTCACGTCGAGCACCGGATACCCGCCTTGCGATTGAGTGATGCGCGTCGGAAACTTCACGCCGCCGAAGTCGCGGTAGTCGGAATAGGTCGTCACCATGGAAACGACGCCCAGCACCGCGTCGGGCGCGCGCGACTCCACGCGATCGACCAGGTAGTCGCCGTTGATGTAGACGGTCGCGACGAATCGGCCGGGCTCGGTGAAGGACACCGCGGCGAGCGACTTGCCGTCCTTGTCATGGAACTTCAAGTCGCCCTTGTTTTTCATCGCCGCTTTCACGGCGCCGGGCGGCGTGATCCACAACTGGTGCGTGCGGTCCGAGACGAAGCGCGGGCCCGCGACCGGGTTGCCGCCGGCGACGTTCCACGCGTAGCCGCCGCTGAGATACCCCTCGTTCTTCTGCTGCCCGGAGAGCGGATAACCGCCGCCGCCCTTGGGCTCGGCGCGGCTCAGCGTGATCTCGTCCCGCATCGATCCGGTTTCGTAGTTGATGGTGCGGACCTGGCTATGGACGGTGATCTTCGGCCAAGCCCCACCCGGCACATAGGCCTGGCCAAACGTGTAGCCCGTGCCTTCGGCGACATAGCGCAGCGTCTTCAGGTCGCTCGTGCCCATCGCGCCCGAAGCCCGCTTGAGCAAGGCTTCGGCATCCTCGGCGAGCGCGGTGGCGGGGATGAAGGCGACTGCGACCCAAACGGAGATGACGGGCAATGCGGTTCTTTTATTGAACACGGGTTTCTCCTCTGCGTTAGCGCTCTTCGAGTTGTTTATAGATGACGTTCGCGACACGGGAGAGCTCGGGGCGGCCGATCTCGCCCGAGATCGCATAGCCGCAATCGCGATCGACCCAGTAGAAAACCGACACGTTGCCGGCCTGCATGAAGCGGAAGGCCGTGACCGGATCCGCGTGTGCCTTGCCGGTGACGTACACCGTGAGGCGCTTGCCGGAGCCGTCCTGGTACATGAACTGCGCGACCGGACCTTCGGGCCCCGGCAACAATCGCCCGCCGAGCAGCTCGTAACCCTCGCCTGACAGCACCGGCACCTTGAGCTGGGTATTCAGGCGCTTCGAGAGCCACTTGACGAGATGGTCCTGCTCGGACGCCCCAACCTCGACCGGATGGCGGACCTCGGTGGCGTAGACCAGGTGCGCACGCGCCGCGCGGATGGGCAACCGGTTCGGCGAAGACGCGTCGCCGAGCGAGACGGCGTCGCGCGTGAGGGGAATCGCGAGCCCGATGAGGATGCCGACGAAGACGAACGCCGCCGCGCGCGCGTATTCCATCCAGCGCGGCGCGCGCAGATACATGCGCACCGGGAGCGGCTCTTCGAGCACCCGATCGAAACGGTCGTGGAGGAGCTTGCGCAGTTTTTCGTCTTCGGGATTCACTGGATCACCCTCAACGGCGCCTTGCTCTCGCCTTCCATCAGCCGCCGCAGCTTGTCGCGGCCGCGCGACAGTCGCGACATCACCGTTCCGATGGGAATGCCCAGCGCGCGGCCCACCTCCGCGTAGGTCATGTCCTCGAGCGCGATGAGGAGCACCACCTCGCGCTGCTCCGGCGAAAGGGCGCCGAGCCCGCGCTCGAGGTCCATCAGATCGGTGCTCGTGACCGAGGATATCGGCGCCGCGATCGAATCGTCGATCTCGACTTCGTACATGATCTTGCGCGCCTTGAGCTGGTTCACGAATACGTTGTGCATGATCGAAAAAAGCCACGCGCGCAGGTCGCCGGGCCGCCATAAATGGAATTTCCGCACGGCGCGCTCCAGGGTGTCCTGGACCAGGTCGTCGGCCCCTTCCCGGTCCCCGATCAGCGCGCGCGCATAGCGGCGCAGGTTCGGGATGAATGGAACGATCAGCTGGTAATCCAAGAGGCGTCCCTGGCGCTTTGCCGCGTTTGGTCTGTGAACAATATCAGCACGCGCTTATTCCGCCGGCAAGGTCGCGAACCCCCAAGGGCGTGGCGACGCGCGCTTTCGGCGACGTCCCGGATGTGTCCAGCTCGACGAGCCGGCACCCCGAGTCGGGAAGATTATCCGCCGGATGCATGTGGCCTTCCCATTGAATGAGCGTCGCGCAACGGCCGCCGCACGGGATCCGCCCGTCCGCCGGCACGCCGAGGCGCCAACGATAGTCGCCGCGCGCAAGCGAAAGAATTTCGAGCGGCTCGGGGCAGCGTCGAACGTCTTCCTCGATGGTGCCGGTGCGCATCACCCAGTGGATGAGCGCGGGACCCTGCGCGAGACGCTCTCGCATCCGCAGCGTATCGAGCTCGAACCATCGCGGCCGCGCCGGCACGGGTGCGTCGGGATCGATCGCGATCACCTCGAGGTACACGCGATGGCCGAGGCCGAGCAGGCGATTGTGCGTGCCCATGGATGCGTGCCTGCCGCCGGGGACCGGGGCGACACCCAATCGCTCCTCGATCCATGCGGCGCCTTCGTCGAGAGTGCGGGCGGCGACGATGAGATGATCCAGCTCCACTACTTCTCGAGCGTGATCCCTTCGTCCGCCATCACCTTGCTGACCGCGGGACGCTGGATGACGCGGTCGATGAGCGCGGTGTAGTTCTTCAACGATTTGACCGGCATGCCGGAGCGATTGCCCCAGCGGTAGAAGACGACGAGATAGCCGTCGATCACGGTGTAGTGCTCGCCGATCGACCACTTGCGGCCCTCGAGGAGCGTGTCGATCTCGCGCAGGTACCCCTCGTACATCGCACCCGCTTTCGCCTTGATCGCCGCGTGGGCGGCCGGGTCGTCGACGAAGCGCTCGGGCCTGAAGTAGCGCCCGTAGGTCGGATGCACGGTGTTGGAAAGCCACGCCATCGTCGAGACGGCCTTCGCCTGGTCCCAGGTTTCCTTCGGCCAGAGCTTCGCTTTCGGATAACCGCCGGCGATATAGGTGAGGATGCCGACGTTCTCGGTGAGCACCTTGCCGTCGACGACGAGCGTGGGAACGCGCCCGCGCGGATTGAGCTTGAGGTATTCGGGCTTGCGCTGGTCGCCGTTCATGAGGATGAGGCGCTCGGTCTCGTACGCAAGGCCCGATTCCTCGAGCGCGATGTGGGAAGCGAGCGAGCAGGCGCCGGGCGCGTAGTAGAGCTTCATGGACATGGAATCTCCTATTGCAGGTTCAACGCGGGAGTGAGGTCGCCGGCCTTCTCGCGAATGCCGGGTAAAGATTCAAGACCGAACCGGCGGGTGATCAGTTTCAGGATGGAGGTCGTGTCGTACGAGGTGTGGTCCACATGGCCGCGCTTCGCGAACGGCGAGATGATGAGCGTCGGGATCCGCGTGCCCGGGCCGTAGGCGTCGCTCAGGCCCGGCCCGGTCGGCGGGGGGACGTGGTCCCAATATCCGCCGTTCTCGTCGTACGTCAGGATCACGACCATGCCCGGCCACTGCGGGCTCTTCTCGAGCTTCGCGAGCAGGTCCGCGATGTGCGTGTCGCCGGAGAGGATATCGGTATAGCTCGGATGCTGGTTGAGGCGCCCGGTGGGCTTGTAGATCGCGACCTGCGGCAGCTTCCCGGCGTCGATCGCGGCGACGAAATCCTCCCCGTCCCGGAGGTGCTCGGCGCGATCCTTCGTGCCCGGCGCGAAGCGCGCGAAATAGTTGAACGGCTGGTGGTGCGGTTGGAAATTCGGGCTCGTCGCGTCGCGGTTGTAGATCACCGCGCGCTTCGCCTCCGGATCGCGCCGCCCATCGGCAAGCGCCTGGTTGTAAGCGCCGCCATACCAGGCCCACGTGATGCCTTTCGCGGAGAGCGTGTCGCCGATCGTCTTCGCCGTTTGGGGCGGGATCGGATTCTTCGCGGGATCGGCGAGGTCGAGGCTGCCGCCCTTCGCCGGCGCGATCCCGCTCGGCTGGTACGGGGGTTGCGCCGTATTGAGCGCGAAGCCGTCGGGCGAGATCGGTCCGTCGAAGACCTGCACAGGCCCCTGCATGATCGAAGCGGGCGACCCGGGCCTCTTCTTGAGCTTGCCGCTCGCGTCGAGCTGCGCCCGGATCGACGCGGGCGCCGTGGGAAATGCCGGTGCGCACGCGCAAATCAGCCACTGATGGTTCAGGAACGACCCGCCGAACGCGCCCATGAAGAACTTGTCCGCAAGCGTGTAGCGCTGCGCAAATTTCCACAGGCGCAGCGACGACGTGTCGTAGTAGCCCATTGTCCATGCGCCCGCGGTGCCCATGGCGACGAACATGTTGTTCTTGCCGCCGTTGATCTGCTCCTTGTTGTGCCAGAAGTTGTGGATCGGGCTCGGCACGACCTCGTCGAAGCGCGCGTTGGTCGGCGGCGCGTTGATCTGGAAGGGACCGTTCGGCAGGTCGTGCGGATAGCGTGGGTCAGGCTTTGTGCCCGCCCACACGGGCGGCAGTTTCGCGAGCGGCTTTCCGTCGTGGTCGACCTGCGTCTTCTGTTCCGCCGTGGCGTTTGCGACGCCGTCGGCGCCTGGAAACATCCCGTACAGGTTGTCGAAGCTGTGATTCTCGGCGTAGATCACCACGATGGTCTCGATACGCGAAAGCGGCGTCTCGCGCGAGACGAAGCCGCTGCAGGCGCCGAGCAGCAGGCAAACGACGACGACGAGGCGATTGACCATGGATCGATTCTCCGGGCGGCTTAGAGCCGCGTGATGAGAGACGACGTGTCCCAGCGGTTGCCGCCGGCCTTCTGCACATCCGCATAGTAGCCGTCGATCACCTGGGTGATCGGCAGCTTCGCGCCGTTGCGCTTCGCCTCGGCGAGGCAGATGCCCAAGTCCTTGCGCATCCAGTCGACCGCGAAACCGAAATTGAATTTACGCTCGTGCATGGTCTTGCCGCGGTTCTCCATCTGCCACGACTGCGCCGCGCCCTTGGAAATGACGTCGAGGACCTGGTTCACGTCGAGCCCCGCCTTCTCCGCGAACGCGATGCCTTCCGAGAGTCCCTGCACGAGCCCGGCGATGCAGACCTGGTTCACCATCTTCGTGAGCTGTCCGGATCCCGCGGAGCCGAGAAGCGTCACCGCGCGCCCGTACGAATCCATGACGGGCTTCGCGCGCTCGAAGGGCGCCGCATCGCCGCCGCACATGACGGTGAGCTTGCCGTTCTCCGCGCCGGCCTGTCCGCCCGAGACCGGCGCGTCGATGAAGTCCACGCCCTTCTCCTTCGCGCTAGCGTAAACCTTGCGCGCCACGTCGGCGGACGCGGTCGTGTGGTCGACCAGGACTGCGCCTTTCTTCATCCCCGCGAGGGCGCCTTCCTTGCCGAGCGCGACTTCGACGACGTCGTTGTCGTTGCCGACCATGAGCATCACGAAATCGCAGTCCCTGGCCGCTGCCGCGGGCGTGGGCGCGGACTTGCCGCCGTGCTTCTTCACCCATTCCTCGGCCTTCGCCGCCGTGCGGTTGTACACGATCACGTCGTAGCCCTTCGCCTTGAGGTGGCCGGCCATGGGAAATCCCATGACGCCCAGGCCGATGAATGCGACTTTTGCTGTCATTGCTTCTCCTATGTCATTCCCGTGCAGGCGGGAATCCAGTCATTGCGGGTTTACAGGGTTCGGCGGCTCGCGTCCTTCGAGCACCGCGGTGATATTTTCCGCGGCCGTACGGCACATGGTAAGGCGTGTCGCGCGCGAAGCGCTGCCGATGTGCGGCGTCATCACGACGTTGCGCAGGCTCAGGAGCTCCGGGTGGATGCGCGGCTCGTTCTCGAAGACGTCGAGGCCCGCGGCGGCGATGCGCTTCGCCTTGAGCGCCGCGGCGAGCGCCGCGTCGTCGACCACGCCGCCGCGCGCGGAATTCACCAGCACCGCGGTGGGTTTCATCTTCGCGATTTCCGCCGCGCCGATGAGGTGGTGGGTGGCCGGCGAGTACGGCGCCATCACGATGACGAAATCGGATTCGGCGAGGAGGCGATCGCGCTCGACCCAGGTCGCGTTGAGGCCACGCTCCTCGGCATCATCCAGCCGCGAGCGATTGTGATAGAGCACGCGCATGTCGAACCCGAGCGCGCGCCGGGCGATCGCCCGCCCGATGCGTCCCATGCCGATGATGCCGAGCGTCGCGTGGTGGATGTCCTGTCCGAGGAAATATTGCACGCCGAAGGCGATCTTCCAGTCCCCGCGGCGCACGTAGGCGTCGCCCTCGGCGATGCGCCGCGCCGCCGCCATCAAGAGCGACCAGGTGAGGTCCGCGGTGGTGTCGTCGAGGACTCCCGGCGTGTTGGTCACGCGGATGCCGCGCTTCGTGCAAGCGGGGACGTCGATGTTGTTGTAGCCGACGGCGATGTTGGCGATCACCTTGAGCTCCGGGCATTGCGCGAGGATCGGATCGTCGAACCTGTCCATGACGGTCGCCATCGCCGCCTCCTTGCCTTGCAGCCGCCTCGCCAGCTCTTCCGGCGGCCACGGACGATCGTCCGCGTTGTGCTCCACGTCGAGGCGCCGGGACAATTCCTCGACGACCTCGGGAAAGATCGCCCGGGTAATGAGAACCTTGGGCTTCACTTACCGATAAAGGATCCGCGGCAGCCACAACCCGATGTCGGGGAACACGTAGAGCAGGATCAACGCGATCACCTGGATTCCCATGAACGGCATCATCCCCGCGAAGATCGCATTCAACGTGACGTGCGGTGGAGAGACTCCCTTGAGATAAAACGCCGCCATCGCGACCGGCGGCGAAAGGAAAGCCGTCTGGAGATTGAGCGCGACGAGGAGGCCGAAGAAGAGCGGATCGATGCCGTACTTGGGAAGAAGGGGGATGAAGATCGGCATGAAGATCACGATGATTTCGGTCCACTCGAGCGGCCAGCCGAGCAGGAAGATCACCGTCTGCGCGAGAATCATGAACTGCACCGGCGTGAGACCGAGGGAAGTCACCCAGCGCTCGATGATCTCCTGCCCGCCGAGCAGCGCGAAGGCGGCTGAGAAAATCGAGGAGCCCACGAACAGCCAGCACACCATGGCCGAAGTCTTCGCCGTCAGGAAGACCGACTCCCTCACCGTCGGCCCGAGCTTGACCTGGTAGGTGGCGATCGCGCACCAGATGGCGATCGCGGTGATCGAGATCCAGCCGAGCCATATCGGCGGCCCGGACTCGAGCACTTCGAACTTGAGGAGCGCGAACCAGACGATGGACACGCCGAAGACGAGCCAGAGCGGAAGCCAGGTCTTCATGATCCTGCGCTTCGCGTCGCCCGGCGCGGCGGCCCAGGAATAAACGGCCGCGAGCGCGAAACCCCCGAACGAACCAATGGCCGCCGCTTCCGTGGGCGTCGCCAGCCCGAAGACGATCGTGCCCAGCACCGAGAGGATCAAGACCGCCAGCGGGAAGAACGAGACGAGCAGCATCTTGAAAATCTCGAGCCTCACGAACGTGAAGACGAGATAGAGGGCGACCAGCCCCGCGGCTCCGATTCCAAGCACGATCCAGAATGACATCGGCGCGGGAATGCGCTCCCAGTCGGAGCCGGCCGTCATCGTGTTGGCCTGGGGCTTGAGAACGACCGCTTGCGGCGCAGGCTTGGGGACCTCGGCTGCAACGACCTTGGGTTCCTCGCCCGGCTTGATCTCTTCGGGAGGCGGCTCCGCCAATCCGGTCTCCGCCTTCGTTTCGGCCTCGGCCGGTTGCTGGATGCCCATCGCCCGCGATTCGTCCGCCGCCGCCCCCATGGCCTGGACGTCGGAGAGGTCAACGATGTCGGGCTTGGTCAGCGCGTGCCAGGTGAGGCCCATCAGGACAACGAACACGATGGCGGGGAGGAGCGCCATCCCCAGGTCGCGATAAACCCGATCCTTCGGCACGTCGAGCTTGCGCTTGCTGGAGAGCGCTCCGAAGAGCCCGGGAAGCACGTGATTGCTCACGGCCGCGGCGATCTTCGCGCTGTGCTCGGGAATGGCGACCCGGCGCTGGTCCTCGGCGAGCGGCGGAGCCAGATGCGGCTTCCACTTCGCGAGCAACATCACGTAGCCGATGTAGAGGCTCGCGAGCATGATGCCCGGCAGGAACGCGCCCGCGTAGAGCTGGACCACCGACACGCCCGCCACCGCCCCGTACACGATCAACATCACCGAAGGCGGGATGAGAATGCCGAGCGTGCCGCCCGCGGTAATGACGCCCGCCGGCCTTCAGCATCGCGGGAAACGCGAGCAATCCCATCAGCGTCACCACGGCGCCGACGATCCCCGTGGCGGTCGCGAAGACCGCGCAGGTGACGAGTGTCGCGACCGCGAGGGAGCCGGGAATGCGCACCAGCGCGAGGTGCAGGCTGCGGAAGAGCTTTTCGATCAGGTTCGAGCGTTCGACCAGGTAGCCCATGAAGACGAAGAGCGGGATCGAGATCAGCACGTCGTTCGACATGACCGAAAAGGCGCGCTGCACCATGAGGTCGAGGGTGTTGCGGATCGAGTTGTCGACGTGGCCTCCGCCCTGCATGTAGTACGAGAGGAAGGCGAAGATCATGCCCATGCCCATCAGCGTGAAGGCGGTGGGGAAGCCCAGCATGATCGCCACCACGATGAGCGAAAGCATGAGCAGGCCCAGGTGCCCCTGCGTGATCTGCGAGGGCGAAGGCATCAGCGCGAAGGTGAGGATCACCACGAAAGCCATGATGGCGAGGCCGAACCAGACTTCCTTTCTCATTTGCCGCCCTCTTTGCCGATGACCAGCGCGTCGAGCTTCTCGATATCCTCATCCTTCACGTGCACCATCTTCTTCAGCTTGTCGACATCGACTTCCTCGACGTCCTCCTCACGCGAGGGCCACTCGCCCTGCTGGAGGCAGACGATGCAGCGGATGATCTCCACGATGCCCTGGACCAGCAGGATCGTGCCGGCGATCGGGATGATCGTCTTGAACGGATAGACCGGAGGCCCTTCGGAAGTGATGTTCGAGTGCTCGTTGATCACCCACGACTCGCCGGCATAGATGTAGCCGGCGTACGCGAGGGCTACCACGCCGGGAATGAAGAAGCAGATGAAGAGCGTGAGGTCGAGTGCGGCCTGCAGGCGCGGGGGAAAGAACCCGTAGAGCACGTCGCCACGCACATGGCCATTCTTCGACAGGGTATACGCGCCCGCCATCATGAAGAGCGTCCCGTACATCATGATCATCACGTCGAAGGCCCATGCGTGCGGGTGATTGATCACGTAGCGCGAGTACACCTCCCAGGTGATGAGAAGGGTGAGCGAAAGGATGAGCCAGGCGAACGCCTGGCCGAGCCACGTGCTCACCTTGTCGACGAACAGCATCAGCTTCTGCATGGACTACCTCGATGAAAAAAAAACACCATCCGGTGGATGCCGGATGGTGTCGTTCGGAACGTCGCGGTCAGCCCTTCTTCGGCTCGGCCTTCTTCGGTTCCGCGGCCTTGGCCGGCTCGGCCTTGGCGGGCGCCGCGGGCTTCTTGGCGCCGAAGTAGTAGTTATAGGCCATGCGCCGATCCACATACGTGTCGAGGTCCCAGCGAACGGCGCGCTCGGCGAATACCTTTTGCGAGGCGAGGATCTCGACGAAGAGCGCGTTGTCCTTGCGCTTGTCGATGACGGAATCGAAGATTTCGAGCTGCTTGCGCAGGATCGAGTCCGGCGTCTTGTAGAACTTCACCTTGTCCTTGGTCTGCAGCTCGATGTAATCCTTCGAATAGCGGTCGACCGCCTTCCACATCATGTCGGCATTGGACGCTTCCACGGCGTTGGAGATGATCGCCTTCAATTTGTCGGGCAGCGAGTCGTACTTGGTCTTGTTGAACGTGATCTCGAACTGCTCGGCATTCTGGTGGAAGCTCTGCAGCATGCACACCTTCGAGACATCCGGGAACCCGAGCAGGCGATCGGACGACGCGTTGTTGAATTCCGCTGCGTCGAGAAGGCCGCGGTCCATCGCCGGCACGATTTCGCCGCCCGGAAGCGCGTTAACCGATGCGCCCATGCCCTGGAAGAGATCGATCGAGATGCCCACCGTGCGGTACTTGAGACCCTTGAAATCGTCCACCTTGGTGATCGGCTTCTTGAACCATCCCAGCGGCTGGGTGGGGTGCGGG
>WNFL01149357.1_pt2 | contig 14602 bp, 18 predicted proteins | sample 5400361 | NCBI WGS metagenome assembly WNFL01 (sample SAMN13153351, study PRJNA577476) | soil metagenome | isolation source: 40 cm soil on Douglas fir-dominated hillslope | place: USA:California | collected 2013-09-17
AGCGTTAGGTCGATTAAAGCAGGCGGCAGCATCCAAGATGGAGTTTGGGTATTTGAATGGCTTCTGTACTAGAAGTTTTCGTAGTGTATAGTAATGTTTACATATGTAAATACATATATTGTGATGAGGATTTAACTGGGTTGTCTGAGTTCTGAGTTAGGGTTATGTATTGAGATCAGATGAACGTCGTCGGAGCTCTGCTCTAAAGCCCCAATTATACCGATTAATGATTACGTGGTAGTTGAAGTTTAAAATGAGAAGCTCGTGATCTGATTCCTCGCGTCTCCCGAGACTACTACCTCGCCTTTCGGTAAATAGTAAAGTACAAATACACGACGCATATACGACGCATATACGACGCAATATACGTATATACGCGCGGAATTGATTCTATCAAACACCCACTGGTCACATGTCACTTGTCGCTAGCCCAACTTACGCTTTGTCCTTGCTCTCAAACCCAACCACATTCACCATTCACACTTTACGAACAAGGCGGCGGTACTATCGAATTAAGAATGCCCACAGCATATGAAAACGTTCCCTTGGGTGAAAAGCGCAAGGTCCTCGTAGCTGCGAGTCCTTCCCCTAGTACGCCCGTCTACCAGCCACCAGTCAGAGTTTCATTCGGACTTAACCCCCACATTTCTCAGGAAAGCGTAGAAACGTCGATGGCTCAGTTGATTTGCCCAAACCATCCCCACCCCTACCCCCACCAACGCTTCAATCACTCCCAATAACTCATGTTCCTCGCGCTTCAAATATACTGTCTGTGCTCGCGTCCACAAACGATAGCATTTCCTCGGAACCCCAAGAGGCCGCGTCTTTTCACGCACGACGACCCAAAAACGCCGTCCGAGATCCAGAGACGCTCCGAATAATCGAGCGCCTGGAACTCGGCCCATACGAACATAAGCCGCATAAGGAGGACCCGGACTTTGAAAACCTTGAGCCCCATTCTGGTCTTCGGTTACAGTACGTTGAACAAGAGCTAGTGGTAGCCCACTGACTGAGCCTCAGGTCACGCTCTATGTCGCACAAAGATCTTTCAGACTATATGAGTGGCAAATATTATATCTCTCCATCGACTCTCTACTCTATTGCCACCCTCTCGCCAAGTAAAGAAGCGTATGAGATCCCGGTGGAAGGAGACTGGGTTACAGTCGCGGTGATCGCCCACAGGGAAGATGTCCGACTCTCCAATCCACCACCACGGAAGGATGAAGATACCACGCAGCATGGTCCTCCGAAAAACTCCAAATACATCAAACTTCGACTAGTGGATTTTGGAACCCCTACAGCAGACGGTACCGGAGCCACGCGAGGCGACGCTATGCTAAACATGCTGTTGTTTGAAGCATCTTCGGTCTATGAAATCAAAGAGGACGACTCCAAATCAAGAGGGAAGAAAGTATACAAAGGTGGGAGTGGAGGAGCATTCGAAGCATCCGCCAAGTACCGTGAAGGAGCAATCATTTCTGTGCTCAACCCTATTGTCCTTCGCCCATTCAAGGTCGGTTATTTCCACCGATCTTGTGTGCGTGACCCAAATCAATCATCTCCAGGGCTCTCAAGGAACGCCTCACCCTACCCAGAACATTCTAGCGATCAAGCCTCGTAGTCCTGATTGTATTCAAGTCATTGGACAATCGAAGGATCTTGGTCTGTGTTCAGCCACCAAACGGGAAGGTTCATCATGCGGAAGTTGGTACGATAGGCGCTCTTCGAACGTTTGCGAGTATCACATTCAAGCCGCTGTCAAGAGTCGCCGAGCAGCAAGACCTGAGTTCTCTGTTGCGTATGTTCCTTCGCAGAACGTCTTATCGAGATCTCTCAACATAAATTGGCACCTAGGACATCTGGGATGCAAACTTCCGCGGTTCCCTTTAGGAAGGGTGCGAACAAACCGACCTTCGACCCGCTCCAGAAGCGTGGTCTCCTTCCTTCCTCTGGTTCACAACTCGCACCACGGGATGCCGGTGCAACCTACATCATAGACGGATATGCCCTCGATACTACAACGAAATACGATCCCTCTGACCGCTACATCCATGAGCATATGGGTCGTGAGAAGGAGGAGAGACGGAAACGCCAGACTGAAGGGGACCAAGCGGATAAGTGGCTGCTGGGTCATCTCACCGGCCAGGAGACACTCCTCACTACCGGCTCACAAGCACTTAGGATGGCACGGGAACAACTCGTCGATGGAAAGAATAAAAAGGGAGAAATCGAGGAGGGCATGGTGAAGAAGAAGACGAGGAGGTCCGCTTTTTCAGCAAGCGCACTTCAGAGGATTGGTTTCGACCCCACCTTGAAACGCGGAGTGGAAAAAAAGTCTACACAGGACCCGCAGCGAAAGGTAAGTATATCTGATTTGCGTGGGCGTGACTGCTGATTGACTATCGCCAGCTTGAAGTGCTATCAAAAGCTGGAGGATCTGGTATCGTGCGCTTGGGCAAGCCACCCAAAAGAAGTGACGAGGCCAAGGCCCAATTGCCGGTGAACAAGGCCCAGGAGGAAATAAAGGGGGAAATAGACAGCGAGTCAGATCTAGAGATTGTTTAGAATGTTGTTTACAGCGCCATTGTACCTTCATTTGTACCTTCATTTGTATCGTAGTTGGTCAAACCGGCTATCAGGTGTAACCCGATGTGTGAGGAAAAAGAAAAAGAAGAAAAGATCAAGGAATACATGAGAACTCTGGTTCCTTGGTGCTTGGTGCAAAAAACCACAGCACCCAGGATTCCCGCGTGGTCCCCCACCGTGGTACTAACTGGGCGGCACTCCGGTTAACTGCGCAGATCGGACGGGATGCGGTTTCTTTCAAAATTAATATATCTACAGATTCTTTGCACTCCGTGCCCACACTACGGTGCCGGTGCGTGAGAAGGCCGAGCTCCAATATTGCCACAAAACAACGTACGAAATTGTCATTAATGATACAACAATTCTAGAGTATGGAATACATTGCCAGTACCAGTACGTAAAAATCCGAGACACGATTGGAGCAGACAATCGAGCAGGTAACACTCTACAATGGAATCACCTCCGGACTTGTCTAGCGCGTACTACAGGGTCCTTCTCTGAAAATGACCGGATTGTCAGCCGCGGAGACATCGAGGGCTGTCGAGAAGGTGTTGGGGCCGAGCGCTTCGCCGTTCTCGTAGGAGTATTTATAGAAGGCGTGGAAGTCCTTGCGGTAGGCAATGATCGGCCTGTTTCAGAGGGCGAGTAATCGGTGAGGAAGGGATTTCTTTCCGGACTTCGTTCTCTTAAATGCTGCCAGGGAAAATCAGACGCTACCAAGGCCTCGTTCAGGAATATATACATACCCGCACCACTTTCTCGAAACTAGAAGGCGCGGTCACCTGTTCCCTCCGACGGCCACTACTGCTGGCTTTTACGGGCGAGTCACCCCTCAATGTAGACGGCGTGTCAGGCGGGAGCATTACATCGCTGTACATTGGGGACGAGCTCGAAGGCTCGTACAAGCTCCCGCTGGTAACCCCCGGCCGACGTGGAGTCACAAACGACGGAGGCGACTCCGTGACTGATTCCTCCCTCAGACAGCTACGTAGATTAGGCTGGGATCTCTGCTGCCGAGGTAGATTGGGGTGTCGAGAAAGAGGTGAGGGTATGAAAGCTCTCTCAGGTTCAGCTGAGTATAAGTCGTCTTCTAGCCCATGATGCCAGACGAATTCATTGACTTTTTTCAAATGGAACATCATCTCTGAAATTTGACGAGGAGTAGCCGTTGGTGCTCTGGAAGGGGTACGACCATATCGATCTTCCCGCGGAGGTGATGGAGGCTCGTCGCGATACCCAAGATGTCGGTAAAGGACACGTGTGGGGGATGGGGATGGTACGGGGTGGTTGTCGTGAAGTTCCTCGCGAAGAGGTAGGCGGTCGTATTCGTATTCGTGATAGCGAGCGCGTTTGGCGTGTCCTTGCTGCGGAGAACCCTGTCGCTCTACGTAGTAGGGTGTAGATCGATATCTCGAGCTTGGTGAATATGATGGATCTGGGGTTGGAGTGGGAAGAGGAGATTGGCCACGTTTACGCTTGTGGGGCGAACTTTGCGAAGGTAAAGGAATGGATTCTTCCTTCCACTCCCTGATCTGGTCCCGTTCCAGTAACCTAGATGGTCCAATTATTCCATTGTGATAAGGACCAGGCCAGGAGCGAGCTTCAGCTTCTGGTCTCCTACTTAACGACCGTACCGACTCAGAGCGAACGTCAGGACGACTGGGAGTGCCGGACAGACGGGGTGTGAAAAGTTGAGTATTGGCCTTTGGTCGTGCAGGAGTGGGCGTTTTGGGAGATGAAGACCTCGCGCGTGAAACGTTGCGAGGATGGGGCGGCACAGTTTCTGACTCAGAGGACGGATATCTAGGTGCATCGTCTGCCGGAGCAACCGCAAGCGGATCATCGCTACTGGAGCCGTCGTCCTCAGCTATCGCCTGTCGCCTGCGATGCACGTATCCCTCCTCTTCCTCTTCTTCGTCCTCCTCGTCATGTCGTCCGTGTTCTCCTGTCCCTGGCGTAGCGGAGGGACTCTTGAACTGGACGCGTTTTCGCGGGAGAACACTGTCAAGGTCATCGGTCGCGGAGCCTTCGTCCTCCTCTTCTTCTTGCTCCTGTTCCACTGAGGGCGTTGGTCGAAATGAGGATTGTGATTCTACGCTGCTTTGGCGAAGGTCCTCATCTGGATCTCCTAGGACGGCTTTTCTCTGCTCGTCCGCATAGAGAAATTCTTCTAAATCGTTCTCATCGTGGATTGTGAGCTGCCTCGGTTGCGGACGGAGACGGTTTACTTCCTCGAAATCGTCTACCTCCCAACGGTTGAGTTCGTCATTGTCATCGTCTGGGTCCTGCTCATCGTCCTCGTCCTCTCCACCACTCGACTCTGCTCCGTTTGTATGCTCAGGGTGGTGCACTGTTCCAAATGTCCTTTGTGGCATCGACCTGAGGGCTCCTCTGTCATGTACGATCCGCATCGTCTCGAGATCAACGATGTCGTCCTGTTCGAGAGGCCTTGCGTAGCGTTTTTCGAGGGAATCCCAGATGTTGAGGACCCTCAGCGTTGACTCTTTTCGCTTTGCGGTGAGTTCGTCATCTGCATTGGGTGTGGCCACACTTGCGTCGCGGCTGTTGGACGATAATCTTTGGGCTGCTCGCTTGCTTGCCAACGCCGGCGACGACAACGATGACGAACCATTGGTGGTGAGTTTGATGGGTGGCTGGAAATAATGCCGCTTCTTGGAAGACGACGGCGATAGACTCGTCCCCGACATGGTCCAAGCTCAACCCATGGAACAAACCAACGCACAATCTCTGCCTACCACCGCTCCCAAAGATGAGCACGACAACCAGCACGAGGGCGTATCTGGCTCAGAAATACATGTGTGGGCCAAAGGCAGATGCAATCCTCGCTCGCGAACAGCCAAAGAAGAAGAAGAAACGGAAACATGCGGATGGTGGACAGCAATCCCACTCTGGCGGTGGTATGGGCATTGTAGACGATGATGGGGGATGGGGAGGGGCTGTTGGCAACGACGAAGACGATGATGTGGCGGAAGCTGTCGTCGCTTCCGACCGCACCTTCAAGAAACGCAAAGTTGCGGGTGGCGACTCGGGTGGCTGGATATCTGCCGCACCACCAGAGAAGCCCCCAACCCCTCCACCAGAAGAAGACGAACAACCCGTCATAGTCGAGGATGAATCTGCGTCCGGGGGCGGCTTGCTCTCGCAGGCGGAACTCCAAAAGCGCTTCGGTGCGCAGAAGAGGAAACTAAAAGAAGATTTACCGACAACAGAAGAGCAAGAGACGGTATATCGTGATGCTTCTGGCAGGAAGATTGATACCAAGGCCGAACGAGCTGAAGCAGCAAGACGAAAACGTGAACAAGAGGAGATGGACGCCAAGCGCATGCAATGGGGAAAGGGTATTGTGCAACGTGAGGAGACAGAGGGAACCCGAAAACAGATGGAACGTGACCGTCTAAAAGGATTTGCTCAGTGAGGAACATTGGACCTTTCCGTTATATGATTTTGACCTCTGACATCTTTCCAGGCATGTTGATGATGCCGACCTTAACGCTGCTCAGAAGGACGAGATGCGCTGGAATGATCCAGCTGCTGCTTTCCTTTCGGTGAGACTCGCCCTGGATAACGGCTTATGCCGATACTCACCATTCCCTTGTACAGGACAAGGACAAGAAAAAGAAAGGGTCAAGGAAGCCGGTATACACCGGCCCTCCCCCACCACCCAACAGATTCGGTATACTCCCTGGCTATCGTTGGGATGGTGTCGGTGAGTACTAATTCTGATACCTTATCATATGTATGCTTATTTGTGGTAGATCGTAGCAACGGCTTTGAGAAAAAATACTTCCAGCGTCAAAACGAGCGATCGCGCAATACCACCGAAGCCTACAACTGGAGCGTGGATGACATGTAGCATGCTTCTAGATTGAAATCGGACCTTGTACTCCTTGTCGTATTGTCCTCGCACCTCTCGAGTCCTTCGTGCACTGTCAAAGCACAAGGGATAAATTCAACCTAAATACACAACAAAGTAAAAACCATTCATCGGCGCAAGAAAGATATCAGTACGACCTGCCGAACATGGTCCAGCGCTTAGCATCCATGCCGCACGCCGGGCACTTCGTCTGGCCGGGAACAATAGGGTCCCATCGATCCTGATCAAACGGAATCGCAAGGGACTTGGCACCGGCCGAAGGAGCCCTTTCGTCAGTTTGCTCGGTGCTGCATAACCACTGCATTAGCCAATCGTCCACGAACTCAAGCTACTATCTCACTGACCTTTTGCTTCGCGCTTTGATATCGTCCTCGCAATCCCCGACCTCGCACCACGGGAGCACGACGATGCACTTGTTATCCAGTGTGGTCACGACGTCTTCCCACTTGGTCACTTGAACCAACCGCTCCTCAAACGTCGTTTTGGCCTTGTTGTACATATCGTTTTGAATCACCTCTAGCAGGTCCGCGACTTTGGTGGCCACACCGTCGAGAACGAAGGTCGCCTTGACGCCAGTATCCCGCCGAACGGCGACAGTCTGCGCCTTCTCGATGTCCTTGGGGCCAAGCTCGAGTCGGATGGGAACGCCCTGCGAGTGTTGTATGTAATCAATGTCGCCATCATGCCATGCGATAGGACCTCATGCACATACCTTCTGCTCCCAGTAGTTGAACTTCCAACCCGGGAGGTAGGTGTCCCTCAAGTCTGCCTTAGCCTTGATACCACCCTTTTTCAAATCCGTCACAAGTTGTTCACACGCATCGTAGATCTTCGTCTGGTTACCCTCGTTGACACCACAAGGGACGACGATTGCCTGGACGTGCGCAATGCGGGGAGGGAGGACCAACCCCTGGTTATCGCCGTGCACCATGACCATCACGCCGATCACACGAGTAGAGAGTCCCCAGCTATTCTGCCAGGCAAATAGCTTGTTCCCGCGATCGTTTGGATCCTCAACTTCGATGCCAAACATCTTCGAGAAGTTCTGCCCGAGGCAGTGGGAGGTGGCGCCTTGGATACCTCGTCCGGTGGTTGGGATAAATCCCTCGACGGTGGTCGTGTATAGACCTCCAGCAAACTTTTCGTTCTCGGACTTAATCCCCGGGATGACGGGGACCGCGAGAAGGTCTTCGAATACACGTCGGTAGAGGTCAAGGATTTGGCGTACTTCGATGTCGGCTTCTTCTTTTGTCAGGAAGGCGGTATGGCCCTCCTGCCAGAGGAACTCGCGAGTGCGAATGAACGGCTGCGGCGTCTTGAATTCCCATCGAACGACGCTGTTCCATTGGTTGAGTTTTAGGGGGAGATCACGGTAGCTTTGTATCCACTTTGCGTAGTCTACGGTCTCATCAATAGCGATATGGAAAGAGACAATAACGACATACAGGGGTACATTGCCGTTTCGGAGGTCGGACGGATGGCAATCGGCTCTTCAAGGTCGGAAGATCCACTGGGTTGTATATGAGAAAGGAATCCTGTCTTGTTAATGTCGCGACTCACGCCCTTGTCACCCATGCGACTTCAGGAGCAAAGCCTTCGATGTGGTCCTTTTCCCGTTCGAGGACGGAGGCAGATACAAACATGGGGAAGTAAGCATTCTCAACCCCGAGATCTTTGATCTTCGCATCAAACCAGTCTATCCAGATGGTTAGTGGCGGAAGCCTGCTAGACACAACAGCTGACTTTGAATAGACTGCCAAATAGAATATGACCACGGTTTCAAGATATAGCAGCCACTAACGTTGTAGTAGTCGAGCATCTCTGATTTGACTAGAACCTAAAGATGATTATGGGCCACACGATGGTCCCGAGCGAACGTCTCACGCACATTAGTGTACCAAGTGGCAAAGTCGACCTCCTTCTTGACACCAATAGCAAGCTGGTGCGCATCGTCAATCTTGGATTCTTGCTTCTTATTCGGTGTTGACTTGGCAGGAGCGGCACCGACGGGCTCAGCCTTGAGGGCCGCAAAATCAACGACTTGGACTTTCGTATCGGTAGTTTCGAGAGTCGAGAGGTACTTGGAGATGTCTGTGCCGTGGAGGAAGACGGTTGCATCAGACGCAGAAGCGCGAACGGCAAAGACCTCCGAAGAAGAGGAGATGGCAGAATCAAGTACGGTGATAACTTTGGAGAATACATCCGCACTGATTGACAGGGGAGATACTGCGACAGATGGGATCGATCAGTGCTTGTCTAACGAAAAAATCTTGACGAAATCACGCACGCGAATCCTTATCTGAGGCAAAGAACTCTCGGATGAGGTCATCTCCTGCGAGTCTGAGTTCCTTTTGGTTGACCCTCTTGCCCAAGGCTGCTGAGTTCTTGGTATCCGTCTCATCGATCGCAATCACGACGATTGGGACAGGAGTGGCGGTCTTTGCGGTCTTGGGTTTGAATATGAGCGTCTTGGTTAGTTTGTACGACGAAGGGACAGCGGCCTTAGTGGATGCGGGGCTTCCATCGAGAGCAGCTTTCCAGCTTGCGGGATCGCAGGCAGCGGCGTGGACGAGGGAACCCTTCGGTTCTATGGAGAGGGCGGCGAGAGCAAACAAAGTGTTCTCAAGGGACATCTGGTGCGGTCGAGTGGACGAGTGGCTGAAACGAACGGGACAAGATGGCTGATGGGCGTATTTCAGCCCAGAGCAGCCTGACTCGACCAGCGTCCCCAGCCGGTTTCTGGCACAGTTTGTGGTTGTGAAGTTCAACGTAGACGCCCATAGACGCCCAACATGACCCATCCAAACGCGCATCCAAGACGCGGGTAGGGTGCAGAAATTTTCTTCAATTTGGACCTCGTTGCTTGCCGCCTTCTACACCCGCGTGCAACAGAAACAAGAATAACGCGGTTTATTTTATCTTAGCTACGTGGAGCCTTACAGTACTTCTTCGGTTCTGCTGCCAAGCGCGCTTCACACGTCTGACTCGGACCTGGTCTCTCCTCCTCCTCACTCACTGAACAAACGCAGTCAAGTCATTCGCTATGAAGATATCCCTTATCTCGGGTACCTTTAGCGTCTCCCTCACGACCGAGCACAATCCCGAGCAGTTCTCCTCCAGCCAACCAAATCTAAACCGAGACAGCGAGGTCACGAGATGTCCGATGACGCATCAAGTCGGGGCAAGTACGCACCTGGGCCATGGTGCATAATGTGACACGAGGGCCACATAGATATCGAGTACGGTGGGCTTTACAGTGCCGAGCAAGAATTGACCCGGGAGACGGGGAGTTTGGTGTACTAGGTTGTTCTCTAGCATCAAATATACTGCCTTCCTTCTCCTTGCCACCGTCTCCTTCAGCCATCCATGAACGGCTTCCTCTGGGCAAGCCTGGTTGGTCGAGTTACTACTTGGAAAGGGGGAATAGAGATAAGGGCCTACTGCGGTGGTCGGTACTTCAAGGAAGCGTTCAGGGAATTCTGAGGATGAGCATTAGTTGTTTGACAAATGGAGGGGTGTAAGCCGATCACGCCTACCCATGAGCGTAATAAGTGGATAGACGTTCCCTGGTATGAAAATCATCCAACGGTAGAACGACGCAAGCTGAGGTGATGTGAGGTTCCCGAGTGCCCACGGCGTACCGGCGCCATGCTGATTGACGAGGACTGGATGTGGTAGCAAGAGGTGAGAACACGAGTCACTTTCATTTTCAGGGTGGGTACTCACACATAAGACACGCAGCGATTTCCGTGAGTACTGTCCCATCAGGAGTGACCAGCGTCGGAAACTCTGCTGTGACAAAAGTCAAAGGTGTAAGAGTCTACGGCACCGAAACTCGACTGATGAAGGAGACCTAGCGGGTTGGCAGTGGTAAATGCCTGGAACTCGGGTGTGTCCTTGTTCGTGCGGGCCGCGGTTTCGTCATAATCCAACTCGACGAGGAGGTGGCGCACGTCGAGGACTCTTAGAGCGACCTGAACAGCTACGCTTCCACAGCCCTTGGCATGGTAGAGGGTGTATGCCATCCCCGAAATGTAAATGTGGGTCAAGTTGGAGAGCAAGGTGGTCGAAGCGCGAAGGCGAAAATCGATGGTATTTCTGGATGATAATATAATAGGTAACAGGTAACAGATAGCAGGTAGCAGCAAGACGACTGCTTGGGATGCGTCCAAATCAAACAGCAGTTGGAGTTGGACTCTCGACGATTCTCGCCGAATCCATCTGCTTTTCTACGCTTTTCCCTATGTATGTTATAGCTCCTTGAAGAGGGGCTGGGGGGCTAGAAAGGAGTATGCCGCGGCAGCCGTTTCATAGATAGAGGAGCGACCTCACCCCCGCCCTCCCCAGGCTTGCTCCCACCCACAACGGCAGCACGAAATAGCGCTACGATCAGAATATGACCACGTACAGTGCAACCGGACTTGCAATATTCGACTCGTCGCTCGATCCTCCTTTCGACAACCGACCAAAACTCTCATCCGCCCAATCTGATTCTGTATGTAACCCCTCGCTCTCCTACCTTTCCTTCATACTTAATCAAGGTTATCGACGCCTCCTCAGGCATCCGTTTGTGGGCAACCTCCAACCTCCTGCACCAAATGCTGCCCTCCAGATTTCGCCGCTCCTAACATTCGTCCAGCACCCTCAGGTGCACACAATACCCTTTCTCCGGACACAAGGGACCTTCTGGATGATCGCTCTGCGTATCCTACACCACGAACGACTCAGGGAGGGCTCCATTTTTTCACTCCGGTAGGTGTTTCTTGCCAGCTCTTATGCAAAACTGCCCTGATATAGCCGTTAGAGCGAGGTATATCACACTCCGCATGATGTTCTTAGTTCCTGTGCCACCACATCTCTCTACTTGTCTCCAATGGAAAACCCTAATACTCCCACCTCCACGTACGGTGGGATATTTTCGACCCCTGAGACTACTCCTGCCATTTCCTATGACGAAAACACCAAGAGCACTCCTAACATCCATCAAACGCCCCTCACGGCTACTCATCCGTCGACCGTGGAAGGCTCTGATTTTTCGGTGCGAACGCGCCTTCTACCGGTGATAAATAGAATTGACTCGCCCGATATAGCCCCTGATCTATCGGACACCGTTCGAGCTAGACTCCAACGGAGCCATTGACTATCGACCTACGACGGCCATGGCTCACATTGCACCCACCTCTTCCATTGATATAGAGTGTCATTCTTCTTTTCACTCGAGCTCTGAAACGCCTCTCGAACAAGATTTCCGTACTCCGGAAGGATCCCCCGTGCGCCACCCTTTCGTCCCCCCAATTTGGTCCAAATACTGAATCCCTCATTAGCTGTCTCCGTACCATACCCCTCACAACGGTAGCCCTGAGCTACCCTTGGAATTCCAACCCTCCGTTGGGTATCGAGCATCCCCCACGTTCGGACACCCGCAGAACTTTCTCTCATTCTCCTCCCCTTCCTCTTTGGGGACACCCCAAGGAGTGCCCATGAAGCATCATGCTGCTACCCCGGGCTCCACCTATCCGTCCACGACATCGAACAAGGAGGAACGATCACCAATTCTGAAGGACTTTCAAACCGCCCGACGTCCCCGCAATCAAAGGCTCCACACAACGCCCCTCAGGCGCTCGCGCTCTTCGATCTCTCCCACGAACGCTGGCCCCACCACCACTGAAGGAAGTAACTTACGAGCGAAGGAGATAATGGAGCTCGCTCATGAACTCCAGAAGGCCAGAGCAACTACTGAAGACCTTGTACGCTTCTCTCCAGAAAAACATGGTCATCCACAAAATTCAAGGCTGGTCAGGGGCCACACTCTCGGGAGTCCCCCCAACAAGTATGGAAGAGACACTCCGACTATGGGAGGGTCGTTCTTTAAACCATCTCACGCTCGTTTCTCTTCCCAATCCACAACATCGACAGCTTTTTTCGATATCGAAGAGAAAGACGACGATGTAGGAATCCCCGATGAAACGAAATCTGGTCGAAAATCACTAAGTATTATCACCGCGTGGCTAACACGGGCTGCCACTCCCCCCCCTTTGCTCTCCCCCTTCAAAGAAAAGTCAAATGCGGCGCGAGATGACGACCCACTGGGGACGCCAAACACGGCACAGGAAGAACCAATGGTCTGCTCTACACCAGTGGCAGATTCACCGGTCCTGCTTGCGGATGCAGACCAAGCACTTCTCAAACGCACGCAGAGTCAGAGCAACACCTCGCCCACTGTTAGAACATCTTCACGGTCTTCCTCTTCACCTTTTAAGGAGGGGTTGAGAGTGCAGGACACCCCTGCCATCGTGGTAGAGCACCCTTCTCTCGGTCACAAAATCCCCATGGAAACATCAGAGCTCTTGGCAGAAGAGTGGAGGACCTCTGGCAGAATCAATGATACACAATTGCTAAGAAGACCTACCACCAATCACGGTTTCGCTGAAAGCTCCTCAACCGCGCTCGGCCTTTCGCCGTCGATCTATCTATCACCGGTGCATGAGGCTCAATTCTCCAACAATTCACTGGATCTAGCCAAGGTTATCAAGCCGGAAATTGAAAGGGGTCTCTCCACACCAAGTTTCATTTCCGGAGTCTTGCAAGCCGGGTTGCTATTAGAGAAGCTGGAGCGGGAGAATACTACCAGTTTTGAGGAAGATACAGAGGCTGTTCATTTTCAGGTTCTAACCGCGGTTGTTGGTACGAGGAAGCAAGCGTCGAGTTCAAGTTCGTTAAGCCATTACTCCACACATGAGTCCCCCGAACATTCGCAGCTACACTTATTAAGCCTCGGGTCCACAAGTACTACCTACGTTACTGCCACCGACTTGTCTACCGCCGCTCAGCCTTCACTTCCCAATGCCCCTGCGCCCCTTGCTCCACTCCACAACCCCGACTCGCATTCAACTTCTAACCCCCTACCCCGCTTCACGCTACCACCAGCATCAACGTTTGTTGTAGATCCTTTGCCCCGTCCATCTTCAATAATTGTCAGCGATCCTACAAACGTTGTCCACGGTTTATCAAAAGGCGTCGAGTTAGATCAAGGGGCCCAACTGCTGGAGCCTGCAGTTGACACGACAGAACCGATATCAATTGGAATCGAGGGCGGACCGTCTAATGGCTTCCTGCCTTCTTCTGACTCAACCAAAGTTTCAGCTGACGCAGCGGGCTACAGTCACAAATCAGATACTGAAGTGGAAGGGGAGCCCAACCAAGGGGCTCAGGTAGTCACTCCTTCTCGAGTACGTCGCGCAGCTACCAGGTCGACAGACCAGTCGTCCGAAAACCATTTGTCGACTCCCCAACGTACGTCTACCCTCCGCCCTTTGTCGGCCTCTGCAAGTGCATCCGTTAGCCCAGTCAGCCCTTCCTCCGTCATCAGTCGAGCAAGCGCTCGGTTGACCAACCCATTTTCCTTCTTGCATCCTTCTCCACTTTCCTCAATGTCGCCACATTCTTCCTCGTTGTCGCCAGCCGGACCTCGCAGACTCTTCAAAACACCTGAGCAATCCAGGAGTCATAAGCGAGGCGAGACGCTTACACCTGGGGATATGAAACGCCCCTCGTCAGCACGTCAGCGCTTGTCCAGATTATTGGGAGGAGTGGATTTGGGCGTTGGGAAAGCGAGTTCCTCGACATCTCCGAGGGACAAGGCGGATGCTGAGCCTGTCGGGCCCGATGTATTTGGCGCCGGCCAAGGAAGGGAGAGTTGGATTCGAGATAGCCGGGAGAGGACTACGAACCACGGAGGACCGGATCGTGAGGTTGCCACCGTAGTTCAAGAAGGGAAGAACAAGAAAAAGAGTATTAGCATCCGACCGACGTCTATGATTTGGCTCGGTTCGAACAAGGAGAAGCTCCCCGTGGTCGCGCGGGACGGGAAGAAATCTACAAAAGTCCCATTGGAATTGCATCGCTCAACTCAACCGCCGCCGAGTAGCGACCCGACCAGTTGGAGCATGCTCGACTCCAGTACTTCGAGCGCTGTTAGGAATAATGAAGGACTACGTATCATCAACTTACCTCCACCGCCCTCTATCGGAGCCACGATTGATGTTCCAAGATCACGTAAGTCACGGTCGCGTCGGAAGTCCGTGGCTATCTCCAGTAGTGGGGAGGAGAGTGAGACTGAGG
>WNFL01011243.1_pt1 | contig 14601 bp, 12 predicted proteins | sample 5400361 | NCBI WGS metagenome assembly WNFL01 (sample SAMN13153351, study PRJNA577476) | soil metagenome | isolation source: 40 cm soil on Douglas fir-dominated hillslope | place: USA:California | collected 2013-09-17
TCGCGAGCGGCGCGTCAAACCTTGTCAGATGCTGGCTGAGGCTGGAAGCGATGAGCTGATCGTCGATCGCGGCGAGGCGCGCGGGCTGCTCGGGATGATGCGCGCCCATGTCGTGCTTGAGGCAGTCGGAGTGCGTGACAAATGCCGCGGCCATGCGATGGGCATGTTATCGCATCGAGTACAATCGCCGCATGCTGCTGAAAGCCGAGTTCCCGTCGTCGTCGGCGACGCTGCGCGGCCCGATCGAGCGCGTGATCGAGGCCGCCGGGCGGATCATTCTCGGCAAGGAAAGCCAGGTGCGGCTCTCGCTCGCCTGCCTGCTCGCGCGCGGCCACCTGCTGATCGAGGACCTGCCCGGCGTGGGCAAGACCACGCTCGCGCACGTGCTCGCCAAATCGCTCGGCATGCAGTTTCAGCGCATCCAGTTCACGAGCGACATGCTGCCCGCCGACATCCTCGGCGTCTCGATCTACGAGCGCGACAGCGGCGGCTTCAAGTTCCATCCCGGCCCGATCTTCGCGCAGGTGATCCTCGCCGACGAGGTGAACCGCGCCACGCCGAAGACGCAGTCGGCGCTGCTCGAGGCGATGGAGGAGCACCAGGTCACCGCCGAGGGCGAGACGCGCAAGCTGCCGGCGCCGTTCTTCGTCATCGCCACGCAGAACCCTTCCGAGCAGGTCGGCACCTTCCCGCTGCCCGAGTCGCAGCTCGACCGCTTCATGATGAGGATCGAGCTCGGCTACCCGGACCGCGACGCCGAGCGCGCCCTCCTCTCCGGCACCGACCGGCGCGACCTGCTGGCGACGCTCGACCCGTGCATGTCGCCCGCCGAGCTGATGGAGCTGCAGGCCGGCGTGCAGAAGATCCACGTCTCGCCGGCGCTGCTCGATTACGTGCAGGCCATCGTCGCGCACACGCGCCGCTCGCCCGACTACGTCGCCGGCCTCTCGCCGCGCGCCGCGCTCGCGCTCGTGCACTCGGCGCGCGCCTGGGCGCTGCTCGAGGGGCGCGACAAGGTGATCCCCGAGGACGTGCAGGCCATCGTCCCCGGCGTCGCCGCGCACCGGCTGCGCCCGGCGCACGACGCCGCGCGTCGCGTCGACGTCGGCGCGCAGCTCCTCGCCGCCGTTCCGATCCCATAGCAGAGACAAAGCCCGACACGCTGCACCCGGCCGGGTCGGGGGCGCCGCCCCCGATCTCGATCCCGGCCTGGGCGAGCGGCGTGCTCGCCGCCGCGGCGCTGCTCTGCGCGCTCGGCTGGTGGACCTACCGCCAGGTCGACGGCTCGCTGCGCGAGCTTCGCGCCGGCACGATGCGCAGTCTGCTCGACTCGGAGGTCAACTCGCTGCGTGTCTGGATCGCCGAGGAGACCGGCGACGTCGAGCGCATCTTGCGCGATGCGCGCGTGCGCGAGGCGATCGTCGCGCTGGTGCGCGCCCGACCGTGCGAGCCAAAGCGGCGCGAGCGTCTCGAGCGCGTGCTGCGGCCGCTGCTGCGCGACGTCGGCGACGCGACCTTCAACGTCGTCGATCGCCGCGGACGGCTGGTGGCGACGCGCTTCCCGGACTACTGCGGCCTGTCGGTGACCGAGGACCGGTTCATGCCGCAGCTCGCGCCGGTATTCGCCGGCAAGACACGTTTCGTGCGTCCGTTCCAGGACCGCGAGCGCGTCGCCGGCGCGCCGCGGCTGCGCGAGGGCCGGCCGTTCGCCTGGATCCTCGCGCCGGTGTACGACGACGCGGGCGCAGTGGTCGCCGCGCTCGGCGTGGCCGAGCCGGTCGACGCGGTGTTGGCCTCGATCCTGCAGGCGGCGCGGCCGGGAGAGACGGGCGAGGCGTTCGCGTTCGACCAAGGCGGCGCCATCCTCACCGCCGAGCCCTTCGGCACGCCATCGCCGCTTCACGCCCAGGCGCGTGACCTGGAGAAAGGCGGCGTGGTCCTCGATCCGTACGTCAACCACCGCGGCGCCCAGGTCATCGGCGCCTGGCGCTGGCTGCCCGAGCACGCCATGGGGCTCGCGATCGAGATGGAGGCAGCGGAGGCGTACGCGCCGCTGCGCTACCTGCACATCGCCTTCGGTACGGTATTCGCGGCGCTAGTCATCGCGGTGTTCGCCGCGCTCGCCTCCGCGTTCTCGGTCGTGCGGTTGCGTCGCGAGCTCGGTGGCGGGCGCAAGGTCGGCGCCTACCGGCTGCTCGAGCAGATCGGCGAGGGCGGGATGGCCAATGTTTATCTCGCGCGCCACGACCTGATGAAGCGGCCCGCCGCGGTCAAGGTGCTCAAGCTCACGCGCACGAGCGACGAGATGATCGCCCGCTTCCAGCGCGAAGTGCAGCTCGCGTCGAGCCTTGCGCATCCGAACATCGTCGAGATCTACGACTACGGACAGGCGCGCGGCAGTCAGCTGTACTACGCGATGGAGTACCTGGACGGGCTCACGCTCGGGGAGATCATCGCGCGCGGGCCTTCGCTGCCGGTCGCCCGCACGGTGCACCTCCTGCGCCAGGTCTGCGCGGCGCTGGCCGAAGCGCACGGCAAGGGTCTGGTGCACCGCGACATCAAGCCCGAGAACATCATGGTTTGCCGCTACGGCGGCATTTTCGACCACGTGAAAATCCTCGACTTCGGCCTGGTCAAGCAGGTGAGCGAGAAGCACAGCCGCGACCTCACGCGCGGCCTGCGAATCCTCGGCACGCCGCTCTACATGGCGCCCGAGCGGCTGCGCGACCCGGCCGACGTCGACGCCCGGGTCGACATCTATGCCGTCGGCGCGGTAGCTTTCCTCATGCTCACCGGCAGGAAGCTCTTCGAGAGCTCCGACGACCTGCAGCTCACCAGCTGCATTCTCAACGACCAGCCGCCCCGGCCCTCGGCGGTGGCGCCGCAGGCGATTCCGGTCGAGCTCGACCTTCTGGTCGTCGCCTGCTTGGAGAAGAAGCGCGAGGACCGGCCGCAGCGCATCGCGGATCTCGTCGAGGCGCTCGACGCGCTGGCGCAGGAGCACCGCTGGACTCAGCGCGAGGCCGAAGCGTGGTGGACCGAGAGGCGCGCCGCGTGATGAGACTCGCGCTCGCCCTGCTGCTGCTCGCCGCGGGCACGGGACTCGCGGCCGACGTCGATTGGCTGAACGCGCCCAACGGCCGCATGGAGCGGGTCGCCGACCCGGTGTTCGGCGGCAGCGTGGCTCTCTACCGCGCCGGGAAGGCGGGCGCCGAGCCGGTGGTGCTGGTGCACGGGCTGGGCAAGGCGGGCGCCGAGGATTGGGCGAAGGTCATGCCCGCGCTCGCCGAGCGCTACGACGTCTACGCGCTCGACCTGCACGGCTTCGGCCAGTCCGACAAGGGCAACCACCTCTACTCGCCGTCGAACTACGCGCGCTCCCTCGAAGGTGTCCTCGGCCAGCGGCTGAAGGGCCCCTTCACGCTGGTCGGCCATTCCATGGGCGGCGCGGTCGCGCTCGCTTTCGCCGCCGCGTATCCGGCGCGCGTGCGGCGCCTGGTGCTCGTCGACGCGGCGGGCGTGCTGCACCGCTCGGTGTACGCGGAGTACCTGGGCCGCGCCTTCGCGCAGCGCACGGTCGGCGAGACGCGCTGGCTCGAGCAGGTCCTGCGCGTCATCCAGGCCGAGGCGGAGAACCTGCCGTCGAACACCGGCCTCGCCCTGCAGCGCCCCGAAGTGCGCGCGCGCCTGTTGCGCGGCGATCCCGGGACGATCGCGGCGATGGCGCTGGTCGACCACGACTTCAGCCGCGGCCTGCGCGGCCTCGCCATGCCGACGCTCATCGTCTGGTCGAGCGACGATCAGATCGCGCCGCTGCGCACCGGGCAGGCGCTCGCCTCGGTGATTCCCGGAGCGCGCCTGGTGGTGATCCCCGACGCCGGCCACGCGCCGCAGATCAACGCGCCCGAGCGCTTCAACGCCGTCCTGCGCGACGAGCTGCGCGGCCGGCTCGACGTGCAGCCGTACGCCCTGCCTCGCGCGGGCGGCGCCGGGCGCGCCGCGCAATGCAATAGCGAGCGCGGCGTAGAGTTCACCGGCGACTACAGCGAGCTCGTGCTCGAGGGTTGCGTCGAGGTGCGCATCAGCGCCGCGCGCATCGGCAAGCTGGTGCTGGTGCGCTCCGAGGCGCAGCTCGTCAACTCGCACGTGCGCGAGGGGATCGACGCCAGGGAGTCGCGGCTGCAGATCACCGGCGGCAGCGTCGCCGGCAACCCGCCCTTCACCCTCGATGCCTCCAGCGTCGACGCGGCCGGCGTGCGCATCGAGCCGCGGGAGCTGGTGGTCGCGGACAACCGCGGCGAGGAAGCCGTGACGCTACGCATTTCGATTTCCGAGGTGGCGCGCGCCGGCGGCGCGCCGCGCTTCGCACACACGGCGATGCGCCTGGTGCCCGACCAGAGCTGGACGCCGCGCGCGGGCGCACGGCCGGCGCGCTAGAGCGTCTCTTCCTCGCGCACGATGGTCGTTTCGCCAGGCTTGCTGCTGGAGGCGAGGCGCTCGCGCACGTATGCATAGAGCGCCTGGCCGGCCGCAGTCGGCAGCACACGAGCGTCGCGCCGCTCGAACAGCGCCTGGCCGGTGAGCTTCTCGAGGCGCAGGACGCGCCGGGCGGCCTCGATCTCGAGCGGCTGCGAGTCGCCGCGCGCCATCTCCGCGCTCTCGTAAGCGGCGACGAAATACCTCAAGTCCTGGATGTCCATGCGCGCCAGTCTCCCGCAACTTTGTTGAAGTAATTCGTTGCCGCTTTTCGGCTACATGCGTCGCTGGGACGACGACGCGCGGATCGCTCCATCGTCGACACGGCTGCCGGAGCGGCTTGGATACAATCCGGCCTTGCCGCGCCCGCAAGAGGTGAAAGTGCAGCCAAAGCCGAGCGCGGAACCCGCCGAATGCAGCCTGGTACCCGCTACGTCCTAGAAGTCAACCCGCGCCTGCCGAAGCGGCTGGCGCGGCTCTGGGAGCTCGCCGGCAACCTCTGGTACAGCTGGGACCGGCCCACCCGCGCCCTCTTCGCCCGCCTGAATCCGCCCTTGTGGGACGCCGTCGGCCATTCGCCGAAGGCGATGCTGAAGAGGATCGACGAGCAGCGGCTGCTCGACGCCGCGAGCGATCCGGCGTTCCTCGACAGCATGACGCGCGTCCTCGCCGCCTTCGACGCCTATCACGCCGAGCCGCCGTTCAAGCAGAACTCGGGCGGCTTCCGCCCGGGCGACCTCGTCGCCTACTTCTGTGCCGAGTTCGGCGTGCACGAGAGCCTGCCCACGTACTCGGGCGGCCTGGGCATCCTCGCCGGCGACCATTGCAAGGCGGCGAGCGATTTCCAGCTGCCGTTCGTCGCCGTGGGCCTGCTCTACCGGCAGGGCTACTTCGTGCAGACGATCGACGCCGAGGGACGCCAGCGCGCCGAGTACTACGACTCCGAATTCGACGACCTGCCGATCGAGCCGCTGCAAAAAGACGGCATCGATCTGAGAATCGAGATCACCTTCCCGGGCCGCACGGTGCGCGTCAAGGCCTGGCAGGCGCGCGTCGGCCACGTGCGCATCGTCCTGCTCGACACCGACCTGCCGGAAAACGCCGAGCGCGACCGGCATATCACGCATCGCCTCTACGGCGGCGACCGCACCACACGCCTCGAGCAGGAGATGGTGCTCGGCATCGCCGGCGCGCGCGCTCTCGCGGCGATGGGCGAGACGCCCACGGTCTGGCACATCAACGAGGGGCACGCCGCGTTCCTCATCCTCGAGCGGGTGCGCAGCCTGACCGGCCAGGGGCTCGCCTTCGAAGCGGCGATCGAGGCGGTGGCGGCGAACACCGTCTTCACCACGCACACCCCGGTGCCCGCCGGCCACGACCAGTTTCCGGACACCGTGGTGCTGCCTTATCTGAAGTCGTGCTTCGGCGAGATGGGCGTCGCGCCGCTCGGCCGCCCGCCTTCGGGCGGCGACTTCAACATGACCGCGCTCGCGATTCGCGGCTCGCGCTACCACAACGGCGTCTCGCGCATCCACGGCGACGTCTCGGCGCGCCTGCTCAAGGACTTCTGGCCGCACGTGCCGCCCGAGGAGAATCCGGTCGGCTACATCACCAACGGCGTGCACGTCGCCACCTTCCTCGCGCCCGAATGGGGCGAAGTACTGGACCGCTTCCTCGGCGTGGGCTGGATGCACCGCCTCGGCTATCCCGGCATCTGGGAGAAGATCCGCGACATTCCGGACCACATCTTCTGGAGCGTGCGCCAGGACATCAAGGCGCGCATGCTGCACATGATCCGGCACCGCCTCGCCGCGCAGCTGCGGCGCAACCACGGCAGCACGTCGCACCTCGAGCGCCTGCTGCGCTTCGCCGATCCGGCGAAGCCGAACGTGCTCACCATCGGCTTCGGCCGGCGCTTCGCCACCTACAAGCGGGCGACGCTGCTCTTCAACGACCTCGACAACTTCCGGCGCATCATCGGCGACAAGGAGCGGCCGGTGCTGTTCCTCTTCGCCGGCAAGGCGCACCCGGCCGACGAGCCCGGCCAGGAGCTGATCCGCACCCTCGTCCGCATGGCGGGGCAGGAGGAGTTCCAGGGCCGCTTGCTCTTTGTCGAGGGCTACGACCTGCACATCGCGCGGCGCCTGGTCTCCGGCGTCGACGTCTGGCTCAACAACCCCGTGCACCCGCTCGAGGCGTCCGGAACTTCGGGCATGAAGGCCGGGATGAACGGCGTCATCAACCTCTCGATCCTCGACGGCTGGTGGGACGAGGGCTACGACGGCGAGAACGGCTGGGCGATCAAGCCCGCCTCGCCGCAGCTCGACCAGCACCGGCGCGACCACGAAGAGGCGCGCACGCTGTACGAGCTCCTGCAGGACAGCGTCCTGCCGCTCTATTACCGGCGCGCCGAGGGCGGCTACTCGGCCGAGTGGATCCGCATCGCCAAGCGCTCGATGGCCTCGCTCCTGCCCCGCTACGACGCCTCGCGCATGCTCGGCGAGTACGTCTCGAAGTACTACCTGCCCGCCTCGCGCCAGGGGCACCGCTACTCGGACAAGGGCTTCGACGTGGCGAAATCGATGGCCACCTGGAAGGCGCGCGTGCGCGCAGCGTGGCCGGGCGTCGCGGCGCGCCGGCTCGACCCGCCGAAGTCGCGCATCGCGTTCGGCGAAACGATCCCGGTGGAGCTGGCGGTGAAGCTGAACGGCCTCGCGCCGAGCGACGTCAGCGTCGAGCTGCTGCTCTCGCGCTCGCTGCGCGAGGCGGCGCAGGTGCGCCACGCGCACGAGTTCGCGGTCGACGCCACGCTGCCGGACACGGGCGAGCATCGCTATACGCTCTCCCTCAAGCCGGGTCTCTCGGGCCGGCTCGACTACCGCATCCGCATCGTGCCGAAGAACGAGTTCCTCACCCACCCCCTGGAGCTCGGCCTGTCCTGCTGGGTCTGACGAGCAGCACTGCCGATCGAGCCTTGAGCGCGTAGCGCTCGAGAGGCTCGCTCGCTTCCCCGGCGGTATCGAGCAGCACCCGCCAGCCGCCGCCCTCGGGCAGCGCAAAATCGAGCGCGTCCTGGTGCGCGTTCAGCAGCATGAGCAGCTCCTCGCCGTCGGGCACGAGCATGCCGAGGCAGCGCGCGAAGGGCGAGCGCCAGTCGTGCTCGCTCATCTCCCCGCCCTGGGGCTTGAGCCAGCGCACCTCGCCGGGGCGCGCGTAGCGGCGCCGCCGCAGCGCCGGGTGCGCCTTGCGCAGGGCGATGAGCCGCGAGACCGATTCGAGCAGCCGGCGCGCGTCGGCGTCGAGGTCCCACGAAAGCCAGGAAAGCTCGTTGTCCTGGCAATAGGCGTTGTTGTTGCCGCGCTGCGTTCTGCCCATCTCGTCACCGGCGAGCAGCATCGGCACGCCCTGGGAGAAGAGCAGCGTCGCGAGCACGTTGCGCTTCTGCTGCTCGCGCAGGTCTCCCGCATCCCAGCTGCGGTTCTCGTCGGTCCCGTCGCGATTGCCTTCGAGGTTGGCTTCGTTGTGCTTGTGCTCGTAGGTGAGCAGGTCGTGCAGCGTGAAGCCGTCGTGAGCGGCGACGAAGTTGAGGCTCGCGCTCGGATTGCGCCCCGCGCCCTCGAAGACGTCGCTCGAGCCCGTGAGCCGCGAGGCGAACTGGCCGACCATGCCCTCGTCGCCGCGCCACCATGCGCGCACGGTGTCGCGGTACTTGTCGTTCCATTCGCTCCAGCCCGGCGGGAAGCTGCCGAGGCGATAGCCTTGCGGCCCGACGTCCCAGGGCTCGGCGATCAGCTTCACCTGCGAGAGCACCGGATCCTGCTGGATCGCGGCCAGGAAGGCGCTGTCGCGCACCAGGGCGACGGCAAGGTCGAAGCGGAAGCCGTCGACATGCATCTCGCTCGCCCAGTAGCGCAGGCTGTCCATCAGCAGCGCCAACACCGCGGGGTGCGACGTATTGAGCGTGTTGCCCGTGGTCGAGCCGGTAGTAAACGCTGTTGTCGATGCCGCGGAAGGAAAGCGTCGGCCCGTGGTGGTCGCCTTCGGCGGTGTGGTTGTAGACCACGTCGAGGATCACCTCCAGCCCCGCGGCGTGCAGCGTCTTCACCATGGTCTTGAACTCGCCCAGCGCGCCCGTCGAGGAGTAGCGCATCTCCGGCGAGAAGAAGCCGATGCTGTTGTAGCCCCAATAGTTGCGAAGGCCGTGCTGCACGAGCCGCCGCTCGTCGGCGAAGCTGTGGATCGGCAGGAGCTCGACGGCCGTTACACCCAGTCTTTTCAGGTGATCGATCACCGGCAAGGAAGCCAGGCCGGCGTAGGTGCCGCGCAGCGCCTCGGGAATCTCGGGATGAAGCCGCGTAAAGCCCTTGATGTGCAGCTCGTAGACGAGCGTGTCTTCCCACGGGGTGCGCGGCGGCGCGTCGCCGTGCCAGCTGAAGGCCTGGTCCACGACCTCGCAGCGGCCCGGGCCGCCCGCCGCGATCAGCCGGGCGTACGGATCGAGCAAGATCTTGTTCGCGTTGAAGCGGTGGCCCTGCTCGGGCGCGTGCGGCCCGTGCACCCGGTAGCCGTAGCGCAGGCCCGGGCGCGCCTCGGGCAAATAGCAGTGCCAGACGAAGCCGGTACGCTCGAGCACCTGGACGCGCCCGGTCTCGCGCCGGCCGGAAGGCTCGAAGAGGCAGAGCTCGACGCGCTCGGCGTGCTCCGAATACAGCGCGAAGTTGACGCCGGCGCCGTCCCAGCTCGCGCCCAGGGGGTAGGGAGTCCCGCGCGCGACGACGGCGGGTAGGCGCGATCGCGCTTCCACGGCCGCAGATTACTGCGGCTGGTAGGCCGCCGAAATGGTCCTTGCCGGCTGCACCAGGTGGCAGCCGTTGGTCCGCCAGCTGCCGTCGCGCTGCCGCTGCATCGCGTAATAGGCGAGCCAGAGCGCCCCGGAGCGGTCGGTGACCTGCACCTGCTGCACCACGTCCTGCATGCCGATCACGGTGAGATCGAGGAAGGCGACTGCGGCCGGGCGGTACACCGGGCTGTACGCGGTGCGCACCACGTCGAGGAAGCGCTCGGGCGTGCCGAACACTTCCCGCACCCCCGGCGAGACCAGCGCGAAGGCCCCGGGCGCGTCGTCGCGGCGAAAAGCCTCGATCTGGCGATTGATGACGGTGCGGATCTCGCGCAGATCGTCGCCCGTGAGGCGCGCATCGCCTGCCGCGGCGCCCATCGAAAGGAGCAGCGCCGCGGCGCCCAGGATCAGCTTCTTCATATTCTCCCTTTGGCCGCGAGCGCGAAGACCGGGCGCACCACGCCCTCGAGGCGCTCGCGCTCCGCCATCACCCGCTGCGCGTACTGCGCCGAGCCGTCGCGCGCCGCGCCGTTGTAGGTCTGCAGCCCGGCCTCCAGCGTGCCGGTGCGATAGACGTATTCCTGGAGGATCTGCGCGCCGACCAGGATGTTGCTTTCCGGGTCGAGGACGGCGTCCTCGCCCCCGTACTGATTGAGCTTGGCGAGGTGGTAGCGGGGAATGATCTGCATCAGCCCCTTCGCGCCCATGACGCTCTCGGCGATCGGGTTGAACCGCGATTCGACCGCGATCACCGCCAGGACGAGCAGCGGGTCGAGGCCGACCTGGCGGGCAGCGCGGTGCGCCGTCTCCACCATCCGCTCGGTGGCCGCCGCGGCGATCGAATAGCGGCGGGAAAGATAGTCGACCAGCACCTGCTGCTCCGCGTCCCGCGCCTCGGCTTCCTCGCGGAGGGGCTCGGGGCGGGCGAGGCTCGCGTCGATCGGCGCCGGCCGGCAGCCGACGATGCGGAGCGCTGATCCGGGCAGGGCCACGTCGGACGCGGCGACAAAAAGCAGCGCCGCGCCGGCGAGCGCCAGCGCGCTGCGGGCATTCGCTTTGGGAAATGCGGCCATGGAGATCGCCATCGGATCGATAGAGGTCGGCGCGGGGGTGAGCCATGGTAGGTGGCGAGTCCGGACTGCACTATCGCCGCGACTTGAATCTCCTGTCGCAGTCCGGCTACACGTCGGCAGGCGAGCGCTACACGAGGATTCAAGTCCAGCCGATAGTGATGCGCACTACGAGTCCATATCATCGCTACGACTACCCGTGCCGTAAGAACTTCTTCCAAAGAGAGGGTGCACTACTCATGAAAATCGTGGCAACCGTACTCGCAGGCGGCGAAGGAACGAGGCTCTATCCCCTCACCGCCGAGCACGCGAAGCCAGCGCTTCCGTTCGCCAACGGCTATCGCATCGTCGACTTCGTCCTGAGCAACCTGGTGAATTCGCGGATCGACACGATCTATGTGCTGGCGCAGTACAAGCCCGAGTCGCTCATCCGCCACATCGCCGCCGCGTGGGCGCCGGTAGTGGAGGACGCCGGCGGCCTGATCAAGGTGCTGCTGCCGCGCTCGAACACGCTGGGCGGGCAGTTCAAGGGCACCGCCGACGCGGTCTACCAGCATCTCGACGTGCTGAGCGCTCACTCACCGGACCTGGTGGCGGTGTTCGCCGCCGACCATATCTATCGCATGGACGTGCAGCAGATGTGCGCTTTCCATGCCGAGCGCAAAGCCGAGGTGACGGTCTCGGCGGTGCCGGTACCGCTCGAGTACGCCTCGTCCTTCGGCGTGCTCTCGGCCGACGCCGACGGGCGGGTGCGCGAATTCCGGGAGAAGCCGAAGCAGCCCTGCCCCATCCCGGGCGACTCGTCGCGCGCTCACGCCTCGATGGGCAACTACCTCTTCGAGCCCGAGTTGCTCGAGCGAGAGCTGATCGAGGCGCGCCGGCGCGGCGACACCGATTTCGGCCGCGACCTGCTGCCGCGCCTGTGCGGGACCGGCGGCGTCTACGCCTACGATTTCGGCGGCAACAAGGTGCCGGGCGTGCAGGACTTCGAGGAGCGGGCCTACTGGCGCGACGTCGGTACGCTTAGCGCGCTGGCTGCCGCGCAGCAGGATGCGATGGGCGCCCGGCCGCGCTTCAACCTCTGGAACAGCCGCTGGCCGATCCTCGGCGAATACGATGCATCGCTCGTCGCGCGCATGCGCTCGCGCAAGGGCGAGGCCGGGCTCAAGCCGGCGCCGGCATGGCGAGCCGCGAATAGAGACCGGCATACTGACGAGCGGCTGCCGACCAGCTGAAGTCCCGCTGCATGGCGCGCCGCCGGATCTCGCGCCAGCGGCGCGGCTCGCCCCGGGCGCCAATCGCACGGCGCACCGCGGCCACTAGCGCCCCCCGCTCCGCGGGGCCGAAGAGAAATCCCGTAGTCCCGTCGGCGACCGTATCGGCAAGCCCGCCGGTGGCGCGCGCGACCGGCGGCGTACCGTAGCGCTGGCTGTACATCTGGTTCAGGCCGCAGGGCTCGTAGCGCGAGGGCATGAGGAAGAGGTCGGCCCCCGCCTCGATGCCGTGCGCCAGGCCTTCATCGAAGCCCACCACGGCGGCCACCGATCCCGGGTGCCGCGCCGCCGCGGCCTTGAGCCGCCCTTCGAGCTCTCGCTCGCCGGTGCCCAGCACCGCGAGCTGCGCCGGCAGCGAAACGAGCTCGTCCAGCGCCGCGATGACCAGGTCGCTCCCCTTCTGCTGCGTGAGCCGGCTCACCATGCCCAGGAGCGGCACCTCCGGATCCACGCGCAGGCCGAGGCGACGCTGCAGCGCCTCCTTGTTCCTCGCCTTCTTCTCCAGGCTGTCGGCGTCGTACGCCTCGGCGAGGTGCGCATCGCGCGCCGGGTCCCACGCTTGGACGTCGATGCCGTTCAGGATGCCGGTGAGCGCGTGGCGCCGCTGGCGCAGCAGCCCGTCGAGGCCGCAGCCGAACTCCTCGGTCTGGATCTCGCGCGCGTACGTCGGGCTCACGGTGGTGATGGCGTCGGCGTACGCGAGGCCGCCCTTGAGGAAGGAGAGGTGTCCATGGAACTCGACGCCCTCCGACGTGAAGCTCTGCTGCGGCAGCTCGAGCCGCGCCAGCAGCGACGCGTCGAAGTTGCCCTGGAAGGCAAGGTTGTGGACGGTGAGCACGCTGGCGGCGCGCGCCGCCGGGTCGAACTGCAGATACGCCGCCGCGAGCGCGGCCGGCCAGTCGTTGCAGTGCACGCAGTCCGCGCGCCAGCGTAGCGGGCTCGCTTCGCCGCCCAGCACCGCCGCGGCCTTGCTCAGCAGGCCGAAGCGCAGGGCGTTGTCGGGCCAGTCGGCGCCCGACGCGTCCTGGTAAGGTCCGCCGTCGCGGCGATAAAGCTCGGGGCAGTCCAGCACGAGGAAGCCGCCCGATTGCAGCAGGTTCGCTGCAAATCCCAGCAGCTCCAATCGCGCCACGGCGCGCGTGTCCGGAAGGGCCGCGAGGACGTCGCGATAGCCCGGCAGCAGCACGCGGGTCTCGATGCCCAGCGCCCGCAGCGCCACGGGCAGCGAGGCGCTGACATCGCCCAGGCCGCCGGTCTTGGTGAGCGGCGCGCACTCGGGAGTCACGAAAAGGAGGCGCATATAAAAAAAGACCCCGGTAGGGGAACCGGGGTCGGATGCCTACATACGCACGAAGGGAGGGAGGTGCGTACGCAAGGGGGGAAACTTACGCTATCGCACCTGCGTGGTTCTGAGGAAGCGCAGCGACGCGCGCGCCCGCGAAGCCCTCGTTCACCGGGATCTCCAGGCAGGCGGCGCCGTTGACCGTCTTCGCGCCGAGCGCGCGCACCAGCAGCGGCTGCTGCTTGGGCGACTCGAGCTCGATGAAGCAGGCGACGCGCGCCAGTCCGCGGTTGTGGACCAGGCGGAACGAATGGACCGGTCCGAACGGCTGGCACAGATCGAGGACCGCTTTTGACAGCGCATGGAAGTCGCGCGCCTCGCCGAGCGTGTCGAGCACTTCGGGTTTCATGGCGGACCATGCTAAAGACGGCCTATCCCCCCCGCTATCCCGAAAAGCCTGATCCTCGTGTAGTAGCCCCACTACAAAATCAGGGCCACGGTCGCGGCGGTAAGACAAGTAGCCAAAGTCCCGGCGACGATCGATTTCAGGCCGAGAGCTACGATCTCGCCGCGGCGCTCGGGACACATCGTTCCCAGTCCGCCGATCATGATGCCGAGGCTGCCGAAATTGGCGAAGCCGCACAGCGCATAGGTAAGGAGGAGCCGGGTGCGCGCCGAGAGCTCCGGCCTCGCGGCGAGGTCGACATACGCGACGAGCTCGTTGATCACGGTCTTGGTGCCGAGCAGCGCGCCGGCCGTCTGCGACTCGCTCCAGGGGATGCCGCACAGCCAGGCGAGCGGCGCGAGGACAACGCCGAGGAGCCCTTGCAGCGTATAGGGTGCGATGACGAGATTCACGAGTGCCACCAAGGCGACGAACACCACCAGCATGGCGACGATATTGAGGAGAAGCTGAGCGCCGTCGAGCGTGCCGCGCGTGAGGGCGTCCATGCTGCTCGTCGCCTCGGAACGGAACACGATCTCGCCGCCGGTCGCCGCGCCCGGAGGCACCATCAGGAACGCGATCACGAGCGCCGCCGGTGCCGACAGGATCGAGGCGATGAGCAGATGCGCCACCGCGTCGGGCAGCACCCGGCCGAGGATCGATGCGTAGAGGAAGAGCACCGTCCCGGCGATCGACGCCATGCCGCCCACCATGATCGCGAACAGCTCGCCGCGCGAAACCCGGGCGAGATAAGGGCGCACGAAGAGCGGCGCCTCCACCATGCCGACGAACACGTTCGCCGCGGTCGAGAGTCCCACCACGCCTCCCACCCGCATGGTTTTCACAAGAAGGAACGAAATTATCTTTACGACCAAAGGCAAGATCCTCCAGTAGAAGAGCAGCGCCGAGAGCGCGCTGATCACCAGCACGAGCGGCAGCGCGCGGAAGGCGAGGATGAAAAGCGAATTCTGGTCGGTCACCGCGAACGGCGCCGGGCCGCCGCCGAGATAGCCGAAGACGAGCCCGGTGCCCGCCTGCGTGGCTTTCTCGAGCACTAGCAGCGCGTCGTTGAGGCCAAGAAAAGCCTTCTTTAAGAATTCAACTCGTAAAAACAAAAGCGCAAGACCCAACTGCAAAAGCAGACCGGCAGCAACCGCGCGCCAAGGCACGCCGCGCCGGTTCTCCCCCATCAGCCACGCGAGCCCGAGCAGGCC
>WNFL01040461.1_pt1 | contig 14600 bp, 10 predicted proteins | sample 5400361 | NCBI WGS metagenome assembly WNFL01 (sample SAMN13153351, study PRJNA577476) | soil metagenome | isolation source: 40 cm soil on Douglas fir-dominated hillslope | place: USA:California | collected 2013-09-17
TTAGCGTCTATGCCAATCCGCAAATCCATCAGTGCCGCCGGCAAGCGTGTATCACGACAATCCGCGCTGAAACTCTTTACCGATCGAAACCATGAGCGGGAGCTTCTGCGCCATTTCTTCGAACGATTGGCTAGGGTCCACTGGGCGCACGAGGTACGGCCCGAAAAGCCAATCCTGAGTATTTGGGGAGTCGGTGGGATCGGCAAAACTAAACTGCTGGAAAAAGCCACAGAAGAACTTGGCCAGAGGCTTGCCGGGCTACGGTTGATTTGTCTCGATCTGGATCATGACCGGTGGACACTATCTTCTTCTGTGGCCGAGTTCTTCTGGCATTTGCGTTCTAGGCTATGGGGGGCAAAATCGCGCGGCATAGGAGGCGGAGCCGGTATTGAAACACCGCTTTTCGATTATCTCTATTTTGCTCTCTGGCGAGCGCAGCATCCAGGTGAGAATTTTGCTTTGAGTGACAGCGTGCTAAAGGACCTCCCAAGCACCTCCACCTTAGGCACCACGATCCTGGCGGAAGCATCCGCGAAGCTCGCCGCTGGAGTTTACGATGTCGCCACTGCAGGTGGTGTCGTGGGTGGTCTGTTTCAGTTGCTCGGTAAAGCCCTGACTTACTTGCGCAACCGAGATCGTAAGGGCTTGTTGAATAAACGCGGACTAAACCCTGAGTCCATGACCGAAAAGGACATGGAGGCCGAGTTGGCGTCCGTGTTAGCCTCGGATGTGGAGCAATGGCTGGAGGACCATCCCAATGACGCGCTTTGCGTCGCGATCGATGGGTTTGAACGCATTCAATCAACCACTCTAGCAGATGACATCCAGAAATATTTGGCCGACTGGTGTGGGATATTGACGGATCCCGACGAGGCGTTCTCCGGACGCTTTGGGTGCGTGCTGATCGGGCGAAATAAGAACCGTTGGGATGAGCTTTACGACAAGGAATGGCAGACGCGAATCAGTGAACACTCGGTTGGCGGACTCGGAAAAGAAGACGCGCTGAAATTTCTAGAATCGGCAGCGACTTATCATAAAGATCGCGGAGACCTGACTACGGCCGACAATTTGCGAAAGCATGCGGACGCGATCCTCGCGGTCACTCGCGAGCAGCATAGCCAGGACAAACAGTCGTCATTCCACCCTTATTACCTCGACCTTGCCTATGGCATTGTCTATGAGCAGGGAGTTCACTTCCAACCCGCTGACTTAGGCCAAACGCCGGCTGAACTGCAAATCCGCTTTCTTCGCTATCTACAAGCAGGGCAGCGAGGGGTGTTCGAAACCTTTCGTTGCCTGGCACTAGCTGGCAGTTTCGATGAAGAGCTTTTCGATCATCTTGTTAAGATACGCTTTATTCCAGCCGGCTTCCATTTCGCGGCCCTCACTGGAGGGGATTACTCTTACGTGGAGGAAATTAGCGATCTTCCCGGAACTTTCCGGTTCCATCGATTGATGGAACTCGCCCTCATTAAAAACCAGTCAGCAAAGGCAGAGGATCGGCCCGTGGCTCGCGAGCGTATTGATGTGATCTTGGACTATTTCAAAAAAGAGGCCGAGTTTTCGAAACTCGCCGACTGTTCCCCACGGCATCTCAGTACATACCAGAAAGGGATGACGATAGCGTTCGACAGGCATCATGACCGTTTATTAGACTTTCCGTCTTTGGATGCGTTCTTCCTCGTGCTGGAGGAGCCATTTGATTTCACGGCGTTCGTCAGTGCGCGAATCGATTGGTGGCGCAAGCTGGCCGATCTGTGGAAGCGCCATCAGCCAGAGGGTGAGCGGTCGCTAGAAACGTTGTCTGGTCTTGCCGCAATGCTGCATGCCCAAGGCCGGTATGGAGAGGCGGAAGATGTGGAACGTCAGATCCTTCAAAGCTCTGAGCGCGTGCTTGGGCCCGACCACCCGGACACACTGACGTCGATGAACAACCTGGCCCAGACGCTGTACGCACAAGGAGATCTGGCTAGGGCACACGAGTTCCAGGAGCCGGTGGTCGAGGCCATGGCTCGGCTGCTGGGTAAGGAGCACCCGGACACACTGACGTCGATGAACAACCTGGCCCAGACGTTGTACGGACAAGGAGATCTGGCCGGGGCACGCAAGCTCCAGGAGCAGGTGCTCGAGGCCAGGGCTCGGCTGTTGGGTAAGGAGCACCCGGACACACTGACGTCGATGAACAACCTGACCCAGACGCTGAAAGCTCAAGGAGATCTGGCCGGGGCACGCGAGCTCCAGGAGCCGGTGGTCGAGGCCATGGCTCGGCTGCTGGGTAAGGAGCACCCGAACACACTGACGTCGATGCTCAACCTGGCCCAGATGCTGCAAGCGGAAGGAGATTTGGCCGGGGCCGAGCGGCTCTACCGACTGGCGCTGGAAGGTCGCAACCGCGTGCTTGGATAACTACGCACTCGGTCTGCGAGGCATGGATCGTTCTCAAGAAGCCGAGCCGCTGGAAGGTCGCGCGAAGGCAATTCGGGCTACGGGCGATTTTCTGGCAGTTGTCGGTTCCAGTGGTTGCGGGAAGTCGTCCCTAGTTCTAGCGGAGCCCAACTCGCGCCCAAAGATTGACGTGCGCCCAACCAAGAGCGGCTCAAGTAGAAATTGTTAACTGACTCCCTTTTATAGACCTCTTCTACGAAGTTAAGCTGGTATCGGCCTGTTCGCCACTGCGATTGAAACTCTGAGGTAGGCCAAGCTTAGAAGAATCAAGTGCTTCCGTAAACTTCGGACCATAGCGGCGGGGCTCCGGCCATGAGTACAGCCCGAGTGGCACCAGCCATGGCGGACATCAGCATGAGGACGGGGAAATCGACGTCCTGAGAACCTATTTCTGGAGCGGTCTTCAACATCGTCGACATCGCTGACCGCGCCCGTTTTGCTAACCGGGCGACGAGCGCTTCGCCATCCGGTTCCGAAGCCGCCGAATGCAGGGCTACCGATGCGTCTGCTTGATCCAGCTTGGCACTGACGTAGGCGTGAACAACGGCAGCCACCATCGTCTCCAGAGGCCGATGATGATTTTCTCTGCACGCGCGTTCCACGGCCCGGATAACAAGATTAAGATGGCGTTCTAATACTGCAAAAAGCAATGATTGTTTGTTCGGATAGTATTGATACAAGGTTCCGACCGAGACCCCGGGCCGTTCCGCCACCCGCGTCGTCGTGAACTGTTCAACGCCATGGCGTAATAAAACCTGAATGGTGGCTTCGAAAATGGCCTCAACGGTACGAGCGGATCGCGTCTGGATCGGCTTCTCTCTTGGTTGTAGCGAACTTTGGAGAACGGTGCCCATATGCGAATCGTCAATCTGAGGAATCCTTCATATATTCCATAAGAAAAGAAACAATATGCAAGGCACGTTAGAGAAAATCGCATTGATTACCGGCGCTAATAAAGGAATCGGATTCGAGGTCGCCCGGCAACTCGGCAAGGCCGGCTGCGTCGTTCTCCTTGGAGCGCGCAACCCAGCCCTGGGCGAAGATGCTGCCTCCAAGCTCAGGAACCAAGGCCTCGAGGCCCAATTCATTGAGCTTGACCTTCGCCGGAGGGAAACCATTCAGGAAGCAGCCGGCTTCATCGGCAGCAAATTTCAGCGGCTCGATATCCTGGTCAATAACGCCGGGATCGCTGATCTCGCGGCTGACGGTCCGCCAAGTACTGCCGACATCGAAGCCGTGCAACGAATCATTCAGACCAACTTTCTTGGCACGCTCGCGGTCACCCAAGCCATGCTTCCGCTGCTGCGCAAATCGGAGTCTGGACGCGTTGTGAATGTGTCGAGTGGACTAGGCTCACTCACCCGCAATGGTCAGCCGGATTGGGACTTTGCGTCCTATACGCTACTAGGCTACAGCGCATCGAAGGCGGCGCTGAATATGTTAACAGTACAGTTGGCATTTGAACTGCGCGATACCCCCATCAAAGTAAACTCGGCTGAGCCAGGCTATACCGCGACCGATTTGAACCATCATCGAGGACATCAAACGGTCGAAGAAGGAGCTGCGGAAACCGTTCGCCTTGCCTTGTTACCTCAGGACGGGCCGACGGGTGGGTTCTTTCAGACTGATAGCGGGGTCCCCTGGTGAATTTCGCCGAGGAATCGGGGAGACTAGGTTCAGAGGGGCCCATAAGAGTCACGTCGCAACCTTCATGTCGAATTGCAGTTAAATCGAGAGCGGTAAGAAGCTGGAGGCCTGAATCATGCCACGACCCGGAACCGAATGCTCGCTGTCGGCAGACGTATTGAACAAGAGATTCGCAAGGAAATCGATCAACCGCTGGTTGTCCCCGAACCAGCTGCGCGAATGGTGGTGGGAATCGATGGTGCATTCGTTAGAGCGGGGCACACTGACGAAGACCAGAAACTCACCAGCTTGTAGCGCGCCTGGTACTTGAGAGCCCGGTCCTTGGGAATCCCCAAAGCCATGAGGCCATTGACCAACGCGCCGATGCCCGCCTCACTGATCGCACCGGCAATCAAGCCGGCCAAAGCTCCAAGCACAATCAACGTGCCGGCTATCGGGAGCACGAATAGGCCAAAGCCCATGAGCAGCCCAAATACGCCGCCACCCAGGCACCCAAACCGGCGCCTTCCGATTTATAGCTTAGTCTGGTCGACTGCCTTGCGAATCGTCCAAAGGTCTTCCTCGGTCAACTCGACTTCGCCGGCTTTCGCGTTGGCGATTGCCTGGTCGGAATTGCGAGCGCCGACCAATGCGTGCGAGCAGCCAGGCTGTTCTAGAGTCCAAGCTATAACTGTTTGAGCGACGGTAATTCCTTTGTCCTCTGCAACCGAGCGAATGACACCCAGGAGTGCATCCACCTTGGGTCGGTTTTCCTTTTGATACCAGGGTTTATTCCGACGGACATCTCCTTCGCCGAACTCGTGATCGGGACCGATTTTTCCGCTCAGGATACCGAGTGCCATCGGCGAGTAGGCAAGAAACGCCACATTGTTCGCGCGACAGAACGGAAGGTTGTCCGTTTCATGTTGGCGCTGAAGCATGGAATACTGTTCTTGGTCGGTGTCGAGCTGTCCGACGGCTAGATAACTCTTCATCTGATCGATGGTAGCGTTGGAACAACCGATTGCGCGAATCTTACCCTCCTCTTTCAACTTCATCAGCTCCGTCATCACGTCTTCCGTCCTGGTAGTCGAGTCTTGCCAATGGGTCTGGTAAAGATCGATCCGATCGGTCTTGAGCCGGCGAAGACTCTGTTCGATCTCGTACCGAATCATTGCTGGGCGAAGGTTGATATAAACCTCATACTTTTTATCCTCTTCGGTTTCTGCTTCGCCTGTTTCGTTAGCGTCGAAAAACTTGTCGCCCTCTTTTTTATACCAGACCATGCCGCACTTAGTTGCGAGCACGACCTTATCGCGTACGCCTTTCAGAGCAGCACCAACCAGCTCTTCTGACTTGCCGTAACCGTACATCGGAGCGGTATCAATCAGGTTAATTCCGTGATCGATCGCTGCGCGAATCGCTCCGTCCGGATCGTTCTTCTTAGTGCCACCCCACATCCATCCGCCAATTGCCCAGGCTCCGAAGCCCACCACCGAAGCTTCAATTCCAGATTTTCCTAATGTTCGGTATTTCATTCTTTTTTCTGATTTGTCTTAATGTCCAAAAACTCCGCCTATTCTTGACTAAACGGTATCTCCAGGAATTCCTTGCTTTATCTTTGATGCTCCTGACAAACGAATCTGATAGATGGGAACCGGCTCGGCAATCGTGCGAAAGGATGAACCGTAACTAACCAAATGACTAGACGGTGGACGACTCTTCCGGGTGATGAGGAAAGTGGCACTTCACCTCTCTGCAACAATATCAATACTGCCCTTTGGAGTAGATAAGAATTGCTCTTTCAATTAGTGGAGCTCAATCGGTCTGACGATAAACTGTAATAAAGGCGAGGCCAAGGATCAAACGCAACGCCTCGAGTTCGCTGGCGCCATCAAGTAGCGGTCCATTCAATCTCGCCGGTCTTTATACTAATCACTTTTCGCTTTGAAACAGTTCTTTACCTCGATTGTGTTGTCGTTGGTCTGCCTCAGTTTTTCCTCGCCGGAGGCCAAAGCCCAGGAGGAAATGTATTGGGGCACGATTGTCCGTAACCCCCCAGCCAACTATGTGGTTCGAATGGATGACGGGAAGATACTGAATGCCGAATGGGAAAGCGGCTATGACCAATGGTCGATTGGCGAAAGGATCATCCTCACGACCGAAAATGGCAGTGGCATCATGTTTTTTGAAAACACGCGGACTCAGGTTGCTGTCTTCCGCTACAATCCGTCGGAAATTGGAGAGTAGGTAAGTAGTCGGGTCGGCGTTAACGAGACCGGATTAATCCGCGGATGGGTTGATCGATCAGTGAGAGAGAGCGAGGAGAATCGATCTTCCTGGTTCGGTTCACTTCGCCTAATGGAACCCGGCCCGTTGCAGCTCGGGAATGGTGCCGGCCATGCCGGGTGTTAGCACGACGCCCTCGATCAGATGGTTGGTCAGCTCGGCGGCAAGCGCCTCATGCGACCGCCTGTCCGGGTTGATACCTTTCTCCAGCAGCTTCGCGGTGTGTTCCCAGATTGCGTTGTGACAGGCCATGAACACCACGCCGCGCTGCTGCAGGGCCGGGATGGTGTTGCCGGTGGCGCCGAAAACACTATTCGGATCTTCATGCGCCGCGGTGTCGGGGGGCACGTCCTTTGCGTCCATCAGCGTGTTGGTCTTGAAGTCGCCGCCGGCCATCGTGGCGAGCTGATACTTCTCCCACATCGCCTGGTCGTAAAGCGCCAGCTGCGCCGAACCATGCGTGGCGGAAACTTCCAGAAAATCCGGATGTCGGAAGGAAAAGACCTGGGTGTTGAGCGAATTGCGCATCAGATTCAGCCATGGGCTGCCGACCTCGGTGTTGTCCCAGAGCTGCGTCATGCTGCCGCGATAGGCGATTATGGCGTCCAGCGCCTGGGCATCCCATAGATCCGGCGTGTCGAGGATCATCGGCACGGTCTTGAAGTCGCGGCGGCGTGGTGCCTTGGCCAGCTGTTCCATCAGTGAGCGGAGTTGTCCGGCCCCCGGCGGCATGACTGGTTCGGGCCGAATAGAGTTAGCTGGTAAAGGCTCTTCCGCCGCTGATACTCGGCCGACGAGCAGCATCGAGCAGCCTGCTAAAGCGGACACTTGCAGGCACCGACGACGTGACAAAAAAACATCTTTCATGAGGTGTCGATTTGATTCGCCTTTTGCCGCGGCCTTGTATTCCGCCTTGGTTGACCATCCCGGTCATCCTGACATCCGGGCGTTGTATTTCCGCGTTCAACTTCCGGAAACAATGCCCGGGATTCTATCGCTACAATGAATAGTTTTTCACTGCTCGATCGATCAGTGTCGAAATTGTCCCAAGGGAGACCCGAAGAGGCCTCTCGTACGGCGACGGCGACGCCGTCAGCCCATCGGTGGCGATCTATCTAAAGGCTGGCCGTGGACGCCGAGTTAACGGCTGGCGGCCTCGGAGGACCGCTCATGATCGAGTCGCTGGCCAACATTCTCGCTGTTCGCCTGATTCGCCATATCTTTGGACTGCGGCGGCAAGCCAGTCGAACGGACGGAGTACTTACGCGCCGGAAGCTCACCACGATTGTTGACTACATTATGGCGAACCTACACGGCAGTCCGACTCTGGAACAAATGGCTGGGTTGGTTCAACTCAGCCCCTATCACTTCGCTCGGCAATTCAAAACGGCAACCGGTTTACCGCCGCACCAATTCCTAATCACACGGCGCGTTGAACGGGCGCAACAGATCCTGCGCGGACGCGGAGGCCTCAGTCTGGCAGAGGTCGCGATCGGTGTCGGTTTCTCAGACCAAAGCCAGCTCTGTTTTCACTTCAAGCGGATCGTCGGCGTCACACCGGGGCAATTTCGGGCCTCCGCAAAAATCACCTAAAAGTAAAAGAGAGCAGGTTCCGCCAAGACCTGGGTAGGAACGTATTTAGCCTACTCCTCAAGTAGACGCGGCATCGCGGCATCAAGAAATCGAATAAAAAAGGAGATGCTTGGCGTTGCTCCCCAACCAGAGCTATCCCGATTGATCCAGAAAGCAGATTATATCTCTGCTGATCTGTTCGCCCCAATGCACTGCTGAAAATGGATATCACAGACATTCAATATCCAGATAACACCTTCGATGTTATCTACTGTAGCCATGTCCTTGAACACGTTCAGGACGACAGAAAGGCTATGGCTGAATTTTACCGCGTCCTCAAGTCCGGCTGCTAGGCGATCCTACCGGTTCCGATTACAGTCAAAACGACCTTCGAGGATCCGACGGTCATCGGCGTGGATTCCTGACCGGCAGCTCGAGGTTGATTCGACCATGTGTGTGCATCTTACTCGAATCCTTACCGCTGCCCAAAGTTGGTGATGATATCAACGGTGGAGTGCTCGGACGGAAACATTGCATTAGGGTAGAAGCTCTTGGGCTTGAATCCACGTGCGTCGGACGAAGTCCCCCGCAGATTCGCAGCGCGCGAAGGCGGCGCTTTGTCCCGCCCAAAGTTGCATCCGGTGAATGTCCTTGGTGTCTAGTCCGGTCTGACGCATGGTCGCAGTTAAATCGAACTGGACCGGATAGGGTGCCGGTCTCGGTGCGTCAGGCGAATTGGCAGCACGAACGTAGTCGGTCTCGATTGAACGGCCAAGCCGGCCGGTGAACGCGCGCGTCATGGCAGTTGCTTCCGGTTCCAAATCGGCCAGTGCATCCGCCCACACTGCATTCGTGCCCGCTTCCGGACAGCGGAGGAAAGCGGTACCGATCTGGACCGCGCTCGCACCCAAAGTCAACGCCGCGGCGATCCCTCGCCCATCGGCGATGCCGCCCGCAGCGATAATCGGAACCGAGAGTTTATCCGCCAAGCGTGGCAGTAATGCAAAAAGGCCAACACATTGGCGCTCCGCTGACGCTTGATCAAAAGAGCCGCGATGGCCGCCGGCTTCGTACCCCTGCGCTACGATTGCGTCGGCCCCGGCGCGCTCCGCCTCTCGCGCCTCAGCCAGAGTCGTTGCGCAAGCAAACCATGCGATTCCATGATCCTTCAACTTTGCCACAAACGGCGAAGAATACATACCCATGATCGAAGAAACAACAGTGGGTCTGATGGCGATAAAAGAGTCGCATTGCTTCTCAAAATCCGGCAACCGGACTCCGCTCGGCTCGGCTGGAACCGTCGGCCCCCAGCCTGACAGGAACTCTCGCACCCGCTGCTCGGCGGCGAAATTCCGCATGGGCGCCGGGTCTGCAATCCAAAGATTCAGTTGAAACGGTCCAGAGCTCCGCGACCGAAACTCGGCGGCCCACTTGGCGATCGCATCCGGGCTCGACATAAGGGCGCCCATAGCGCCCATACCACCCGCGTCCGCGACGGCAACCGCTAAGCTCACTGGGCAGGAGCCGGCCATTGGCGCCTGGAGAATCGGTATTCGCAGACCATACTGCTGACAAAACGCCATCGCTCGACCTCTCGCACTGTGCGAATCTAGAGACTTTTGCTCGTCCATATTTTCTTTACATCAGTTCAGGTGTTGACGCATCGTTCACCGCCATCGTGATGGTTTCATAGGTGTAAGAGAAACGGTTCTGCGCTCATGCGTGCATTTTCCTAATTACCATTTTCCGGCATGCGCGCCGCCGTCTACATGAAGCACTTCACCCGTGATAAACGTTGCATCGTTGAGGTACATCACCGCATCAACAACCTCATCGACTTCGCCCATTCTGCCGATAGGTTGAAGACTTTTCAAAAAGTTATGGGTTTCGATTTTGTGCATCGGTGTTTTTATGGCTCCGAGAGCGACCGCGTTGATGCGTATGCCCTGTCCAGCATATTCAATTGCCAGTGCGCGTGTGACCGCATGCAATCCACCTTTGGTCAACACCTGTAATGCACACGGAACGCCGGCGATCGGCTGATCGACCACAGAGGTCGAAATATTCACAATATGTCCAGACTGCTGGCGAAGCATCTGCCTAGCAGCGTTTTGGGTAATATAAAAGAAGCCCGCTAAAATCGTCGATACCAGCGCCTCGAAGTCACCAGGGGTGTAATCGATAAAAGGCTTAGACACCAACAAGCCAGCATTGTTGACCAGTACGTCAATGCGACCAAACCGCGCTATAGCGGTGTCGGTTATTCTTTGGGCCGTAGCGGAATCCCCGATATCGCCATCCACCAGCACCAGACGCGGCGACGGAGTTAAGTTTGTTGATGCGCTGATGGCGCGCGAATTCCCGACCACGTTAAAACCCTTTTCCAAAAAACGAGTCACGAGGCCCGCTCCAATCCCCTGTGACGCACCCGTAACGATTGCTGTTTTCGTTGTTAACATATGACGAATTCCATTGACCATTCGATGTCTTTATCCTTTCGTACTGCTACATAATTGCTACCACCCTGGTTCTGATTCCATTGAGTGTTTTCATGAGCTGTCCTCGCATCTAACGTTCAGTGAATGTGGGTAACTCACACATACTCGTTTTTAGTGAGGAGTACGCTAAATAGGTTCCTACCCAATGTATTGGCGGAACCTGCTCTCTTTTACTTTTAGGTGATTTTTGCGGAGACCAGAAATTGCCAGACGATCCCTTGAAGTAAAAACAGAGCTGGCTTTGGTCTGAGAAACCGGCACCTATCACGACCTCTGCCAGACTGAGGCCTCCTCGTTCGCGCGGGATCTGTTGCGCCGGTTCAACGCGCCGTGTGATTAGGAATTGGTGCGCTGGTAAACTTGTTGCCGCCTAGTGCCAAATAACTCCTGGCGTGAGTTTGTTTGGACCTCTTTTTAAAAAGCTCGGCCACGGTCTTCAATATTTCGCCCGAAAGCGCTTCAAGCGCTTCAGTCACCTTTGGAATCACGCGGAGAAGCTCGGTGGGCGTCTGGAGGCGTCTATCAGGATCTTTTTCGAGGAGTATCTCTAGCAGAGCTATGACCGGCTCTGGAACGTGAGTCAGCTTATCTACCGGTGCTAGCAGCACGAGCTCGCTGGCATAGGTCTCCATCAATTCGCCGTAACCCAGGACATCCTCACCTCAAATCTCAATGATCCTGCCTGCGCTCTCAGGCTGTTCCAGCGCTGCAACCAGGTAATCTAGCACGTTCTGAATCGCGATCGGTTGAATGCGCGCATAAACCCATCGGGGGCAGATCATCACGGGCAATCGACTGTTCGCGTCCGTCCGTAGAATAATGTAGCTTGCGGGCAGCAGGAGACCCGACTGTGATTGAGCTTTCAAGACACGTCCTCGAGACGTTGCGGGAGGACGAGGAATTCGCATTTTGCCGGGGCCGGAAGAATGACGGCGAACTACCCACTGTTCTTTTGGTAGCTCCTGTCTCCGAGCATCCAGTTCCAGCAGTCTTAGAGCGGCTGGAGCACGAATACTCGCTTCGGGACGAGCTTGATTCAGACTGGGCGGCTCGACCTCTCACCCTTGTTCGCCGGGAGGGTCGCTCAATGCTTATACTCCAGGACCCTGGCGGCGAGCCGCTCGATCGGTTTCTGGGACAACCGATGGAATTAAGCCGGTTCCTTCGCTTTGCAGTCGGCCTTGCAGCTGCGCTGGGCAAGCTCCACCAGCAAGGTCTTATCCACAAGGATATCAAGCCGGCTAACATTCTGGTGGACTCTGCGAGCGGCGCGGTCTGGTTGACTGGTTTCGGTATTGCTTCACGGCTTCCGCGCGAACGCCAATCGGCAGAACCACCTCAGATGATCGCCGGCACACTTGCCTACATGGCGCCCGAACAGACCGGTCGCATGAATCGGTCGATCGATTCTCGGAGTGACCTTTACTCCCTGGGCGTGACCTTCTACGAGATGCTTACGGGTGTACTGCCCTTCACCGCTTCGGATCCGTTGGAGTGGGTGCACTGCCACATCGCCCGGCAGCCGGTCGCGCCCGACCAGTATGCGAAGGAAATCCCCGCGATGCTCTCAGCTATCGTGATGAAGCTGCTGGCGAAGACCGCAGATGAGCGGTATCAGACCGCCGCTGGCGTCGAGACTGCTCTTCGCAGATGCCTTGAAGCATGGGAGTCGTTCGGACGGATCGACCCGTTCCCGCTCGGCACACAGGACGCCTCGGACCGGCTCATGATCCCGGAGCGACTGTATGGGCGGGAGCGCGAGATCGAGACTCTGCTCGCTTCTTTTGACCGGGTTGTGGCCTACGGTACACCGGAACTCATGCTCTTGTCCGGCTATTCCGGCATCGGCAAGTCCTCGGTGGTGAACGAGCTGCACAGGGTACTCGTACCGCAGCGTGGCATGTTCGCGTCCGGCAAGTTCGACCAGTACAAGCGCGACATCCCATACGCCACCCTGGTCCAAGCCTTCCAGAGCCTTGTCCGCTCGTTTCTGGGCCAGAGCGAGGCGGAGCTTGGCCGGTGGCGGGATGCCCTGTGCGAGGCGCTCGGCTCGAACGGTCAGCTCATCGTGAACCTCGTTCCTGAACTGGAGCTCGTGATCGGAAAACAGCCGTCGGTCGCGGACCTGCCGCCGCAGGACGCGCAGAACCGTTTTCAAGTGACATTCCTACGTTTTCTGGGGGTATTTGCCCGAGCGGAGCATCCCCTAGTACTGTTCCTCGATGATTTGCAATGGCTGGATACGGCGACTCTCGAATTGCTGAAGCGTCTGGTCACCCAGCCTGACGTGCACCATCTCCTGCTGGTCGGCGCATACCGAGATTACGAAGTCAGCCCCTCACACCCGTTGGCGCGGACGCTGGAGAAGATCCGCAGGGCCGGCGCCGCAGTGGAGGAAATCGTTCTTACACCGCTTTCGATTGACGACATTGACCAGCTTGTGATGGATTCCCTTCATTGTGAGCCTCATCGCGCCCGGCCCCTTGCGCAGTTGGTGCATGAGAAGACCGCTGGCAATCCGTTCTTTGCGATCCAGTTCTTCACCGCGCTGGCCGAAGAGGGGCTGCTCGCGTTCGACCCTGTCGCGGCAGCTTGGCGGTGGAATATCGATCGCATTCGCGCCAAGAGCTACACCGACAACGTAGTGGATCTTATGGCCGGGAAGCTGAGGCGGTTCTCTGCCACCACCCAGGAAGCCCTGAAACAGCTCGCCTGCCTGGGCAACGTCTCCGAGATCGCCACTCTGACCCTGGTTCACGGGGAAACAGAGAAGGCGATGCACGCGGCACTCTGGGAAGCCGTCCACGTTGGGCTCGTCTTTCGCGAGGATAGCGCTTACAAATTCATGCACGACCGAATCCAGCAGGCGGCTTATACACTGATTCCCGAAGAACGCCGTGCCGAAGTCCACTTGCGCATTGGCCGCGTGCTGCTGGCAGGCATGACGGCGGACGAACTCGCCGAGCATCTGTTCGATGTCGCGAACCAGTTCAGTCGGGGCGACGCACAGTTGGTCGACCCGGACGAGAAAGTGCAGGTGGCTACGGTCGACCTGCGTGCCGGGCGAAAGGCCAAGGCGTCGGCGGCCTATGCGTCGGCATGCGCCTATTTTGCGGCCGGCATGGCGCTGTTGGACGAAAGAGACTTTGGCCGCCAGTATAAATTAACATTCAGCCTGTGGCTCGAACGCGCGGAGTGCGAGTTTTTGACCGGTAACTTTGACAAGGCCGAGCAGCTAATTGTGGAGTTATTGGAGCGCGCAGCGTCGAAAGTCGACGAGGCGGCCGCTTATCATCTCAAGGTCCAGTTGCATATCGTTAAGGGGGAATATCCGCAAGCCGTGGCCGGCGCGCTCACGTGCCTGCGTCTGTTCGGCATTGACATCCCGGCCCACCCGACCTGGGAACAGGTCCAGGCCGAATACGAGATGGTCTGGCGGAATCTCAATGGGCGCCCGATCGAGCGGCTGATCGAGCTGCCGCTGATGACCGATCCGGAACTGCTGGCCGCCATGCGGGTGCTCTCAGCCACCAACCCTCCCGCCTACTTCACCGACTTCAATTTGTGTTGCTTGCTCCGGTGCCGCATGGTGAGCGTCAGCATGCAGCACGGAACGAGCGGCGCTTCCGCGTACGGCTATGCGAGCTTCGGGTTTATCCTCGGCCCGGTCTTTCACCGTTACAACGAAGGGTATCGTTTTAGCAGGGTCGCGTGCGACTTTGTCGAGAAGCACGGCTTTATCGCCTACCAAGCAAGGATGTACGTATTGATGGGCGGGGTGGCCCTCTGGACGCAGCCGATCGCGACGGCGATCGATTTCATGCGGGCGGCCTTTCGCGTTGCCACCGAGACAGGGGATCTTACTCACGCTTGCTATAGCATGTGGCAATCGATCGCATACCTTCTCCAGCGGAATGATCCGCTCGACGTGGTATGGAGCGAGTCGGAGAGGAGCCTGGACTTTGTCCGGAGAGTGAGATTCCGCGACGTCGCAGACATTATCGTGAGCCAGCAACGCTTCATCGCGACCATGCAGGGACGGACCGCGACCTTCTCCACCTTCAGCGATGACCAGTTCAATGAAGCGGCGTTCGAGGTGCAACTGACGGACGACCGGATGCCCGTGATGGTATTCTTTTATTGGACCTTCAAACTCAAGGCGCGGTTCCT
>WNFL01120825.1_pt1 | contig 14599 bp, 15 predicted proteins | sample 5400361 | NCBI WGS metagenome assembly WNFL01 (sample SAMN13153351, study PRJNA577476) | soil metagenome | isolation source: 40 cm soil on Douglas fir-dominated hillslope | place: USA:California | collected 2013-09-17
TGCCCCAAACTCTCGAAGCCATCGACCACGCCAATGCCGCCGAAGTCCCGATCATCGTCGCGGTCAACAAAATCGACAAGCCCGATGCCATGCCCGATCGCGTGAAGAAACAGCTAGCCGACCGCGGATTAATGCCGGAAGACTGGGGTGGCACCACGGTGTTCGTCGACGTTTCCGCCAAAAAGAAAACGAACCTAAACCTGATGATGGAACTGATCTGCCTAACGGCGGATCTGCGCGAACTCAAGGCGGTGCCGACGCGTCCTGCGAGCGGCGTCGTCCTCGAAGCCAAGCTGGATCGTGGACGCGGTCCGGTGGCAACAGTGCTGGTGCAGAACGGAACCTTGCGCGCTGCGGATAACTTCGTTGTCGGCAACGTATTCGGGAAAGTCCGCGCCATGTATGACGATCGCGGACGACAACTTGAGCTGGCTGGTCCTTCGACGCCGGTGGAAATTATCGGATTGGAAAGCCTTCCGCAGGCTGGAGACCAGTTTGTCGTGGTCGCCGACCGCGATAAGGCCCGCAACATTTCCGAATACCGCGAGCAACGCGCCCGCGAGCTGGCTTTGGCGCAGAGTTCGCGTGTTTCGCTGGAAGGCCTAGCCGACCAAATCAAAACGGCGAGCCTGAAGGAACTGGCCGTCATCCTCAAGGGCGACATGCAGGGTTCCGTCGAAGTCTTGAAAGATATGCTTTCGAAAATCGCCACCGACAAGGTTCGCCTGAAGCTGATTCACGGCGGCGTCGGCGCGATTACGGAAACCGACGTTCTGCTGGCCTCGGCCTCCAACGCCATCATTATCGGGTTCAACGTCCGTCCAGAGCGCAAGGCGCAAGAGTTAGCCGACCAGGAAAAAGTCGATATCCGTCTGCACTCAATCATTTACGAGCTGCAGGATGAAATCAAACGCGCCATGAGCGGCCTCCTCGAACCCACGTTCAAGGAGACCTACCTTGGCCGCGCCGAAGTCCGCAACGTCTTCAAGGTACCGAAGGCGGGCACCATCGCCGGCTGCTTCGTACAGGATGGCCTGGTCCGCCGCGATGCCGAAGTCCGCCTCATGCGCAACGGCACCCAAATCTTCAAAGGCAAAGTCGGATCACTCAAACGCTTCAAAGACGATGCTAGCGAAGTCCGCAACGGTAACGAATGCGGCATCAGCATCGCGAACTATGGCGACATCAAGGTCGGCGATGTAATCGAGTTCTTCTCGACGGAAGTGATTGCCGCGGAAGTGATCGCGTAGGGTCTGTTGAGAGTCTGTCCTAAAGTTTGTCATCCCGACCGGAGCAGTTGCTTCGCGAAGCGAAGCAACTGTGGAGTGGAGGGACCCGCTTTTAGGCTTGCGCCTTGATCGCCTTCCTCACCCTCGAACTGCGCATCGAAGCGGCGCAATCTCTGAAAGACAGGCGGCAGGTAGTTCGCAGCCTCAAAGACCGCCTCCGAACCAGCTTCAACATCTCCATTGCGGAACTGGAGCCGGCGACGCTTTGGAACCAGGCAAGCCTCGGCGTTGTTAGCATCTCAAGTTCGCGCGACTATCTCGACGGACTGATGAAAAACGTGGAACGGCAAGCGGCCCGGATTGCTAATAATCACGGCGCCGAGATCGTAGATTCGTACCTGGAATTCCTCTAGAGCCGCTCTCTGGGCTACTAACCCACCGGATTTGTCATTCCGACCAACGGGAGGGATCTGCAGTTGGTTGAGTCGGGCGGGAGTCCTCAAGCAACTGCAGGTCCCTTGCGTTCGTAAGGATTGCAAATTCTAAGTAGCAAATGGGAATTTGTCCTTAGAAGAATTTCCGTTACAACCAATCCTGTGGGCTGTCCGGCTTTCTGGTAGCCTATAGAGTTTTATCTGGAGTAAAAACACCGTGGAAAACCGCGCGCAAAAGTATCACCGGGAACGCATGGCGGAACTCCTGCGGGAGGAGATTGAAACCATCATCGAAGGCGAGCTGGCCGATCCCCGCATTGGCCTTGCCAATGTTACGGAACTGCTGCTGGCGAACGATGGGCGCTCGGCTCGCGTCATGATCGCTGTGGAAGGCAGCGAGGAAGATGCCGCCGAAACTCGCGAAGGCTTGCTGGCTGCCGTGGGCTACATCCGGCACGAGTTGATAGAGCGGCTGCACCTCCGCCGCTGCCCGGAATTGCATTTCCAGATTGATAAGTCGCATGCCTATGAAGCGCGAGTGGATGAATTACTGGGCCGGACAAAGAAACGCAGCAGCGCAAAGCCCAGTAACGCGAAACCGAACGCAGAAAAATCAGGCACCTAGACGGGTCACCTAGACAGGCACGAGAAACAACGAGGCAATCCGTGCAGCCCAGCGCAGTCGAAGAAATTCGGACCCAGATTGAGCGGCACAGCCGCTTCGTGCTGACCTCGCACGCCCGCCCGGATGGCGACGGCGTGGGTTCGGCGCTGGCGGGACAGCAGATCCTGCGTGCCTTAGGCAAGCACGCGGAAGTGGTGCTGCACGATCCGGTGCCGCGGAACTACCGCATGCTGCCGTTCGCGGACTCCATCATCCATGCTGGCGTGGTGGACGGAAGTTACGATGCCGCGATCCTTCTCGAATGCGACAGTTTGCAGCGCACCCGCCTCGAGGGCCTGGAAGGAAAATTTCTTATCAACATCGACCATCATATTGGCGGACGCCCGTTTGCCCACGTGAATTGGATTGATCCGAAGGCGTGCGCCACGGCGGAGCTGGTGTACCGTTTGGCCCGGGAATGTGGCGCGCCGATCACACCGGAAATGGCCACGTGCCTCTACACGGGACTGGTGGCGGATACGGGATCCTTCATGTTTGACGGCACGAACGAGCATACCTTCGCGCTGGCGCGGGAATTGGTGCTGGCGGGAGCTGCGCCGCCCCACGTGGCGCAGAACCTTTATTTTTCGCACTCGACGGCCAAGATGCGATTGCTGGGGGCCGCGCTCTCCAACCTGCATCGCGAGGGGGATCTATCCTGGATTTGGGTCACGCGCGACCAGATGGACCGCGTAGGCGCGCTGGAAGAGGATTGCGAGGGCCTGGTGAACTACGCGCTGGCCATCCAGGGCGTGGAGGTGGCCGCATTTTTCCGGGAGCTGGCGGACGGGCGTTTTCGCGTGAGCCTGCGCAGCAAAGGACAGGTGGATGTGACCGTCGTCGCGGGCATGTTCGGCGGGGGCGGCCACCGCTGTGCCAGCGGCTGCTCGGCCGATGGCCCGCTGGCTCATGCAATTGCCGAGGTGATTGGCAGACTTCGGGCCGCGTCGTCTATTCAGTAGGCAGATGCAAGAGCCGGTCAATAGGCGGATACAATAGCTGGCGATGAAAGTCTCTCGTTTCCGCATATGAGCGATACCCAGGGCTCCCGCCACGATTGGATCGTGCTCACTGTCGTATGCGGGTTTCTGTTTTTCTACGGGCTGGGCGTGTTTGGACTGGTGGGCGCGGATGAGCCCCGGTATGCGCAGGTGGCGCGCGAGATGCTGGAGCGCAACGATTGGGTGACGCCGACGCTGAGCCACCAGCCCTGGCTGGAAAAGCCGGCGCTTCTTTATTGGGAGCAGATCATCGCCTTTCGCATTTTCGGGGTGAGCGATTGGGCGGCGCGCCTTCCTTCGGCGTTCTCCGCGATGCTGATGATCGCGGCTATCTACCTATTCCTGCGGCGCTTCCGGCCGGGCTCGGAGCTGGATGGCGCATTGATGACTGCGTCCTGCGCCGGTGTGATCGGATTTGCGCGCGCTGCTGCTACGGATATGCCGCTGGCTGCAAATTTTTCGATTGCGCTACTGGCGTGGTACGCGTGGTGTGAAAGCAAAGAACGGCGCTGGTTGCTCGCGGCCTATGCTTTTCTAGGGCTAGCGACGCTGGCCAAGGGGCCGGTGGCGGGAGCATTTTTCGCGCTGATCCTTCTTGTGTTCGCAGCGGTGCGAAAAGATTGGCGGCTTATCGCACGGACGTTGTGGTTGCCCGGCCTGGCCGTGTACCTGGGCGTGACTCTGCCCTGGTTCGTCGCCGTGCAACTACGCAACCGCGAGTTTTTTAGAGTTTTTGTATTGGAACACAATTTGGCGCGCTTCGGCACGAATCTGTACCGTCACCAGCAGCCGTTTTGGTATTTTCTGCCGGTGGCGCTGATTAGCTTGCTGCCGTGGACAATTTTTACAATGGCAGCGCTGGGCGAGACGATTCGAGGGTGGAGAGCCGGGGGACGCCGAATCTCTGATCATGAAGGCGGGATTGATGGCGAAGACGGACTCGACGTTTTTCTGCTGCTCTGGTTCGTAATTCCCATCGTATTCTTTTCCTTTTCGCAATCGAAACTACCGGGCTACATTCTGCCGGCGCTTCCTGCGGCAACGATTCTGGTGGCCAGCTACGTGCGCCGCCGGACGAGTTCCGGTCAGGCTCCCAGCAAAGTCACGGTGGCGCTGCATGCGTTTTTTGCGGGCATCCTGGCGATGCCGTGCCTCCTGATCTCCTACCTTGTGCTGGTACACCGTCTTCCGTGGGGAATGGGAACCTTGGCGGCGGGGGTTTTCAGCATTCTACTGGCGGCCGGAATTTTTGCCGCGATTAGCGGTAGATTCGGGCTGCGGCTGCTGCATTTTTCCACGCTGGTACCAGTGTTGATCGGAGTGGCCGCGATCATCCGCCTGGGAGGAGCAGCGCTTGACGAGGAAGATTCTGCGCGCCCGGTAGCGGTCGCTCTGGCGCGAACGGAAGTAGCGGGTGCGACGAGTCGGCTGCCGATAGCCGTGTTCCAGGTACCCCGCCAGACCGAATACGGCTTGCAGTTTTACCGCAACCAGGAAGTCAGCAGCTATGACCGCGGAGAAATCCCAGCGGCTTCCCATCTTCTCGTCGCGAAGGAGGGCGCGCAAGGCGACCTCGCGAAGCTGATCGGTTCCAGAGTCGTGACCCCGATCGGTTCGAACCCTGCCCAGCATCTCGAGTACTACTGGGTCTCCGATGCGGGCCGCTGACCTCCTCTGACTTTCTCTGACCAGGCCGCTGTTGCCTTCCCCGGTCCGCAGCGTTTGCCTTCGCCTTCCGGGACGCACTAGACTTACGCTTCGCCACTCGCAAGGCAGCCGCCCATGCGGCCGACCGGGACTATCGTGGAAATTCTCGACCTGCGACATTTCTCTTCCGTTGATCTTCGGCCGCTTCTGGAAGAAGAGGCGAACATATGGTCCCGTCTGCTCTCGTGGGACTACAGCAGCTCCACCGAGATGGTGTTGCGGTATCTGGACTCGAAGATTCTACCGGGCTATGCCGCGGTGGACCGCGGGAGAGTGTTGGGGTACGCGTTTTTCGTCTACGAAGCGAGCAAGGGAGTGATTGGCGATCTGTTTGTTGCCAATGGTTCCGCCGTATCGCGTGCCGAGGATATCGAGGCCGTGCTTCTGAAACACTCGATTGAGACCTTGCAGCAATCGCCCGGCATCCACCGGGCGGAGGCGCAGTTACTGCTGCATCCGTCGGGCCGGGTGGCGCCGTCGTTTCTCGAAAGCGGGTTCCGCCGCCATCCACGGCTATTCATGGTGACGGATTTGGGGAGAAACGTGGAGGCGCCAGCTGCGCTCAACTCCGAAATTGAGATACGTCCGTGGACGGAACAGGATTACCAGGCCACAGCTGTAGCCATCACGGCTTGCTATCGCGACCACGTCGATTCGGAGATCAATGACCAGTACCGAACTCTCAACGGCTCCTTGCGATTTCTGCACAACATCGTGCGCTTTCCCGGGTGTGGACAATTCGATCCGGAGTCCTCGTTCGTCGCCTACAACCGCGCGCTGCGAATGATTGTGGGTGTGATTCTCTGCTCGCGCATCCGAAGGGACGCAGGACATGTCACGCAGGTATGCGTGCTGCCGGAATATCGATCGCACGGGATTGGCGACGCCCTCCTGCACCGGGCGGCGCAGGCGCTGCGCGCGCATGGCCTTGGTCTGTTGACGCTGACGGTGACGCAGGCCAACGAAGGTGCCGTGCACCTCTACGAGCGTTTAGGTTTTGCAACGCAACACGTATTCGATGCGTTTGTGTGGGAGGAGTAGATTCGGTTCGGCTAGTGCCGGAGCAGCCACATGGCCCAGCCCGCCACGATGACGCCGCCCACGAACATGGCGAAGCTGTACAGCCCGTAGCGAATCATTTCGCGAGTGGTTTGCTTCGAGCAAATTCCAAGCACAATGGAAGCAAACAGCGCATACAGCACGGCCGCGCCGAAGTGCGAAATTTGCGTCATTGCTTTTTTCCGATCGCGATGTGGTAGGCGTCCACGGCGCTGATAAAGTTCAGCAGCCCGGCTACGACAATAAACTTCGAGCCGTAGTCCGCCGTGGCCTTGGTGATCAAGCCAGGGTTCCAATCCAGCGCGCGGCTTACAATGTAGAGCCCGCCAGCGCAGGCGTCTCCAAGAAAACTCAAAATATCGAGCAAATCGCCGCCATTGGGCGTGTACACGTGGCCCTGCATGGCGATGCCGATCATGTACATGCTCACAATCGACGCCATCAACAACACGCCGCGACCGTAACGCTTCTGCACCAAATGACCAGCTCCTGGAACTAGCCAGCCCACGGCGGGTGCGATCACCGACATGGAGCCGGGCAGAGTGGGGGTTTCTTCCGCAACCTTCGAAGGATTCGCCATTACACCATCACAATCTCGTGCTGAATTTTCCCGGTGACTTCGGCTGAACCCTGCCGCACCAGAATGTTGATTTCGCTGCGCACGCCAAACTCAGGCAGGTACACACCAGGCTCGATTGAGAAGCAGCTATTGGGAAGGATCTGCCGCACGTCGTGCACTTCCAGGTCGTCCATATTGGCGCCGTTCGAGTGAATATCCGAGCTGATCGAGTGCCCGGTACGGTGAATGAAGAATTCGCCGAAGCCCTTGCTGTTGATATGATCGCGGGCCGCGCGGTCCACTTCCCAGCCAGCAATCGGCTTTCCTGCGCCAATCGCGGAGATCACTTTAGCAGCGCCTGCGTCGCGCGCGCTCGTGACAACTTCAAACACCTGCCGCTGGCGATCGGAGGGCGCGGATCCAACGAAGCCCGTCCAAGTAATGTCGTAGTACACCGAGTTCGGCCGGTTCATTTTTCCCCAGATATCGAGCAAGACCCAGTCGCCCTCGCGGATCGACTTGGAAGTTTCCGGACGCGGCTCGTAGTGGGGATCGCCGCTGTGGGCATTCACGCCGACGATGGGCGGGTCATCCGTCTTCAAGCCCTCGCGGCTGAAGGCTTCCATGATCCACTGCTGCATCTCGTATTCGTGTGTGCCGCCGTTGCGGACGCGCCGCCCGATTTCCTGAAACGCAGCCGCAGTTACGCGATCCACGGCGTCGCGAGCTTCGAAATGACTGCGAATCTGGTCTTCCGAAAGAGTCGATTCAAACTTCGCCACCAAATCGCCCGAACTCACTACGTTCGTTCCAAAACTGCGAATCAATTCAATCGTTCCCGCATCGATCAGTGAAATCACAAAGATGCGGTTGTTCGGAGAATACTGCATGGCCAGCGTTTTGTAGGGCGCCAGCATGGCCTTAAGATTCTCTTCAAGCTCCTGCCATCCCGAGTACTGGCGCTTTGCTCCGGGAAGCGAGTCCAAATGTCCAGCCTCAATGCGGTGCACCAGCTTCGACGGCTCGCCCTTTGCCGGTACCACATAAAACCAGCGCCGCGTGACCATCGAGGTCGCAGACAGCCCCAAAACTCGATACGCAATGGGATCGCGATGGTGGTGATCGCAGAAAAGCCATGCGTCGAAACCCTGATCTTGCAGGGCTGATTGAATTGCGGACAGGTTCATAGGCGATGCAGAAGACGAATGCCAATTATAGCGAAGGGCGTGGATTCCAGCGAACCGGGAGCGGCGGCGAGACTAGCCGAGGACTCTCTTTCTGTCGGTTGACGCGAGCTTTTCGCAGGCGGTGCGCAGCACCAATCGGGGTGCGTTAGTCCGGATCTTCATCAGAAACGGAAGCGCCCGGTGAGGATAGTCACGCGTCCACTCCCGCAAGAGCCAGCCTAAACCTTTCTGTACTATGTCGTCCTCGTCGCGAAGGAGCAGGTTGGAGATGCGGATGATTTCCTTCTCGAACAATCCGGCACGCGCGCCGCGAATTAAGGATACTGCTGCCGCCCGCCGGTGCCATCGACTCCTCTTCTTTGCCCAGACAAAAACACGCTGCGAACGTTTTGGATCAGAAACCAGCATGGGGCCGAACAGGTAGCTGGCCAGCGCATCGTGATCCGCCCAAGTGGAGACGCGCGCGAGCCAGCTTTCAAAGACGTGAAATTCCTTCGAGCCGAGTTGATCGGTGAGTCTTTCCAGCAAGAATATGGCGAACACCTTCTCTTCGAGGATGTCGCCATGAAACAAGTCATCAGCAACCTTCATCAGGAAACCCAAGGACTCCTCGCGCAGAATCCTCCGCCGCGTTTGCACTGCGGCCTTGCGCAGTGAGGCCGTGTACCATCCGTGTGACTGAATTTCCTCTTTGAAAAACCATTGCACTCCCGCAGCATGTTGCCTCGACCCGCCAGCCCGCAGTTCGTGACGGATTTGCTCTGCGGCGTGCTTCGGAGTGTCGTTTGGAAACATCCTGCGGAACGCACTCACACAGGTTCAGCTACGGTCTTTCGCACCGTCTTGTCATAAATCCAGAGCAGCGCGGTCGTGGCCACGCCTACCGCTGTCACGGCCCACCAGATCCGTTCTGGCCGGTGCTGGACTTCCGCGAAGTGATGCATGAGCTTGCCGCCAAACCAGCCGCCAATCAACGAACCGATCCCAAGCGGAAGAAAGGCAAAGCCCATATACGTGCCCTGCTGCCCGGGCGGCGCCAGGCGGGAAATATATTCGTAGTAGCGTGGGGTCTGTGTGATTTCTCCTAGCGCGACCACGATCATCGCGCCGATGACCATCGGGATTGTGGGATGTCCGACGAGCAGCAGCCATGCCAGGCCCGTGATCAGCGTACCCAATGTGATCGCAGTGAATGCAGGGATGCGGCGCGTAAGAAGGCTTACGGCCATTTGCAACGCAATCACCGTTAGCGGACCCGTCACCAGCAGGAGTTCCGTGTCGCTCGTGGCATCGATGTAGTTCTGCACGTAGAGCGGCAGTGTGATGAAGAGCTGCCAGAAGACGATCCAGTAGCCGGAGAAAATCAAAAGAAACAGCATGAAGCGAGGGTTGCCAAGAACTGTGACGAAATTCTGCGCCGCCTGGCTCAGACTGGGTGCTTCGGTTTCGCCGGCGCCCTTCGGTTCTTTGAAAAACAATAGCACGGCAAAAAACATCACAAACACACTGAGTGAAGCAACGAGAAAAACGCTCTCCACGCGCAGATGGGAATGAACCCAGGAGGCGACGAAAGGTCCAGATGCGGAACCGCAATTTACCAGCGTGTAGTAGATGGAATATCCAATAGAACGCACGTTTTCTTTTGACGCGCGTGCCGTAGTTCCAACGACGGCGGGCTTCACCATTGCGATACCGAGCGCGGGCAGCATCAAGACGAACGCCACTAACACGATAAGCGGAACAGCGCTTCGCACCGGCGCCATCCAGGGCGCGGCAATCGAGCCCAGGAGGAAGGAGGAGGAGGCCAAAATCAGGTAAGCCAGCGAAAGAGCCCGCCGAAATCCAAGGCGATCGGCAATACTGCCTCCGAAGATGGCCAGGAACCAAACCAGGCCGCCGAACAATCCTGTGAGGCTAGAGGCGCGCTCGATGTCAAAGTTCAAGGATTCATGCAAATATCGCGCCAGCGAGGCGAACGCAGCGTAATAAGAAAGCCGCTCAAACAGTTCCGTGATATTCGCGACCCAGAAAGGCCGCTCAAAGCCCGTTCGAATCTCGCGTAACTGTTCGGATAGGTTCACTGAGGCTCCTTTAGGTTAAGACCGCTGCAATACTATATGGATGGAACGCTGGACATTCAAAGATTTGACCTGGAAAATCAACGCAGGCTCACGACCGGTTCCCAAAAATTGCGGTCCCCACCCGCACGCAGGTTGCTCCTTCCTCAATTGCGACCTCGAAATCATGTGACATTCCCATCGAAAGCACATGCATTCCAACGCCAGGAAACCGTCGCGCAGCGGTCGCATCTCGTAGTTCGCGGAGCTTGCGGAAATAAGGGCGTGTTTCCTGGGGGTTTTCGGCAAATGGGGGAATCGCCATCAGACCATGGAAGTCAAGATTTTCGAGTTTTGGGGCTTCCTGTAAAAGGTGCTCAAAGCCTGCCGAGCCTGGATGCAATCCGATCTTGGCTTCTTCGCCGCCAATGTTGATTTCGATCAACACGCGCAATTTCTTCCCCAGCGCGGCTGCTGCAGTGTTCAGCCGTTCCGCCAACCGAAAGGAATCCACCGAATCGACGGCGTGGAACAGTTCCGCAGCTTTGTTGGCCTTGTTGGATTGGAGATGCCCAATCAACCTCCATTCCGCATCCGTCACCTTGGCTAGTGCCGCTGCCTTTTCCGCAAACTCCTGCACGCGGTTCTCGCCAAAGACGCGAATGCCCGCTTCATAGGCCTCCACAATCGCATGGGCGGGAAATGTCTTGCTCACTCCCATCAAGACAATGTCCTCAACGCTGCGGCCAGCACGCCGTGCCGCCGAGGCCATACGCCCTCGGATTTCAGCCACATTGCCCGCGATGGTCATTCAACCAAGCTACATCATGGCCGTCGGAGGAGCTGGTTCGTCCGGACTCCCCGCGCTGGAAAGCGGCAGGCGGATCATCAGTGCCGCCAAGCCCATCATCACGACTAACCCCAGGAAGTAGGAAGGGTTTTCGAAGATTTGCGGTCGCGCCCATTTGGGAGCGAACTGCAATCCGGCCCAGAGAAGTCCGAGAACAGCTTCACCGGCAATCAGGCCGGATGATGTAAGGACGCCTGCATTTTCCACGCGAGCTATCTGCGCGGAGTTGTACCCGCGGCGCTTCGCAAGCCAGTCTCCCAAGGAGCGGAACACGCCACCGAGGAAAATTGCGGCCGTTGTTTCAAAGGGCAAATACATGCCGACAGCTACAAGCATCGGGCTCTTCACCTGCAGCATGATCATGGCGATGCCCATGAAAATTCCGACGACTACCAACGGCCAAGGCATGTCGCCGCCGACAATGCCCAGCGCAAGCGTGGCCATCAGTCCTGCCTGCGGGGCTGGCAGTTGGCGGTCGCCGAAGCCGATGCCGCCACCTTTGATGTTGGCTTCATGCAGTAGCATGAGCGGCCAGTACATAACCAGGCTGGCTACGACGACCGCAATCAGTTCCGCAATCTGAATGGTTCTCGGAGTGCCGCCCAATATATATCCGACCTTGAAGTCTTGCAGCAGCTCGCCCGCCACCGCCGCGGAAACGCAGACGACTGCCGCCACGCCCAACACGGCCGCTACGCCGGAGATACCGGAAACGCCTAGCGAAACCATTAACAGAGCAGCAATGATCAATGTCGACAACGTGAGTCCAGAGATCGGGTTGTTGGAGGATCCGATCATGCCAACCAAGCTCCCTGACACAGTCGCAACAAAGAACCCAACGATGATCATGACCACCGCCGCTAAAATTGCGGGCCAGATCAATCCTGAAAGGCGAATGTAGAGGAGGCACATGAGCAGGAACATGATGCCAATCAATCCAAACACGGTTTTCGAGCTCATATACCGTTCCGTACGTGCCAATCCGGCCTGATCCTCCGAGGTCTGCCACAAATCGGCGAATGCCTTTCTCAGACCCACCGTCAGACTTTTTCGCATCTTGAACAGCGTATAGGCGGCTCCAACCAGCATCCCGCCTACGGCAATGGGCCGCACAATGTAACGCCAAACAGCAGCCGCCATCGTTGCCCAGTTGTCGGGCGTGTCCGCTGGCAGGTACGCCCGAATCTGTGGGCCAAGAAAAAACATCAGCAACGGCACCATCAATCCCCAAGCCAACACGCCACCGGCGAATTGGAGAGCGGCAAGTCGCAATCCGATAATGTATCCGACACCAAGGTACGCTGGACTCACACTGGGCGCGGCCACCATGCTCATGCCGCCGGTACCGACTACGTTGGTAGTACCCAACGCGCCCAGGCGCACCTGACTGCGGCCTAGACTCCCCACATGAAAGTGAAAATCCTGGTCCGCAGCGAAGAGCCCGAAGCGTCCCAGCATGAATACAAGGCCACCAACCCCAATGTTCCAGAAAAGATATTTTGCCGCTTCGGCGCCGCGCTGGCCGGCCTTGTGAATTTCCGATGCCGCCACGGACTCGGGAAAGGGCAGTTCTGGGTCCTCCACCATCACGCGCCGTACCAGCGAAACAAAAAGTACGCCCAGAATGCTGCCCACTGTCATCAGCGCGGTTGCTTTCCAGTACGCGTCTGCAGGCCGGAACGACGGCCAAGCCTTCGCAATCAGGAACGCTGGGATCGTAAAAATCGCGCCTGCCGCTACCGACTCCCCGATCGACCCCGCTGTTGCGTCCCTTTTCGTGCCCGTATCACGGCCATGGAAATCACCGCAGCCGGATAGGTGGCGGCAATCGTGATTCCGGCGCGCAACCCTAGATAAGCATTGGCCGCTCCCAATACGACGCACATGATGAGACCCAAAATAATAGCGGTGGGGGAGAACTCCGTCATCTCCATGCTTTCGGGGACGAAGGGACGATGTTTCTGGGGAGGGTTTGAATTGGCGGGGCCGTCGGGCGTCGTCATTTGGCTAAGTCCTCAGGGCTGAACGAGTTCTAGGTCAAGAGGCGCACGTTACCACGCGGGGGGATGCTTTTACAAGCCGCCGGCCCTTCAGCGTTGCCCTTTCTTCTCCAAAAATTCAAAACTTTCCTCACCGCGATGTGTTATCAAAAGAGTACGCAGTGCTGGCCGCGATTGCGAAGATGTCAGCCAAGGTCCTTCCCATGACGACGTTTCAGTGCCGCGACTGCAAGCGCACAACTGCGCATCCTTCGCGAAGACGCAATGCCTTTGAACGATGGCTTTTGCCGCTGTTTCTCCTCCGGCCTGTGCGCTGCGACGACTGCTTCCGGCGTCAGTATGTGACCGTGCTTTGTGACGTCCAAGAGCGTCCCCACCGTCCGGATCAGCCTCAGCCGCCCAGCCGTATGGCTGCCTAAGGTTGCAGTTGTGCGAATCGGCGGTGGCTGTTCCCGGTGCGTTGCACATGGGATACGGGGACCGCTATACTCTTAAGGTAAGTAGCAAGCCCGAGTTCCTAAAGGGCTCGCGTGCGGGAGGTCGTCTTCAGCAGTAGAGGCGACGAAACTCGGGCTACCGTGGTGAGCCGCGAAAGTGTTGGGCTAACTATTGCCGCTTATCTACGCCCACTGGCCGACAGCGCCTTCGCTCTTCTATTTCCCGCAGACTGCCGGATTTGCCGTGAGCCGCTTCTGCGGGCTTCTCGTTTGCCGGTCTGCCAGGATTGCTGCGATGCCGTGGTTCCCATCGAAGGCTCTCTCTGCCCCGTCTGTGGCGAGCGCATCCTGACGTTTTCCCGAGGCGAGCTGGACGCGGATCCCGAACCTTGTGGTCAATGCCGCCGCGCTGCTCCCGCTTATTCCCAGGCCATCGCCTATGGCGCCTTTGAAGACGCTTTGCGAGAGACGATTCATTTGCTGAAGTACGATCGTGTGCTCCCAGCGGCGGATTTCCTGGGCGGTAAGCTTAGCGCGACCCTGTTGCAACTTCCGGCCACGGATTCTCCTGGCTGGCTCGTTGTTCCCGTGCCGCTGCACGCCCGGAAGCTGCGCCAGCGTGGATTCAACCAGTCGGAGCTAATCGCCCGCGCTGCTTGCAAGCGTTTTCCGATGGCCGTGCAATTAAACACGAAGTGCCTGGTACGCCAGCGCGAGACCATCCCGCAAGCTGGGCTCACACGCCACCAGCGCCGGGAAAACATTCGGGGCGCGTTCGCGGTGCGGGATGCCACCACCGTGCGCGGCCGCGATGTCCTGCTAGTGGACGATGTTTTCACGACCGGAACAACGATTTCCGAGTGCGCCCGCGTTCTGCTTCGCGCTGGAGCCGCCAGGGTTTACGCCGCCACCGTCGCTCGTGTGCTCAAAGCGGCCCCCAAAGCAGATAGAATCGGAACGGAGAAGCAAGTAGGGGAAGCCGCTTAAGTTGCCATGTCGCTGCGAACCAACAACTCGATCAGCTCCCAGGGAAGCGGCCACGCCCGCCCGGAAGCTATCGTCGCGCACGAAGCGCGAGTGCCCCTGCACGCCCCGGTTCTGGTTCTGAACGCCTCCTATGAGCCAATCAATGTTTGCGCCGCCCGCCGCGCCATCATCCTGGTGCTCAAGGGAGTGGCTCGCGCCGAGGAGGAAAACGGCAACTACATGCACGCCGCGCGCGTGGCCATGCGCATTCCCTCCGTCATCCGCCTCCTTGAGTACCGTCGCATTCCGCATCAGACACGGGCTCTTTCGCGGAAGAACATTCTGCTGCGAGACCGCAACACTTGCCAATATTGTGGCCAGATCCTCGGCGCCGGCGACCTCACGCTCGATCATGTCCTCCCGCGCTCTCAAGGGGGCGCGTCGAGTTG
>WNFL01276679.1_pt1 | contig 14597 bp, 14 predicted proteins | sample 5400361 | NCBI WGS metagenome assembly WNFL01 (sample SAMN13153351, study PRJNA577476) | soil metagenome | isolation source: 40 cm soil on Douglas fir-dominated hillslope | place: USA:California | collected 2013-09-17
CGCCATGTTCTTCCGTAGAATCCCAAGCGCTTCCGAGCTGGGCCTCTTTTTGGAGATCAAGCAATATCCACCAATCGCCAGCGGGCGTTCCCTCAAACTGACGAACAAAGAATTTATTTTGCTTGGCTGTACTCTACCAATGAATCCATTTCATAGGATCATTAGGAGTCATCTCGCGGGTATTTGAGGCATTGATGGTCTCTTCTAACGAACGCGGATTGGTCTTACCTTCTCCAGCCCAACCGCTGGAAAGAATTCGGAACTTGGGTAGAGATACAACTGGCGGCATCACTGCGAGCACAGATGAAGCGGGATCTTCCAAGGTCAGTGAATAAACACCAAGCGGATCTCCAGTCTCCAGCGTTGTGCCACCCAACGTATACACTCCGCGTCGTGTGCATTGACTCTGGATCTTCCATTGAGAGTTTGACGAGCCATCCACACCAGTTGCGATGGAAGCGTGATGATCTGGCAATGTGGAATGGTCATTCACGGTAACCCATGTGGCAGGCCAAATGAATTCGTTGCCTAACGTGAAACGCTCTTCTAGTCTGTCCCCAACTTGTGCCCAGTCATATCTGATTTCGCGTTTAAAGGTCAATGATTGTCTAAGTTGGTTTACCCACCACCAACATATTACCCATGTGCCACCAATCCCGATCAGCAACATGATCCATACCCGCGAGGGATCCACGATTTGCATGATGAATGCAAGTGCGCCAATGATGGGAAAGATCTTTGCATTCAGCCGCATTGATGATTTCATGAGTCGATTATATGCTAGAAATGAACCTCCCCGAAAGACTAGCGATGGTATTGGATCGCTTTTCAAGTTAAACTAATTTATAGCAAAAGGAGCAAGCATATGAGCATTTTTACGACCAAAGAACTTGATTACCTCAGCCACCAGCGATTGGGACGTTTAGCCACCGTGGATTCGGATGGCAATCCACATGTTGTTCCAGTAGGATTTCGCCATAATCTCGAAACTGACACAATCGATATTGGCGGGCATGATATTGCCCAAAGCAAGAAGTGGCGCGATATTGGACAATATCCCAGAGTGGCGTTTGTGGTTGATGATGTATTGCCGCCTTGGCAACCGCGCTGTGTTGAAATTCTGGCTGATGCCGAACTACTGGAAAATGGTGGGGAGGGGTTTGGGCGCGGGCTTGACCCTCAAATCATTCGGCTTCATCTTGTTCAAATCATTGCCTGGGGCATTGATGAGGAAAGACAAAGCCGCAAAGTAAAGAACATTGAACTCCATGCAATTTAAAACCATGTTATAAAAGGAGATGTACAAATGAACATACTTACAGAATTTTCCCAAGGCTTATCTACTGCTGTCGAGAAAGGTGGTGCCAGCACACTGGTCGTGGATGCGCGCAAGCGTTATCCTGCCAGTGGCATTGCCTACGCTGAAGACCTCGTTCTCACCGCTGACCATGTGGTCACGCGCGAAGAAGACATCAAAGTTCTTCTGCCTGTTGGCAAGAGTCTCGCTGCTACAGTTGCAGGCCGTGACCCCGGCTCCGATTTGGCGTTGTTACGTCTCGCTGAAAAAGCCTTGACACCTGCCAAGACTTCGAGCGATGTAAAAGTGGGTCAACTCGTATTGGCATTGGGTCGCCCAAATAGTGCGGGCATGCAAGCTTCGTGGGGCATTGTCACTGCCATTGCCGGACCCGCCCGCACGCATCGTGGCGGTATGTTGGATGAATATATTCAAACTGAAACAACGCCCTATCCCGGCTTCTCCGGCGGGCCACTCGTCAACACTGAAGGCGAAGTATTGGGGCTTAACACTTCGGGCCTTACACACGGTTCATCGTTGACCATCCCGGTCAAAGCGGCTTGGCGGATTGCTGATGAGCTTGCCAAGCATGGCTCGGTGAAACGCGGTTATCTGGGTGTACGTACCCAGCCGGTTGAAATTCCCGATTCCGCACTCAAGCGTGATCAAAAGAACGGTTTGCTTGTGCTGTGGCTCGAAGAAAGCGGACCCGCTCAAAAAGGCGGCTTATTCGTTGGCGACACTATTGTTGCTATTGGCGGGCAACCAGTCAGCGACCCGGACGATCTCTTCGCCGCACTCAATAGTGATACCGTTGGCAAGTCCATTGCAGTTGAAGTGCTGCGCGGCGGCAAGTCTGAAACTGTCAACGTGACGGTGGGCGAACGCAAGTGATTCGAGTCTTATTGAGTGTTTCGTCACCCGCATTGCGCGCAGGGCTTCGAGCTTTACTTTCGTCGGATAAGACGATCAAAGTAGTGAATGATTCATTGGATGAACAAAACGAGGCGGACGTGGTGATCACGTCCGCCTCGCCCGCTTCTCTTTTTCGTAACGATGCTGATTCAGCGTTATCAGCTGGGATCCTGCTCTTAAGCGATGACCAGCTCAATGTTCAGGAAATGAGGCGCTTGTATCGAGCCTGGGGAATCTTGCCGACAGATTCATCCGCTGAAGAATTGACAGCTGCCATCCATGCCTTATCACAAGGACTCATCGTTGGCACACCCGCATTGTTATTTGAATCAGAAAGCGAACCGTTGGAACGCGGTCCGCTGACAGAACGAGAAACCGAAGTATTGGGGTTATTGTCAAAAGGTTTGGCAAATAAACAGATCGCAGCGACATTGGGGATCAGCGAACATACCGTGAAGTTTCATGTCTCATCCATTTACACAAAATTAAATGTGACCAATCGCACTGAAGCCGTACGTGCTGGTTTACGAGGCGGTTGGGTTACGTTGTAATTATTTCTGCCACAGCATAGGGATTGATTCGATTTTCTTCCAGCCCTCAGTTTTTTCAACTCGCTCAACATTCAACTCTTTAAAATAAGTATCCAGGATCGCAGCACGTTCCTGTGCAAGTGGGGGAACACAATAATCTTCCTCTTCCCAAATCGCAGTGCCGTTGGCTTGCAGACACGCCTGGTCGAATGGCCTCATCACTTTGATTTCGCCACTGTCCAAACGTTGACGGAGTTCGACAAGTAAATGATCGATGGGCCTGGCTTGTACCAGATAATATGCCATCACATACTCCAATCTATTAAGCAGGTTCAAATATCTCGATGGGGTTGCCTGAAGGATCTTCAGCCAGGATTTGTTTGCCACCCGGACCAGCAATAATCTCGTTTCGGAAGTGTATATTATTGCTTTTCATGGAGGCAACCAAAGCTTCAATATCATCAACTTCAATAACAAAACGATTCCAGCCTCCGGATTCAGGGTTGCGACCATCTGGCATGGGACGTGCTGCTGATGTTTGAGGTCCACTCAGCCAAATGTTCAAATCACCTTTGGAGATAATTGCAAAAGCGGGTCCCATTTGTTGGGTGAGTTCAAAGCCGAGATGTTTGGTATAAAAGTCAATGGAGGTCTCAACGTCGTTCACTAGATAGCGCATGGTTGCCATATTTTATTTTTTCCATCAGTAATTTTAGAACAACACTAATTGTGATTCGGGTCGCCGACCATCTAACAATAAAAATGGTGCAGCGCGTGCGACAACGATGCCCAATTTGCGCAAGGAGGTCAAGTCGCGCAGTTTGCCAGTACGTCGTGCCGCGATAATGGTATCTGCGTTTTTCGGTCCGATACCCGGAATACGGAGTAGTTCATGCCGATTGGCTTTGTTGATCTCCAGCGGCTTCTCTTTTAGGTTTTGTTGTGCCCAGGCTAACTTTGGGATCGGTGGGGAGGGGCAGATTGCCATCTTGAGCAAAAGGCATCTCTTCGAGATCAAAACCATAATCACGTAAGAGGAATGAGGCTTGATATAACCGATGCTCACGAATCGGATCCACGGCGGCTTTATTTTCAAGCGGAGTATCCCGAATGGGATGAAACGCCGAGAAGTAGGCGCGTTTGAGTCTTACGTTCTTCATCAACCAGTTAGTAGTGGTTAGTAATTCCAAGTCGCTTTCATCGGAACCACCCGCCACGAACTGTGTCACTGTGGATGGATAGTGTCCGTTCCAGAATTTATAAGCAGGTTGAGAACGGCGGATCTCTTCCACCCATTTCAGGGGTTGTAATAATTCTTCAAGAAATGTTTTATGCGGAGCCAGCCTGGCAAGCCGTTCCGTATTTGGCGCTTCGAGGTTGACCGAGACACGGTCCGCGAGTTGCATCGTGCGCTCCACTTGTCCGCGCTCAGAGCCGGGCATAATCTTTAGGTGCAAGTATCCCCGAAAACCGAGTTTCTTGCGCAGGATTTCAGCGGTATCCAGAATTTTATTTTGGGTGTTTGCGCCACCGGCGGCGATACCGGAGCTGAGGAAGATACCCTCTGCTGCATTAGCTTGATTTAACTTCATGAACAACTCGGCAAATTCCAGTGGCTTGAACGTGGCGCGGCGAAAGTCACGACCTGCGCGGAAGGGGCAGTAGAAACAATCCCGTTCGCAGGCGGAGGAGAGCAAGGTCTTCAATAATTTTATATTTTTGCCGTTGGGGAGTTGAGCTGGATGAACGAACGCGGCACGCTGTTCTTTAGGTGTGAAGCATGCTGATTTGGCTGGCTCGCCGTGAGACTCTTCGGCGTGTTCGAGTTCCATTTGACCGGAGAGTTCAGCCAAAGTATCCAGTGCATTCATAATGTAATTATAGAACAAACGTGCTAAATGTCAAGATGCCGAATCGGAAATAGAAACCGAGGTAAGTTCCGGCTGGGCGGGAAGCGGGTTTGAATCCGCAATCTCGCCCGTACCCTTTTTAATTTCCCTGTGTTGTTAACCAAAAGCGTAATTCTATTCCCCTGTCATGCAGGGAAGAGGAGGCTGTGTTAGGGAAGAAGTTGTATATAACAGTAGCTGTCGTTCTGTTTTGCAAGACCCACTTCAAAAGGAGAATTGAAACATGGCTGATAAAGTGCAAGAACACGATAAGCAGGTGTTACATAAGCTGGGCTACGCCCAGGAGCTCTCGCGCCGCATGGGCGGCTTCTCGAATTTCGCGATTTCGTTCTCGATCATTTGTATCCTGGCTGGAGGCATTGATGCTTTCTACGCGGCCTTCAACTCCACAGGCGGCGGCGGAGCCTTCATCGGCTGGCTGGTCGGCGGCGCGTTCGCCATGCTGGTCGCGATTAGCATGGGACAGATCGCTTCAGCCTACCCAACGGCGGGTGGTTTGTATCACTGGGGCTCGATCCTTGGCGGAAAGTTCTGGGGCTGGATGACCGCCTGGTTTAACCTGCTAGGCTTGATCTTTGTGGTTTCCTCTGTGGATGTTTTCCTCTATCAGGTTTTCTTTAAAGGATTGTTAGTTGACACAGTACTCGGTGGTAAGATATTTGGCATAAGCGATGCCTCCTGGCAACTCTACGACTGGCACCAGCATGTTTTCGTGATTGTCGTCCTGATCTCGCAAGCGCTGTTCAATCACTATGGAATCAAGACCACTACGCTCTTAACCGATTTCAGTGGCTACCTGATCTTCGCGTTGACCATCATCTTCATTATCTCGCTCTTCGCCTTCTCGCCTGTAGCCCTGGATTTCTCGCGTCTCGTAACCTTCACCAACTACACAGGTGATTCGGGCGGTAACGTGATTCCGAATGCTGTACCTAGCCTCTTCCTAGCCTTCTTCTTCGGGCTGATCTACGTGATGTACACCATCACAGGCTTTGATGCTTCCGGGCATACTTCCGAAGAAACTCACGATGCGCAGGTCAATGTCCCCAAAGGTATGTGGACTTCCGTGTTCTACTCTTGGACCTTCGGCCTAGTCATGGTCGCGGCATTCGTCTTAACCATGCCGACTATTAAAGATGGAGCGGCGGCAGGCTTCAACTCCTTCTTCTATGTATGGAGTTCATCCAAGATGCCCTACGCGCTTGCCCTGTTCCTGGCTGTCGGTTTCGTAATCGTGAACTACATCTGCGCACTCGCCGGTCTTACCTCCACTTCTCGTATGATGTACGCCTTCTCACGCGATGGCGGCTTGCCAGCCTCAGGCACGCTTTCCTATATCAGCACCCAATATCGCACACCGACTTATGCCATCTGGACTGGCGCTACGTTGGCCTTCCTCTCAACGCTTGTGGGGCCACTAGGTATTATGTTTAAATTAAAGGTAGATCCGTTCCTCGTTCTAGCGACAGGCTGCGCGGTCTTCCTGTATATTTCATACATGATCCCCGTTATCGCAGGGTTCTTCGCAGAAGGCAAAACGTGGACGGAAAAGGGTCCATTCAATCTGGGTACATGGTCAAAACCAATCGCTATTGTGGCCGCGATAGGCGTGGCTCTTCTAACCATCACAGGTTTCTTCCCGCCCAATCAACCAGTTTTCTATTTGACTGTGGTATTAGTAGTGGTCCTGCCCATACTCTGGTTTACGGGGATTAACAAATCCTTTGAAGGCGTGCCTACTGGCGATAAGATCACTGAACGCCAAAAGATGATTGCTGAGATCGAAAAGAAGTATACCAACTAGAAGTAATGATTTACAAACGCGGTATCTCGCAATAGTGGGATGCCGCGTTTCCTTTTGGAGGGTAGATGAAGTATCTGCTTGGCATTGATCAAGGTACAACACAAACAACCGCTGTTATTGTCAATGAACTCGGTGAAATGCTGGAAAAGAATTCAGCGCAATTGCTGGCGCGTTTTCCACAGGCAGGTTGGGTGGAGCAGGAACCTGCTGATATTGTGCGTACTGTCAAAGAAGCCTGTGTGCCCTTATTGGATAAATACGATATTGAAGCAGTGGGATTTGACAATCAAGGCGAAACCTTCATTGTTTGGGATAAGGATACAGGTCAACCCGTGACTCCTGCCATCGTCTGGCAGGACACGCGTGGACAATCTATTTGTGACGCACTCGCGCCAAACGTGGACCTGAACCTGCTTCGCCAAAAAACCGGACTCCTCCTCGATAGCTATTTCTCCGCACCGAAACTCAAATGGGTGTTTGACAATTATCCAGATATCCGTAAGCAAGCACATGAAGGCAAACTCAAGTTCGGCACCACAGAGACGTGGGCCATCTGGTCGTTAACAAATGGAAAATTGCACATCACCGATTCATCGACAGCCTCGCGTACACTTTTATTTGATATGAATCGTTTTGAGTGGGACAATGATTTACTGGCATTATTTGATGTTCCAAAAAGTATGTTGCCTGAGGTTAGACCGTCGGCGGGATATATTGGTGAGGTTGACTTTGGTAATGGCAAGCCTTTACCTCTGCATGCGATGTTGGTTGATCAACAAGCCGCATTGTTTGGTCAGGCTTGTTTCAATGCTGGTGAAATGAAGTGTTCGTTTGGAACCGGTAGTTTCCTTTTGATGAATATCGGTGATAAGCCGCGTCTTTCTAATAATGGATTGCTGACCACTGTTGGCTGGAATTTCAACGGTCATACGGCATATGCATTCGATGGAGGAATATTTGTTACAGGTTCTGCTGTCCAATGGCTGAGAGATAACTTGAAAGCGGTACCTGATTCAGCGTCTAGTCATGATGCCGCGAAGCGATCCACTGATATGGGTGTAGTGGTCGTCCCTGCTCTGCAAGGTCTCGCTGCCCCGCACTGGCAGACGGATGTGCGCGGCGCGATGTTTGGATTGAACCGCAGTACAACGTCAGATGATATCGTCCGTGCAACATTAGATGGAATAGCTTGTCGAGTTTATGAGGTTGTTACTGCGATGTCACAGGATGCCGGTCAGGTGCCTCCGCATTTGAAAGTAGACGGCGGCCCTTCAGGTAATCCGTATCTCATGCAGATGATCGCGGATTTGTTGAATCTCGAGGTCCGCGTTTCGGCGGCGTTGGAAGCGACTGCCATCGGCATTGCCAATCTGGCTGGTGTGTCTGCATTGGGGACATCGTTTGAGGATTTATCCAATAATTGGAAAGCTGAAACAAGTTATATGCCGAATATGAGAGAAGATCAAAGAGCAAGTAAGCTGACACAGTGGAATAAGGCTGTGCAAGCGGTGAAAACTTTCCACAGTTAATTACCCCAGGCTTCTATGAATTTTGTCTTTGACGTCGCCATCATCGGCGCAGGAGCGGTTGGTGCTGCAATTGCACGTGAACTTTCACAATATGATTTGAAAGTCGTATTGCTGGAAGCCAATTCAGATGTTGGCATGGGGACATCGAAAGCCAGCACTGCGATTTGGCACACAGGCTATGATGCAACGCCCGGCACACTCGAGTCGAAGTTGTTGAAACGCAGTTATCCCTTGATGGAAGAGTTTATGAAAGAAGTGGGGAGTCCGTTTGAATTGGTGGGTGGATTATTGATCGCATGGAATGAAGAGCAATTGCATACTCTACCAAAGTTATTGGAGAAAGCGATTCAAAACGGAGACACCGATTGTTATTTGATTAATAAGGAAGAAGTTTACAAACAAGAGTCACATCTTGGCACAGATGCGTTAGGGGGAATGGTTGTGCCGCGCGAAGGAATTCTGTGTACGTTCACGATTCCGCTGGCATGTGCAACACAAGCTGTGGTCAATGGGGTGATATTGAAGCTCAACTTCAAAGTTACTACAATTTCCACTAAAGATGATATTCATATTATCTCAAGTAATGATGAAGCAATCGAGGCGCGTTGGGTTATCAATGCGGCGGGATTATTTTCTGATGAAATCAACAATCACTTCGGTCATAGTAATTTCAAAGTTACCCCGCGGCGCGGAGAATTGATTATCTATGACAAATTGGCACGAAGACTGGTCAAGCATGTGTTATTGCCAGTGCCCACAGCGACAACAAAAGGCGTGTTGGTTAGCTCGACAATTTACGGAAATATTTTGCTGGGTCCAACAGCAGAGGATCTACCTGATAAGACAGCAACAAACACGAGTGCAAATGGATTGCAGTCTTTGCTGGATAAAGGTCAGAAGATTTTGCCAGAGTTATTGCAGGAAGAAGTCACCGCTACATACTCCGGTCTACGTGCAGCGACGGAACACAGTGACTATCAGATTTCTCTATATGTTGAGCAGAAATATATTTGTGTTGGCGGGATTCGGTCTACGGGAATTTCTGGGTGTTTGGGAATTGCAGAGTATGTAGCGGATTTGTTGAAAGAGGGCGGCGTGGGATTGAAACGCAAGTCTGAGTTCAAATCCATCAAGATGCCGAATATTGGGGAAATGTTTCCACGTCCGTATCAGATGGCTGAGTTGGTCGCGGAAGATCCAAATTACGGAAAAATTATATGTCATTGTGAGCGTGTGACGCTGGGCGAGTTGAAGGCTGCGATGAATTCTGATATTCCTGCTACAAGTTTGGATGCGTTGCGCAGAAGAACGCGTGCCCTACAGGGAAGATGCCAGGGATTTAATTGTCATGCACATCTGAATGTCATTCTGGGTGAGCAGGGCGACCGAAGAATCTCTACCACGATGAGCAAGACTCTACAGTCGCAACGAACGCTCTCTCAGAGTGACAAGATACAGGCGGATGTCTTGATCGTCGGTGCGGGACCGGCTGGACTTGCGGCGGCGTTGGAGTTAAAAAAACTTGGCGTAAAAGATATTGTCATTGCCGAACGCGAAAGCGAAGCAGGCGGGATTCCACGCATGTGTGGACATACAGGATTTGGATTGCGCGATCTACGCCGTGTGATGACTGGACCGAGTTACGCGCGAAAATATCGTGAGATGGCGGAGGAGGCAGGAATCAAGATTCAGACGTCCACGTCTATCACGGGATGGGAAAATAAGCATCAAGTTTCATTTACTAGTCCGGATGGAATTGGAAACATTGAAGCAAAGTCTATTTTGCTGGCGACGGGCGTGCGGGAGAGACCGCGTTCGGCAAGATTGCTTCCTGGGCACCGTCCGCAGGGCGTGTTTACAACGGGGTCATTGCAGAGATTTGTATATGAACATCATTTACCAGTTGGTAAACGCGCAGTGATTGTCGGTGCGGAGATTGTCAGTTTATCGGTTGTCACGACCCTTTTGCATGCGGGCGTGAAGGTTGTGAACATGGTGACCGATTTACCAAGTCATCAGTTGTATTTGCCCATCTTCCTACCAGCAAAATTTTTCTATGCGGATATTCTCGCTCATGCGCCGATTTTGACGAACAAACGTGTGACGAATATCTTAGGTCGCTCTCGCGTAGAAGGAATTGAAGTCACAGATTTGGAGTCGGGTAAAGTAGAAACTATTGAATGCGATGCGGTTGTCTTTACTGGTGATTGGATTCCAGAAAACGAACTGGCGAGAAGGGGAGAGGTGGAGATACTCAAACCTTCATTAGGTCCGCAAGTGGACTCGTCATTTCGCACATCGCAGGTTGGTGTCTTTGCGGCGGGGAATCTGTTGCGCGGCGTGGAGACTGCGGATTGGGCAGCGTTGGAGGGGCGGAGCGCGGCGCAGTCAATGGTTCGGTATTTGGAAAATGCCCATTGGTCAGCGGGCAGGCTCGGGGTCGAATGTGAAGCGCCGATTTCGTGGATTTGTCCAAATGTATTAAGTCCTGATGTCCAAGTAGATGGCTTCCGATTTTGGTCGAAAGAATTCCGTCAGAACGTGACTCTGCAACTAAAACAGGGCGGGCGGGTTTTGTATGAAAAGAAAGTCTGTCACTTGAAAGCGAATGTTGCCCTAAGCCTAAGCAGTGATTGGGTCGAGAAAGTGAACCTGACAAGTGAGCCTGTTAAACTTGTCATACAACCCTGAGTTATGGTAAAGTAAACCAGTAAGCCGAGACAATCCAATCCTAACGTTGGAGATCATATGCGAATAGCGCTCGTCATCGGTTCGACCGTTTCCACGATCAAAGATGAAGTGATACGTGGGCGGAAATTACTTATCGTGCGTAATGCAGATACTGCGGGGAAGCCGACGGGCGACCCATACATCGCGGTTGACACTGTGAGTGCCGGAACGGGTGACCTGGTGATGGTGACCGATGGTTCCTCTGCCCGTTATACCAACCAGACGACCAATGCGCCCGTGGATGCGGTTATCGTCGGCGTCATCGACTCGCTCGAAATGAGCGGCCAGGTTACATATCGGAAAGAATAAATTTAAATCCTAAAGGTCTTTGAGACCTTTAGGATTTTGTGCTTATCATGGCTGACTCGCGTGACCTCCTCTCGGTTGGTGTGGATGTTGGCACCACGACTACACAGATCATCTTTTCGCGCATCAACCTTCAAGATGTCTCGCGACCGGGTCAGATTCCGCGCATTAACATCACAGATCGAAAGGTTGTTTATCAAAGCCCGATAGTTTTTACACCATTAAAAGATTTTGAAACCATTGATGCAGATCGATTAAATGAGATTGTACGGCGTGAATATTCCGCTGCAAATGTAAACCCGAAAGATGTGGAAACTGGCGCGGTCATCATTACGGGCGAGACTGCGAAAAAAAAGAATGCAGATGAAATCCTGAGAGCACTATCTGGGCTGGCTGGTGAGTTTGTTGTCAGCGTGGCTGGACCGAATGTTGAAAGTTTAATAGCTGGTAAGGGTGCCGGCGCAGCGGATTATTCGCAGAAGAATTACGCGACCGTCACGAACATCGACATCGGCGGCGGAAGCGCCAACAGCGCCACCTTTCGTGCTGGGAACTTGATCGGCGCCGCAGCGATGAATTACGGCGGACGCATCCTTGAAATTGAAAATGCAAGCGGACGAGTTCGTCATATTGCTGAACCTGCGAAGGACATTCTTGCGGATATCGGTTTGAATTTGAATGTTGGCGATACGCCGTCGCTCGAAGATTTGCGACGCTTTACCGATCGTATGGCTGACATGACGATTGAACTGGTCGAAGGTACGAATTCGCCGCTGGCGCAAAAGATCTATCTCACGCCGCCAGTCGGCGTTTTGGGCAAAGGTTCAGTGTTAATGCTCTCTGGTGGCATCGGGCATTATTATTACAACCCGATTCCGATCAACTCAGTGAGCGACGCGACGATTCACGACGATGTCGGTCCGCTGTTGGCAGAGTCACTTCGCAAGCATGCCGTGTTGAATTCGTATACGGTTGTGCAGCCGTCTGAGACGGTCCGCGCGACGGTCTTGGGAGCCAGTACGCAGACGGTGACCTTATCCGGCTCGACGATCTGGGCAGAGAAAGAAATTCTGCCGTTGAAGAATGTACCTGTGATACGACCGGTATTCGAGCGGGGAGACCCCGCCCCTACGGATATATCACAGAGCATCACCGAAGCCGTAACCCGCTGGGACGTCAACCTTGCGACTGATCCATTTGCGATTGCATTGGAACTTAATAAGTCATTAGATTACGAGTCGCTCACCCAACTCGCAAGCGGACTGAAAATGTTCGCAGATACCATGCCGAGTGATAGACCACTGATCGCCATCATCGAAAGAGACTATGCCCAGGCGCTCGGTCAAACCGTGAAGGGACTCGCTCCCTCCCGCGCATTGCTCGTTATCGATCAAGTCGGCTTGTCCGAAGGCGATTACATTGACATCGGCACCCCGCTCATGGACGGACGCGTTGTCCCTTTGAGTGTGAAGACATTGATTTTTTATCATTAAATTGGACTTCACCAAATGAGTTTTGAAATTTACGTTCAAGTATATAGTGAAGGAAAACAATTTGGGTTGCCGCTCAAAGAAATATTTCTTTTATTTGGTAACTATGTTTCAAAGACCTCACCCGTATTATGGAAAGTATATTACGACGCGCAAAACAGTTGTGAGATACATGTCGGCGCAGGCAACAGCAACGAGTCCGAAATCAGCAGCTTCACGATTCATCGACCATGCAGCGACATCCGGCTTTGGACCTCACTCTTTGAAATCATGGGATTGGGTCATGTCGTTCTGTATTTCCCGGGCTCTCGTGCCTTGTTACGAGATAAAGAATCTTTGTCCCATTTGCCGGTCGATATGGTAAACGCTCTTGGAAGTAATATTGTTAGTGGTGTTGAAGAATTGCGGAATGAATTATCTGTCGCTTAAGTTCTTTTCTTCGTATTCTTAGTACCTAAAAGGTAACCTTATGCTCCTAAGAACCAAACTGCATGGCAAGACCTATGAATTCCCTGATATCCGTCTCCTCATGGGCAAAGCCAACGAGGAGAAATCTGGTGACCATCTCGCGGGCGTTGCCGCTGAGACAACCGCCGAGCGCGTTGCTGCGAAACTTGTCCTTGCACAAGTGCCCATGTGGGTACTGCATGACAACCCTGCCGTACCTTATGAAGACGATGAAATCACGCGCGTCATTCATGATGCCGTGGACCAATCCATTTACAATGAGATCAAAGATAAGACAGTGGGGGAGTTCCGCGAATGGATTCTCGCCGACAGCACCACCACCGACATGATCCGCCGCGCCTCGAACGGACTCACCGCTGAGATGATCGCAGGCGTAACGAAGTTGATGTCCAATCTCGATCTGATGTACGCCGCGAAGAAGATTCCAGTGATGGCGTATTGCAATAACACCATTGGCAAACCCGGGACCTTATCTTCCCGCCTTCAACCGAATCATCCCACCGACTCACCCGAAGGCATCCGTGCGGAAATATACGAAGGGCTTGCTTACGGCTCAGGGGATTCTGTCATCGGCATCAATCCAGTAGATGACTCGTATGGCTCAGTCTCTCGTCTGCTTGATATGAGCTACGATGTGATCAAGACCTGGAACATCCCCACGCAAAATTGTGTGTTATCGCATGTCACAACGCAAATGAAGTGTCTGCAATCTGGCTCGCCTGTTGGTCTCGTCTTTCAATCCCTTGCGGGTTCGCAAAAAGGTAACGACTCTTTCGGCATCTCCGTCGGCATGATGGATGAAGCCTATGAACTCGCCAAGAAACATTGCTTTCCAAAGGGTCCCAATTTCATGTACTTTGAAACCGGTCAGGGCGCGGAGCTTTCCGCCGAAGCGCACAATGGCTGGGATCAACTCGTGCTCGAAGCGCGCTGTTATGGTTTCGCAAAACGCTACAGCCCGTATCAAGTCAACACCGTCGTTGGCTTCATCGGTCCCGAATATCTGTATGATGCGCGCCAGATCCAACGCGCCGGACTCGAAGATCATTTCATGGGCAAGCTCACCGGCATCTCGATGGGCGTGGATGCCTGTTACACCAATCACGCCCGCGCCGATCAAAATGCCATCGAGAATCTTGCCGTCATGCTCACCGCCGCGGGCTGCAATTATTTTATGGGTTTGCCAATGGGCGACGACTCGATGCTCTCGTATCAATCCACGTCCTATCACGATGCGCCCACACTTCGTCAACTTTTCAACCTGCGTCCCGCGCCCGAATTCGAAAAATGGATGGAAGACATGGGACTCATCAAAAACGGCGTCCTCACCGACAAAGCCGGCGACCCCACCATCTTCCTCAAGAGGTAATTATGGACGACGCCAAACTCAACGCCATCGTAGATGCAATTGTCCGCGAGCTACAAGCTTCTGGAGCAGTGAAGACGTCCACTTCAGACTCAGCCGCGTCTGCTCTTGTTTCGACAACTTTATCTTCACCTTCAGCGGTTCCAACTAAACCTCTTGTCGCAACTTCAACCGCAAATATTACGATTGATCTACCAGACCCAACGCTTTCACGCACCACACCGCGCGTCAAGAATCCCAAAGATGCGGATG
>WNFL01109171.1_pt3 | contig 14596 bp, 17 predicted proteins | sample 5400361 | NCBI WGS metagenome assembly WNFL01 (sample SAMN13153351, study PRJNA577476) | soil metagenome | isolation source: 40 cm soil on Douglas fir-dominated hillslope | place: USA:California | collected 2013-09-17
TCGTCCGTTATTCCGCCACTATTAGGGACGACGCATTGCTTTCTACATAGAGCAAAGGAAGGACTCGTTGCACAGAAGAGGAGCAGTAAAGACAGGAAAAGTGACATGGTAAGATGGATGGCGATGGTTTTTTCCGTCGTCGATTTATGAACTACCGGCCATCACCGGGCATGAGTTCACCCGCATCGCGCGGAAAATCGTTTGTGCAGAATAAAAACCCTGGTACTTGTGCGATTCTAAGAAGTGAAGAGTGCCGTTAGCAACGCCCGAATACACGACGCTATGGCGATGGCGATCCAGCTCTTCTTCCAGTGGTATTTTTGACAGGTTGACAGGACAATTGACAGGTGATCCGTAGGTTTTTAGCAGTTACTGTAGGGGTTCTGTAGGGGGATATACACTGAACGCCATTTATAAATATGACACTCTCTTGTGTGCCCCATTTTTACTGATTGAGCACCCACTCAGGATGGTATTTCAACCAAATCGCAACACCCAACATCACACTCCTTGACCGTGGAACCCCATGGCGTATTTCGAGTGAGTAGCTTCTCAGAGGTCCGTCTTCTGCATTGATCGCACTCTTATGATTCTGATATCACAATTGCCTCTCTCACGACCAGCCTGCACAGTGGTCATTATTTCAAAGCTCGACCAGGAACGCGAGCTTCTGAGTTCACAACTAATTACAATAGCTGGGAAGCATTGAAGAAAAATATAAACCTGGTTTCAAATGTGTTGGTGACAATCTCAGTCAAACGGGATAGACCTTCGCTGACAACAATTGCCAAAGAAGGCAATCGGATACATGTTCGTGGGGAAGCAGAACCTTCCCTGATTTTTCTTGATTTGTTGTTGTATTTTTGAGAAAAAAAACTTACTTCCTCTGTTTCCGGTTTGTCATCCGGCCTCCAAAATTTATGATCCGTCGACTTGGCCAATCAGACATCAGCATGTCATATCAACCTGTCAAATTGTCAATAGCGCCAAGTGTCCTAATCAAGGTGGGAAACGTCGCGATCAGTGGACAACCCGGGTTGCGGGGCACATGAGTATGAGTATGGCTGCGGACTGCGGAGGGGGGACGTAACCCGGGCGGCCCCGATCCGTGGGATTAATAGCTCCGAGCCTGACTTGGCGTGGAAAAGTGTCCGATTGCCGGATCCACGAAATCGGAGCATTCTAATTCCATATGCACTCCGCTCTAGAAGACCCTTCAGAGATGCACCACCATCGGGGCACGTCTAAATATATCGACCGTTCAACGTGTTGCGCCGTTGAGTGGATCAGCTAACAAAGAAGAACAGGCATTGCCGTTCTGAACTGCTAACTACAAACCGGGCAACGCCCTGTGCGTCTATAACAAATTTGAATGATTCCCACGCCCCTTGATGAAACATACGTATTTCCTATTTTGTCCCACCTCGGACGGCCTTCCTGACCCACTCCGGGACGCAAGCCGGAATTCCTGTGACGAGACGGCCCACTCTGGGACGTAAGCCGGAACTACAATGACGAGAACAACCTTACCTGCTGGAAGTACGCACTGGACCAAGTTCCCATTGTATTCAACTGTTCCCGTTGGGACTGAGTCGGTCTGGAAAGTACTCTCACCCGCTCACGTGAACTATATATTATTAGTGGTACCATGCGAGCTATCAAGTACCCCTGTATAGTCGGTGCAAAGAGTACAAGAGTTCCGTCTCGCATGGACAGGTACGGCCAGTGGATCCACGTTGTCGAAACATGCATAAGAAGACTGTCGAGAAAGCTTACGACGCAGATCACGTAGAAAAAATCCTATCACGTTGCCCAAAACTAATTAAATGCATCAACTGCAATCTCGTATCCGTTACAACTAGGCTGCGGCAATAATCGACACTCGTAATAGCCTCGACTAGGTTGAATAACTTGAATTATCTGGTACTGAGGGATTGACAGTTGGGAATTTCACCTACCGCCTTCGGTCCTGACCTTGTCTTCGTTGACTTTTCTTCGTTGACTTGTCCTTGGATAGGACCCTCTCACCTCCATCAGGCTGACCTCCATTACCCACGAAGATCCACCCATAATTACGACTCTCACAGGTAGCCCTTTGACTTAAGTATTTCCACCCGCGCCTACCTCGCCTGCGCTTCACATGGCTGGGGTTTTCCATTCGTCGCAACATTATGTTCGTGCTGGGTACTACAACCTGGCACAAAGACTTTGCTATTCCCTTGAGTGTATTGGGGCTACACTAGTTTCCCTCCGAGGCGTTGATGTTAAAAACCCCTCAATGCAGGCGTTACTGATCCAACCTCGTTCATTGCTCCAACTTTTGATGAGATTTCCGCGACCAAGCAAGTATCGTGCTTATTGGGGCCCGCTACAAACACGTAACGATACAAATTTAGGATCGAGACCTTATATGATACTCGACTGACAGCGCACAGGTCGCAAGACAGATTGCAAGACTGCATAGCTCGGCGCTGCTCATCCTGGTTGCATACCGAACTGTTATCCAGTCGACGTATACGATTGGCCAGAGATAGATAGACGAGAGCAACTCATGGAGCACTTTATTACTCTCGAGCATTCAGCTTAGACATTCCGGACCGTCCAAATGATAGGGAATGAGTTTCTGAGGGAGTGGAAGCACCCCGGGGAGCGAGAACGTGGATTTATCAGAAGAAGACCTCAAGTAAGTTGGATTACACGTCATCAATCAGGACGGAAGGCCAATAGTATACACTCTACTGCCTTCAGTCTTCTCGGATACCGCCTGTTCTTCAAACAACGATATACGTACAACATCTATAACGCATACTCAGTGCTCCTTAAAACCCCTCAATCGAGACGGAAGGGGCTAGTGCACCGACACAATTCTCGGCTGGCCCTGGTATGTCTATCAACACATGATATATGACAAATGGTACAGTACGTTTGACAAATTCAAATCCCCTCCACATCACATGTAATCTTGAATCAGTCGGACGTAAAGGGAGAGAGAGGGGGCTGAGGTGTGCGACTTCCTTTGGGGGCAGGCGTGCCGTAGGAGTCGCAGACGGCAATAGTAGCATTGTGTAGCCTACTATATAGGTGTGCTTGAATGCCCTCAAGAGGCAGATTGGCCTGACTAGGTCGGCGATGACGCACTGCGCAGTGTCACCGTCCTGGAGTAGTCGGAAGAAGGGTTGGAAATTGCGAAGTGAGTAAAATTCACCCCGGTTAGGACCTGTGTCATATTCAAAGCTCTCAAGGCGGACGCTGGAAATGTGGGTGGACATCTGCTTGTGCTGTTGTTGGGTGACATCCCTTTCTTGGTCGTAAAAGCTGTAACCACGAACTGTCAATACAAGAGAGGTGATTTTGGCGCGCACTTCCGGGTAAAGAAGATAGTAGTTGTTGAGATTTCTGCAAGAGCAATAATCCAAGCAAAATATTGTGTTTGTTGGGGCCCGCTACAAACACATAAGGATACAATAATGAGGATCTGACCTCTTATATACCCAAGAAATGACCATGTGATACCGGCCTACATGGCCTCCAAATAACCGGAGCACTGAGCACTTGCATTCAACTCCAAATCCAGACAGTAGTCAAGATGTTCTTGACAGAAACAAGACTCGCCATGCTGATGCCATGGCTATTAGGGTTGACTTGAGATTGCAGCCCAATTATGATTAAAAGAGTTATGAAAAGGGCCAATGACCTTGAAAGGATCATATGGAGGTACAAACATGTGGACACCAATGTCTCATTATGGAGACTTGATAAATTAAGTGGAAAAGGTCATTCAATTATAATGGATTGAGCCTTCCATTGATTTTCAACCCATTTAGCAATTGCAAACAAATATTGTCTCACTATCTAATGAATATGTAAGTAGAAACTAACAGCAACTAAAAAAAGTCTCATCCCATAACCGCCAATTAGCACACAGAGTACAATTACAATTCATGTGTATTATTAGTGTGGACATGATTGTGTGTTAATAAAGATTAAACTATATTAATAGGTTTTGTGATAAGAAAACCACTTAAAAAGGCTGTCAATAGTAAGAGTGACACCACCCCATTAGAACGGCACAAGAGATATATGTAACACCATTAGGGTGAAGAAGAAACAACATGGAAAACTAAAGAAAGAGCTACAATCAAAATAATGATTGTAATTTCGCAGGCAATAGACCTTGCATTTCTGTTAACATCACTCAAGTTCTCCACCCTTTCATCAAAGATTCCAGGAAACATGACTCAACTCCAGGAATCCATGCTGGAATCAGTCCAAGATTAGGTCCAAGATTATGATCTGTTGCTTAATTAGGTTCAAATCACTTAACACAAATCACAATGGCTGGAGGTAACTATTCCAGGGGGAAATAAATTGGGAATAGCCTGTGAAAAGACCATCTCCACTATTGGCTAGGTACCACCTTTTCCATACCTTTTCAACAAAGGAACAATGCCACACTATTCCTCACCTATTCCAACAAAGAAAAAGACAGAAAGTTTCTTTGTTGGAATAGGTGAGGGTGGTACCTAAACTAACAGCAACTAAAAAAGTCTCATCCCATAACCGCCAATTAGCACACAGAGTACAATTACAATTTATGTGTATTATTAGTGTGGACATGATTGTGTGTTAATCTGTAAGAGCCGAGAATTCGTTCCGTCACTCAATTAGGTACATATGGCTCAACACAAATAGGTACAAATAGCTCAAATAGGTACCGCGGCAGAAGCATTGAGAAATTTTTAGTTATACGAAGATATCCTCGACGTAACCGTTCTGAGCTCAGCCCAGTTGTCGTCGCCGGTCAACATTTTTTGAACTAGAACGATTCACCCAGGCACACGCAAGAACAAACCAGAGGTATCACATACGCGGGCAGCACACACGGCGCCCTCCATAAGTGCTTGAACCCCAACTGTGTTTGACTCATATCTTTGTAAATCAACGCCCGGAGCTATCAAGCGGCAACTGATGCAGCATGGACTCCCCATTCACGCCACTGCCCTCTCTGGAGGGGTTCGATCTGAGCCTATCGAAAAGGGTCGATTTGGAGCCAATCCGGCCTCTGTTCTTCGTGCCAAAGCTTGATAATCGGCCACAGGACCCGATCACTGAAACAATCGGGTTCGGAAACGCTGCTCCTATACGACCCTCGGCCAGCGGATGGCCCACAAACGGTGTACCAACGACAAATGGTATCGCGAACGGGTTTGAAACACAAGCAAAAGGGGCTCCAAAACAAGAGAAGGAGCAGGAGGAGAAGCGTTTATCAATGTGGCTGAGAGCTGCGAGAAAAGAGGACCATGGACCAGCGCAAGTTCGTCTTGTGTTATTCGTTTCATTATCACAATATTTCACTTATGGGATCATCTATAGAATTTAATCAAATCTTGGGACGCTCTTCGACCTACCTATCCATCAACTGCGAGTCCAAGCGGCCTTCTGTCCGAGCAGGATGCATCCGTTTTTTCGGCGGTTCAAGAATTGTATGTCGAGCTCTAACCCATGGAGCCTCCTAACTCCCTATTGTAGTGTAGCCCCAACAGTCCGGCCAGAAGGTCTTGAACCACTCCACATCTCACCTACGGATTTGCTTGCCCATTTAATGTCGACTTTAGTCGGTAACTCATCGCCATTGTACTCCTGGGACTCCAAGGATGAGCAAATGGTTCTTTCTAACAAATACCACAATCATGTGGTAATCGCAGGCGGTCTAACAGAGGTTATGTCGAGCAGGCAAGTATCGGAGCGCAACAACGCATTTACCTCTCTAATAGATGTATAGTGTCATCCACCGCTTCATTAAAATAGGTACCCTTTTAAGGAGGCTAGATCGTGTAGTCGAGTCGTTCAGATCCGCAAGGTCATCCTCGACACATCATGCCTTTGCCCACTCCTTAGCTGTCGTGCTGGACCACACCCGAAAGTTCCTTACAAGGCTACAACCTATTAAATATTCTTTCCTGTCTCAGGTCTGGCTTTATTATACGGACACCGAGGAGTTACTATCTGCCCTTAGTCAACTATGCTCCGTGGTGCGTCGCATAACAGTATCGATTACCTTTTCAGTGCTAATCCTCCGACAGGATATGCTAAAGACGCCTCCGTACGAACGCCTCCCCTCGACCGCCGCCCTACTTCTTTCACATATCTATAGACATCTCGCATTGCACGTTGACCTCTCATCACCACAGCCAATACGGGCTACAATTGCATTTATATTTTCTACCACATCTGATTTCTTCCTCCATTCCATTGACAGATCGGTGGGAATTGGCAAACCCCAACTTGCCTCTGCCACCACAAAGGTGACACTTGCTCTTGACGAAAACAACTACTTTGAGGAGGGGATGGAAGACGAAAGTCTCTTTGATTACAACGAGGAAGAGGAATGGCCAGATTTCTTTCCCCCGAAGTTATCAGAAAGACTCCCAAAAGCCAAGAAGAGTCTTAAAGTCCTGTTTGCGGCAGCCCCGGAGCACCCATTACTCACGGCTAATATAGCACGCAGACACTGCAAATGGGTCTGGGATGAGGAAGGGTTGGAGAGGGTGCACAAGGGAGAATGGGATGTGGCCATGGGCGCGGAAGTAAACCCACGTCCTTCAACGCCTCAACCAGACCGTCCGTCACCTCAGCCGGACGCCATTCTATATCAGCCCGAGCTAGCTGGCCTGCGGATCTTCGACCTTGAACCTGGCGCCCATTTCAAACCTTCGTTGGAGCCCCAACCAACGAGAGAGGTGCAGAGGAGCAAGACTATCTCATACCAATCCTTCCTTTCTACATTCCCTTCGAGACTACCCCCAATTACTCCAACGTTGGCGCAGCTCACAGAAGCTGTACTCTCGCCTCTCGGTCGCCAATGTTCGCGTCTCTCATCAGCCTTGCTTGAGCTCTTCCTCTCCCCACCTTTCTCCTTAGCCAGCCAATTTGTCCTTCTTCGCGACTACCTGCTCCTTGATTCCGCATCCTTCACCTCACGCTTACGAAGCGCCCTCTTCTCGGAAATCGATGCATATCAGCCCATCGGACACGGTGCCCGTGCGCGAACGAGGGCTCGGCTCGGAATCAAGGAACCACGAGATATCCAATTCGAGCAAGAAGATCTTGAGAAGATGCGACAGGCGACCGAGGGTGGCGAGGACGATGAAGAGGTACCTAAGTGGGGCGTTGGGCTAGGGCTTGGGTTAAGCGAAAGAGGGGTTTGGCCGCCAGGTGGTGCCGAGCTCGGCTTTGCGCTAAGGAGAGTGATAGTAGACTCATTGTCGGTTGAGAGGGATGAGAGGAATGCGGAAAGCGACAATGAATGCGACGATAGAGAGGGTTTTACTGTGAGGAGAGAGGCAGAGTGGAGACTGGGGTTTGCTATCCGCGATCTCCCCGTAGGTGAGGGAAGGGAGGAATGGCTGAACCCCTCATCAATAGAGTACGCTGTCGTTCCTTCAGTCTACTACCTCCAAATGACGTTTTCAAGGGCGCTTGACTTCTTGTACCTCGACTACAAGCCGCCTCACCCACTCGAGGTTCTCTTCACACCACAAATCCTCTCCAAATATCACCGCATTTTCAATTTCCTTCTCCGTTTGCTCAGAGGTATGCCTCCTTTTTCTGAGAAAAATGGGCGCTCAGCCCCGTGAATTCAGTGGAAACCGTTTCGCGCGGTCTCTTTCATTCCATCCACCAAACGACATTAGATGAAGGGTTATTCAAGTCGAACCCTCAAGCGCGCCGCCTGCTCCTTCGATTCCGCTTCCAAACTCATGCATTTGTTTCGGCCCTTACCAGCTACATCTTTGATTCTGCGATCGGCACACACTTTAATTCTTTCATGCGGAGACTGGGCTCGGTCGTTCAGCAAATCCGTTCGCATTCTCGTCAAGAACGAGAGGATGACGAAGGCTCCCCATCTGTACCGGACGTGTTCGAGCTGATGAATGACCACTCCAAGGTGTTAGACAAGATCCTCGGTGCATGCATGCTACGTACACAGCAGCGTGCCATTGCTGAAGTCGTGACTGATATCTTGAGTAATATTCTGGATCTTGGCACGCTCGTCGGGGACATGAAGCGAGGCATCGTGGACGATTCCACCGGAGAGGCAAGGGTGAAGAAGCTATACTATGTCTTTGAAAGGAAGATGTTCACGTTCGTACGTATCTTCTCGATTCGCCTTTTTTTTATCCCGCAACCAACATATCACATATCACAGATCAAGGTGCTGAAAGCATTGGGTGATAAAGGCGAAATTAGGTCCCTCTTGTCCTCGATTTCCCCGAGCACCAGCGATAAGGACTATGCCTTACTCGCCAACAGGATGGGAGCGGGCAGGAAAGAAGGGGCTGACCTCAGTGACCTACTATTACGGTTAGACTTGGGGGGATGGTGGACGCATGAAGCTGTACGCCGTGCTGAAGCTAAGAGAGCACGGCTGCGGGCCCCCACCCTCGCCGACGACGTATAGAGGACGGCTTACAAATAGGGTGCGTACCAAACCAGTCATATCCACCCATTAACTGATCTCAGTCTCATCGTAACTCCCATTATCCTGTGCCGTTTCTTCGTTCTAAATCATACCTTGGGCTGTTACTTCTTAATCATTGGGTGTCTTATACCTCATGCAACTGCTTTCTACACGCCTTCTTTCAACCTCTCATGACAGGATCTGCCGGGCTTTTCTTATGGGCCCGGGTTGCTGCTCAGGACGAATATCCAGTACAAAGTGCACCCTTTCGCCACGTCCAGGAAGTGACAGTGGCGAGGATGCCAATCAATAGCCTATCTTAAGAGCTCAGTGGGATGCGACACCAAAACCTGAGGGGCGCAGTAAAGAGAGCAAATGGGTCAACACGTGACTTCACCGACAGATTGAACGTCAGATTGAATCAAGGCAGGGTCATGAGGGCGCTAGATTCGTAGGAGCGTGAGAAAGTAAAGTACTATCAACTAGGCGACGGGATAGAACGAAAATGGTAAGAAAAGGATCGATTAGTAATACAACCGGCTTGAACACGAGGGGGACAGTAGCTGAAATAGCCATGTATATATGACATGCGACCCAGAGATATCGATGTAAAGTCTTCAGCATGCTCAGGACCATGGGCCGTGATATCGGCGATCGGGCCAATCCAACAAACCATTGGTAACTACCAAGGGCCAGGGATACGAAGACATTGAGGTCAATTACTCGTGGGAAGCCCGCCTATCTCGCACAATATCGCGATCGACTGTCGTGGCACGTTTGTCGGCAGATGGTATAGCCAAGATTGAGCGGCAAAGGCAACAGACATCACTTGGATTACCCCGTACTCCCACCATGTCGCAAGTGGTAGCCATACACTCCGAAGAGTGTGGAATCAGGGTGCGCACATCGTGCGTGCTTCCGACCTCCAACCCGGCCGCCAACGCAACGCCGGGACGTCCAGTATCTTCAAAGGTGTTTCTGGCTAGTCTATGGAGATATCCTAATCCAACAGACACTCCTGAGGCCAGCTTTCTTCTGACTCACGGGTCATGCAGAGTTTACGATTCCCTGTCGACGTCTGTCGCGTTCTTTCGCCCCCTCGATGTCAGCTTTTGAACAAGCCTGCCGCAAGCCTGCCGCGTTTCTTGCTGCCTTGTCGTCTTCCTCGCCGTCGCCACACCTCAACAAGGCCTGACGCTTCCTGGCGCAAAGCCGTTGAATAAAAGTCGACATCATCGAAGCTAGTTCTGCTACAGTCAGCGTTTGTTCTAAAGCGCGTCAGTCCCGCCTTTAATTCCTCCTCAGTAGACGACTTCTCTTCATCCTAGGTGAAACCTGAGCCATCAAACCAATATCCAGGAGGAGTAAATCCTTTCACAGGTCGTCCTTACCTGCATCTTAATTTCGTCCGCTCGTTCGGGGACCAACACGCCAGCAGCGAAGCGTCCCCCGTTGCCAAGTTGAATCCCGCAACCGCGCGAGAAAAAACCATATGGTCCTTGACCCTATGACTGACAAGAATCTGATGACGGGGGAGAAGGAGGATGGTGAATCTAAGGAGACTACTTTAAACTCCTTTACTCCTCAACCCCCTCGCACTCGTCTCTCCGCTTCCCAGTTCATCATGTTCGCTTCGGCCGTTATCGGTCTTCTGGCCTTTTCGTGGAGACTGCCCGATATTTGGGCAGCCACTAGTCAGCTCATCACCCGTCGAACCACCCCAAATCTTGACGCATGCCATGGATACTCTGCAAGCGCGATCCAGGCAACCTCTACTGTTCTCACTGCTCAGCTTGAATTCATCAATGGCAGTTGCAATGTCTACGGTCCTGACTTGCAAACCCTCTCGCTCACGGTGACCTATGAAACCGGTTAGTAGTCTCTGGGTTTTTTTTACTCGTCAACGCTTTTTATTAACCCCTGCGTCTCCTTCTTCAGACACTCGGATTCACGTCAAAATCACCGATCCCGACAACAGCCGCTACCAAGTCCCCGAGTCGGTCTTCCCACGTCCGTCGAGCGAGAGTCCTTCTTATCACCCCAAGATCGAGTTCAAGTACACAGAGTCTCCATTCTCATTCTCAATCGTCCGCAAATCGAACAACGAGGTGCTCTTCGACACTGCAGGATTCCCGATCATCTTCGAGCCACAATACCTTCGTGTTAAAACATCTCTTCCGCTAAATGCCAATATTTATGGCCTAGGGGAACATACAGAGTCCTTCCGCCTTCCGACCCAAAATACAACCCGAACATTGTGGTCCAGGGACTCTTACGGCGTGCCACCAGGTTCAAATCTGTATGGCGTGCATCCGATATACCTCGAGCATCGCACCACTGGGACACACGGCGTCTTCTTCTTGAACTCAAATGGCATGGACATCAAGCTACGCAATGATGGTGACAGGACCACTTTAGAATATAACGTTATCGGTGGGATCCTCGACTTCTACTTCCTTGCTGGTCCTTCTCCCATCGAAGTGGCTCAGCAATATGCAGCTTTGGCTGGACTCCCTGCCGAGGTCCCGTATTGGTCATTAGGGCTCCACCAATGTCGCTACGGGTACCAAAATTATGTAGAAGTTTCTCAGGTCATCTCTAACTATTCAATCGCGGGAATTCCGCTGGAGACTATGTGGACCGACAGTACGTGCGCCTTTTGGTGGACCGCTCTTGTTCTGATCCCTCGCAGTCGATTATATGTTCGAGCGTCTGGTATTTACTCTCGACCCTGATTACTTCCCTAAGAAGAAGATGCGTGAGATCGTCGCCAGCCTACACTCGAAGAATCAGCATTACAGCAGGTCCTCACCTATCCGATAGAAGTACACTTACATTCCACTTTCAGTTATGATGGTTGACCCTGCTGTTGGTGTGCGTCCTACCGTTTCTGGTGCTTATGATCGCGGCACCGTTGCGGGAATTTGGATGAAAGAACCGAATGGCACGGATCACTTGGGCGGTCAGTCTACTCTCCTCTATTCAAGCTCATACGCAGACTCATTTCTCTTAGTTGTATGGCCAGGAGTTGTTGTCTGGCCGGACTGGTTCCATCCAGCTGTCCAATCCGTCTGGAACAACGAATTCAAACTCTTCTTCAACCCTATGGATGGAATCGATATCGACGGTGCATGGATTGACATGAACGAGCCAGCAAGCTTCTGCACCTACCCTTGCGACGACCCGTACAAGCAAGCGAAGGACCAGAACTTGCCACCGAAGCGTAACAGTCCTCCTCCCTCGGATGCATTGAACGATGTTAAAAGTGACAAGAAGATCAAGAAGAGACAAACTAATGGCGGGATTGATCTGCTGGACCCTCCATATTCGATTGGGAACCCGCTGCCCTACCTCAGCGACCGCACGGCCCATACCGATGTCGTTCATGCGAATGGTTTGGTAGAATATGACACCCGTACGTGCTTTCCGCTGATGAAAACTGGGCACCCCTTAAGCTGGGTGTAGATAACCTCTACGGCACAATGATGTCTGCTGCAACTCGTGAGGCTATGCTATCCCGACGACCTGGCCTCAGGTCATTGATTATTACTCGCTCTACCTTTGCCGGTGCTGGCGCAAAGGTTGGCAAGTGGCTCGGTGACAACCTCAGGTACTTCTTTGAATCCCATTTGTGACTGGTCACCAGCTCACGCACAGCCATAGCGAATGGTCTTTCTACCGACTTTCTGTCCCGGGAATGCTCGGCTTCGCCTCTATCTATCAGGTCCCTATGGTCGGGTCGGACACTTGCGGGTTCGGAGGGGACACAACTGAGACTTTATGCGCCCGGTGGGCTATGCTCGGAGCATTCAATCCATTCTACCGCAACCATAATGGCGATACGTCAATTCCGCAAGAATTCTACCGCTGGCCGTTGGTCACCCAAGCAGCGAAGAATGCTATCGACATTCGCTATCGTCTGCTCGACTACTTCTATACGGCCTTCCACAAGCAGCACACGGACGGGACACCCGCTCTCCAACCACTTTTCTTCCAATACCCACAAGATACGAAGACATACGACGTCCAGTTCCAGTTTCTCTTCGGCCCAAGCATTCTCGTTAGCCCAGTTCTTGAAGAGGGCGCGATTGCTGTCGACATCTACCTCCCCGATGACCAGTTCTACGACTTCCTCACATATAAGACGGTGGAAGGGAAGGGCGCGAAGATCAGCTTGACCAATATCTCGTACACAGAGATCCCGGTACATATAAAGGGTGGAGTTGTACTTCCATTGCGCGTGGAGAGTGCGTACACGACGGCCGACCTGCGGAAAAAGGACTTCGAGCTGGTGGTTGCTCCAGCGAGGGACGGGTCGGCGAGTGGGTCGCTGTATCTCGACGACGGCCTCTCTATCAATCAGAAGGTGACGCCGTTGGAGTGGACTTTTCAGTACGAGAAGGGCGTGCTCAACGCTGAGGGTAAGGGCAGATACAATGTTGGGAAACTCAAGTGGGCGAGGGTAAAGATTCTAGGCGTCACGGAGAAGCCGAAGGCGGTTGAAGTGGGAGGAAGGACGGTAAAGGACTTCGGGTATGACGCCACCGCCGGGTTAGTTAGTGTCACCATTGGACAGGCGCTCTCCAACAAGAGCTTGAAGGTCGAGTTGAAGTATTAAGCCTTCTATACCCTGGTCGTGCATATCAGTAATCTGCTCAATCGTCAAAACATTATGTGATCTCATTCACTTGAATCTAAGTCAAGGCGGTGCGCAAATCAATCTAATACTTAGATAGGACGAGCAGACATCAACTCGCTACATTACATGAGTAGGCTCAAGTCCAAACAAGTCATTAATCTCAGCACTAGAGCGTGTGAACAAGTCGTTGGGAATGCGAATGTACATTCCGACTACGAGCAAATGGTAGCGCTCGCTGCAAACCCTCAACGAAACAGAATTGAACACGCGAACTTCGTTGCGCCTCATACGGCTTTGGGTTGAGCTCAATCGAATCGCGCAAAGCTCGTGGTCCCATTCATTCTACCCAGCTTCAGTCACATTCGAGGAGGGAAATTGCTCTCCTTGTGGACCATCCCCACTATGAAGATTGGCGGCTAAAAAGACTGAGGAAGAGTTCCTGGCCTCCTCTGTAGTTCGAGCGGACGCCTGCCGCCGCGATGTCAGGGCCCGCCCTTGCCTACCTCATAACGAGTACTTACGTGGTGGATACGGTCGTAGAGCTTCTTTACGGCGAGGTAGATGGCGGGAATAGCGATGAGCAAGCCCACAAGGGCGGAGATGGCCCCTATTATTTCCATCCAATCGGCCATAATGAGGGCTGAGCTGCACTACGAGCATAACTCTTGCTATTTTATATGGAGAATTGCGTTCCCTAGTCGAGTTGTTTCGCCGACAGTGACCTAGGACACCGAATTAGGCGCTTGTATCGGATGCGGACACGTGCAGTCGCAGGCATCGGATACTAACATGTGGGAGTCGCTTAAACACACCCTCGATGTTCCTGGCGCAATGAATAAAGCCTATTATAATTTCCTGGCCACATCCGGCGCGAATCCTGTGAACGGCCATGCGAACCCGATTGAATCCCTCGATACGTTGAATAGAGCGAATGCCCATTTGAATTCCCTGTCCAAAAAATACCCCAACCAAGCCTCCCCGTGCAGCAAAACGTTCAAGATCCCTGACGAGCCTATTATAATTCCCTTGCCCGCATCCGAGAATCCTATGAGCGGCCGTGCGAACCCGACCGAATTCCTCGACACGTAGAACAGAGCGAATGCCGCGCCCATTTCGCCGCGCCCATTTCAATTCTCTGTTCCGAAAAATATAGCGTTCCACACTGGAACTGCACGCACAGTGGCGGCCAGAACATTTAGATGCCCCGCTGCTACGTGTGTTGCAGAAATTTCCATCCCGCCACCCTTCTCCGTTTGCAGCGCGCGTCGTCAAGTGTTAGGACGCTGACTACGGGGGCTGATCACCACTTTAACCCTCTATCACCGAATTCCCCTTGGAACCTTAAGTGATTGCATAACAATTACGATTGGGCTGCCAGGGTGGATCATGTGAAAGCGTGCGGACGCCTGATGAGAACCGAGATGGCCGGTACTTGAAAATAGGGGATTGAATGTCTATTATATTGCGATTCGCAATTTGATGAGATTTCCGTGAGA
>WNFL01191548.1_pt1 | contig 14585 bp, 17 predicted proteins | sample 5400361 | NCBI WGS metagenome assembly WNFL01 (sample SAMN13153351, study PRJNA577476) | soil metagenome | isolation source: 40 cm soil on Douglas fir-dominated hillslope | place: USA:California | collected 2013-09-17
TACGAGGACCGGTGGATACTCTCGAAGCTCGCAGCGGCGTGCGAAGGGATCGCGCGAGGGATCGAGGAGTTTGCGTTCCAGGACTCGATCAACGCCGCCTATGCGTTTGCGTGGAACGAGTTCTGCGACTGGTGGCTCGAGGCCGCCAAGCCGCGGTTGAAGGCGTCCGACCCGGTCGCCCAGGCGATCGGCGTCTACTGCCTCGATGTTCTGATGCGAGCGCTGCACCCGTTCATGCCTTTCGTCACCGAGGAGCTGTGGTCGCGCCTCCCAGGCGAGCGCGACTTCCTCATGAGGAGCGATTGGCCGGACGGCGCCGGCCGCTACATCGACGCCCAGGTCGAGCTGGACTTCGAATCGCTGATGGCGATGGTTTCCGAGATCCGCTCCTACCGCAAGTCCGTCAGCGGCGCACCTGCCAAGGGCGGGGCGGTGAAGCTGGACGAGGAGTGGGATGACGACTGGGTCCAGGCGCTGACAAGGATCGGCGACATTGCGGTGGCGGATCAGCTGCCGCCCGGAAAGCCTCTGGGCCTTGCCGGCGGGAGCGTCGTGTTCCCCCAGGTCGAGGCTGCCGACGCGGCCGTGACCGAGAGGAAGGTCACACAGCTGCTCAAGGACCTCGAGCGCATCGAGGCCAAGTTGGCCAACGAGCAGTTCATCGCCAAGGCTCCTCCCGAGGAGGTCGCCAAGCAGAAGAGCCGTGCCGACGAGGTGCGCGCCGCAATCGACCGCCTGACGTAACGAAATACCCTTAACCGCGTGCCGCCGATAGCGCTCCTGGCACCGATCGCGCTGCCCATCGCCGCTGCACTCATTGCAGCTGCAACCTCGCGTTTCGGTGAAGCCATCGCGCGCGTTGTCGCGGCCACCGGCGCATGGGCGGCTCTCGCTGCCCTGGCCGTGCTGTGGGTCACGGTGCGCTCGACGCAAGAGCTCTCGCTCGGGCCGCTGGGCTTCGGCGTCGGCCTCGACCTGCGACTCGACGGGGTCGCGGTCGTGTTCGGCGTCATCGCCCTGGTACCGGCGGCGCTCCTGCTCACGCTGCAGCCACGAGCCATCGAGTCGGGCAACATGATCTTGACCGCGATCGGCGGATGCACTGCGGCCACTCTCGCCGTGGTCCAGTTCGACATCGAGGACGTCCGCGAGGTGAGGCCTTCGTGGGCGTCGGTGATGATCCCGTGGATCGCGCTCGCGTGGGCGGGCGTGACCCTGCAGATCCAGGCGGGCACGTCCGCCTATGCGGCGGTGCCGGTGTCGGCGCTGACGACGCAAATCTTCGCGCTGATCGCGATCGCCGCGCTTCTGGGCGCAGGCATAGTTCCGTGGCGAGGCTGGGCGGTCCGGATCTGGATGAGACCGTCACTTCGCGCGGCGAGCGTGACTGCGGCAACGCTGCTGCCCCTCGGGCTCTACCTCCTTGTTCGCGCGTACGAGCTGGGGAACGGGCGGTATCCCCAGTCATGGTTGAACCTGGCCCTCGCGGCCTGGGGCGTGCTGGTCGCCCTTGGCGCCGCTGCCCGCGCGCAGGCGGCTCCAACCCGCTCCGAATACATGGCCGAGACAGTGCCCGGCCTGGCCGGGTTCGCCCTGATGTCGATCGCGATCGGAACCGCGGTCGGTCTCTTCGCCGGCCTGATCCTGCTCGCGTCGGCGGCGCTGCTCACCGCCGCTCTTCCGCTGCTTCCGGACCGGCGCGGCCCCGCGGCCCTGCTTGTCGCGGCCGCGGCCGCCGGCGTCCCGCCCGGGCTCGCGTTCGGAGGACGCGTGCTGGGGCTGGCCGACGCGTTTGAGGCCGGCAACGCCTTCGGCCTCGTCGCGGTCGCCGGCGCTGCCACCTGGCTAGTCGCTGCAGCAGCGGCGGCGAGATCGGTCGGCCTACACGCCGGCCGGCGCAGGCAGGCGAGTGATTCTCTAGCGCTGGTGGCCGGGGTTCTCGGCGTCATCGTGCTTGCCGCTGGGCCCGCGGTCGCGGCCGTGGCCTCGATCACCAGTGACGCGATCGCGGGCGTCATGCCGCTTCCGACCGGCGGCCTCGCACCGGACGCGCTGTCGATCATCACCGTGTCGACCACGCTGCCCGCAGTGGCGCTCTTCGGGCCGCTCCTCCTTCTTGGCGCTGCAGCGGTCGCGTTGTCGAAGCCGGGACCTGTGACGAGCGCCGCGCAGTCCAAGGCGCCCCTGTTCGATGTGCCAGGCGCCGCCGCAGCGATGCGCCTTCGGGATCGGGTGCGGGCCTGGACCATCCCGGAGCAGTACCAGTCGCTTTTCGATCTGGCCGCCCTGGAGCGCCTGGCCGCGGGCGGGCGACCCGCCCTGTGGCTGGCCTCACTCGTCGCCCTCGCGATCGCGGTCAGCAGATGAGCGAGGTAGCAGCCTTCGTCGCGTGGCTCGGAGCCGCGGTCATCGTCCTGGCGGACAGCCGCCGTGGCCTGGCCGCAGGACTGGCGGTCCTGGCGGCCGGCGTGGCGGCAATCGCCTGGTCCCAGGGCGAGCAGGGCGGTGCGATAGTGCTCCTGGCCGGCGGGGTGCTCGGCTCAGCGCTGCGCTTCACCAGCGGCCCAGACGGTTGGGGACTGATGCAGCCTGGCTCGACGCCCCGGCTGCTGCTGACGGTCGTCGTGGCCCTCGTCGCACTGTGGGTCGCCCTCGCTGTAACCACAGGCGCCAGTGCCGGCTTCAGGTTCGCCGTGCTGACCGTGCTCGTGCTGCTCGGCGGGCGCATGCTGGAGGCTGCCGAACCCACCGTGATGCTGACCGCGATCGCGGGCGTGGCGCTGGTGCTGGGAATCGTCTCCGGCGACGGGATCGTGTCGTACGCCGTAGCCGCGCTGGTCACCGCCGGTGTCTCGGCGATGCCGATGCCGGCCACACCCCGTCCGCGTGGAACCTGAGCTCGCAATAGCGCTGCCGGCTGCCGGCGCGGCTTGCGCGGCTGCGCTCAAGCCTCGTCCGAGGCTGGCGTTTGCCTCCGGTGCGGCGCTGGGTCTCGCCGGGCTGGTGGCGGTGATCCTGAGCCGGGCGGACCTGTCTTCGAATCAGCTCGGCATCACCTTGACGCTTTCGCCTGCGAGCCGGGCGATCCTGATCGCCGCCTTTGCCGCGCTCGCCATCCTCGTGGCGCTGCCGCCGCCACGTGCCGACCGCTCGAACCTGCTTCGTTGGGGACTCGGCGGCATCGCCGGAATGACCGCGATGGCGGCGGCTCCGACCCTTGGCATTGCGGTGATGATCCTACTGCTGCTCGTGGTTCTGCAGACGTCCGGCACCGGCCGCCGCGCTTACGCCAATCGTTTTCGCGCGCCTGCCCTGGCCGTGGGCCTGCTCGCCCTGGCCATCGCGCTGGCGGCGGTGCAGGGCCCGTCGTGGATGAGCCGGCTCGTCGTGGTGTGTCTGGTGGCCGGCCTCGCCGCGGCTCTCGGCGTGCTGCCTTACATCCACGAGTTCGATCCGGACGAGCTGACGTCCACCTCGCCGATCCCGTGGCTTGCGTTCGTCGGCCCCGTCCTTGCCGTGGTGGTCGTCGGGCGCGCGGGCGAGATGGTCGAGGGCGTGGAGGACGCATTCGGTGCCCTGCTGATCGGCCTGGGCCTGATGAACATCCTGGTAGCGACGCTCGCGTCCTGGCGCACGTCGTCCGACGCGGAGGCGTGGCGCTATTCGTTCATCGCCGACTGGGGCCTTGCCCTTTGCGGATTCGGGCTGGTGGTACCCGATGGCGTGGGTGGAGCGCTGCTCGTCTTCTATTCGATCCTGCTCGGGCGCCTCCCGCTGTACCTATGGTCGCGGCAGTCTTTGCGGGAGAAGGCGCAGACCGAGCGCCCCATCAACTTCATCGTGGCAGCGGCGCTTGCCGGGTCGGCGCCGTTTGCTGGATTCCCGGCAAGGATCCTGCTGCTACGCGCGGCCACGGCGCTGTACTGGCCGCTGGCGCTGGTACTGGCCGTGTCCTTCCTTTTGTGGCTGCCGGGATCGCTTCGGCTCGGCCGCACGATCGGTGCGCCCACCGGCCGCCAGCTGATCGGAGTGGCCGTCGCGCTGGCGGTCAGCGTCCTGTTCGGTCTTTTCCCACGACCGCTGCTCGGGCTGGCGGGACTGTGACGCATCTGCTCACGTCCGCCGCAGGCGACGCGCTTTCGCTGCTCGTCTACCCCGGGCTGCTGACAATCGCGGTTTTCGGGCTGCTTATCGAGGTCGCGTGGTCAGCTGTCGCGCGCCAGGCCATCGGACGTCCCAATTTCCGCTGGCGAAGGCCTCCCACCGTGCAGGTCATCGTCGCGCTGCTGGTGATGCTGGCCGCGGCGCAGTTCGCTGCGCCCTTCAACGCCCTGCCGGCGGCCGATCGCAACCTGGTCATCGCTGCCATCGCCATCGGCTTCACAGCTTGGGCCGAGCTCGCCCTCGACCCGGAGCTGGTCGCTCGGCCCGGCCTGCTGCTCGTCATTCAGGGCTGCTGGCTGGTGTCGGTGCTTGGTCCCGCGATCGAGCCTGAGAGCCTGCGCCCGCAGGTGCTCGGCAACGTCCTGGTGCCCGCGCTTCTGCCTGTGAAGGTCGCTTCCGGCTTTCTCTATCTGCTGTGCCTGCCGGCGCTGATGCGACTGTGGCCCGTGTCCCCGCCGGCTGAGCGCCGCGCGCGCCCGCGTTTCAACGCGACCCGGGCGATGCTGTGGTTCCCGTACTGCGGACTCTTCACGACCCTGTTCTTTCCACCGCCGACCGATGACGTCGCGGGTGTGATTCGCTTCTTCGGCATCAGCGTGATCGCTGCGCTTACATGCGTCCTGATAGGCACCGTTCTTGCACAGAGGGGTGCCGAACGGGCGCGCGGGCTCTACACGCGAGCGGTCGCGCCGTACTCCCTGTTGGTTCTCGCCCTCATAGTCGCCACCCTGGCGCTCACCAGGTAAGACCCCGCCGGCAGTTGGTAGAATGCTTCGCCGTGCCCAAGCCAGACGAATCGCTGACGGCTGTCGTCGTCAGCGGCGGCAAGCAGTATCGAGTTGCCGCCGGAGACCGCGTGCTGGTCGACCGGCTGGCCGCCGAGCTCGGATCTTCCGTGAAGTTCGGCCGCATCCTGCTGCTGCATGAAGGCGACACCATCGAGGTCGGCACGCCTGGCATCGACGGACTCGAGATCGAGGCCAAGGTCCTTGCGCACCCGCGCGGCCCGCGGATCGAGACCCTGCGCTACAAGTCGAAGAAGAGGGTTCGCGTGCACCGTGGCGGTCGCGCCGACCTGACAGCGCTCGAGATCCTGCCGTTCGGACGCACCAAGAAGGACAAGTCCGGCGAGGATGCTGAGGAAACCCCGAAGAAGGGTGCGGCGCGCAAGCCTAGAGCGAAGAAGGAAACCAAGGCGACCAAAGAACCCAAGGCAGTGAAAGAAACCAAGGCGGCCAAGAAGTAGTAGATGGCACACAAGAAAGGTGGCGGGTCATCCCGCAACGGACGCGACTCGAATCCCAAGATGCTGGGCGTCAAGATCTACGCGGGCCAGGATGTGCTCGCCGGCACGATCCTCGTCCGGCAGCGCGGAAGCAGGATCGCCCCCGGTGACGGGGTCGGCCTTGGCCGCGACCACACACTGTTCGCGCTGGTCCCGGGCAAGGTCCGGTACGAGCGGGTGGGCAAGGACGGCCGGCGCGTCAACGTAGAAGCGACCGCAGACGCCAAGGCCTAGCCAGAGCTCAGGCGCCCGGACCCGGCCGTTCATCGACTCGGCTCGCGTCCTCGTGCGCGCGGGGCATGGCGGCCGCGGCGCTGCTTCATTTCGTCACGAACCGTTCGTCCCGCTCGGCGGCCCCGACGGCGGAGACGGCGCGCGCGGTGGCTCGGTGTGGGTGCGGGCAACGACCGAGCTGCTCGACCTCTCTCCTTACGTGAGGCGGCCGCGCTGGCAGGCAGAGCCTGGGGGCGACGGAGCCGGCGGGCGCAAGACCGGCAAGCGAGGCGCGGATCTCACGCTCGATGTGCCGGTGGGCACCGTGGTGGTGGACGAGTCCGGCGCGCTGATCGCCGACCTCGACCACCCCGGCGCACGGCACGAGGTCGTGCGTGGCGGCGCAGGCGGCAGGGGCAACGTGCACTTCAAAAGTCCGACGCGGCGCGCGCCCGACCACGCTGAGCCCGGCGTGAAGGGGGAAGAGCTGACGGTCGTGCTCGACCTCAAGCTGATCGCCGACGTGGGACTGGTCGGCCCGCCCAACGCCGGCAAGTCCTCGCTGCTGCGCGCGCTGACCGCGGCCAAGCCGAAGGTGGCCGCCTATCCGTTCACGACGCTGAACCCAGAGCTCGGTGTGATGGAGGTCGGGGGCCGCGGCATCGTGCTGGCTGAGATCCCGGGACTCGTCGAGGGCGCCGCGCAAGGCGCCGGGCTTGGACTTCGATTCCTGCGCCACGTCGAGCGCACGCGGCTGCTCGTCTACGTGGTCGATGGAGCAGCGGCCGACCCCTGGCATGACCTCGAGGTCGTGCGCGCCGAGGTAGCCGCGTTCTCGGCCACGGTCGCCGGTCGGCCGAACATCGTCGCCGTCAACAAGATGGACCTGCCGGAGGCGCGGCGCTCGCGCACGCGGCGCAAGAGGACTTACAGCGTCTCCGCCAAGACTGGCGACGGCATCCCGGAGCTGGCGGAGGGAATCGCCGATGCGCTGGCCCACGCGCCGAAGTTGCCCGCACCTGCGCCCCGTCTGGTGCCCACGAAGCTGACGCCTGTCTCGCCGGCGCTCGCCGTCCAGCGCTATCCGTGGGGTTACCGCGTCACAGGTGCCCGGATCGAGCGGCTGGTCGAGCGGACAGACCTCGAGTCGGACAGCGCGCTTGAACGGTTCCAGGTCGAGCTCGACCGCATCGGCGTCAGCGCGGCCCTCGAGTCCGCCGGCGTGAAGGCCGGCGACACCGTGCGCATCGGACCGTCCGAGTTCGAGTACCAGCCGTGACCACCCCACAAAATCTGCGATTTTGCGGGGACCCCGGATGAAGCTTGGCGTGCTGGGAGGAACCTTCGACCCGATCCACCTCGGCCATCTCGCCGCCGCGGAGGCCGCCATCGAGTGCGCCGATCTGGACCAGGTCGTATTCGTGCCGACCGGCACCCCACCTCACAGGCCCCGGGCGATGGCCTCGGGTGAGCAGCGCCTCGAGATGTGCCGCCTTGCTACCGCGGGCGATTCGCGTTTCAGCATCTCCAGCATCGAGCTGGAGCGCGCGGGACCGTCGTACACGCTCGACACGCTCCTGGCGCTGCGCGGGGCGAACCCGCATGCGGAGATGTTCCTGGTCCTCGGTTGGGACGCAGCGTCGCAGCTGCGATCGTGGTACCGGCCTGATGAGGTGCTGGCGCTCGCGCCCGTGATCGTCATCACTCGACCGGGAAGAGCCGCGCCGACGATCGATGACGTGAAGACGGCCGGCCTCGATCCCACCCGCGTAATCCTGTGCCCGCGGCCGACGCCGGCAGTGTCAGGCAGCGACCTGCGGCGGGACCTGATGGCGGGGCGACCGGTGACGGGCCGGGTGCCGGTGGGCGTCGAGCACTTCATCGCGACTCATCACATCTACAGGGGATAATCGAGTTGGCATTGAAGAAGAGTCCCACGCCGCTGCAGCTCGCAAGGCTGCTGCGCAGCGCGGCCGTCGACAAGAAGGCATGGGACTGCGTCGTGATCGACGTCCGGGAAAAGACCTCACTCGCCGACTACTTCGTGATCTGCGAGGGCGAGACCGACCGGCAGGTGCGGGCCATCGCCGATGCGATGGTCGAGGCCGCGAAGGAGAAGGAGCTCAGGCCGCTCGGCGTCGACGGCTACCAAGACGCCGGCTGGATCCTTCTCGACTTCGACTCGGTGCTCGCGCACGTCTTCCTGCCGGGCGAGCGGAGCTACTACGACCTCGAGAGTCTGTGGACCACCGCGGCCAAGCGGCGCAAGAAGGCGAGCTGACTAAATGATCTGGGCGTAGCGGTCGAACACTTCGCGCAGCTCACTCGGCGGCTCGACCTTGTGGCGCTTCATGACCTCGAACAGGCTCAGGATGTGGCGCACTCCGGCGAGCGTCACGCCCTTCTCGCGCGTCAGGTGCTGGATGACTTGAACCTTCACGATGTCGCGCGGCGAGTAGCGCCGCCGGTTCGTGGCGGTGCGGTGCGGCTCAAGCAGGTTCGCGTCCTCGTACAGCATCAGCGTCCGCGGATGCGTCTCGAGGATCTCGGCAGCGACGCTGATCGTGTACAGCGGCTTGTCGAGATCGCCGAAGGAGCTCTGTGGCGTGCGCAATCCAAAGCGGTTGCTCATCAGTGGAGCGACTTGACAATCTGGATGATGGCGGGTCCGAGGAGCACGATCCAGAGCACCGGGAAGATGCAGCCGACCATCGGGAACACCATGCGCGACGACGCCTGAGCCGCGCGCTCCTGCGCGGTCTGTCGCTGCCGCCGGCGCATTTCGGTGGCCTGCACGCGCAGGAGGCGAGCGATCGGAACGCCCATCTGGTCCGATTGAACGATCGACTCCACGAGGTGATGCAGGTCGGAGACGCCGCCCTTGTCGGCCATGTTCTCGAGCGCCTCCATGCGCGGCCTGCCAAGGCGGATCTCGCGAAGAACCTTGCCGATCTCGTCGCCCAGCGCATTGTGGAATCGCTCGGTGATGCTGAGCAGGCCTTCGTCGAGGCTCATGCCCGACTCAACGACGAGCGTGAGCAGGTCGGTCGCCTCCGCGAGCGAGCGCTGGATCTGCTGCTTGCGCGAAGAGATCCGGTACTCGAGCCACACGCTCGGCGCCATGTAGCCAACCACCGCGAGGATCGCGCCGCTTAACGGGGCGACGATCACTGTCGGCAGCGGGAGCTGCAGGATGAGACCCACAGTTAGGCCGACGATCGCCAGCAGCGCGCCCAGCCCGTAGCGCACGGCCTGGAAGCCCGCGGGCGTGAGGCTGCCCGGGTCACCCGCGCGGCTTAGCTTCTCACGCAGCTGGCCCGCGGCCAGCGCGGGAAGGCGATTGGCGACAGGGCGCATGAACTCTTCGAGCTGCTTCAACGCCGTGGTGCGTTCGACGGGACGGGCCCACGTCCCGTTTGCGGTGGCCCGGGCCGTTCTGCGGTTCACATCGATGGCGATGAAGAAAGCGATCACGATCACGCCGCTGATGGTTCCCGCGATGATCGCCTCGAGAAGAACCGCGCTCATGTCTCGAGCTGCGTCATGCGCGAGATGACGACGTTGCCGATCAGGACGAGGAACCCGGCGATGCCCAGCAAGATGTAGCCGACGACCGTGCTGGTCATCGGCGCGAAATAGCCCGGCACGAACACATAAAGGCCAAGCGCCAGCAGGATCGGCAGCGCGGTGATGATGGTGGCCGAGGCTCGCGATTGGGCGGTGAGCACCTGCATGTCGCGCTTGGTCTGCAGACGGTCGCGCAACGTGTCCGAGATGTTGTCCAGAACCTCGGCCAGGTTGCCGCCGACGCGGACGTGAAGGAGGATGGCCGTGACGATGAACTCCAGGTCGGGGCTGTCGATGCGAAGGAGCAGCGAGCTCAAGGCGTCCTCGACGGAAGTGCCGAGCGCGATCTCCGTGGTAACCCGCTCGAACTCGGTCGACACCGGCGGCGGCGACTTCGCAGCCACTGTCTCCAGGGCGCGGTCGATGGCGTATCCCGTCTTGAGCGAGTTGGAGAGCAGCTGCAGCATCCCTGTCAGCTGCTCGTTGAACCGGTCGCGGCGGCGGCTCTGAAGGTAGCGGACAACCAGCGGTGGGACGAGGAACCCGACCACCCCCAGGATCAGCGGGCCGATGGAGAGGCCGAAACGGAACAGGCCGATGAGCGCACCCAGGGCGACTGCGCCGATACGGACCATGAGGTATTCGGCCGGGGTGATGCTCAGGCCGGCGCGGCCGAGGTCCTCGGCGAGGGTGGGCTTGCCCTGCACCCGCCGGCGCTGGCTCAGCGTGTCGGCGGCGGGACGGAGCAGGCGCTCGACGAGCTCGCGCGGCGTCGCGCGGGGCTGTACCGGCTTCTCAGGCGCCGGGGCACGTTCACGCCGGATCCGGTCCACGCTCCAGAAGAAGATGGCAATGGCCAGCGCCGCAGGCACGGCGATGACGACGGCAACGAGTTGACTGCTCAAGCGCTAGAAAAGCGAAGGGAAGGCGGCCTGGACGGCCTGGAGCGTGACCCCTTTGGCCGAAGTCAAGCCCGGGCAGGTCGGATCCGACGTCTGGGAGCTCGACGGCTGGTAGTCGTGATAGGACTCGAGCTCGTACTTGAGCGACGCGTACGTCAGGAACCAGGTGATGAACTCGGACTGGCAGTACGAGACCACGACCGTGAGGCTTGAAGCCGTCGCGGACGATGAGGCGCCATTCGTCGAAGCCGACCCAACGCGGATCACGTGGACATCGTGAAAGATCGTCTTGGTGGCGATCTTGCCGTTCGCGTCCACGGTGGCGATGATCGAGATGTAGTCGTCGGGCTGGATGTTGCCGCCGACGCCTTGCAGGTCGCTGGTCGGTAGCTGCAGAGCGACGTACCCCGACGGAATGGGGAGGTACTCAGACTGAACGCCGAGCGCAGCCCCCGGCTTGGCGATCACATTGGCGGTGATCGGCTCGCCCGACACAATCGTTACCAGAGGGATCATGCCCTTCACATCGGCAGTGTTGTGAAAGAACAGCGTCTGCGGGTAGCCGGCGACCGGGATGCTCCTCATCTCGAGTGCCGATGCGTCGATCGGTATTCGGGGCTGCAGGTCCCTGGTCGCGACGACCACGGATTGCTGGGCCGTCCCCTGGCCCGAGCTTGCGTTGATGGCGACCAGCACGAAGGCCGCGATAACGAGGATGGCGAGGAGGATTCCGAGGAGGGTAAATGGTCTCCGAGAGGTCAGTCCGCCAAGGTTAAGACGCGCCACGGCCGGACCATCATAGGCAAGATATCCGCGTGTCGCGCCGCTTAGAGAGGGCTCTTCCAGGCACGCGGAGGCGCCAGAAAGGCCAGTCGTTGGTCGAGTTTGCGCTCTCCTCGGTCGTGCTCCTTTTGCTGGTCGGAGGCCTGGTCGACATTGGGCGTGCCGTCTACGTCACGGAGGCGCTGTCGAACGCCGCTCGCGAGGGCGCAAGGCACGGCGTCTGGTTCGATGCGCCCAATCTTCAGTCGCCCTACCTGTACAACGCGGCGATCAAGTCGGTCGTCGACCAGGAGCTGGCGGCCGCTTCGCTTCCGGCCTCGGTGCTGAAGAACCCCGGCACCACGTGCCCCGCGGTGACCGATGGCAACACGTATCACAACCCGCCGTATACGAACGCCTCTTACCCTCCGACCGCGAACACGACGTGGCTCTACATCTGCTACTCCAACACGCCCGGGGTCAACTTCGCGGGGCCCCAGACAGCGCAGGGCAACTCGGACCTCAACGTCATCGTCCTGTACACCTATGCGCCACTGACCCCGCTGATCGGCGGCCAGTTCGGCACGTTCCGCCTCGCCAGCAACCAGCACATGACAGTCCAGGGGCCCTGATTGAGAAAGACAGCCACGCCTGACAATGCAGTGGCCCTGATGCCGGCGAAGGCCAGGGCGGGCCAGCGGTCCCAGGCGCTGATCGAGTTCGCCCTCATCTCGCCGGTGCTGCTCCTGCTCGTGTTCGGGATCATCGACATTGGCCGCGCCGTCTTCTACTACGACACGCTGTCGCATGCTGCACGCGAGGGCGCTCGCGAGGCTGTGAGCGCGTCGACTCCGCTGCCGACCGACGCCTCAGTGCTGGCCGCGGTGATGCAGCAGCTTGTGGGCGCACCCGTGTCGGCGCCATGCCCGCAAGGGCCCGTGACGAGCGCCACGCCGCCGGCCAACACCGCATGGCTCTACGTGACCGAGGTGAATCCTCCGGCGACCGTCGAGACCAACCCACCGGACAACGCTCCTGGCGGCGAGTTCGCCGCACCGGCGAGTGGCGGATGCAGCGCTGTCAATCCGGCCGCTGGCAACACGACCCTACAGGTGACGCTGCGCTTCAACCTCGTGCTGATCACGCCGATCCTCTCGCAGGTGACGGCCGACCATATCGTGATGACGGCCGCGGCCATCTTCAGAACCGAGTACTGATGCGATCGCAAAAAGGTCAGGCGATTGTGCTGGTGGCGCTGATGCTGGTCGTCGTCGTCGGCATGGCGGCCCTGGCGATCGACGGCTCGCGCGCATACGCGCTGCGGCGTGACCTGCAAGCCGCGGTCGACGCGGCGGTCCTGGCGGCGGGCGACAACTATCAGAGGACGAGCAGCTTCACGGCTGCCGAGGCGGCCGCTTCCCGGATCTTCGGCACCAACCTGCGGCTGTACAGCAGCCCGTCGTGCTCGCCCGGGTACCTGACTCCGGGAGCCGCCCCCGTCACGGTCACATGCACCTTCTCCGACGGCACTGTGCTGGTCCAGGTCGTGTCTGACGCCGGACCGGCGGGCGCAGCATTCTCGCTGTCAGCCACCCGCAGTCTCACCTTGCAGTTCGCGCGAATCCTCACCAACGGCACGACCGCCCAGGTTTCAGCAACCGGCGGCAGCAACGTCGGCAACATGCTTTTCGAGCCCACGCTCGCCGCGCTCAGCCCGGCAGGATGCGGCGGCGTGCCTGGCGCCGCCATCTTGATCCCTGGCGGGACGCTGACGGTGATCGGCGACGTGGTGTCGAGCGGCGCCATCTCCATCCCCGGCTCGGCTGTGGTCGGCGGCGACACGTACGCGCGTTGCCAGGCATCGGTGCCGAACCTGACCAGCGTTTGCTACCCCAGCGGCAACAGCCCACCCTGCACCTACCCCGACGTGCTGGGCGCGGTGAAGTCCGGCTATTCGTACTCCGATCCCCAGTACCCACCGCCCGTGGTCATCGGCGGTTCTCAGCCCAGGCCTGGCAACAACGTCATCATCGCGCCGGGTTCCTACGCGGTGGACCCGGCCTTCCCCAGCGGGACCTGTTATTTCCTTGCGGGCGGCGTGTATCGGTGGAGTGCCGGCTACACGAACAACAACGCTTTCGTGTCCAACGAGCTCAGGCCGCCGGATGAGCCCAGGTACGACACCAACACACAGATCGCCCCCCATCAGTTCTGGAATGGGGACGGAGTCAACTGCGCGGGTTCGGCACAGGTGACTGCTGTCACGGGTCCGAACCAGCTGTCGAACGGCACGTGGGCTTTGGAGCTGACGTCCACACGAACCGCTGTCTTCAACGGCGTCTCGTACTCGCGCGAGAGCGCGCCGTCGATCTGCTACACCACCTTCATCAATGGAACCACCAGGAACATCCAGCTGCGGGTCAGCAACGTGCCCGGTGCCACCGCGTACAACATCTACGTCGCACCCAGCGGCTCGTGCAACGGCCCGTTCGGGCTGGCGGAGACGCTGTCCGTCTCCGGGACGCCAATGAACAACAACACCGTTGGATGTCCCGCGTACACGGGCAGCGGCTGCAGCCTGGGCAACGAAGGTCTCATCCTGGACTCGAACGACCTCGGCCCTCCGTTCGCGCCCAATGCGGCGGCAGCGCCGGGCACATTCGAGGCGTACCCGCCGGCTCCGGAAAGCGCTCCGTTGCGGAGCAACCTTCCCAATGAGGTCGCCAATCGAGCTGCCCCGCCGGCGGGTGACCTGGCGAACGAGAACCAGTGCAACGCGCTCAGTGGCGCTCTCATGACCTGCCCGGGCCGGATCACCCCTGGCGCGGTTGTTTTCTACATCCCCAGCGGCGGATGTCTGAACGCCGGCGCAGGTGGCGACAACTACTTCTTCAGCGGTTACCAGTACAACTGGCTTGTCGTCTACGAGCCCGGCACGGGCGACCCGCCTGCCAACACCTGCGCAAACAGCATGGCCGCCGCTACCGACTCGGCGTTCATCGGCCTGGTCTACGCGCCGGCAGCCTCGATCGCAATCCAGAAGGCGTCCACTTTCAGGACCGACGAGTCCGGCGGAATCATCGCGTACTCAATCAGCTTCAGCGGCCAGATGCCGACGATCATTGGCGACCCGGCTGACTATGGGCCGGCGCCGCCCGCCACTCAGATCGTCAGTTGAGGCTCTCCGGCGCCTCCGGCGTCACGACTTGAGCATCGGTGACCGGCTCCGCGGACGTCTCCGCCTCGTGCCCGTCGCCTAGAGCTTCCGCGACCTCAACCTGCACCGGCTGCTCGGCCGGCCCGCCTTGCTTCTCGGCCGGCGAGGCGTGCAGTCGCGATCGGACGGCGGAGGCCGACCGCTTGTCCCCCGAGTCCTCGAAACGCTGGGCGGCCACGCCCCACGCCGATCGGGCCTCATCGCGGCGGCCCAGGCCCGCGAAGGCGTCGCCGCGCATGGCCAGCGCCGAGGCGCGGTCCTTCGTCTTGTCCGCCGGCAGAAGCATGAGCTCGCTTTCGATCAGGCGAAGCACCTCTTCGTAGGCGCAGACGGTGAGCGCGTTCTTCGCCGCTGCGGCGAGGAACGACGACGTGCGCATGGCGTCGGCCGCCGTGCCGGCCTGGTACAGATGGTTCGCGATCTCGGCGGCGTGGTCCTTGGCCGTCTTGCCGTAGACGCGCTCCAGGGTGTCGGC
>WNFL01064241.1_pt1 | contig 14584 bp, 7 predicted proteins | sample 5400361 | NCBI WGS metagenome assembly WNFL01 (sample SAMN13153351, study PRJNA577476) | soil metagenome | isolation source: 40 cm soil on Douglas fir-dominated hillslope | place: USA:California | collected 2013-09-17
GAGGAAGAGTGCTGTTGCGACAATTCTTTTCACTTGAGGTCCTCTGTGACCGCGTTTGCAGAATCCCCAGCCCGATAACGCACCACTCGGTCAGTGCCATCGTCGTGCATGCAATGTCGGGATTCAAGTGACCTTGGTGCTCCCCCTTGGTCAAAGTGGGCCCTAACACTCAGAGTCCTGGCCGAGAGTACGTGGGCAAAAAGAGGGCATCCGGAAAAAACTCAGGATGCCCTCGTTCGCGTGCCCCGGTTAGTTAAACCAAGCCTCTAGTGATTCGGAGGCTGCTGTTGTTCCCGCTTCCGGCGTTCCTCTTCCTGCTTTTTCTCTTCCGGCGTCTGCGCTCTCTTTTGCTGACGTTGCTGAGGCGCGGGCTGCGCTTCCGCTGGCCGTTGCTGGGGGCGATTGCTCGGCGGCTCCGCCCGCTGAGCGGGCTGCTCGCGCGGCGGCTGCTGACGATTGGGTTCGGGGCGATTCGCTTCCGGACGATTCGGTTGTGGACGCTCGTTCGGCTGCGCCGCCGGACGATCATTCGCATTCGACCGATCATTCCTTGCCGGTGACTCCGCCGGACGATTCGCTGGTGGACGGCCCGCTTCCGGCTGATCGTTCGGACGATTCGGCCGGTCATTCTTCGGAGTCGCCCCACGATCATTCTGTGGAGGATTATTCGGCTGACTCGTGTCCGGACGATTGTTCGGCCGCTCCGGGCGATTAGGCTGATTCTGCTCCGCCGCCGGAGGACGGTTTGATTCCGGCCGATTGTTCGGCTGATTCGGTTCAGCCGCCGGAGGGCGATTCGCCTCCGGCTTATTGTTCGGCTGATTCGGCTGCGCACCCGGTGGACGGTTCGCATCCGGCCGGTTGTTCCGCCAATTCTCATTCCCCGGACGATTGCCCGGCTGGTTGGCCGACGGATTGTTCGGCTGGTTCGGCTGTGCCGCTGCCGGACGGTTTGCTTCCGGCCGATTATTCGGCTGATTAGGTTCTGCCGCTGGCGGACGATTTGCATCCGGGCGAGCGTTCGGTTGATTCGGCTGCGCCGCCGTCGGACGGTTCGCATCCGGCCTGTTATTCCGCCAGTTCTCATTGCCAGGGCGATTGCCGGGCTGGTTTGCAGGCGGATTATTTGGCTGATTGCCCGGGCGCGCAGCATTCTGCTCCGTCCCCGGACGATTCGCCGGCTGATTCACCGGCGGATTATTCGGCTGATTCCCTGGCTGATTCCCAGGCCGCCCCGCATTCTGCTCATTCCCCGGACGGTTTCCAGGCTGATTCGGTTGATTGCCGGGCTGATTCCCAGGCCGTCCAGCACTCTGCTCATTCCCCGGACGATTTCCAGGCTGATTCGCAGGCTGCTGATTCGGCTGATTGCCGGGCTGATTCCCAGGCCGCCCCGCATTCTGTTCGCCAGGACGCCCTTGGGTCGCTGTAGCCGGTTTGCCCGGAGGCGCCTGTCTGACCATCGGATGCGGTGCCTCGGCTGCCGCCGGACGCAAGCTACGCACTTCGCTTCTCATCAACGGTTGTCCCGGATGTGCCTGCAAAGCCTGTTGCTGTCTTTCAAATGGCACCGGAGGTGGCGGTGGCGCTTTTTTCGCGACCACTTGCCGGTTCATCACAGCAGCAGGAGGTGCGGTCACACGATTGGCCGTCGAAGCTCTCGCTCCCAAAACACTTTCGCGCGTAGGAGCAACAGCTACTCTTGCGCTGATCGGTGCAGCGGCGATCTGTTGCCGATTTACGGCCACCGCCGCTCGCGCTACTGGTTGCGCAGTCGCAAAGGTACGTTGCGGCACTACCGTCACTGCGTTTTGCACATTGCGGTTCACATACGTCACGTTCGTGATGTTCGTGGTCTTGTTGACGATAGTGGTGTTGTAGACGTTCGTGACCTGAACGTTATTCACCGTCGTGTTACTCACATTCACCCGCTCCACATACCCGCGGCTGACCTGATACGAAGGAACATAAACTTCCCTCGGACCAAGAGGAAACCATCCCACATTCCCGCCGAAGCCAACTCCGACTCCACCACCGATAAACACCACAAGCGCGGGCGCATATACGGCACGAACTGCCGGCGGTCCAGCGACCCAGCCCCAGCGTCCGCCGACCACCACCCACCGTCCATAGTGGAACGGCGCATAGCCCCACGGAGAGTCATCGACCCACGTATATCCCCAGGGCTCGATCCAGTCCCAATGGCCCTGACGATAAGGCCCCCAGCCCGATTCCACGCGGTTCGGATACCAGACGTGCCTGTAGTTCGAATCGTCACGCCAGTCGCCGTAGTCGTCCAGATCTTCGTAGCCGACAACATCGTGCGAGACGTACTGCGCGGACCGCGACCGATCGTAGCGGCGCTCCCGGTCGTACGCCCAGTTATCGAATTGATCAGCTCCGCTGATCTGCGTCACCTCGGCATTCAGTGAATCCGTGCCGCTGAAAGTGACTCTCTGTCCGGCACGCACCGTGTAGGTCTGCCCGTTGCCGGTCGACTCGCCGCCACCCTCGCGAATGCTGACGACCGTATACGTGCCATCTTCACTGGCTTCCACCCGATAGCTTCCCGGTTCATAAACCGAAAATGCCTGATTGGGAGTGTCGATTTCGAAAACATCGTTGCGGTCGAGCCGCCGCACACGAACATTGATGGAACCCGATGTCAGCTGGAGTTGAACCGTATTGTCGTCCAGGTTCAGGAACGAAAACCCAGACTCGGCCCCCACGCGGATCACCGCCGATCCCAGTTGCACCTCGGCACGTGAGTCCCGGTCGGCCCAGAGCTTGTCGCCCGTAGTCATCGGGCGGTTCGAGACAGCCTGTACCCATTCAGTTTCTCCCGCGGGCTGGAACGAAACCGAACCCTCCATGTAGCCCAGTCGGCCCACCCGGCTGGGCGGATCGTCCTGCTGTTGATAACCCTGATCTTGCTGGTATTGATCTTGAGCGGCCGCTCGATCTGGCAAACCCACAGTCGATAACACCAGCCCCAGCGCTGCGCTGCACCAAGTCAACTTCGTTAATGATTTAGTCATAGAAGTTTCTCTCTCCTAAGCCATCGCTGACCGACTCCTCAAAGTGCTTCAGTCTTTCACTACTTTGGATGCGTAAATGACGGTCGCAAACAGGCGTTGTATTTGCGTCCAGACAGGCAACTCAGAACGAGTTCGACGAATAAGGGCCCCGCCCGCCCGACGGCTTCAGTATACGCGCAGCGTATTTCCTGGTGCCTACACGCTTTACCGTAGGGTTTTGGATTGACTTCGCAGAACATTTGCGACCGTGGTGTAGAACCTATTCCTGATCGGGGTCGGGTCGAATTAAAGCTGATTTTCGGGCCGTCAAGGAAGACTGCGCCATGTCCACATGCTCCTTGACCGCCATGCGTAGTTCTTGGGCAAGCGTTTTCAATTCAGCTTCGGCGCTTGGCGAGAAGCGCCGTCCGCAAAGGGCTCGAATGCGAGAGCAGAGCTCTTCAATGCGGGCGTCAGTTGAGAAGGGCACCGCGTGATTTTAGCGATCGCAACCATTTTTGTTCGATACAGTACGTTACCGAGACCAGGTAGGGAATTGCCTTAAACCTTCGTCTTAAACCTTGTGGATAAAGACTATTCACTTTCAGAACAACTGCCGTGCCCGGTGGATTCGTGCAATATCTTCGTACAGTGCGGTTTTTTGAATCCTCAGGGCGCGATCATAAGCCTCGGGCCAAGAGAGATTTAGAAACACTTCTTGCGCTCGCGCACTTCTCTGCATTTGGCTATTTGCGTGCCGTATATAAATTTCATGACGACGAAAGGGAAAAAACAAGACTGGCGTAGTCTGTGCGAATTAATAACGCACGAGTCCGATCCTCAGCGACTCTCTGAGCTGGCCGATAGACTTCTCAAAGAGTTAGACGCCCGCGAACAAACTGTCAGCAAGAACAACGGCAAGAAGAATAATGGCCGGCGGAAGCCCGCCTCCGGCTCCGCTACTGCCCGCAAATCCCGAAAGTAATGTAAGTCCCGCCTGTGTGGCGCCGTGTTGCTACAATTCCCCGAACGTCCACTGCACCTCCAGCATTCGCGTGGCGTCACAGGGCGGATTCATGAGCGGTCTCGACGGAAGCGATCCGTTTCTCGACGCGGAAGAAGCGCTCGAAGGCTTCGATCGCTTGATGCCATTCCGGGTCCGCGACATACTCCTCGTTTCCAATCTCTATGATTCCTTCATTCTGCGCGAAGACGGACGCCTCAACGAACTCCTGATCGGCGAATCCCGCGAACTCAACCTGCAACACATTCCTGGTGTCACCCATGTTTCCAACTGTGTGCAGGCTCTCAACCTTGCGCGTTCGCAGCCCCGCTTCAACCTGATTGTCACCAACCTGGCAGTAGGAGAGATGAATGCCGCGCAACTGGCGCAGCAGATAAGAAAGTCTGGCCTGGATGTTCCGGTCGTGGTGCTCGCATACGACTATCGCGAAGTAAAGAATTTCGTTGCCCGCAATCCTGTAACCGAGATCGACCGTATTTTTCTGTGGCAGGGAAATGCCCGCATTCTGATTGCGATCGTCAAATACATCGAAGACAAGCGCAACGCATTCCACGATACGCGTGCGGTAGGCGTCCCCGTTCTGCTCGTGGTCGAAGACAACATTCGTTATTACTCCTCGATTCTGCCGGTGATGTACACCGAACTGATCAGCCAGTCGCGACGGGTGATCCGCGAGGGAATCAACTTTGCTCACAAGCTCGTGCGGCAGCGCGCCCGTCCGAAGATTCTCCTGTGCTCCGACTACGAAGATGCGGAAGAGCAGATCCGTCAATATCGCGAGAACCTGCTGGCCGTAGTCTCCGACGTGCAATTTCCACGAGGTGGCGTAGCCGCGCCGGAAGCCGGATTTGAGCTGGCCCACCTCGTGCGGGAGTTGCTGCCCGATGTGCCGACGGTCCTCCATTCCAGTCACACCGAATTCCGATCGCGCGCGCATGCGGAAGGTTTCACGTTTTTACAGAAGCGATCCCCAACCTTCCTGCGCGACTTCCGCCGCCTGTTGACCCAACAATGCGCCTTCGGCGATTTCGTATTTCGAACGCCCGACGGCACCGAAGTCTCCCGACACACCGTCCCCGCCGAGAGCATTGCCTACCACAGCCAGCGGAACCACTTTTCGCGCTGGCTGACGGCGCGCACCGAATTTGCCGTGGCGCAGAAGCTGCGCCCGCGCAAGGTGTCTGACTTCGCCAGCCTCGAACACCTGCGGCATGACCTGATCTCTTCGATCAACGATTATCGCCGTGAGCAGAGCGAATTTCTGATCGGCGACTTCGACGCCGCCACCTTCAAGTCTGGTGACGCCTTCTTTCTCCGCATCGGCGCAGGATCGCTGGGAGGCAAAGCCCGCGGCCTTGCCTTCGTCCGCCACATTCTTCACAAGCAGCATCTGTCGCGCCGCTTTGCCGGAGTGAAAGTACGTGTGCCCCCGGCGGTAGTCATCAGCACGGATTTGTTCGATCGCTTCCTCGCCGAAAACAACTTGCTTGATTTCGCCATTCACTGCGACGATGACGCCGAGATCCAGCGCCGCTTTCTAGGCGCGCCGTTACCCGCCAATCTACGCGAAGACCTGCTGGCGTACCTGCTGGAGGTCAACTACCCCGTGGCCGCGCGCTCCTCGAGCTTGTTGGAGGACTCGCACTACCAGCCCTTTACCGGCGTATATGAAACCTTCATGCTCGGCAATCAGCAGCCCGATGTTCAGATACGGCTGGAGCGGCTCACAGAAGCGATCAAGCGCATTTATGCATCGACGTTCAGCCAGCACGCCAAGGGATACGTGCGCGCAACTCCGTACCGCCTGGAAGAAGAAAAGATGGCGGTGATTTTGCAGCAGGTAGTAGGGACGATTCACGGCGATCGCTTCTATCCGGATTTCGCAGGCGTAGTGCGCTCGAGAAATTTCTATCCCGCTCCGCCCATGGCTTCCGAAGACGGAATCGCTGCCGTCGCCTTAGGGATGGGCCGCGCCGTAGTCGAAGGAGGGAAATGCCTGACATTCTGCCCGCGCTATCCCCGCAACCTCATCCAGTTCTCCGCCGTGAAAGATATCTTGGCAAACTCGCAATCTGAATTCTGGGCGCTCGAATTGAATCACGTCCGCCACGACGAACCATTGGCCGACTTACGAGAAGCCAGCTTCGGCCTTGAAGCCGCGGAAAGCGACGGTACGCTCCAGGCGGTCGCCTCCACCTATAGCCGCGATAACGACGCTGTGTACGACGGCATGAGCCGAGCCGGAGTACGAGTCGTCAGCTTCGCGCCCGTCCTCAAGCAGGAAGTATTTCCGCTAGCCGCCATTCTCGAACAACTATCGCGCGTAGGTGAAGAAGCGCTGGGCCAGCCCGTCGAGATTGAGTTCGCCGTCCAACTACCGCGCCGCGCAGCCGAACTGGCCGAGTTCGGATTCCTCCAGATCCGTCGCCTGGTGTTGTCGCGGGAAGGCGAAGAATTGCGAATGGAGGACGTAAATCCGGAAGAGCTCGTATGTCATTGCGCCCAAGTGTTAGGCAATGGCCGCATCCAGAATCTGCATGACATAGTCGTAGTCGACTACCACCGCTTCGAGCGTGGACGCAGTCACGAAGTTGCCGAAGCCGTCGCGCAGTTCAACGCCAAACTCGCACTCGAGAATCGCCCGTACATCCTGATCGGAGTCGGACGCCTCGGATCGAATGATCCCTGGCTCGGGATACCAGTGGAATGGGATGAGATTTCAGGCGCGAGGGTGATCGTCGAAGCGGGATTCAAAGATTTTCGCGTGATCCCGTCGCAGGGGAGTCATTTCTTTCAGAACCTGATGGCCTTCCAAATCGGCTACTTCACCGTGAATCCCGACGCCGGTGAAGGCTCGGTGGATTGGCCCTGGCTGGAGTCGCAGCAGGCAGTGGAGGAACAGGGATGCGTCCGCCACCTCCGCTTCCCCGAGCAGTTCCTGGTCGTGATGAACGGTAAGGCTCGTGAGGGGATGATCTTCAAGCCGGGACGCCGGTAACTGGCCCTTCGGCCATTGACCCATGCCGTCGCTTTGCACCTTCGTAATGGAGACTGTCTTTCCAACTCCTACCGATTAGCCTGTATATCCCTGTGCTGACGTGAATGGTAACTTCTGCTCACGCCACCTATGAGCCAGCGCGCGCACATCCTCGTCGTTGACGACAATGCACTCGCCCGCAAGACCATCTGCTCACTCCTGCGCGCCGAACCCGACTTTGCCGTAGTCTGCGATGCTACCAATGGTCTCGACGCGGTCGCTCACGCCAAGCAGCTTCAGCCGGACATTGTGGTCCTGGACATTTCTATGCCGGGCATGGATGGACTGGAAGCCGCACGCAAAATAAGGAGAGTTGCTCCCGGGGCGGAAATCCTTTTCCTGACCCAGCACGATGAGCTTCCGACCATCCGACAAGCTTTTGGCGTCGGCGCGCTCGGCTATGTAGTGAAGTCCGACGCAGGAAAGGAATTAATAACCGCAATCCACGCAGTCCGCGCCAAGCATCAATATTTGAACCAGCGCTTTGTCGCTCGGCTGTAGTTCGCATCCCTTCAGGCCGCACCTACCAGTCCCTGTTGTGTCGTCCTAGGTATTTGACCGGATGGACCGGCGTCGCAGTGCATGTCATTCTGAGAGTGCTTTGGAGTTCCCGCGCTGAGCGAAGCCTTCAAGAGGAGCCTGGTACAGGTTCTGGAGGAATCCGTCAGCTCGGGAGCTCTTCTCATTTACCCTCAGTTCCTTTCGCCAGTTGTTCACACATTTCCAAAAAGGTCATCAATGAATTGCGAGATGGGTTCTATACAACGGGCTCAGCGAGGATGGTGCGCCCTGAGAGATTCGAACTCCCGACCTTCTGGTTCGTAGCCAGACGCTCTATCCAGCTGAGCTAAGGGCGCGTGATAGCGGAGATGCTTTTGAAATTATAGCAGTGCTGCCCCCCGTGGAAAAATCCCCTTCACCTCTTCCACATAAGCCCGCAGCACCTCTCCCACGCTCCAAGCCTGCGCAATACACCCGCGAGGAAAGTGCGGATGATCGCCATCAAAGATCTCCGAGATCTGCCCTAGCCCCGCATCCGAAAGATGATCTTGCAGAGGTTTGAGCCACTCGCCCGCCTGCGACCGCGCCGCCGCCGTTCCTCCATTAACTTTCACGTACGCAGTGATAAACGAACCAATCAGCCATGGCCACACCGTCCCTTGATGATAAGCGCCGTCGCGTTCGACGGGGCCGCCGGTGTAGTGTCCGCGATATTGCGGATCGCTCGGCGAGAGCGTGCGCAGCCCGTAAGGCGTCAACAGGTGCAGCTGAACATTATCGACCACGCTCTTCGCCCGCTCGGGCGTGAGCATGCCATGCCTCAGGCTGACCGCAAAAATCTGATTCGGACGAATCGACGCATCAGGCGGCCCATCGCCGACCACGTCATACAGGCAAGCATCCTTCTCATTCCAGAACAATCGATTGAAACTCGCACTCGCCGCCATCGCCATCCCGCGATAACGTTTCTGTTCCGGCTCGTCCCCGAACCTGCGTGCCAGGTCTTGCATAATGCAAAGCGCGTTGTACCAGAGCGCCTGAATTTCGACCGGCCTCCCTCGGCGAGGAGTGACGACCGAGTCGCCGGCTTTGGCATCCATCCATGTGAGCTGCAATCCCGGTTCACCCGACGTTAGCAGTCCGTCCGGATCGACTTTGATTCCGTAACGTGTGCCACGAACATGCCAGCCGATAATGTCCGCGAACACGGGATAGAGTTCGTCGCCCACAAATTCCTCGTCGCCGGTGTATTCAAGAAATGCGCGAGCCGCCTCGAAAAACCATAGCGTGGCATCGACCGTGTTGTATTCCGGCGTTTCGCCGGCGTCGGGAAAATGGTTCGGCAACATTCCCCGATCCACGTACTTTGCGAACGTGCGTAGGATGCTGCGTCCCACCTCGTGTTTTCCTGTCAGCAGCGTCAGACCCGGCAGCGCGATCATCGTGTCGCGGCCCCAATCGCCGAACCAGTGGTAGCCCGCAATCACTGTCTTCTGGTCGCCGCGGGAAACAATGTACTGATCGGCCGCCGCGGCCAGCGTCTGCGCGAAATTATCCTTACCCGGAGAAGACACCGCCGCGCGATGGCGTTTGATCTCAGCCTCCCGATATTCGCCGGCACGAGCCGCATGGCGCTTCTCCGTGGAAGCGATGACCGAAACCTGACCACGCAGACCCAGATCGAACCGCAGAACCAAGGGATTGAATAAGTCTTCCGAGAAATCCAGACCGCGCTCGCGTTCCACTTGATATTCGAAGTTGCGGTACCACTCGCCAGTCCTGCGAAGCTCAACGGCATCGTGCGCCAGATGCAGCGAGGGCAGACCGTGATAGGGAGTAACCGTTGCCAGTCCCGCAGCCTCTTCCACCGCTGCGCTGATTGCACCATTCTCATGAGTGGTCTGGTGGTAGTCGCGAAACGCAATCAGCGGACGGATCTCCAGCGACAAGTTGTTTGGTCGCTCAGCACCATTACGCTTCTTCACTTCGTACTGAATTACCGTGCTGTTCTCGCCGTCGATCATGAAAACCGTTTTCTCGATCTCGATCCCCTCGACTTCGTAACTGAAGATCGTAAACGGATCTAGCCGAAACCGAGTCAGATAGCGAAATCCCTGCGGATGGATCACTCCCGGATACTGGTTCGCCGACAACTCAAACGCCCGCCCGTCAACGAAAAGAGTCTCTTCCAGCTTGGACAGCAGCATGACCCTGCCGACGGGCGGCTTCATCGCCGCGACCAGCAAGCCGTGATAGCGCCGAGTATTCAGTCCGATGATGGTTGAAGAAGCAAATCCGCCCAACCCGTTCGTCTCCAACCATTCGCGGCGAACAGCCGCGTCCACGTCACCGAGCATTTGTGGTTGAAATTGCATCATGAGGAACGCCACAGACGGTTCATCTATGGCTTTATTGAGTTCATCCTGCAGCAATCTTGTCAACCGACGCTTTATGTTTCTTTCGCCGGATGGACTCGCCGCTCTGCCGCATCAGTTTGGTAACGGGGCCAGTCGGTCCCGTGTGATGGCTCTCTCCGACGCCCGCGCCCGAGTCCCCGTTGAAATACTCATGGAAGAGCACGAAGTCGCGCCAGTGCGGGTCGGTCTGCAATTTTTCGGTATTGCCGTTTACCGGCCGGCGCCCTTTTTCGTCTCGAAGAAAAATGCTGGTCATGCGGCGCGACAACTCTCCCGCCACCTGCCACAGCGTCAGCATTTTTCCCGACCCGGTAGGGAACTCGACAGTAAAGTTCTCGCCGAAATAGTGATGAAACTTCTGCAGCGATTCCACCAGCAGAACATTCACCGGAAACCATACCGGCCCACGCCAGTTGGAATTGCCGCCGAACAGTCCGGTCGCAGTTTCACCCGGTTCGTAGTCCACGCGGTGTTCCGTGCCCATCACATTGAGCGTGTACGGATGTTCCTTGTGATAGCGCGACAATGCGCGCACTCCGTAGGGCGAGAGAAATTCCGCTTCGTCCAGCATGTAGCGGAGAATCGCGCGCAGTTGCTTTTCGCTGGCGATCGAGAGCAGCCTGCGCTCGCCCCGGCCCGGCGTCCTCATGCATGCAACGTTGTCCGTCAGATCCGGACGGTTATCGATGAACCACTGCAAACGCCGTTTGAAGCCCGGCAGGGAATCCAACACTTCCGGTTCGAGCGTCTCCACCGCAAACAGCGGGATCAACCCCACCAGAGACCGGATCTTCATCGGGAACTGCATACCGTTCGGCAATTTGAGAACGTCGTAAAAAAATCCGTCCTCTTCATGCCACAGTCCCATACTGTCAGTGCCGCGATGGCTCATCGCATGCGCGATATAAATAAAGTGCTCCCAGAATTTGCTGGCTACGTCCTCGTAAACCGAATCCGACTTCGCCAATTCCAGCGCGATCGCCAGCAGGTTCAGCGTGTACATCGCCATCCAGCTGGTTCCGTCAGACTGTTCGATGTATCCGCCCGTGGGCAGCGGAGCGCTGCGATCGAAGACGCCGATATTGTCCAGCCCCAGGAATCCACCCTGGAAAATGTTCATTCCTTCAGCGTCCTTTCGATTCACCCACCACGTGAAATTCAGCATCAGCTTATGAAAGACGCGTTTCAAAAAGTCCGTGTCGCCCTTGCCCGAACGTTTCTTGTCGATCTTGTACACGCGCCAGGCCGCCCACGCATGCACCGGAGGATTTACATCTCCCAGTGCCCACTCGTAGGCGGGGAGTTGTCCGTTGGGATGCATGTACCATTCGCGCAGGATCAACGTCAGCTGATCCTTAGCAAAATCCGGATCGACCAGTGCCAGCGGAACGCAGTGAAATGCCAGGTCCCACGCCGCATACCACGGATACTCCCATTTGTCCGGCATCGAAATGACGTCTGCGTTATACAAGTGCATCCACTCGTGATTGCGTCCATTCATCCGTTCCGGAGGCGGAGGCGGATACGCCGGATCGCCCTGTAACCAATCTTTCACGACGTAGTGATAGAACTGCTTCGACCACAACATGCCGCCCAAACCCTGACGCATTACATTCTTCGCATCCGCCGACAAATCTTGTGGAACGACGGCCGCATAGAACTGATCTGCTTCGCGCTGCCGCAGCGCAAACGTTTTGTCGAAGTCATCGAAAGCATTCACTCCCGGTAAATCAGCGGGCGCCAGCCGCAGGCGCACAACCGCCGATTCTTCCGGCCCGATCGTCAAGGAGTAATGCGCTGCCGCTTTGGTGCCGGAATCGTGCGGATTGACCGCGTCCCGGTCAGCGTTAACCACATAATTATTGATACCGTCTTTCACGTAAGGCGTAGGATTTTGCGCGCCGAATAGACGTTGAACATTGGTATCGTTTTCCGTGAACAAAAGTTGCGGCGAGCCTTCGCAGTGCAGCCACCGGCTATCCATCTGCGGATGATTCAGCTCAATGACCGGATCCGGCCCCGCATTCGCGACATGCATTTCGGGACGCGGTTCGCCGGCCTTCCACGACCAGATATTGCGAAACCATATCGTCGGCAGCAATCGCAAATTAGCAACCTCCGGCCCGCGATTCTCCACCGTGATCTTGATCAGAATGTCCTCGACATCCGCCTTCGCGTATTCCACGAACACATCAAAATAGCGATCATCGTTAAATACTCCCGTGTCCAGCAATTCGAATTCCGGCTGAGTCCGCCCCCGCCGCCGGTTTTCAGCAACTAACTCGTCATAAGGAAATGCTGCCTGCGGATACTTGTAGAGATACTTCATGTACGAATGCGTGGGCGTACTGTCGAGATAGAAGTAGTATTCCTTTACGTCCTCGCCGTGATTTCCCTCGTTGCCTGTAAGACCAAAAAGCCGTTCCTTCAGGATCGCATCGCGTCCATTCCACAACCCAATCGAAAAGCAAGTGAACTGATGCCGGTCGCAGATGCCCGCCAGCCCATCCTCATTCCATCGATAGGCCCGCGACCGCGCATGATCGTGAGGAAAGTATTCCCAGGCAGTTCCGTTTGCGCTGTAGTCTTCCCGTACTGTGCCCCAGGCCCGTTCGCTGAGGTAAGGTCCCCAGCGCTTCCAATGCTTTGTCTTCGCACCAGATTCCGCCAGCCTGATTTCTTCCTCTGTCATCCGGAAATTCTTCCTTTCACGTCGCGCTCAGCATGCAGGCAAAGTCGTCGCGCATCCCACCGCATTGTGTGTGGTTTTGAAATTGTACTGCTTCAGTTGCCGGCCGAGAGTAACCGAGGTCCTTCACTCGCGCACCAATGACTCTGATGAATTGTAGCAATCGAAAGATGCGCATCGAAGGAAGCCAGAGGCCATGTAAAATGACTTCATGCCATTCCAGTCAGGAAACCCAAACGTCGGCAAAAAGCGCACTCCGCCCCCCGACGAAACCTACGAAGAAGCTACTTACCTGAAGGCGCTCGGCGAAAAGCAAAAAACTGTAAGCCTGAAACTAGCCGACGGCGAAATCGTGCGCGGATGGATCGAATATTACGACAAGAACATGGTCCGCCTGACACGTGAAGACGGTCCGAACCTCTTCATCTTCAAGCACGAAATCATGTACATCTCCGAAGACGGAAAAAAGAAGTGACCGCCCTCTCGAAGCTCGCAGCCCGTAGCTCGTAGCAGACCTCCATGACCCTAACGCATTCCCAAAATTTACTGGAGCCCATGCAATCGATGGCGCGCGAAGCCGGCGCCCTGCTGATGCGCTACTTCGATCAGCAGGTAAAGATCGAATACAAAGGCGAAGCCGACCTCGTCACCATCGCCGACCGCGAGTCCGAAGCCTTGATCCTCAGACGAATCCGCGCGCAATTTCCCACCCACGACGTGATGGGCGAAGAAGGCACACGCATCGAATCCGGCAGCGACTACAAGTGGTACGTCGATCCCTTAGACGGCACTACCAACTTCGCCCACGGCTTCCCGGTGTTCTGCGTCTCGCTAGGAGTACATTTTCGCGGACGCGCCGCCGCCGCCGTCATCTACGATCCAACCCGCGACGAGATGTTCGCTGCGGAACTAGGCCAGGGCGCAAAGCTGAACGGCAAGCCGACCCACGTCTCGGCCACCTCCCGCCTCGCCGACTGTCTGCTCGGCACTGGATTCCCGAGCCAGAAGCGCCACAAAAATCCCAACATTTATTTCTATCACGAGCTGACATTGCGAACGCATGGCGTCCGCCGCGCAGGTTCCGCCGCTCTGGACTTGTGCAACGTAGCCTGCGGACGCTTCGACGGTTTCTGGGAATTCAACCTCAACCCCTGGGACACTGCCGCTGGCGTGCTCATTGCCGAAGAAGCCGGAGCCCGCATCACCGACTTTTCCGGCGGCCCCTTCCAACTCGACAGCCGCGAAACCCTCGCCTCAAACGGTCTGGTCCACGACGCCCTGCTTCACGAATTTAAGGAAATCTTCGCCGGCCGCGGTCTGGAAGAGTTGTCAAACCCAGTTGAGTACTCAAAGCATCGAATCACCTAGCAGTACAATAGATATAGGCGTGGGGAGGATTTCCTCTGTGAACCTCTGTGACCCCTGTGGTCAAAGCTTTTCGCAGCGAGCCAATGTGAGCAATTCACTCCTAGACCGCGAAATCCAGAAACGCCCCGACAAAGTCCGCCTCCGCGGACGCATCCTCTTTCTCACAGAGGATCCAGACCTCGTCAAAAAGCAACTAGCCGGCTGGGACCTCCCCTGGGACACCAAGAATCCCGCCAACAATCCCAAACTCCGCGACGACATCTCCACCGACGAAATCACCCCAGCCCACTACTGCTTCTACTTCGACCAGACATTAGGCGAGATCCCCTACCTTGGATTGAAGTGCGGAACCGTGCTTCCCATCGGCCGTTCCGACGTGAAGAACGGCGGCTTCGTCTGCTCCGTCAGTGGCAAGCGCCGAGGCAAAGGCTCCAGCCGCGAGCAATCCCCCTACGCCGAGATGTTTGCCGGCATCCAGGTAGCAATCGCCGAAAACATTGAGCGCATTTACAAGCAGAACTGCCAGAACCT
>WNFL01110393.1_pt2 | contig 14584 bp, 19 predicted proteins | sample 5400361 | NCBI WGS metagenome assembly WNFL01 (sample SAMN13153351, study PRJNA577476) | soil metagenome | isolation source: 40 cm soil on Douglas fir-dominated hillslope | place: USA:California | collected 2013-09-17
GCGCTCCAATATTCCCGATCTCGTGATTGGCGGCGTGATGGCGGCGTTCTTCTTCGTCTCGGGCTGGCGCATTGCGTTGACTGGGCGCCTCGACGCCGGCCGCACCCAATAATCCGCCGCGCTGCTCACGCTGATGGACATTAACTCGAGCCCGGCAAGCACCAGTTTTGATCGCCAGCTTGTAAACCAGCTCAAAAGCTGGTATCGATGCTGGTGATGGGCGATATGCGGAAGATTACGGTGGAGGTGCCGGGAGAAGTTCTTGAGTCGGCTCAGGCTTTTACTGGCGAGGGCGTTACCGAAACCGTGCGAGCCGCACTAAAAAAACTGGCTTCGATGCAGGCCCAGCGCGAACTCTTGAAGCTGCGAGGCACATTCAAGTTCAGCATCGACCTGGACGAGTTGCGCCAAGACCGCGAATGATCGCCGTCGATTCCTCCACCTTGATCGCTTTCATCGAAGGAACCAGCGGTGCCGACGTAAGCAGTTTCATCGTCGGCTTGCAGGCAGGTGATATCGTACTGCCACCTGTCGTGCTGTCTGAGATTCTGTCGGATCCCTTCTTGCCGGCAGAGCACCGCAGGCTTGTTATGAATGTCGCTGTGCTCGATCTCCTTGCGGGCTATTGGGTACGTGCCGCAGATTCCCGCGCCAAAATGCTGTCTCGGAAACTTCGCGCGCGACTGCCCGACACGCTCATCGCACAATCTTGCATCGATCACGATCTTCCACTGATCACACGAGACACCGACTTCCGCAACTTCGCGAAGCATTGCGGACTGAAACTGGCGTGAACGCAGGGTCTTAGGTGTTCATGCTTTCGAAGAAATCGTCATTGGTTTTGGACTGACGCAATTTCTCCAGCAGGAACTCGATCGCATCGATGGTGCCCATGGGCGCCAGGATGCGGCGCAGCACGTACATTTTCGCGAGCGTTCCCTTGTCGACCAGAAGCTCGTCCTTGCGGGTGCCGGATCTCAAGATATCGATGGCCGGGAAGACGCGCTTGTCGGCCACCTTGCGGTCGAGGATGATTTCCGAATTGCCGGTGCCTTTGAATTCTTCGAAGATCACCTCGTCCATGCGCGAGCCCGTATCGATAAGGGCGGTCGCGATGATGGTCAGCGAGCCGCCTTCTTCGATGTTGCGCGCGGCGCCGAAAAACCGTTTGGGGCGCTGCAGCGCATTGGCATCGACACCGCCCGTCAGCACTTTGCCGGAAGAGGGCACGACCGTGTTGTAGGCGCGGCCGAGACGCGTGATCGAATCCAGCAGGATCACCACGTCGCGCTTGTGCTCGACCAGGCGCTTGGCCTTCTCGATCACCATCTCCGCCACTTGCACATGGCGCGAGGCCGGTTCGTCAAAGGTGGATGAGATAACCTCGCCCTTCACCGAGCGCTGCATATCGGTGACTTCTTCGGGGCGTTCGTCGATCAACAGCACGATCAGATAGCAATCGGGATGATTAGCGGCGACGGCCTTGGCGATGTTCTGCAGGATGACGGTCTTGCCGGTTCTCGGCTGGGCGGTGATGAGCGCGCGCTGACCCATGCCCAAAGGCGCGACGATATCGATGATGCGCCCGGTTTTGTCTTTGATCGTGGGATCGTCCAGCTCCAGCACGAAACGGCGGGTGGGATAGAGCGGCGTCAGATTGTCGAAATGGACTTTGTGCTTCCCCGCTTCCGGATCTTCGAAATTGATGGTCGAGACCTTCAGCAGCGCGAAGTAGCGCTCCCCATCCTTGGGGCTGCGGATCGGACCTTCGACCGTGTCGCCGGTCCGAAGCCCGAAGCGGCGGATCTGCGAGGGTGAGACATAGATGTCGTCGGGTCCGGCGAGATAATTCGATTCCGGACTGCGCAGGAACCCGAACCCGTCCTGCAAGATCTCCAGAACACCATCTCCCGTGATCTCGACATTGCGCTCCGCCAACTCCTTGAGGATCGCGAACATCATGTCCTGCTTGCGCATGGACGAAGCGTTTTCGATCTCCAGCTCCTCGGCGAATTCGAGAAGCTCGTTCGGCTTCTTCGCCTTTAAGTCCTGGAGTTTCATGGCCTGAAGGCCGGCTTGAACAGTCATTTGGCGCATACCTGGGATGGGTTGAAAGCTGTGGCTTGACGATTGCTGCTGGAGATTGGTCCCGCGGAGGAACGGATGTTTCTACCGCTTAGAACTGGGAGGTCTTCGCGCCCGCGCCGCCTGGTAGCGGCAAATTTCCGAAAAGCGCGCGATTTGAAGAACGGGTCAATGTACCGGGATTTTTGGTCGTTGAAAATCCCCCCGCCCTCCGATTGAGGGGAGGTTCAAAAAGGTTTGACCACAACCAGGATGACGATCGCGATCATTAAGACCGCTGGGACCTCGTTCCATGCGGCGTAAAAGCGCTTGCCGCGGCGGTTTCGATCCTGGGCGAAATCCTTGCGCCAGCGCGTAAACAGCCCATGAACCGCGGAAAGACCGATGACCAAGAGAAATTTAACCATAAGCCAGCCCTGTTTGGGTCCGCCGCTCGCCGGGATCGCGACCAGCGTGAGTCCCAGGATCCACACGGCGATCATCGCGGGATTGATGATAATGCCCTGCAAGCGCGCCTCCATCGTCTTGAAGCGTTCCGATTCCGGCGTCCCCGGTGTCGCGTCGCAATGGTAGAAAAAGAGCCTGGGGAGATAGAGCATCCCGGCCATCCATGCGATCACCGCGATGATGTGGAAGGCCTTGATCCACAGATAAAACGGGTTCAATGCCTCAAACATAGGCAAGCGTCCTGTCGTGACCGCAGATACAGTGGCGGGGGCAAATCCGGCCTGCTGCGCAGGTAACCGGTGTCTTCGCGCCCAGCGCGATTGTGACAAGGCTCGCGAGCGCCCCGATGAAGGCCGGGTGGCTGCGCACCGTGGGCGTGCGAATGTAGTCGGGCACGCCGGTTTCCTCCGCCAGCTTCGAATATTCGATGTCCAGCTCCACCAAGGTCTCAGAGTGTTCCGATACGAACGCAACCGGCACGACGATCAAGCCTTTGTCCTCTTCCCCGGCGCGACGCACTTCGGCATCGGTCGCCGGGCCGATCCATTCCAGCGGGCCGACCCGGCTCTGGTAGCAAATCCGCCAGTCCAGGGCGGGCTTTTTCAAGCGCGCCAGAACCGCCTTCACCGTGCGCTCGACCTGCCATTGATAGGGATCGCCGCGCTCGATGACCCGCTTGGGCAAACCATGGGCCGAGAACAGCACACGGTACGATATTTCTTTTTTGGTGTTCTGCAGCGCCTCGGCCACCAGGTCGGCGATGGCCGCCACGAATCCTTCTTCGAAGGGGTAACAGCACACCTCATGTTGAGGAATCTTGAGTTCCTGCCGCGTCGCTTCCTTGCGCCATTCGGAAAGCGATGACCGTGTCGTGGTGGTGGAATATTGCGGATAGAGCGGTAAGAGCACGATGCGCTCCGGTGCAAATGCCTTCACTGCCTTGACCGCTTCGCGCGTGAACGGATGCCAACAGCGCATGGCAATGAAGCATTTCGCCTGGTGCCCCGCCCGCGCAAGCGCCTCTTCCAGCGCGCGCGCCTGCTCTTGCGTTTCGGGCAGAATCGGAGAGCACCCGCCCAGATGTTCATAGATCTTCTTGGCCAGCGGCGCCCGGCGTCTGGCGATATAGCGCGCCAGCGGCCGGCGCAGAAAGGAAGGAAGGCCGATGATCGCCGGATCGCTGAACAGGTTCTGCAAGAAAGGCTGAACCGCCTCGAGGCAATCCGGGCCGCCGAGATTGAACAGCACCACAGCCAGCTTCACGCGGCGCTCCTGACCCGGGCTACCAATTGCGCAACATGGGCGAGCGGCGTCTCGGGCAGAACCCCGTGGCCCAGATTGAAGATAAACGGCGTTTCTCTCGCTTCCTTCAAGATTCCGTCCACTGCGCGGTCCAATGCTTCCCCGCCCGCGATCAAAGCAATGGGATCGAGATTGCCCTGAAGCGCAACGCGCGATCCTAGCGCGCTCACCGCCCATTGCATCGATGCCGCTGTATCCACGCTGACCGCGCTCACGCCGGTCTCAATCGCATAGGCCTCGTAGCCAGTCTGCGTTGCCGCACGCGGAAAGCCGATGATCGGCGCGTCCGGAATCGCTCGGCGAACCGTCGCAACGACGCGTTTGTTCGGTGCGACGACCCAATCGGCGAATTCCCTTGCCGGCAAACCGCCTGCCCAGGAATCGAAAATCTGCACCACGTCGGCGCCCGCTTGGAATTGACGAATCAAATGCCACGCGACCATATCGGCCAGCACATTGAGCAGCTTTGTGAACTCACCCGGGTTGCGATAGGCCGCCAATTTTGCCGCCCGCTGATCCGGTGAGCCCTTTCCTTCCAGCATATAGGCCGCCAAGGTCCATGGCGCACCGGCGAAACCAATCATTGCCTTGTCCGGTGCCAAGGCCGTCCGTGTTAGCTTCATGGCGTCATAGACGGGCTGAAGTTTCTCGGCCCAAACAGTTTCGTTGCGCACCAACCGATCAAACCCTGGGAAGACCTCCAAGACCGGCCCGATGCCATCCTCGAACCGGACGCCCTGACCCAGCGCAAACGGCACCACCAGAATGTCGGAAAACAGAATTGCCGCGTCGAAATCAAATCGCCTGATCGGCTGCAGCGTCACTTCGACCGCCAGCTCGGGCGTCATGCACATCGTCCAGAACGAACCTGCTTGCTTGCGCGTGGCTTGATATTCCGGAAGGTACCGCCCGGCCTGCCGCATCAGCCAGATCGGCGCGGGGTGCACGGCTTTCCGGTTCAAGACCGCAAGCAACGAGGAATCTCTGACGACCTTATTCATGACTCAATCAATTCTTGAATCTTGTAATGATGATGGTGTTGTGACGGTAAAGTGTGGAAAATTGCAACCGAACCGGCCCAATTACGCTGTAGAGCGCCATTTCCGCAAGACCGCGCTGTACACGAGGGCTGGGGATAAGGACGCGTTTCATACAGCCTATCCGCAGTTGCCGCCGAAGGCGGCCTTGCCTGTGGGTTCTTTTGGGATGGAATCATGGTTCGTGAATATCATTTGCACCTCATTTCCGACGCAACCGGGGAAACCCTGAACACGGTCGCCAAGGCGGTCTGCGCGCAATTCGATGGGGTCACGGCTCGCGAGCATATCTATTCCCTGGTTCGCAACGAGCGGCAGCTTCGCCGAGCGGTGGAACATATCACTGCCAATCCGGGCATCGTTTTTTTCACGCTGGTCAATCCGGGGTTTCGCAAGGCGCTGGAAACCGAATGTAGAAGGCTCGGGGTGCCTTGTGTGTCGATCCTGGATCGCGCTGTTCAGACGCTGGGGAAATTCCTCGGTGCGGAGGAAACCCATCGGCCCGGCGGACAGCACGAGATGGATTCACGCTATCTTGAAAGGGTGGAAGCGCTCAATTTCGCGATCCAGCATGATGATGGCCAGAACCAGCCGAATTTGGCGGAGGCCGACGTCATCCTTGTGGGTGTCAGCCGCAGCTCGAAGACTCCCACCTGCATCTATCTCGCGATACGCGGCGTCCGCGCCGGAAATATTCCGATCGTGCCGGGAGTCGAATTGCCTGAGCATTTGTTCGCATTGAAGAGACCGCTGTTTGTTGGGCTTTGGCTTACCGCCGAGCGCCTGCTGCAGATTCGCCGCAATCGGCTCACCACCATCGGCGAGACCAAGAGCTCCGACTACGTCGATGAGGAGGCCGTTCGCGCGGAGATCGCATTCACACGCCGTCTTTTCGAGCGCTATGAATGGCCGACGATCGATGTCTCGCGGCGCTCGATCGAGGAAACCGCCGCGGCGATCCTCAATCTCCTCGCGGAGCGCGAAGCCGCCGCATGAGCAATATGGAAATCGTCCTTGCCTCTGCGAGCTCCAGCCGCCGCACCATGCTGGAAGCGGCTGGCGTGACCTTCACCGTCGTCGCTCCCAATGTGGACGAGGATTTGATGAAGGATATGCTCACAGGAAGCGGTGCGAGCGCAGAACGCATCGCTGACGCGCTTGCCGAAGCCAAAGCATTGGCCGTGAGCGAGCGGCACTCCGCCGCACTGGTCATCGGGGCCGACCAGGTTCTCGCATGCGGGAATCGCATCTTCAGCAAAGCGTTGGACGAGGACGAGGCGCGGGAGACTCTGCTCGCGCTGCGCGGCCGCGATCATACATTGATCTCAGCCGCGGTCATTGCCAAGGCGGGAAATCCGGTCTGGCGGCGGACAGAGATCGCGACCATGCACATGCGGGAATTCTCCGATAGATTTCTCGATGAGTATTTGACCGCGGAAATTCCCGACATTCTTGGCTCGGTGGGCTGCTACCGGATCGAAGGACGCGGCGCGCAGCTTTTCTCGGAAATCTCCGGTGACCAATTCTGCATTCGTGGGCTGCCCTTGATTGCGCTGCTTGCGGCTTTGCGCAAACAGGGAGCGCTGTCGTGACGGACGGGCCTCTCGCCGCCGTCATCGGCTGGCCCGTGCATCAATCGCTGAGCCCGATTATGCACAATTACTGGCTCAAACAGCGCCGCCTCACCGGCGCCTATGTGGCGCTTCCGGTCGCACCCGAAGATTTCGCAACCTGCATCGCCGCCCTTCCGCTCATGGGATTTGCTGGCGCGAGCGTCACCGTGCCGCATAAGGAGGCGGCTTTTGCCCTTGCTGCGGTGCTCGACGAGGATGCGCGTATCACCGGCGCCGTCAACACGTTGATTTTCAAGTCCGATGCGATCACCGGCCTTAACACGGATGCCAAAGGTTTTGCGGCAAGCCTCGCCTCCGGTCTTGGCGAAACGGCTGCGGCGGCGGGCCCTGCGGCGGTGCTGGGCGCCGGCGGCGCCGCGCGCGCCATCGTCTTGGCTTTGGCCCGCGCGGGCGCTCCGGAAATCCGGCTGATCAACCGCACCAAGACGCGGAGCCAGGCGCTTGCCAGTGCGCTGGGTCAATTCGCCAAGATCAGGCTTGTCGAATGGGGCGATTGGGACGCGGGCTTTGCCGGGGCCCACCTGCTTGTCAACGCGACCAGCCTCGGCATGGTGGGAAAACCGCCGCTCGAGCTCTCATTGGACCGGCTTCCTTCCGAGGCCGCCGTCGCCGACATCGTCTACAATCCGCTGGAGACGCCATTGCTCAAGGCGGCGCGTGCTCGCGGTCACCGGACCTTGGATGGGCTTGGCATGCTGATGCATCAGGCCGTCCCCGCCTTTGCCGCCTGGTTCGGTGTCGCGCCTGAAGTCACGGCCGAGCTGCGTGGCGAACTCGTAAGGGCGCTTCCTCGTGTCTGAATCGCGACGCCGGAAACCTTTCATGATCGGGCTTACCGGCTCGATCGGCATGGGCAAGACCGAGACGGGCAAGCTTTTTGCGCGGCTTGGTATTGCGGTTCATGACGCCGATGAAATCGTCCATCGGCTTTACGAAAGAGGCGGCGCGGCGGTCGATGCCCTCGAAGCTGCGTTTCCGGGAACGGTCCGCGAGGGTCGCGTGGACCGTGAAACCCTCGCGGCACACCTTGCCGGCGATGAAGCGGGTTTTCGCCGTTTGGAAGCGATCGTCCATCCGCTGGTGCGGGAGGCGGAGCGCGATTTCCTTGAGGCGGCCGCAAAGCGTGGAGATGATTTGGTCGTCCTCGATATCCCGCTGCTGTTCGAGACCGGGGGCGAGAAGCGCATGGATGCGGTCGTGGTGGTGTCGGCGCCGCCCGATGTGCAGCGCGAGCGAGTGTTGTCGCGCACCGGTATGACGCTCGAAAAGCTCGAAGCTATCCATGCGCGGCAGATTCCGGATGTGGACAAGCGAGAGAAAGCGGATTTCGTCATTGAGACCGACAAGGGCTTGGAGCACGCTTTCGCCGCGGTACAACGAATCGTCGCGCAACTGCGCGAACGCGCCGCGCGAAAGTGAATTCCGGCATGCGCGAAATCGTTCTCGATACCGAAACGACGGGGCTCGACCCCAACGATGGTCACCGGATCATCGAGCTGTGCTGCCTGGAATTGGACAATCATCTGCCCACGGGGCGCGTCTACCACACGCTCATTCAGCCCGAGCGCGACATCCCCGAAGAGTCCATTCGGGTGCACGGACTGACGGCGGAAAAATTGGCCGATGCTCCCGTCTTCGCGGCCATTGCCGACGATCTTCTTGGCTTCATCGGGGATTCGCGCCTGGTGATCCACAATGCGGAATTCGACCTGAAATTCCTCAACGCGGAATTCGTCAGGCTCAGCAAGCCGCTGCTGGAGCCGGCTCGCGGTGTGGACACCATCGCCATCGCCAAGCGCCGCTTCCCGGGCTCACGCTATTCGCTGGACGAGCTTTGCCGGCGTTTCAACATTGATCTCTCGGCACGCGCGACACACGGCGCGCGCATTGATGCCGAGCTTTTGGCGCAAGTCTATCTGGAGCTGATCGGCGGCCGCCAGGCGAGGCTCGCTCTTGCTCCGGGCGATTCCGGCGGCTTGGGGGCAGGCTTCATTCGCGCGGCCCGGCAGCGCCTGCAGGCTTTGCTGCCACGGCTCAGCGCGGAAGAGCGCGAGGCCCATGCGCGTTTCGTCGCAGGCGACCTCGAGGGCGATGTGATCTGGGGCTGGGGCGGCTAGACGCGAACTAACGCCTCAGACCATGCGCGGCATTTCCGGTCGCTGGCCCTGGGCTTCCATCATCTTGCTGCGGTAGAGAGCGGCGAAATCAATCGGTTCGATCATCAAGGGCGGCAACCCGCCGTCGCTGACCAGATCCGAAACGATCCTGCGCACATAGGGGAACAGCAGCCGGGGACATTCGATCAGAAGGATCGGCTGCATCACTTCTTCGGGAACCTTGTCGAGCATGAAAAGCCCGCCATAAGCGATTTCCAGGAGGAAGATCGTCTTTTCCTCCTGCTGCGCACTGACCCGCATCTTCAGTACGACCTCGAAAGGACCGTTCTCCTGAACGCGCCGCGCCTGCAAATCGACGGTGAATTCGATCTGGGGACGCTGAACATTGACGCCAAGGCTTGGGTTCTCGAAGGAGAGGTCTTTAATGTATTGCGAGACGATCTGGATGACAGGCATTTGCGGTTCCGCGCCCTCTTGAGGTGTCGCGCCGCCATTGGGGCTGTTCGGTTCGGCCATGATCGTCGGTTCCGCGTTGAGAGGGTGAAGCTGAAATGAGGCCCGCCGCTAGCACGGATCGCGCAAGCGTGACAAGGTTGCCAGCCCCGGTGTCCTGGCGAAATGTCTTAACGGGTCATATTTCGGGAACAACTGGTAAAGTTCACCACGCACGCTGGACCGGCGAACCCGCAAGGATTAGGCTTGATCTGTTGAGCGATGCGGGGCACGTCGATCTTTCGGTTTCGATCTCGAAGAGCTGAGCAGGCGCAAAGTCCAAGATGCAGGGTTTCCAGTTTTTCGACGTGATCCTCCTCGCTTTGCTGGCGGGATTCATCGCGTTTCGCCTTTACACTGTGCTCGGGCGGCGGACCGGCCATGAGCGCTCGCCCGACGATCAATTGCGCCTTCCCGACGGCGCCCGGCCGAATCCGAAGGTGCCGGCGACCAAAGACAATGTCGTCAGCCTGCCGGAACGCGCCGCGCAAGCGGGCGCTAGCCCAACGAATGCGACACCGCTCTCCCGTGCGCTGCTCGATATCAAGCTCCACGACCGCAGCTTCGACACAGATCGCTTTATTTCCGGGGCGCGCGCGGCCTACGAGATGATCGTCACTGCCTTTGCGCGCGGCGAGCGCGACGTGCTGCATCCCCTCCTCTCCGATGATGTGTTCGATGCCTTCGATAAGGCGATCAAATCGCGCGAGGCGAAGAAGGAGCGGGTGGACTTCACTTTCCTATCGCTCAAATCGGCGCGCATCACAGGTGCCGAGATGAAGGGTTCGATGGCCGAAGTCACGGTCACCTTCGACAGCGAGATCATGCTGGCCGGGTACGATCCTTCGGGCACACTGATCGAGGGCGATCCCAAAACGCCTCACAGCGTGACGGAAGTTTGGACGTTTTCGCGTGAAACCCGCGAGAATGATCCAAACTGGGCCCTGATCTCCACCGCGAGCCATTCCTAAGCCAGGCATGACGCGTCCGAGGCGGGCTCGTATCCTGGGCTTGATCGGGGCAGCGACGCTTGTCGGCTGCATGACGGCCCCCAAACCCCCGATACCCGTCACACCGCCCCCATCCCTGACTCTCACCGCAGCCTCCTTTGCCGACCTGCCGGGATGGGCCGACGGCGATTCCCGCAAGGGGTTGGAAGCATTCCGCCGCTCATGTGATGAGATCCAAGGCAAAGCCGCGGACACCCCCCTTGGCGGGGTAGGCTATGCGGGAAAAATTGGCGAATGGGGTGCGGCGTGCCGGGAGGTCGCCGCACTGCAGCCTGCCGATGCGCAAACCGCGCGCGCCTTCTTTGAATCCGCCTTCGTGCCCTATCACCTGTCGGAGGCAAGTCCTGAGGGTCTCTTCACCGGCTATTATGAGCCGGAGCTCCGGGGAAGCCGCACCCGGCACGGCCTCTATCAGACGCCACTCTATGGCTTGCCCCCCGATCTCGTGACCGGTCCCATGGGTGGCGGGCTGATGATGGCCATGATGATGCGCTTCATGCCCTACCCGACCCGCGCCGAGATCGTGCGCGATGGGATTGCCACGCCGCCCCTGTTCTATGTCGATGACCCCATTGATGCGTTCTTCCTGCAGGTGCAGGGCTCGGGTCGGATCGCGCTCGACGATGGCACGGTGGTGCGCGCCGCCTATGCGGGGCAGAATGGCTGGCCTTACACCCCCATCGGCGCGGTGCTGCTCGAGCGCGGCGAACTGACCCGCGAGGAGATATCCCTACAGTCGATCCGCGTCTGGCTCGAGACCCATCCGGACGAGGCTGAAGCGGTGATGAACGCCAATGAGTCCTATGTCTTCTTCTCCGAGCAGCCGATCGGGGATCCCACGCTTGGCGCTCTGGGCGCCGAAGGCGTGCCCCTAACGCCGGGGGCCAGCCTTGCGGTGGACCGCTCGGTTCATGCCCTCGGCGTGCCCGTGTGGCTGCAAGGCTCCGCGCCCGATGCCGATGAGCGTCAGCCCGATCGGCCGTTCAACACGCTCCTGGTCATGCAGGACACCGGCGGCGCGATCAAAGGCGTGGTGCGCGGGGACGTCTATTGGGGCTATGGCGCGGACGCGCAAAGCATTGCGGGGCGGATGAAACATCCCGGACGCCTGGCCGTGCTGCTGCCGCGCGCCGTTGCTGCGCGGCTCGGACCTCGTGTGCAATTCGCGGTGCCGCGATGAGCCCGCGCAAGAAGGCGGTTTCCGACGAAGACGCAGCTTTGTTCCGCACCGCGCTCAAGGATGCCAAGCCGCTTACAAAGCGCCATCGCATCTCGGCCGAGCCGTCCAAGCCGCCGCGCATTTTCGTGCCCCTGCCCCATTTTCCTGGCGAGCCTGCCTATAGCGAGCGACCGGCGCCGCTCATCGGTGGCCATGCCGACGCGCATCTGCGGCGCGGACGGCTCGATCCCGAAGCGCGCCTGGATCTGCACGGCATGACGCAGAGCGCCGCCTATCGCACGCTGCTGCGCTTCCTCATCGAGGCCCAGGCGCAAGAAAAAAGCTTGGTGCTGGTGATCACGGGCAAAGGCGGCGTGCTGCGCGCCCAGCTCCCGCTCTGGCTCGGGCAGGCCGATCTTAAGGGCCTGGTCGCGGGCTTGCGCGAGGCGCATGTCAAGCATGGCGGCGCCGGCGCATTTTATGTGCTGATGCGCAAACATCGGCGAGCCCGGTGAGCATCTCATGAAACAGAAAAGCCTGCGCCTCACCAAAGCAACCCGCGGGCCCGGTTTCACCGATCTGACCGACGAGGTGCGGCGCTTCGTCGAAACCGCTGCCATCGGCACCGGGCTGCTGACGCTTTTCATCCCTCATACGTCCGCCTCGCTGCTGATCCAGGAGAACGCCGACCCGGACGTGTTGCGCGATCTCGCCGATGCCTTCGATCGTCTCGCGCCGCGCGATGCCGGTTACCGTCACACCACCGAAGGACCGGACGATATGCCCGCCCATATCCGTTCGGCTCTCAGCCAAAGCTCGCTGTCGATTCCGGTCGAAGGCGGTGCGATGTTGCTCGGCACCTGGCAGGCCATCTATCTCTTCGAGCATCGCGACGAAGCCCATCGCCGCACCATCGTGCTGCACCTCATCGGGGAATGATCGAAGAGGAGCGCGCGCCATAGCCCTCGTCATCACCACGGAATCTGCCGGGTCGCCTGAGGCGGTCGCGCTGCTTCAGGGCCGCGACGCGGAACTCTCCGCGCTCTATCGGCCGGAGGAGAGTTTTCGCATTCCCATCGAGAAGCATGTCCGCGACGATGTCATCTTCCTGATGGCGCGCGAGAATGGAATCGCCGCCGGGTGCGGCGCGCTGCAACTGCATTCCGGCTATGGCGAACTGAAGAGCATGTATGTGATCCCCGCCGCGCGCGGCAAAAGATTGGCGCAAACGCTGATCGCCGCGCTGGAAAATCTCGCGCGCGAGCGTGGATTTTCCGAACTGAAGCTCGAAACCGGCATCTGTTCGCCGGCCGCAATTAGGACCTATGAGCGGGCGGGATATGCACGCTGCGAACGCTTCGGCGATTATCCGTTCGCGCCGACAAGCGTCTACATGGCGAAAACCCTGCCTTAGAAATTCGCGGTATTAGGCCTCGAGCGCGTCATGAAACAACGAGCTAAGACGTGAACGACACGGCGCTGGCCCGAACTATGGGACGGCGCGTCATGGCCTGCCTGAATCAGTGGCGACGAGTGCGTGGTATGGTCCCGTCCATGCCCGGGCCGGGAATGGTCAATCGGTAGGAATTGGTGCGCTAGGGCTTTTCCTTCCCGCCTTGCAAAACAGTGATTTTTTTCGTGACGCCGATACGGGCTTCGCGCGCGGCATGAAACCGTTTTCGAAGCTCCGGTTCTTTCTCCAGTCTATCGTCAATGAAGGCGCGCAACGCGGCGCGGATAATCGCCCTCTCCGACGCTTCGAAATTGGCAGCGCAGAAATCACACAGATCGCCTGCGAGCGGCTCTTCTAGCGGAAGTCTGCCGCCTTTTGGTTGTTTGCTCATTGCGCCCGCTCAGGATAGGTACCCTAAGGTACCTCAAGGTACTTGACTGTACTGAATGAACTATCGCACAGTCCGACCGTTCTTGAAATGAAGAGGGGCCGGACGGCCTCACCCGCCCGACCCCATTACGTCCTTACCTTAGTGCGACGGCCAGGAACGGTGGTGCTGGATAACAAACTCCAGCCTACCGAACCTGAACCGCGTATAAGCGCGGACATATACGGACTTCAGTTTTTCGAAGAGCATTTGCTCCTCCTTTTCCGATAGCGGTTAAGGTCCGCCTGCTCCGGGGTCGCCCCATGCGCCCCGCGCTCGTTCAGAGCTTTGGGGCAATCGGAAGCCGGAAAGAGAATCACTTCGTCCGTACCTTTTGTATCCAGCGATTTGAGCGCCAGCGCAACCCGATTGTGTCCGCGCTCCACAGGCGATGTCTCGCGACTGAATATAAAGAGTTCTTTATGCGGAGTGCTGCCAATACCCTTTCCATTGGCGGAAGATAGGATGGGTGAGGGCTGCGCCGACCACCTTCAGATATTGCGCGCCTGTTGCGCCCACGTATCACGACAACGCATTCGCGCTTGCGGTCTGATTCTCAGAACGGTTCGCGCATCCTGAAGCTCGAAACCGGCATCAATTCGCCCGCCGCGATAAGGACTTATGGGCGGGCGGGATATGCGCGTTGCGAACGCTTCGGCGATTATCCGTTCGCGCCAACCAGTGTTTTCATGACGAAAACCCTGTCATAAAAATCGTCAGAGCGCTGCTCTTTCCGCCAGCGCCTTCAACGAGTGTTCCGGCCGCGCGCCGTAATGCGAGATCACTTCGGCCGCCGCGATCGCGCCCAGCCGCGCGCAAACCTGCAGATCGCGCTTGCGCGAAAGACCGAACAAGAAACCCGCCGCGAACTGATCGCCCGCGCCCGTCGTGTCCAGCACTTTCGCCACTGGCTCCGCCGCCTGCACATGTACCGTCCCTGCTGGATCGGCCACGACGCAGCCTTTTTCCGACCGCGTCAGCACGGCGAGGCCGCGCCATTCGCGCGCCGCCCGCAGCGCCGGCTCGAAGCTTTCCACCTCGAACAGCGCTTTGGCCTCTTCCTCATTGGCAAACAGGATATCGATGTCCGATTTCATCAGCTCCAGGAATTCCGCGCGATAGCGCCCGACGCAAAACGGATCGGACAGCGTGAACGCGATCCGCCGTCCCGCGCGCTTTGCCGCGGCGATGGCTTTGCGGATGGCCGCCTTGGAGCGCGGATCGTCCCACATATAGCCTTCGATATAGAGCACCGATGCGGCGGCGATCTTGGCAGGGTCGACGTCATCCGGCGTCAGCTCGCGGCAGGCGCCGAGATAGGTGCTCATGCTGCGATGTCCGTCGGGCGTCACCGCAATCACGCAGCACGCGGTGGAGGGCCCCGCCTCTGCCATCGCGGTCTCGAAATCAACGCCGATACG
>WNFL01010209.1_pt3 | contig 14582 bp, 5 predicted proteins | sample 5400361 | NCBI WGS metagenome assembly WNFL01 (sample SAMN13153351, study PRJNA577476) | soil metagenome | isolation source: 40 cm soil on Douglas fir-dominated hillslope | place: USA:California | collected 2013-09-17
GGCCATCCCCGGCAGCGTCGCGATGGGAATGTGCTCGCCCTCATAGTAGATGTGCTCGTAGATCTCGTCGGTCACGGCAAACGCGTCATGGCGCTGGCATAGCTCGGCGATCGCCTCGAGCTCGGCCCGGGACAAGACGCGGCCGGTCGGATTATTGGGCGTGCAGACGATGATGGCGCGCGTCTTGGCGCTGAAGGCCCTGGCCAGGCGGTCGAGGTCGATGGGCCCTTCGGCAGGCATCGGGACGAAGACCGGTTTCGCATCGCAGAGGATCGCGTCCGGCCCGTAGTTCTCGTAAAACGGCTCGAAAATGACCACTTCGTCGCCGGGATCGACGATCCCAAGTAGTGATGCCGCCATTGCTTCGGTCGCTCCGCAGGTCACTGTGACCTGCGTCATTGGATTAATGGCCAGGCGGTACCAATCTTGGTACTTCGCGGCCAACGCGTTCCGAAGCCTGGCAGCACCCCAGGTGATGGCGTACTGGTTGACGTCATCACGGATCGTACTGGTTGACGTCATCACGGATCGCGCGGGCCGCGGCGTCTTTTAGGACGTCGGGACAAGGGAAATTCGGGAAGCCCTGGGCCAGGTTGATGGCCCCGTGCTCGTTGGCGAGGCGGGTCATCCCACGAATCACCGATTCAGTGAAGCCGTGTGTGCGGCGTGCAGTGCGCATGACCGCAAAAGATACCGTCTTGACCGGTTGTCTGGACGGAGGCCAATTCGCACGCTGTGAAGTCCCGACATGAGCCGTTGTTCGTCCGGTTTTTCAAGGTCCGCGCACTGCTTGCGTTGGGCCTTCTTTTCGCGACTGCTACCTGCCGGGACGGGATGGACCCGGGTCTGCACTATGCCCGGGTCGCGGTCGCGCCGATCTTCCCCTCGTATTCCGGGCTGGCGTCATTCGGCCTCGCCATCGACCGCGTTCGATTCGTGGTCGTCCGGCCCGTCGCCGACACCGTCGCCGATACGACGGTCGCCCTGCCGCCCGACGCCCGAGAGCTCGATCTCGACCTCCGCGTTCCGATCGTCACCTCGCCGGAAACGCTGTTGGTCTCGATTGTGGCGCTCTCGGGAGTCGTGCCCCTGTTTCAGGGCACCGCTCCCGTCGAAGTCTCGGCCGGGCTCGCGTCGCCGCCGACCGAAATCCCGGTCGCGACGTACGTGGGGCCGGGAGCGGGGCTCGACAGCATCGCGATCTCACCGCGCACGCCCTTCATCTATTTCGGTGATTCGCTGCGCTTCCAGATCCAGGCGTTCCAGGGCGGCACGGTGGTGCCGCAGTTCTACGTCTCATGGAGCACCAGCGATACCGCGCTCGCCCACATCAACAGCCTGGGATCGCTGCGCGCGCCCCCGTCGCGGACCAACGTCTGGGTCATCGCCCACACCCCCGGCGGCAGCAGGGACTCGGTGACGGCGACGTTCCAACCCGTTCCGTCGCAGCTCGTCCTCGTCGCCGGCGGCAGTCAGAGCGGCATCATCGGCCAGCCCCTCATCGTCCCACTCCAGGTTGAGGTTCGCGCGGCCGACAATTTCCCGGTCGCGGGGGCGGTCGTGCGCTTCCGTGGGCCGGCCGGCGGCGCACCCGCTGATACGACCGTGACGGCCGACAGCCTCGGGCACGCGGGCGTTCCCGCCGTGCTGGGCTCGGCGTTCGGCGCCCAGACGTTCCAGGTCACATTGCCCGGCTTCCCGAGCGTCCCGGCGTTGAACGTGAGCGCGAACGCGACGTCGGGCGCGATTTCGCCCGTGCTCTCGCTCATCACCGTGTCGAACGGCAGCGTGGCGTCGGGCAGCAACGTCACGCTCACGCTGCAGGGCAAAGACGGCGGTGGGAACAACATGACGGCGGGCGGCGCGACCGTCGTCTTCAGTGTGGCCGGCGGATCCAGCACGGGCACGATTGCGCCGTCGCCGGCGACCGACAACGGCAACGGCACGTACACCGCGACGTTCACCGGGGTTCTTGCGGGAACGGCGACGACGGTCGGCGCGACGATCAACTCGGCGCCGGTGGCTTCGACGCCACCGACGGTCACCGTGACAGCGGGCCCGATCTCGGCCGCGACGTCGGTCGTCAGCGTGTCCAATGACACGATCGGCTCGGGCGGCACAGCGACGCTGACGCTGCAAGCGCACGACGCCGCGGGCAACGCGTTGACGATAGGTGGGTCCACCGTCGCATTCACGGTGACAGGCGGCACGAGCGGCGGCACCGTCGGTCCGACGACCGACCACGCCAACGGTACATACACAGCGATCTTCACGGCCGTTGCCGCCGGCACCCAGACGACGGTGCACGCGACGATCGGCGCCAGCGCGGTGACGTCGCCGCTTCCCACGATCACTGTCACCGCCGGCGCGGCGTCACCCGCGACTTCGGTGCTCACGGTGAGCGCCGACACCATCGTCTCGAGCGCAGCCGTCAAGCTGCGCCTGCAGGCCAAGGACGCGCTGGGCAATAACCTGACGAGCGGTGGTGCGACGGTCGTGTTCTCGCGCTCGGGCGGCACGAGCACCGGCGCGATCGGCGCTACGGCGGACAGCGGGAACGGCGTCTACACCGCGACGTTCACCGCGATCGTCGCGGGAACCGCGACGACGATCAGCGCGACGATCAACGGCGGGGCGGTCACGACTCCCGCGCCGACGATCACGGTCACGCCCGGTGCGATCGCGGCCACGACCTCGGTCGTGACGGTGTCAACCGACACGCTCGCGTCGGGCGCGATCGCCACGCTCAAGCTTCGGGCGAAGGACGCGGCGGGCAATCTACTGACCACGGGCGGCGACACCGTGGTGTTCACCGCGGCGGGCGGCGGCAGCACGGGCTCGATCGGCGCGACGTCGGACAGCGGCACCGGCGTATACACCGCGACGTTCACCGCCCTCGCGGCGGGTACGGCAACGACGATCCACGCCACCGTGAACAGCGGCACGGTGACGACGGCCCTTCCGCTCGTGGCCGTCACGCCGGGCGCGGCCTCGCATCTCGTATTCACCGTGGCGCCGAGCCCGTCGTTCGTGGGGTCGGCGATCGCGCCGGCCGTCGAGGTGACGGCTCGCGACCCCTTCGGCAATACGACGCCGGCGTTCACGGCCGCGGTCACCATCGCAATCGGCACGAATCCCAGCACAGCCGTGCTGACCGGCACGCTGTCGCACAACGCCGTGGCCGGTGTCGCGACGTTCAACGATCTCCAGATCGATCAGCCCGGGATCGGCTACACCCTGACCGCGGCGGCGGGTGGCGTGACGGGCGCGACGAGCGGCGCGTTCGACATGCTCACCGCTGCGGGCACGATCGCCTGGGCGAACGCGGCGGGCGGGAACTGGAGCAATCCGGCGAACTGGAACGGCGGCGTCGTTCCCGGACCCACCGACATCGCGGTCATCACGTTGCCGGGCACCTACGCGGTCACGTTCGACGTCAGCGACACGATCGCCGGGCTGCAGCTCGGGGGGTCGTCGGGGACGCAGAAGCTGGTGATCTCGAGTAGGACGCTCGGGCTCTCGGCGGGTAGTCAGGTCAACGCGAACGGCGTCATCTCGCTGTCGGGAGCGACGCTGAACGGACCAGGATCCATCACGAACTCTGGTCAGCTACTGGTGCAGGGCACGACGGCCTTGAACAGTGCCGTTGCGACGGCCGCGACCTCCATGATTCGGGTGCTGGGGGCTAGTGCCTTGGGTACCGGCAACCTGACGGTCGCGAGCGGGTTCACGAACAACGGCACCATCATCCTGACCGACAGCACATCGAGTTACGGGGCGGTGCTGCACGTCACGAGCGGGACCCTCACCAACGCCGCCGGCGCGGTGATCGATGTCCAGGTCGGCACCAATGGCACGCGGAATCTGGACGCGCAGCTCAGCAACCAGGGCACGCTGACCGTCGGCCATGCCTTGGCGCTGACGAAGGCGTCGGCGGTGCACGCGAACAGCGGCACGATCAACGTCAACGCGAAGCTCACGATCCAGCAGTCGGGTGCGAGTCCGAGCTTCACGAATAGCGGCTCGATTGTGATTGGATCGACCGACACGCTGGCGGTAACGGGTGGCACGTTTGCCTACAGCGGAGGGACGATCAGCGGCGGCGCCTGGACGATCGGGAGCGCCACCGTCTCGGCCTCGCAGGACTTCAGCACGGCTACGTCCGTCCTGAGCCTCACGAACTCCACGTGGGGCGGCAGCGGTACGCTGACGATCGCGCCGAGCACGGTGCTCACCATCGGGGCGACCACGATCAACGCGGCGCTGGTGAACCAGGGGGCGCTGACGGTCAACGGCCCGAGCGCGTTCAATGGTGCTGTGACGAACGCCGCTGGTGCCACGGTGCGGATACAGGGCAACGCGGCTCTTGGCACCGGCAATCTGACCGTCGCCAATGGCTTCACGAACAACGGCGCCATCGTCCTCACCGACACGACCTCGTCGTATGGCGCGCTGCTGACCGTCACGACCGGCGCCCTGGACAACGCGGCGGGCGGGACCATTGCGTCGAACGTCGGTACGTTGGGGACGCGGTCCCTGAACGCGCTGTTGCAGAACGCGGGCACGCTGACGATCAACCACCCGCTCACCCTGAATAAGGCGTCGGCCGCGCATACCAACGGCGGGATGATCACCGTCGCGGCGAGGTTCACGATCCTCCAGACCGGCACCTCGCCCAGTTTCACCAACAGTGGCTCGATGAGCATCACGAGCGGCGACACCGTCGCCGTCTCGGGCGGCACGTTCGCCTTCGCGGCCGGCGCGATCACCGGACCGGGTGCGTTGGCGTTCAACACCACGACCGTGAATCTGACGCAGGATCTGAACACGGCGACGGTGCCGTTCAGCGTCGCGACCACCACCGTCGGCGGGACCGGCACAGTAACCGTGGCTGCGAGCACGCTGCTGCGCGTGCGGTCGAGCACAATCAGCGCGCGGCTGGTCAACCAGGGTGCGATCGACGCGCACGGCACGAGCGCCTTCACCGATGCCGTCACGGGCTTTACGAACGCCGCTGGGGCGACGCTCCGCTTGCAGGGTGACGGAGCCTCCGGGACCTCGAACCTCACCATTGCGAAGAGCTTCACGAACAGCGGCGCGATCGTGCTGACCGACACGACGTCGTCGTACGGCGCGGTCCTCAACGTGCCCGTGGGCGAGCGGCTGACCAACGGGCCGGGCGGTACGATCGACGCTGCGGTCGGTACCGCGGGGTCCCGGACACTCGGTCTCGAGTTCGACAATCAGGGCACCATCACGCTCAATCGTCCGCTTACGATCAACCGCGCCGGTGCGGGGCACACGAACACCGGCACCATCGACGTGAGCGGCGGCGATCTGACGCTCCTGCAAACCGGCGTGACGCCGAGCTTCACCACCGGCGGGACGATTACGATCGGCGCGGGACGCACGTTCACCGTCAATGGCGGCGCGTTGAACTACAACGCCGGGACGATGGGCGGCAGTGGCACGCTTGCGATCAATAGCGCGTCGGTCACGGCGACGCAGGACTTCAGCACCGCGACCACGGCCCTGACGCTGGCGACCTCGACGTGGGGCGGCACCGGCAAGCTGACCGTCGCGGCGGGCACCTCGCTTGGGGTCCGGTCGAGCACGATCAACACGCGCCTCCTGAACCAGGGCACGATGGACGTGCACGGCTCGAGCGCGTTCAATGACTCCGTCACGAACGCGACCGGGGCGATCCTCCGGCTGCAGGGCGATGGGGCGTCGGGCACCTCGAACCTGACGGTGCTGAACGGCTTCACAAACGATGGCTTGATCGTGTTGACCGATTCGACGTCGTCGTACGGCGCCGTCTTGAACGTGACGAACGGCACGCTCACGAACGCTGTGGGGGCGACGATCCGTACGGATACCGGGACCGTCGGATCACGCACGCTGAACGCGCGGCTCGACAACGAGGGCACGCTGGCGGTACTGCGGGCACTGACGCTCAGCAAGGCGTCCGCCGCGCACGTGAACCGCGGCACCATCGACGTGCACGACAAGCTTACCATCGCGCAGTCGGGCACCACGCCCAGCTTCGCGCAGCTCGGCACGCTCACGATGGGGAGCGGCGATACCGTGGCCGTTACAAGCGGGTCGTTCGTGTACGACAGTGGGACGATCAGCGGCGGTCGGCTCACGCTGGCCAGCGTGTCGGTCTCCGCGGCGCACGATTTCAGCACGGCGTCCACGGCGCTGACCTTGGCCGGGACGACGTGGGGGGGCAGCGGCACGCTGACCATCGCGCCGAGCACGACGCTGCGCCTCGCCGGGAGCACGATCAACGCGGCGTTCGTCAATCAAGGCGCGGTCACCGCGAGCGGCACGAGTAACCTCAACGGCAGCGTGACGAACGCCGCCGGTGCCACGCTCCGCGTGCAAGGGAACGGGGCCAACGGAACCGGTACCCTGACGGTCGCGACCGGATTCACGAACAGCGGCACCCTCGCGCTGACCGATTCAACGTCGTCGTACGGCGCGGTCCTGAACGTGACCGCGGGCGCGCTGGCGAACGCGGTGGGTGCGACGATCCGGTCAGACACCGGCACCGGGGGCTCGCGCACCCTCAACGCGCTGATCGACAACAGCGGCAGCTTCATCGTGGCGACCGACGCGGCTCAGACGACCACGATCAGCAAGGCAGCGGCGGCGCACCAGAATACCGGTACCTGGAGTATCGCGTCCGGCACGCTATCGATCAGTGGCGCCGGCGCGACCTTCGCGAACCTGGCGGGTGGCACGGTCCAAGGCGCCGGGATCTTCCGGCTCGTCGGAATTCCGTTTACCAACGCGGGCGGCATGAACCCCGGCGCCGCGGGGACGGGGATCCTCAAGATCGTCGGGAACTACACGCAGGCTGCCGGCGGCGCGCTGAATATCGAGCTCGGCGGGACGACGCCGGGCACGCAGTACGACCGCCTGGTGGACAGCACCGGTACGGTCAGCCTTAACGGCGCGCTGAACGTGTCGCTGATCAACGGCTTCACGCCCGCGCTCGGCGACACCTTCACGGTGCTGACGTTCCCGTCGCGGACGGGCACGCTCCCCACGCTGAACGGCCTGCTGCTCGGCGGCGGCGTCCAGCTCGACACGGTGTGGACCGCCACGAGCCTGCGGATCGTCACGATCGCGCTGTCGACCACCCACGCGACCGACATCACGGCCAGCCAGACGTGGAGTGCGATCGCCAGTCCGCACATCGTCAGCGGCTACCTGAAGGTCGTGAACGGCGCAACGCTCACGATCGAAAACGGTGCGACGGTGAAGTTCGACGCGGGCGCCGGCCTCCAGATCGGTGATACGACGCTCGGCCAGCCTGGCTCGCTGGTGATGCTCGGCACGCCGGGGGGCATTCATCTGACGGCGAACACCGGGACGCCCGCGGCAGGGTTCTGGAAGGGTCTCGAGGTCCAGAAAGCGGTCACGCCGCAGCTCTGGCGCAACGTCGATATCGAATATGCGGGCGGTACGCGGCCGAACTTGATCAACGAGTCGTGCTTCCTGCTGGTCGATCCGGGCGCCAGCATCGATCTCGACAGCGTGCACATCCGGCAGTGCATCCACGCCGGCGTCCATCACGCCGCCGGCAATGTGCACGTGCACCGCAGCGAGATCGACACCGTCACGGGCGCGGGCATCCAGTCGTTCGCCGGTGTGCTGCGCCTCGATTCCACGGCGATCCGCGGCTCGGGCCAGCTCGGCCTGATCTTCGGCAACGGGTTCGTCAATCTGGCCGGCGCGGTGGCCAACAAGTTCACCGGCAATGCGGGCGGCAGCGTGCAGCTCTTCGGCCGGCAGCTGCCGGGCTTCGGACGCCAAGACTCGATCGCCGGCAACGGCTCAGGCGGAATCGGTGATACGATCGTCGTCGACATCGATTCCGGTGCCGTCGGCGCCGGCGTGCCGGGTGGGTCGTTCACGATCTTCCGGCAGCCTGCTCCCTATCTCGTCACCGGATTCCTCAGCGTTTGGTCGCCGAGTGGCGTGGACGTTTCGCTCGATACGGGCCTGGTGATGGCGTTCGACACGTCGGCGGCGCTCAGTGTCGGCGACTTCGCCGATTCGAGCGGCGGTTCGAGCGGCCTGAGCGCGAACCTCACGTCGCTCGGCACGGCCGCGAATCCCGTCGTGCTGCACAACCGTCTCGGGCGGCCGGGGTGGCAAGGGCTGTTCCTCGGCGCTCAGAGCGGGACGCCGGTGGTGCGGCACATGCGGCTCGCCGGCGGCGGCTACCAGCCGCAGCTTGGCCAGATCTGCCAGAACTGTATCGTGAAGACGACCGGGCTCCCCGAGGTCCTGAATACGAACCTGTACGTCGATGCGCCGACCGGGGTCGCGCCGTTCACGATCGACTCGGTGGTCAGCGATTCCAGCCACTTCCACGGGATCGTGGTGAAGCGCGCGCCGCCGCAGGGCATCCAGATCAGGGACAATGCGATTCAGCGTGCCACGCAAACGGGGTTGGTGGTGCGCGCCGGCTACAATCCGCTGAACACGATCAGCGGCAATACGATCAACGGCAATCACTACGCGCTCGATCTCGTCGCGGACGCCCTGCCCGTGCTCGCCGCGAACACTCTCGGTGGAAACGTTACCGACACGCTGCTGCTGCACGGCGGCACGCTGCCGGTCTCGCACACCTTGCCGCAGCTCGGCTTCCGCTGGCGCGTGACGCAGCCGATGGTCGTGGATGCCGGTGCGACACTCACGGTTCTAGCGGGTGATACCGTCGTGTTCGACGACCTGGCGAGCCTGACGATCGGCGGGGCCCAGCCGGCGGCGTTGAACGCGGCGGGCACGGCGGGTGCGCCGGTCGTGTTCACGCTGACGCCGGGCGGGCAGAGCTGGCTCGGCCTCGAGTTCGCGAATCTCTCGGCCTCGACGGTCAGTCACCTCATTGTCGAGAAGGCGGGCGGCAGCGTCCCGTGCATCGGCGACTGCAATCCGATTCTGTTCGGGGCGATCCGCTACTCCAACATATCGGCGAGCGGGTTGACCCTCGACGCGGTGACGGTCCGCGAGTCCCGCTTCCTGGCGTTGGACGTGCAGGCGACGGCGGCGAGCCCGTTGCTGGTGCAGAACAGCCAGTTCTATCGGAACCCGTTCTCGCCGATGATCAAGAGCCCGGCGCCGCTGTTGCTCACGATCCACGGCTCCGACTTGTACCACTACAACGGTCAGATCATTCAGACGGCGAACGCCGGGCTCGATTCGATCGACGCGCTGGGCAACTGGTGGGGCGACGTCGGAGGCCTCGAGAAGGGATTCGAGTTCAGCGACTCCGTGGGTCGCGGTTCGCTATTGTTCAACGCCGTGCGGTTCGATGTGGGCGTCCCGGGGCCGCATTTCCCAGTGGGTCCGGCGGCGCGACTCGTGCCGACGACCGATACGGTGCTGGCGAACGGCGCCGCCATGAACGCGACGGTCGGCGACCCCGACTCGATCCGGGTCCGGGTCCTCGATGCCGAGGGCCGTGGTGTTGCGGGCGTGACGATCGGCTGGGGCACCTCGAGCGGCTCGTTCCAGCATCCCGGACTGCCCACGGATCTCGGGGGCCGCGCGGGCGGCGTGTGGCTGACCACGAACGCGGCCAACCTGCAGTTCGTGCAGGCGACGGTTGCCGGTCTGATCGGCTCGCCGGTGACGTGGCCGGCGTTCATCCAGCCGGGCCCGACGGTCTCCGTCGACTTCCAGCTGATTCCGGCGCTCACGGCCGGCATCGTGAGCGGGCCGAAGAACGTGTCGTTTACGAGCAGCCTGCGTCCTGCGGCCCTCGTGACGAACGCCCACGACGCGTCCGGCAACGTCACGTCGCCGTCCACGGGGTTCTTCTTCACCGACGTACCGCTCGGGAGTGGTAGCAAGAACTACGGCCTGATCGACTCCGTGAAGCACGACACGGTCTTCTTCCATCCGACCGTCTCGACGCTGCCCGCGTTCCAGCTGCACGGGTCGTTCGCGACCGCCGCAGGCACGATCGAGGACTCGGTGCTCATTTCAATGGGCGCGGTCGCCGCGGGCGTGCGCCTGATTGTGGATTCGGCGCTGTATGGCTCGGTCTGCCCCGTTGGCGGTCCGTACAACATCCTGTGCCGGCGGACCTACGCCGCGTTCCTGGTCGACTCGGCTGGCACGCCGCTGCCGCCGGATCCGCTGTATCACTTCTCGTGGACGAACACCGCACCGGGCACCGTCACCGACTCGACGTACGGGCCGATGAACGAGTTCGCCGATATCACGGCGCACGGCAACGGCGCGACGTCGTACATCGTGCAGCAGACGGCCGGGCCCATCGCGCTCGTGCCTGACCGCGACACGCTCGCGATCACGGTCAACCAGACGGTTGCCAATATCGGCGTCACCCCCGACACCATCAGTGCCGGCTTGGGCGACACCGTGACGTTCTCGGCGACCGCGACGGACCAGGGCGGCAGCCCGATGCCGGGGACGATCGGCTGGCGGCAAGACGCGCCTGCGGGTCAGTACCTGACGATCATCGACCATCCGACGGCGAGCTCGATTCGCGTTCGGATCGACAGCGGCTATCCGAATGGTCTGCGCGACATTGCGGTGATCACGGCATTCACCGAGCGCGCGCCGGGCGACACCATTCTTGCGTCGGGTGTGATCTACAACCCGATCATCCGGACTCTGAACTTCCTGGGAAGCCAGCCTTGGGCCGTCGGGATCGATCCACGCACGCAACTCGCTTACGTCGCGAACCGCGGCAGCAGCCAGGTGGCGGTGGTTGATGCCAGGAATAACACGCCGGTCAACTTCGTGGATGTCGGTGCGAATCCCGAGCGGGTGACGGTCGACTCGCGCAACGCGCATGTCTACGTGACGAACGTGTTCGACAACACCATTTCGGTGCTCGATGGCGCGGGCAATGGCGCGTTGTTGACGACGATCACGCTGGGGCCCAGCGTAGGCTTCACGGCGGTCGACACGTCATCCAACCTCGTCTACGTACCGTCGAACTGCGCCAATCCACCGGTGTGCGACGTTGGCGGCGCGTATCTGCACAAAATTGACGGCGTGACCCGGTTGTTCATCTCGTCGGATGCAGTCGCGCTGCCGGCGGTCGGCACCGGCGTGGTGTTCGACGAAGTGAACCGCTTCGTCTACGTGGCGATGGTCAACGACCAGGTCGCAGTCGTGGATCCAGTGGCCAAGACAGTGCTGCAGGTAATCGACGTCGGCAGCCAGCCGAAAGGCATGGCCATCAATCCGGTGACGCGGAAGCTCTACGTGACGAACAGCAACGCGGGCTCGGTCAGCGTGATCGATCTGGCGACGAATGCGGTGGTGAAGACGGAATTCGTGTTCAGCAACGCGCCGGAGCGTGTCGCCGTCGATCCGATCATCAACCGCATCTACGTGACAGGATACGGCACCTTCCTGGTCGATCGGATCGACGGCAACACCGACACAAACATCGGCTACCTGTCGGTCAACTGCAGCTACCCGAATGACGTCGCGGTCAATCCGCTGAACCGCGACCTGTTCGTGCCGTGCTGGTCAGACGGACAGTTCCTGACCTACCGCTACCTCACGCACTAGCCGCTACAACCGCAGCCGCACGTTGATGTCCACGAGCACGGCATCCGGCGTGTCCACAAACACCACGCGATTCTCGACGCGCCGGATGATCATCTTCATCGGCGGTCCCTTGCCCTTGCCGCGCCCCATGTTGCCGCGGCGGTAGTACACGACCTGGTCGGCGCCGACCGTTTCGATGCGAATGACTTCATACCCCTGACGCCCCAGCACCTCGCGGGTCACCGACACCGCGCGATCCGGCGCGACGGCAAATTCCTTCTTGTGCCCATGCCCATGTCCCTGCGCCGCAGCCGGCGCGGCGGCGAGCATCAACAAACCAGCGAGCAACAGCCACGAGCGTGTCATCATCGGCCTCCTGGAGAGGACCTATCCTACCCGATAGAAGAGTCGGACAGGGTGATTCGGGTCACTCGTGATGCGCACCCGCCTCCGTGCGCGGTGCGGTCATGGCCGGAGCACCGCCGAGCAGCTCCAGATCCAGCCGATAGTCGGCGTTGCCGACATCGATCGCGGGCCAGCGCCGCAGGTCGTCGGGCACGAACAGACCACCGATGATGCCCATCGCTCCCGGAATGGTGTCGGCCGTCGGGTTGTCGTACACGGCGACGATGCGGTAGCGCCGGCCCGCCTTGAGCCGCAGGCCCTCGCCCCGCAGCGCGAGCAGTTTGCGTGGCATGCCGAGCAGACGACCGCTGGAATCCCGCCGTGCCTCGATGGTGAGGATCCGCCTCCCCGTCGCCGCGTCCTCGAGCCGCACGCTCACGCCATAGTTGTGCAGGTGCCCGCCCGCGATGAGCAGATGACCGCCCACGGGCAGCTCGAAGTCCGCAGCCCACTCGTGCCGCCCCGGAGGAACGGGGAAGGTGTTGCGCGCGACCGCGAAACGGACGTCCACCTGGAACGGCAGCGCGCTCACCGGCCGCGGCAGCAGATTGACCGGCGTCCACTGCAGCTCGATCCGGATGAATACCTCATGGCTCGGAGCATCGGTGGGCGCGTCCCACATCACATAGACGCCCAGCTCGTCTCCCGCGCGCACCGGAATGCCGACCGAGACCGGCAGCTTCTGGTCCCGCGACTCGCGCGAGACCGCGATGAGGCGCTCGGTGATCGGATAGACGAGCTGCCGGCGCGCGAAGTTCACGACCTTGAGGTGGTGAATCCAACGGAGCGGGAGCTCCCGCCCCTCCGCGTCCTCGAGCCGCAGCGCGAAGCCGCGCAGCCACGCGTTGCAGGGCCACGTGAACCGGCGGACGGGATCGTCGCTGTCCATCATCCCCGCATGGCCGTAATGCTCACTGTGCTCGGCGGGCTCTGCCATGAAGGGTCCGGCGCGCATGACGACGGTATGCCGCGCCGAGTCGAGCGTGATCTCCTGCGCTGCACCACGGCTGAGCAGGGCGCAGGGAACCAGGATCGTTACAGCCAGGCTGCGGATCATCGCGTCGCTCCGGGTGGAGGTACGCGTCCAGCCTACCGCAGCCGCGTCAAGCCTATGTCAAGAATGGACCTCGTTACTTCAGCAGCAACTTCGCGATGGTATTCAGTTGCATGTTGCTCGTGCCTTCGTAAATCGTCCCGATCTTCGCGTCGCGATAGAACTTCTCGACCGGATACTCCTTGGTGTACCCGTAGCCCCCGAACAGCTCGACCGCGAGCGAGGTCACCCGCTCGGCCACCTGCGAAGAGAGCAGCTTCGCCATCGCCGCTTCTTTCGTGTACGACTCGCCCGCGTCCTCGAGCCGGGCCGCGTTATAGACCATGAGACGCGCGGCCTCGAGCTCGGTCGCGGCCTGCGCCAGCTGGAACTGCACGCCCTGAAACTCGGCGATCGGCTTGTTGAACTGCTGGCGTTCTCTCACGTACTTGAGCGACGCGTCGAGCGCACCCCGCGCCACGCCGATCATCTGCGCGCCGATGCCGATCCGCCCGGTGTTGAGCGTCTCGATCGCGACCTTGTAGCCGTTTCCGACCTCACCGATCAGGTTCGCGGCCGGGACTTCGCAGTGATCGAGGATCAACTCGACGGTCGACGACGCGCGAATCCCCAGCTTGTCTTCTCTCTTGCCGACGCTGAATCCCTTGAAGCCCCGCTCCACCGCAAACGCCGTGATCCCCTTATAGCCCTTGGCGAAATCGGTCTGCGTGAAGATCACGAAGAGCCCCGCCTCGTGGCCGTTGGTGATCCACAGCTTCCGGCCGTCGAGAATCCACGTGTCGCCCTGTTTGGTGGCTTTGGTCTGCAGTCCAAATGCGTCGGATCCCGAGCCCGCTTCGGAGAGGGCGTAGGCGCCGGCGACCTGCGTGGCGAGACGCGGCAGGTAGCGCCGCTTGATGTCGTCCGACGCCCACTTGAGCAGCAGCGCGTTGACGAGGGTGTTCTGGACGTCGACGAAAATCGCCGCCGAAGCGTCCACGGCCGACAACTCCTCCACGGCGAGCACGGTCATGAACAGGCTGCCGCCGGCGCCGCCGTGCGCCTCGGGGACCTCGATCCCCATGAGGCCGAGCTCGAAGAATTTGGGAATGAGAGTCGGATCGAGCCGCGCGGCCTGCTCCATCGCCTGCACGCGCGGGCGGACTTCGCTCTCGGCGAAGTCCCGCACCGCGCCCTGGAACATCCGTTCTTCTTCGGTGAGGACCGTGAGTGGAGCGGTCATCCCTTCTTGTCGGACGGACCCAGCGCCAGCATCTCCCGTATTCCGCCGAGCGACCCGAGCACGCCCGTCGCTTCGTAAGGCATGTACACGACTTTGTTGTTCTGACCCGACACCATTTCCTTCAGCGTCTCGATGTAGCGGATGGCGATCAGGTACTGCGCGGGATCGCCACCCGTGCCCTTGATCGCCGCGGTGATGCGCTCGATCGCCTGCGCCTCCGCTTCGGCCACCTTGAGCCGCGCTGCCGCTTCTGCTTCGGCGTGCAGGATCTTCGCCTGCTTATCGCCTTCGGCGGTGTTGATCTCCGATTGCCGGATGCCTTCCGCCGAGAGGATGCGTGATTGGCGCTCG
>WNFL01060047.1_pt1 | contig 14582 bp, 12 predicted proteins | sample 5400361 | NCBI WGS metagenome assembly WNFL01 (sample SAMN13153351, study PRJNA577476) | soil metagenome | isolation source: 40 cm soil on Douglas fir-dominated hillslope | place: USA:California | collected 2013-09-17
CGCCGCGCCTGGCGCGCCGCCGTCTCCACCGAGACGATCACCTCGCCCCAGAGCCGTCCCGGCCCCGGGCCGGCCAGGTCGAAGGCGAGCACGTCGGTGGCCCGGCGGATGCCGAGGTAGCGGGTGTTGAGCGCGCGGATCCGCCGGTCGTCCACCACCGTCACGTGGACCTCACGGTCGGCGCGGCCGAGCGCGGCGAGCGCCCGGCGGGCCACCGTGCGCAGGCGCGCCGGCGAGACGCGGGTCCTTCGCTGCAGGTTGGAGACCGCGACCGGCACGGGCGGGCCCGACCTCAGCCCGCTCCGCGCGACGACGGCTTCTGGACCCGATCGTAGGCGCGCACGATGGAGGAGACGAGGTCGTGGCGCACGACGTCGCGGTCGTCGAAATAGATGAAGCGGATGCCGTCGATCCCCTGCAACACCGTCTGCACCTCGATCAGGCCCGACGGGCGGCTCGCCGGCAGGTCGACCTGGGTGATGTCCCCGGTGACCACCATCTTGGAGTTGAAGCCGAGCCGGGTCAGGAACATCTTCATCTGCTCGGAGGTGGTGTTCTGGGCCTCATCGAGGATGATGAAGGCGTCGTTGAGGGTGCGCCCGCGCATGTAGGCGAGCGGGGCGATCTCGATCGCGCCCTTCTCGGAGAGCGCGCTCACCTTCTCGGGCTCGAGCATGTCGTAGAGCGCGTCGTAGAGCGGGCGGAGATAGGGATGCACCTTCTCTATGAGATCGCCGGGGAGGAAGCCCAGGCGCTCGCCCGCCTCCACCGCGGGCCGGGTCAGCACGATGCGCGCGACCTCGCGCTTCAGCAGGGCGGAGACCGCCATCGCCACCGCGAGGTACGACTTCCCGGTGCCCGCGGGGCCGATCGCGATGACCAGGTCGTGCCCGCGCACCGCCTCCAGGTAGCGCTTCTGGTTGGCGGTCTTGGGGGTGATGAACCGACGCCGCGAGGGCACCGAGATGGCGTCGGCCATGACTGACTTGATGTCCGCGCCCGGCTCGCCTCCCGCGATGCGGAGGGCCGAGCGGATGTCGGCGGCGCCGAGCGAGGGCCGCTCGCGCAGCATGGCCACCAGCTCCCGCATGACCCGCTCCGCCTCCAGCACCTGCCGCTCTTCTCCCCGAAGGGTCACGTCGTGGCCGCGCGCGGTGATGCGGACGTCGTACTGGGCTTCGAGCTGGCGCAGATGCTCGTCGTGGCGGCCGAGAAGGGCGAGGTGGTTGAGATCCGGAGGCAGGACGATCCGCCGGGTGACGCCGGTGGCTTCAGTCAACGAAGGCTCATTCCTCTACCGGGGAGCATATCACGCGGATCCGAGCCCTTCCACGAGGCGGATCCCGAGCTCGCGGAGCTGCTTGGCGTCCACCGGAGCGGGCGCGTCGGTGAGCGGGCACGTGCCCTTCTGCGTCTTGGGGAAGGCGATGACCTCCCGGATGGAGTCCTGGCCCGCCATGTTGGCGGCGAGGCGGTCCAGGCCGAAGGCGATCCCGCCCATGGGCGGCGCGCCGAACTCGAGGGCCTCCAGGAGGAAGCCGAAGCGCGCCCGGGCGTCCTCCTTGGAGATGCCGATGAGGCCGAACACGCGCTCCTGGACCGCGGGCTGGTGGATGCGGATGGAGCCGCCCGCCGCTTCCTGGCCGTTCAGCACGAGATCGTAGGCCTTGGCGCGGGCGCGACCCGGGTCGGACTCGAGCAGCGGGAGGTCCTCGTCGCGGGGTGCGGTGAACGGATGGTGGACCGCGTCCCACCGCTTCTCGTCGGCGTTCCACTCCACGAGAGGGAAATCGATCACCCACGCGAAGACGTCGCGATCGGTCGGGATCAGCTTGAACCGGCGCGCGAGATCCACCCGCAGGCGCCCCAGCACCGTGGCCGCGACCGCGGGCGTGTCGGCCACCAGCAGCAGCAGATCACCCGCGACGCCGCCCAGCGTCTCCACCAGCTGCGCCTGGATGCCCTGGATGAACTTGGCTACCGGGGACTGCAGCCCGTCCGGGTTCACCTTGATCCACACCAGCCCCTTGGCGCCGGCCTGCTTGGCCTCCGCGGTGAGATCGTCGAGCTCCTTGCGGCTCATGCCACCCGCGCCGGGCACCCGGAGCCCCTTCACCGCGCCCCCCGCGGCCACCGTCTGGGCGAAGGCCTGGAACTCGCCGTTCGCGAACAGGGGCGAGCAGTCCTGCAGCTCCAGGCCGAAGCGCAGGTCGGGCTTGTCCGAGCCGTAGCGCGCCATCGCCTCGTCGTAGGGGATGCGCGGGAACGGGCGCTCGAGCTCGACGCCCTTCACGCGCCGCCACATCTCGGCGACGAGGCCCTCGATGATCGGCAGGAAGTCGTCGCGGTCGAGGAAGGACGTCTCGATGTCGATCTGGGTGAACTCGGGCTGGCGATCCTTCCGGAGATCCTCGTCGCGGAAGCAGCGCACGATCTGGAAGTAGCGCTCGAAGCCCGCCACCATCAGCAGCTGCTTGAAGAGCTGCGGGGACTGGGGCAGCGCGTAGAAGCTCCCGGGCTGGAGCCGGCTCGGCACCAGGAAGTCGCGGGCACCCTCCGGGGTCGAGCGAGTCAGGAACGGCGTCTCCACCTCGAGGAACGCCTCGCCGTGGAGGTAGTCGCGCGCGGCCCGGCAGATCTGGTCGCGGATCTGGAAGGCCCGGAGGACGTGCGGCCGCCGCATGTCGAGGTACCGGTACTTGAGCCGCAGGGTCTCGTCGATCTCCGCGTCATCGTCAAGCTGGAAGGGCAGCGGGCGCGACTCGTTGAGGATGCGTACCTCGGAGACCTGGACCTCGACGCCGCCGGTGGCCAATTTCGCATTCTCGGTCCCGGGCGGCCGCGCCCCCACGATCCCCCTGACCGCGAGCACGAACTCGGTTCGCACCGCCTCCGCCTTCGCGTGCGTCCCGCCGCCCCCGCCCGGGTTGAACACGCACTGGGTCAGGCCGTCCCGGTCGCGGAGATCGATGAAGAGCAGACCGCCGTGGTCCCGGCGACGGTACGCCCAGCCCATCAGGGTGACCGTCTGTCCGACGTGCTCGCGCCGCAGCGCGCCGCAGCTATGGGTCCGCCGCCAGCCCCCGAGGCCCTCCGTCACGCTTTCGGCTCCCCCGTCCCGCCCGTCCGAGGCTCGCGCCACTCCACCGCGCCGCCCGCGCCCAGCACGCCGATCTTCCGGTAGCCGCGGGCCTCGAGGTCCTGCAGCTGCTTCCCGAGCCGCTTGGCCCGCGCCTCCAGCAGCACCTGCTTGCCCTGCTCGCGCAGGTCGCGGGCGAGGGCGAGCACCGGGCCCAGGGCCTCGGCCTCGTCGAAGACCAGTACCACCCGCTCCCCGTCGGCTTCGGTCGCGGACCCGCGCTCCAGCAGGATCGAGATCACGCGCTCGAACCCGATCGAGAAGCCGGTGGCGGGCACGTCCCGCCCGATGAACTTGCCGACCATCCGATCGTAGCGCCCGCCCCCCGCGATCGACGAGGCGCCCCCGCCGTGCTGCACCTCGAAGATGGGCCCGGTGTAGTAGCCCATCCCGCGCACCAGGGTCGCGTCGAACACGAGCCGGAAGCGGCCGGCGGCCTGCGTCTCGACGGTGTCGAGGATGCGCTGCAGGCCGCGCCACACACCCTCGTCCACCCGCGCTCCCAGGAGCGGACGCAGCGCGGCCGGGGTCGTGCTCGAGGCGAGGAGGTCCAGCATCCGGTCGACCGCGGCCCCCGCGTGCCCAGCCTCCCGCAGCTCGGCTGCGACTCCGTCCCGGCCGATCTTGTCGAGCTTGTCGAGCCCGATGAACACCGACCCCGCCCGGCCCGGATCGAACCCGCAGTGGGCGACCAAGCCCGCGAGGAGGCGCCGGTCATTGATGCGAACCGTCAGGTCCTTGAGCCCCAGCGCGGCGAGCGCCTCGGTGGTGGCGAGGATGAGCTCGATCTCCGCGACCTCGGACGCCACCCCGAGGATGTCGATGTCGCACTGGGTGAACTGGCGATAGCGGCCCTGCTGCGGGCGCTCGGCCCGCCACACCGGCCCGATCTGGACCGCCTTGAGGGGCTGGGGCAGCTTCGCGTGATTGTGCGCGTAGTAGCGGACGAGCGGCACCGTGAGGTCGAATCGCAGCCCCAGGTCGGCCAGGTCCTCCGCGCCGCCGGCCGCCGCGAGCTTCTCCCCGCGCTTCAGGATCTTGTAGATCAGCTTCTCGTTCTCTCCACCGTCGCTCCGGAGCAGCAGGCGGAGGCTCTCCACCGCGGGCGTCTCGATGCGGACGAACCCGTGCCGCCGGTAGACGGTCAGGATCTGGGCCATGGCCCAGTCGCGCAGCGCGACTTCCTCGGGGAGCACGTCCCGCATGCCGCGGGGCGGCGCGGCGTCGAGGCGGGGCTCGCGCGGTTGACGCTCTTCCGGGATCGTCAGGGGCGGCTAGTCCTGCGGCACGGTCATGATGATCTGCGTCTCGCCGCCCGCCTTCAGGAGCACGTTGTTATACCGGACGACCGCGGCTATGATCGTGGGCTGAGCCGCGTCCTCGGTCTTGTAGGCGCCGAGACAGGTGATGCCGCCCTCGAAGCCAGAGTTGATCGACTGCAGCCGGAAGCCCGCCGGCCCCTTGAACACCACCGCGAGCAGGCCTTCGCGCACCAGATTCTGGGGCACGATCAGCTCGTCCACCCCATCCCCGTCGAGGTCCACCGCGAGCGGGGTCGGCTCGATCTTGAAGAACTTGCTGCGGTCCGTTTTCGAGCTCACCACCGCGCCGACCAGCTCCACCGTCATGTAGCCGCCGCCCACCGCGGTGGAGGAGCGCCACAGCTCCTCGCCCTCGTTCATGATCTGGAGCCGGTTGGACTCGTCGATGATGGCGAGCGACCGCGTGTCCTTGCCCATCACGTTGGAGAACGCGGCGCCCATCGGGCGGAACGAGCCGGGCACGCGCACCGCCTTGTCGGTGACGAGCTTGCCGTTCTTCAGGATCATCTGGTCGGCCTGACCGGGGGTGAAGAAGTTCTCGGAGCTGTACCGCTGGCTCCACAGCGTCTGCTTCACGCCCTCACCCTTCATATCCACCGCGAACAGGAAGTCGGACACGTACTCGATCATCGTGTACGGCTTGCCGTCCCGCGAGGAGATCACGAAGGCGTTGAGACCGACCTTGGGAGCGTACCGGTTGCCGATGACCTCCAGGTTGCCGTCGCCGTCGAGATCGGCGAGCTGAAGGGAGAACACACGCCCCAGGCTGCGCACCGACCGGCTCCACTCCGGCTCGACCTTCTGGTCCACGATCCGGTACATGTAGATCTGGTCGCCGTCGCTCACCACCATGCGGGGAATCTTGTCCTTGGGAGCGACCGCGATGTCCATGGCCAGCACCGGGAACTTGAACTTGGCCACCTCGCGGAGGGGCAGCGAGTTCTCGCCGGTCGAGTAGCTGCCCGCTTCGAGCTCGCCGCCCAGGAGCCGCTGCAGGAGCGAGCGCGGCTTGGCCTGGGGCGGGTTCGCCGGACCGCCCTGCGAGAACCGCGGGCCGGGATTGGCGGCGCGCAAGGTCGAGGGCGGGACGAAGAACGACGTCGTGACCGCGGCGTCCGCGCGGGGGGCCGCGAAGAAGCGCACATCCATGAAGGGCCTACCCTGGACCCGGGTGAAGTAGACGGCGAGGATATTGTCCGCCTTGAACCGTTCGGCCGCCTCGCGGACGCCCTTGCCAGCCAGGAAGTCGGAGGCGGTCAGCCGCTGCTGGGCGATGAACACGTTGATGGTGTCGCCCATGGTGACCTTGAACCGGCCGGTGCCGGCCAGGCGCTCCACCAGCTCCTGGGTCGCGGTCTCGACCAGGGTCTCCCGCAGGCTCCCCAGGAGCGGCAGGAGTACGATGCCGATCTTGCCGGAGGAGACCCGGAACCGGTCACCTGCCTTGATGTCGACCCCCTGGGGCGGCGCGGCCACCGCGAAGCCCTCCTGAGCCTGAGTGATCCGGGCGAGGCCGAGCGAATCCTCGGCCCGGCCGAGCACCTCGCCGGTCCGCGGATGCTTGATCTCCCGGCCCTCACGAAAGAGCTCCACGTCCAGGCCGGGTCGCGCGCCGGCCTTGACCCCGGCGCCGAGCGTGAGCGCGCCGGGGCGGACCTCGAGCACCTCGCCCTCGAACTTGGGGAAGAGGTCCAGGAGCTGCTCCACCAGGGCGGTCATCGGGGCCGAGCTGGCGGGGCCGGGTGGCGGCGTCGGGGCGGCCGGCGACTGAGCCGCGGCGCTTCCCGCGGCGAAGACGGCCAGGAGAAGCAGCGGAGCGATGTCGCGAAGACGTCTGCTCATCAATCCCTCGGCGAGGTTCCCTCGAGGTTGGAGCGGTCAGCGCCCCGTCGGCGCTCCCAGGCGACTATTGCCTTGAAGGTCGTCGCCTGGGTCGGATGCTGGATAACGATGTAAACCCAGTCCGCGAACAAGGGGTTCGAGCTCTCGCCGACGATGGCGGCGATCCCCTGCCCGAGCCCGGTCGATCGAGAGAGGAACCGGTCCCACAGGGCAGGTCCCCGGTCCTCGTAGAACCGCACGAGGTCGAGCGGGTAAGTCACCGCGGTCTGGGGAGTCGGCGAGCCGGTCACCCGATAGGGCAGGTAGTGGCGCAGCGCGGGAGACTCGCCCGCGGCGACCGGCACGCCCTGGAGTGCGACGTGCATCACTTCCTGGGTCCGGGTCGTCGTCGGGGCGATCACCCAGACGCTCCGCTCACCCGGATTACCCGTCCAGACCACCTCGTCCCAGCGCCGGGCGCCCTCCGCCGGCTTGATCTCGGCGATCACCTTGACGGCTCGAAACGACCCGGCCACGGCGTCCCAGCCGTACCGGAAGGTCCGATCATAGAGGAGGGCGCCGCTCGGGATCCCCCGGTCCGTGTCCAGGTCCCGCCCCAGGCGCTCCATGACCAGGTCGCCCGAGCCGGTGCCGATCGGCCCGTCGAAGTAGTGGGCGAAGGCATCACGGTAGAGATTGGCGACCTGCAGCCGGTACTCGGCGGCATTCGCTTGACCTGCGAGTCCCAGGATCAGGAGCAGGCCGACGAGAAACATCCACATGAGCGTGACTATACGTCGCCTACCGGGTGGCGGCAAGAAACGGTGAAAAGACAACGGGCCCGGGGGTTCCCCCCCGGGCCCGAAGCTTCTGCGGTCTCGCGTGTTAGAACGTGAAGCGGACGCGAGAGGTGAGCATGAACGGCTCCTTGACGTTTCGAGCGAAGCCGGGATCCGTCAGCGAATCCCATGCCTTTCCGGGGAACAGATAGCCGAACTGGTTATCCCAGGTGAGACCCGGGGCGAACCGCCAGGTGAGGAGGAGGTTCACCTCGGTCCCGAGGTAGCGGCTATCATCACGCGCCTGCGGACCAACGAACACCGGCACGAGGCCGGCTCCGCTAACTGGCGTGGCGTTACGATCCACTTTCGTTGCCGTCCAGATGGCGTCTCCAAGGGCCGAGATGCTCAGGTCGGGCGTGATGGCATAAGTGGCCTTGGCGCCGAACTGAATGCGGCCGAACTTGTCATAACCGATCTGGTTGCCGAGGTAGCCGACTACACCAGCCGCCTCGTTGTGGGCGTTCAGGTAGTCGATGCCCAGGGCCGTGAGGTTGGGACCCCAGTCGGCCAGGTAGCCCGTGTCCGTGTTCAGCACCTGGTAGTACCCGACCCTGCCGAGCGTGTTATTGCGCCTGCTGTTACCCGTGGTGTACATGCCGAGGCCCTCAAGAAGCAGGGGTCCCAGCTGAAACCCGGCTCGGATGTCTACGAGCCACGCATCCAGGTTCGGGTGGTAGATGCGGCCAGGCACCGCACCGCTCGAGGTGAATGCGGCAATCGCAGCCGCGTTATCAGTGCCCCTGGGAGCGATCACGGCCTTGTTACCGAACTGGTACATGACCGTCGGATCGAGCGAGAACGGCCCCATCCGCAGCCGCGAGTCGACACCGACCGTGTAGCGGTACTCGTTGATGGCGCCGTGCGAGTCGCCGGTCAGGGCGCTGTACTGGGTCGACGTGTTCAGACCGCCCACGCCGCGACGGGCGCTACCGTTCGTGGTGCCCGCGGCGTAGAACATCGAGAACATCGGCTTGATGTCCAGGCCCTTGAAGGGCGTGATCTCCGGCGCGATGATGTAGGCGAAGTCGTCACCGCGGTTCTGGGTGGACAGAACGCCCGCCGCCTTGGTGAAGCCATTCTTCGATCCCGTCCCGACGAGGTTCTCCTCGACCTGGACGTAGGTGCCGACGAGCTTGAAATTCGGGGTGATCTGGCTGGTGATGCTCACGCCGGGGAAGTCACCCGAGGCGTAGACGGCCAGCTTGTAGTTGGCCAGCCCGCCGAAGGGCTGAGCGCCCAGGCGCGCCGTGGTGGGAATCGGGATCAGCGGCACGGGGAACTCGACGTACAGCCACTTGATCTCGATGATGCCGCGGGAGTCCGTGTTGAGGTCGAAGCTGCCGTCCGTGCCGAAACCGGTCTGCACCGCGGTTGTCGCCGCGGCGCCGGCGTTGACGATGGTCGAGTCATTGGACCCGGCCTGACCGAACACGTGGTCGAGCTCGAGGCCCAGGACACCCTTGGCCTTGCCGACTTCGCCAATGATGTCGAAGCGGCCGCGGGTGCGGTAGTACCACATGCTGTGGTGGCGGTTGAGCACACCGCCGTTGTAGTTGGCCATGTTCTGCGAGTACGACGTGACGTTGTCGATGAGGCCGTTGATGGTCACCTTCGGGGCGGGCGCCTGGGCGAATGCCATGGGCGCCGCCAGGGCCACGAGGGCCAAGGCGAGCATCAGGACGGCAAGACTCGTCCTTTTCATTGAGACTTCTCCTCAATCAGGTGGATGACGTGCATTCCTGCAACGTGTGCTTCCTGACTTCCCGCGGTACGCGCGACGACGGTACTTCTGGAGAGACGGGTGTTTTCCCTTGTCACCTCCTTGGGAGAAAGAATAGGAAAATGCTTGACCTTTTTACCGCAAACCCAGTTTACCGGTCAAGGAAAAATCCGGCGGGGAAATCTGATAATAACGTCAAGTAAATCAGCTACTTGGGCTCTGGCCCCATCGCTTTCAGCACCTCATCGGCCCGCTTGCCGAGCATGGAGGCCGGCTCGAGGTCCCGGGCGGCCCGCAGGTGGGCGGTGGCCTCCGCCTGCCTGCCTTCCTTCTGGAGCAGCACGCCGAGCCAGAAATGCGATGGCACGAGCCGGGAGTCGAGCTGGAGCGCCGCCCGGAACGCCTCCTCGGCCTCCTTGCGGCGATCGAGCGCCCAGTAGGCGTAGCCGAGGTTGTTGTAGGTGGCCTCCGGCCGGTTGTAGATGGTCTGGGCGAGAGCGCGGCGGTAGGCGACGATCGCGTCGTCCCACTTGGCCTGCTCGGCGTACGCGGAGCCCAGGTTGTGGTACGCGTCGGCGTAGGTCGGGTCCAGCTCCACCGCCTTCTGGAACTCGGCCTGCGCATCCGCGTGCCGGCCGATGTTGAGCAGCACCGCGCCGACCGCGTTGTGATAGAGCGAATTGCGCGGCTCGATCTCGACGGCCTGCCGGAGCGAGGACAGGCCGAGCGAGATTCGTCCCTCCGAGATGCTCTTCACGCCCGCCTCGTAGGAGGCGCGCGCCTCGAGCGTGCGGATCTCGTCGTCGGGCGTCGTGCTCGCGCACGCGGGCAACAGCGCGGCCAGGGACAGGGCCAGCACCGACGCGCTCCTTGACACCCTCATGATCGCCATGTATTCCTTTGTTTCATGCCAACCTACGAATACGAGTGCCCGCGCTGCCCGCGTGTCTTCGAAGTGAAGCAGCGCATCACGGAGCCGGCGCTCGTGACCTGCGACGTCTGCGGTGGGCCGATCCACCGGCTGCTGTCGGCGGCGCCGTTCATCCTGAAGGGCGAGGGCTGGTACGTCACCGACTACCCGTCCGAGTCGCGGAAGAAGGCAAAGGAGTCGACGTCCAAAGAATCGTCCGGCAAAGAATCCTCCAGCAAAGAATCATCCGGCAAAGAATCGGCGGGGAAGGACTCGGCCTCGAAGGGAGATGGCGGAAGCGCCGAATCCAAGCCGGCGGCGTCATCGGAGAGTAAGTCTAGCACGGACGGTGGCGGCAGCTCCGCTTCCTCCTCGACGAAACCGGCCGCGACCACGACCAAGCCGGCCGCGGGCTCCTGAAGCGCGGCTTCACCCGGCCCGCGTCACGCGCACGATCGCGCCGCGGCCCGCCCCGAGAAGGTCCCTCGCGCTGCCACCCTTCACGAAGATCTCGAGACGGCCCGTCGAGCCGACGATGACGGCCGGCTCTCCCTCGCCGCCCTCGGCGTAGGCGCTCACCGGCCCGCGCAGGCGACGCCCCGCCACCTCCAGCGCGATCGCGCCGGCCCCCGCGATCTCGGCGAGCCGCGCGCCCGGGATCGAGGTGAGCAGGTTGCCGAAGCGGTCCGCGTCCAGCACTTCCCCCACCAGCTCGGCGCCCTCCAGCCGGCAGCCGGCGCGGCGGAGGCGCTCCGGGTCGGTCACCGCCGGGCCGAGGCGCTCGAGCGGGACACCCGAGGCCAGGTAGGCGGCTGCGGGCGCGAAGACGTCGCGTCCGTGAAAGGTCCGGCTGACCTCGGCGAGGCGGTATTCGGGAGCGGTGAGCGACACCGCCGTCCAGCCCGCGCCCTCGAGGGCGAACGTGAACAGGCCGTTGTCCGGCCCGACGAGGTAGGACCCGCTCGCGCGAATCGCGATGGGCCGCCGCGCGGTCCCGACGCCCGGGTCCACGACGGCCAGGTGGACGGTTCCCGCGGGAAAGAACGGAGCGGCCGCCTCGAGGGCGAGGCCCCCGGCGAGGACATCGTGGGGAGGCACCTCGTGGGTGAGATCCACCAGCCGCGCCGACGGGCAGATCGACAGCAGCACGCCCTTCATGATCCCCACGAAGGGATCGCGCAGCCCGAAGTCGGTGGTGAGGGTGATCAGGCCCGGCAAGGCCTAGCGGTCGCGATCGACGACGAAGTCCGCGACCAGGACCAGGGTCTCCTTGTCGTCCGAGCTCGGGAAGGACCGGAGCGCGGCCTTGGCGCTCTGGGCGTACTCGTGGGCCCGCTCGAGCGCGTACTCCACCCCCGCGTGCTTGACCACGAGCCGCCGGATCTCCTCGATCTCCTCGAGCGTCAGCGCGGGCTGCCTGAGCAGGGTGTGGATCCGGTCCCGGTCCGCGGGCCCCGCCCGCTCGATGGTGGCGATCAGGGGCAGCGTGCGCTTGCCTTCCTTCAGGTCGGCGCCGACCGCCTTGCCGAGCCGCGCCTGGTCCGCGACGAAGTCGAGCGAGTCGTCGCTGATCTGGAACGCGATCCCGATGTCGAGCCCATAGCGGGTCAGGCCCTCGACCTGCTCCGGGCTCGCCCGCCCCAGGAGGATGATCCGGAGGTAGTCGGCCTCGCCGGTGGAGCCGCTGCGCTTGCGCTCGAGCTGGAATACCTCGGCCTCGGTCATGGACACGGTCGCGCGGGCCAGTGTCTCGAGGACGCCGGGGTCGCCGTCCTCCACCATCAGGGCGAAGGATTTCGAGTAGAGGTGATCGCCGACCAGGATCGAGGCGTCATCCCCCCAGCGCGCGTTGGCCGAGGGCCGGCCGCGCCGCAGGGGCGCCTGGTCCACCACGTCGTCGTGGATGAGGGTCGCGGTGTGCAGCAGCTCGACCACGCAGCCCATCCGGATGGCGCGCGGCCCCTGGTAGCCGGCCAGGCGCGCCGCGATCAGGAGGAGAATCGGCCGCAGCCGCTTGCCCCCCGCCCCCGCGATGAACTCGCCCATCTCGTGGATCAGCCGGACGGGGGAGGCGATCTCGCGCCCGATGGCGGCCTCGATCGCGCCGAGCTCGGCGCCGATCGCGACCGTCACGCGATCCTTCAGGAGAGCTTCGAGCGGGGTGGGCGCTTTCACCGGAGAGGGGTGGAGGCGCCGGCTACCGGAGCACCACCCGGTCCTTGACCTGAACCTGCACCCCCGCGGCGGCCTTCTGCACCTCGACCACCGAGAACTTGTCGCGGACCTCCACCACCCGCCCCGAGGCCACCTCCTCGTCGAGCTCGCCGAGCAGCTCGCCGGTGATCGGGTGGACGATGGCGACCTTGTCGCGGCGAACGCTCACCCCGGTCCCGAGCTTGACCCCGTCGCTCGCGGCCAGATCGATGATGACGCGGGAGGTGTCCACGAACACGACGTAGCCGCGCGTCGCCGACTGGGCCGCGGTCCGGCTGGGCGCGTCGGTGCGGGTGGTATTCGACACCGCCGCCGCGGCCGCGCTGCGGCCGCCGGTCGGGACTGTCGGGACCACGTTCTCCACCTTGTAGGCGCCGCCCTGCCGCGCGCTGATACGCCCGCCCCCGGGCGGCGCCCCGTACTTGGCCACGACCTCGGGCGGCGCGATCAGGGTGGACGTGCCGAAGATGAAAGACTTCACGGTCGTGGGGACCTTGTCCTCCTCGACCCAGATGTACTCGGGCTCGCTGGCGATGTCGCAGCAGCGGGGGTTCTTGATCAGGAGCCACTTGGGTTCGGCGGGGCGGATGGTGACCGAGGGGTCGTTCACCGCCGCGAGCCCGACGTACTCGCGCCAGCCCCGGCCGCCGCAGCCCGAGACCGCGATCGCGATGAACCCGGTCAGAATGAGCCACTGCACGCGTCGATGGGTCGTCATGACGCCCAACAGCATACCAGAAGCCCTCCTCATATCCGCCCAGGCCTGGGCGGGGTCAGTCGGACGGGACGGGCTCCCAGGGGAACCGCTGCTCGGCCGCGTTCTCGGACCGGGTCAGGGCCGCCCGCCGGGAGAAGAGGGCCGTGCCGGTCACCGCGGAGATCCAGGTGACGTCCAGGTAGGTGATCCCCCGGCGCTCGATCAGCATCGGGACCAGCCAGCCCGACACCTCCAGGGTCTTGCCCGAGGCCTTGGCCTTCTCCGGGCTCACCAGCAGCTCCTCGCTTCGCGTCTTCTGGCTGAGCAGGTGCTCCTGCACCAGGGTGGGGTCGGCGACCTGGAATCGCTTGGTCTGCTCGAGCGCGTGGGCGAGCATGAACGGCACCCGCCGCAGGTCCGAGTTGGCCTTGGTCAGATCGGTGGCCGGCGCCACCGCGACCCGGATCCGGCCCTTGGTGATGCGCACCCCGTCCTCGGGCGCGGGCGCCACCTTGCCCTCGGCCGGCATGAAGACCGCCTCGGAATACTGGGGATGCAGGCGGACGATCTGGGCGTAGCCCAGGATGTCCTCGTAGCGGCCCAGGGGCCGCCCGTTGATGGGATGCCGGAAGGGCTCGCCCTTGCGGAACACCGCGTACTCCTGCCCGGGCTGCACCCCGCTCTTCTCGGTCAGGTCGATGAAGAGCCGCACCCCTTCCGCCGCGACCACCAGGCCCTCCGCGGGCGGGAAGGCGCCGACCACGTCCTGGATCAGGAGACCGAACGTCGCGCCGACCTGGTCCGCGGTGCCCGCGCCGGCCGGCCCTCCCAGCAGGACAACGAGCAGGGGCAGCGCGATCACGCGAGTCCAGCGCAGCCGCCGCATCGCTAGAAGACCACCGAGGGCTGGTGCACGCCGAACACCCGCCTGAGCGTGTCGCAGATCTCACCGAGCGTCACCTGCGCGCGCACCGCCGACAGGATATGCGGCAGCAGGTTCTCGCGGCCCCGCGCGGCGCGGTCCACCGCCTCGAGCGCGCGGGCGGCGGCGGAGGCGTCGCGGCTGCGGCGCAGGATCGCGAGGCGCTCGGCGAGGGCCTGGCCCACCGCGGCGTCCACCTGGAAGAGGTTCGCGGGCGGGGGCTCGTCCATGACGAATTCGTTCACCCCCACCACCACGCGCTGCTTGGCCTCCACGTCCTGCTGGTAGCGGTAGGCCGCCTCCTGGATCTCGCGCTGCATGAACGGGATGGCGTGCACCGAGCCGCCCAGCCCGTCGATCTTGGCGATATAGGTCTCGGCCTCCTCCTCGATCCGCTTCGTCATCCGCTCGATCGAATAGGACCCGCCGAGCGGATCCACGATGTCGGCCACCCCCGACTCGTGGGCCAGCACCTGCTGGGTGCGGAGGGCGGTGCGCACCGCGGCCTCGCTCGGCAGCGACAGGGCCTCGTCCATCGAGTTGGTGTGCAGCGACTGGCAGCCCCCGAGCACCGCGGCGAGGGCCTGGACCGCCACGCGCACGATGTTGTTCTCCGGCTGCTGCGCGGTGAGCATGCTGCCCGCGGTCTGGGCGTGGAACCGGAGCATTCGCGAGCGCGGGTCGCGCGCGTCGAAGCGGTCCCTCATGATGCGGGCCCACAGCCGCCGGGCCGCCCGGAACTTGGCGACCTCCTCGAGGAGGTTGTTGTGGGCGTTGAAGAAGAACGAGAGCTGCGGCGCGAACTCGTCGACTTTCAGTCCCGCCTCCTGCGCGGCGGTCACGTAGGCGATGCCGTTGGCGAGGGTGAAGGCCACCTCCTGCACCGCGGTGGAGCCGGCCTCGCGCAGGTGATACCCCGAGATCGAGATCGTGTTCCACCGCGGGACCCGCTCGCGGCAGAACGCGAAGGTGTCGGTGATGAGCCGCATCGAGGG
>WNFL01055686.1_pt1 | contig 14577 bp, 8 predicted proteins | sample 5400361 | NCBI WGS metagenome assembly WNFL01 (sample SAMN13153351, study PRJNA577476) | soil metagenome | isolation source: 40 cm soil on Douglas fir-dominated hillslope | place: USA:California | collected 2013-09-17
AGCAGCCCGTAGCTGATGCCGTTGAGGGTCTGGATTGCGAGAAATTCGAGTGACACGAATCGTCGCCGCTGCAACGTCCTCAGCGCCGCCATCCCTAGTCGAACACGAGCTGAGCGCGAGATTGCCGCCCGCGCGCACGCGCTACACGCAGCGAGCTTTGCCGCAACATCCGCAACAGCGCGCCGATTGAATTCGTCGCTAAGCGCTGTTCTTGATGCCTATCAATTCGGCCGCTGCTCGTTCACTGCGCCTTCGGCGGCCGCTGCATATTGCAGCTGGTCGGCCGCGCCGCGATGTAGGCCGGCAACATGCGCTCGGTGCGCCAGCCGTAGCCCGTGTTTTCCTGGTCGTATTTGACGAGTTTGCCGTCCGCCTTCTGCCAGCTCGAGATATAAAGTACCTGCTGCATCTGGTGATCGCTGGCGCGCATTTCGACCTCGCCATTGATCGACTGGAAACGCGCGCCCTCCATCGCGAATGCAACCCTGAGCGAGCAGCTTGAAGGCATGGTAGGTGGCGAGCGTGTAGTAATCATCGTTGAAACGTGCCTTGAAATCGCGCACCAGAGATTCGCCGGCGAACTTCTCGGTGTTCGGCGTCCAATACGAAACGAGGCGAACGCGCTCGGCGCCGGCGGCGCCCATTGCGGTCGGCACACCGGTGGTGCCCGCGTAATAGGTATAGAAATTCACATCCAAGCCGCTGTCGCGTGCCGCCTTGATCAGCAGTGCCAGATCCGAGCCCCAGTTGCCTGTGACCACGGTGTCGGCGCTGGCGGCGCGGATCTTGGCGACATAGGGGGCGAAGTCCTGGACCTTGGCCAGCGGATGCAGATCATCACCGACGATCTGGATATCGGGCCGCTTGCGCGCCAGATATTCGCGCGCGGCACGCCGGACCTGATGGCCGAACGAATAGTCTTGATTGATCAGGTAGACATTCTTGATCGCCTTGTTCTCCGCCATGTAGGAGGTCAGCGCCTCCATCTTCATGTCGGAGTTGGCATCCATGCGAAAGTGCCAGAAACTGCACTTGCTGTCGGTCAGGTCCGGGTCAACCGCCGCGTAGTTGATGAACACCACTTCCTTGCCGGGATTGCGCTCGTTATATTTCGTGACCGCGTCCGACAAGGCCAAAGCGACGCCCGAGCCGTTACCCTGGACGATGTAGCGGATGCCCTGGTCGGTCGCCGACTTGAACACGGTCAAGCTTTCCTGCGGCGACAGCTTGTTGTCGAACGGCACGATCTCGAATTTCACGCCCGGCGCCCAGTTCTCCTTGTTGGCCAGATCGACGATGAATTGGAAACTCCTGATCTGGTTGTTGCCCACCGGGCCCAGCAAGCCCGAGAGCGGATCGATAAACGCGACCCGGACCGTTTCGCCCGCTTGCGCCTGGGTTGCGGTCGCCGCCAACGCCAGCGCCGCGCCTGCGAGTGCCACCAAAATGCGCCGCATCGTGCCCGTCATGAATTCTCCTTTTGCTTCTCGCCCGCGCGAACATTGTCGCCGACACGCATCCGCAGTGTCGGCCGAACACCACTTACGAAACTGGGAATCGATAGTCGCGAAACTGCTCGCGCAGCTTGGCCTTCAACATCTTGCCGGTGGCGCCAAGCGGAATCGCATCGACAAAGACGACGTCGTCCGGAACTTGCCACTTCGCCACGCGGCCTTCGTAATGCGAAAGCATTTGCGCCCGCGTCACTTCGGTGTTCGGCCGCTTGACCACGACCAGCAGCGGCCGCTCGTCCCACTTCGGGTGCGGCGCAGCGATGCACGCCGCCATTGCCACCGCCGGATGTGACATGGCCACGTTCTCGATCTCGATCGAACTGATCCATTCGCCGCCCGACTTGATCACGTCTTTGCTGCGATCGGTGATCTGCATGTAGCCGTCGGGATCGATGGTTGCGACGTCGCCGGTCGGAAACCAGCCATCGCGCAGCGGATCGCCGCCCTCTTCCTTGAAGTATTTGCGTACGACCCAGGGGCCGCGCACATGCAGGTCGCCGAACGCGTGACCATCCCAGGGCAGATCGCCGCCATCGTCGCCGACGATTTTCATGTCGACACCATAAATGACGCGGCCCTGCTTGAATTGGATCTGCGCGCGTTCGTCGGCGTTCATGTCGCGATGTTGCGACTTGAGCGTGCAGGCGGTCCCGAGCGGGCTCATTTCGGTCATGCCCCAGGCGTGCAGAACCTGCACACCGTATTTGTCCTGGAACAGCCGCAACATTACCGGCGGACAGGCGGAACCGCCGATCACCGTGCGGTGCATGGTCGAAAACTTCAATTGATTGGCTTCGGTGTATCCGAGCAGACCTTGCCAGACCGTCGGCACACCGGCCGAGCAGGTGACGCGCTCCGATTCAAACAACTCGTACAACGATTTGCCGTCCAGCTGCGGGCCGGGAAAGACGAGCTTGGTTCCGACCATCGCCGCGATGTAAGGCAGGCCCCAGGCGTTGACGTGAAACATCGGCACCACGGGCAGCAAGACATCGCGCGCTGAAATATTGAGCGCGTCGGGCATGGCGGCAGCGAACGTGTGCAGCAACGTCGAGCGGTGGCTGTACAAGACGCCCTTCGGATTGCCGGTCGTGCCCGACGTGTAGCACAAGGACGACGCCGCGTGCTCGTCGAACGTAGGCCAGGTGTAGCGATCGGAATACTGATCGAGCAGATCTTCATAGCAGTCGAGTTCAACGGTGCCGGCGGCCGGCATCTTGGCCGCGTCGATCATCAGCACGTAACGCTTGATCGTGCGGCAGTGACTGGCGATTGCCTGCACGATCGGCAGGAAAGTGAGATCGAAGAACAGAGCCTGGTCCTCGGCGTGATTGGCGATCCAGGCGATCTGCTCCGGATGCAGGCGCGGATTGATCGTATGCAGAACGGCGCCGTGGCCGGACACCGCAAAATAGAGCTCCAAATGGCGATAGCCGTTCCACGCCATCGTCGCCACGCGCTCGCCCTGCCGGATGCCAATGCCGGACAACGCGTTGGCCATCTGTCGTGCCCGCCGGTGCAGGTCGCTGTAGGTCGTGCGATGCAGGTCGCCTTCAACCCGGCGCGAGACGATTTCGACGCGACCATGATGCCGGTCGGCGTGTTCGATCAGCGACGCAATCGCCAACGGCGCTTGCATCATCAGGCCCTGCAGCATGAAGGTCTCCTTGTGTCTTCTGGTGCTGAAGCCGAGTCCGGCGTTCCTCGCCCGGGAACGTCCAGAAGCAAACGACAACGTGAGTTTATCGCCTTGATCGTCAGGTCTGCGCCGTAGAATGACATCGAGTCTGCGCTGCGCGTTGTTGCGCCGCTGGGTCGCCGCCGATCCGCGCGGCGAATGTCCGGAGAGTGCGCTTGAACCTGCCCTTGCCACCCGATGCTGTCGTCAGCGCCGAGCGCAGCGCGCTCGGGCGCAGCAGCGCTGCGTTCGCAGCGCGTGCCTTTGACGACCTGCTCTGGGACAACGGCTTCGCACGCCTGCCGGCCGCGTTTCATTCGCGCCTGGCGCCGATCCCGGTTCCCGATCCGTATTTGATTGCCGTCTCGGACGATGTCGCCGCACTGATCGGGCTTGAACGCGCTGCTCCCGGCAGCGTCGAGGCGGGCGCAATCGGCGATGAGGCTGCCAGCGGCGAGTCTGATTTTGTCGCAGTCGCAGCAGGCAGTCGGGTTCCCGCCGGCGCAGATCCCGTGGCCGCCGTATACGCCGGACATCAGTTCGGCATCTTCGTGCCCCAGCTCGGTGACGGGCGCGCGCACCTGCTCGGCGGCGTGCGAAACGGCGCCGGCGAGCTTTGGGAGCTGCAATTAAAGGGCGCCGGCCGGACACCCTATTCGCGGATGGCCGACGGCCGCGCCGTTTTGCGCTCGTCAATCCGCGAATTTCTTTGTTCCGAGGCAATGTACGGCCTCGGCATTCCGACCACGCGTGCACTGGCCGTGGTGGCCTCGGACTTGCCGGTATTTCGCGAGAGCGTCGAGAGCGCGGCGATCGTCACGCGCGTGGCGCCCAGCTTTGTGCGCTTTGGTTCCTTTGAATACTTCTACGGGCGCGATCAGCCCGAGCGGCTGCGCGAGCTTGCCGACTACGTGATCGAGACTTTTTATCCGCAATGCCGCGAGGCGCCGCAACGTTATCTCGCTTTTCTCGGCGAGGTCGCGCGGCGCACCGCGCAAACGATCGCCCAGTGGCAAGGTGTCGGCTTTTGCCACGGCGTGATGAATACCGACAACATGTCGATCCTCGGCCTCACGATTGACTACGGTCCGTTTGGCTTCATCGACGCGTTCGACCGCAACCACATCTGCAACCACTCCGACGAGCAGGGGCGTTACGCCTACCAGATGCAGCCGCAGATCGCTCTGTGGAACCTGTATGCACTGGGCCAGGCTCTAATTCCCCTGACCAAGGACGTCGAGCGGACGCAAGCCGTGCTCGACACTTATCGCGAGCACTTTGGCACGGCGATGCTGGGCCTGATGCGTGCCAAGCTTGGGTTGACGGCGTTGGCCACTGACGCCGACGGCGTGCCACGATCAACCGGCGCAATCGGCGCAATCGGCACATTCGGCGCCACCGACGCGAACGGAAAATGCGGCGGTCACGATGAGAAGTTGATCCAGGACACGGTGGCCCTGCTGCACAATCACCGGGTCGACTGGACTTTATTCTGGCGCCGGCTGGCGCACGTGCATACGCGTGACGCCGACGGCGACGCCCCGGCGCGGGACTTGTTTGCCGACCGTGCCGCGTTTGATGCATGGGCCGGCGCGTATCGGCGCCGCCTGCAAGAAGAGAATTCAAGCGACCGGGAGCGCCGCCAGCGCATGAATCGCGTCAACCCAAAATACATTCTGAGAAATCATCTGGCGGAAACCGCGATTCGCCTGGCGCGCGGCGACCATGGCGCACGCGACTTTTCCGAGGTCGCGCGGCTCTTGCAGCTGCTGCGCCGGCCTTACGATGAGCAACCCCAGTTCGAGGCGTACGCGGCGCTGCCGCCCGATTGGGCTGGCTCGTTGCAGCAGAGCTGTTCGTCATGATCGCCGTGCACGGCGTGATCGGTGGCGGCGAATGGGCGCGTCGATCGAATCGGCGCCGGCTATTGATCGCCGGGAAAAGATGAAACTTCTATTCGACCTGCTGCCGATCTTCGCCTTCTTCATCGCCTTCAAGCTTGGCAAGAGTTTCCCAGCCATCGCTGCGGCTGCCGGAACGAGTCTGTTCGGGCCGATCGCCGCGAGCACCGATTTGCCCGACCTGGTCCCGATCATGCTCGCCACCGTGATCGCCATTGCGATCACGCTGGTGCAGATCAGTTGGTTATTGGCGCGGCGCGCGCCGATCAAGCCGGCCCTGTGGCTGAGCGCCGTGCTGATCGTGGTCTTTGGTGGACTCACAATCTGGCTGCGCAGCGAGTTGTTCATCAAGTGGAAGCCGACCTTGCTGTATTGGTGCTTCACGCTGCTGCTGGTGGGCGGGCGCCTGATCGCGCGCCGCAATCTGCTGGGCGCATTGCTCGGTGATGAAGTAAAGCTGCCGGAACGAGTGTGGAATCGGCTGCTCTGGGCCTGGTCGATTTTTTTCCTGGTGCTCGGCAGCGCCAACCTGTTGGTCGCCTATAACTACACGACCGAGCAATGGGTCGACTTCAAGACCTTCGGCCCGCTCACGTTGACGGTCGTGTTTTCGCTGGCCACGGCGGCGTACATGGCGCGCCACTGGCAGCACGCGCCCGAACCGTGAGTGCACGAGTAATCCAGCGCACAGGTTTCGAAGCAACGAGCGCGGATGCGGCAATGGATAAGTGGGCCGCCATGCCTCGTCGTGGGTCGCACTACTAGATGGCTGCGCCGACCATCGAGCGGATGCGAGAGCGGCTGGCAGCTGCCCTCGCACCCACGCTGTGCGAGATCGAAGATGAGTCGCATCGACACGCCGGTCACGCTGGCGCCGCCAGCGGCGGCGGGCACTATCGACTGCGACTCGTCAGCACCCGTTTTAGCGGGTTGTCCCCTCTGGCGCGGCATCGCCTCGTGTATGATTCTTTGGCTGCATTGATGACGCGCGAAATTCACGCCCTCACCATGACGCTGCTGGCTCCGGAAGATGAGCCGCCAGCGTGAGCGCCCGCCCCCGATTACCTTCACCTAGGCAGTAACTATGGTTCGATATTTCTTGTTCGCGCTGGCCTTTATGGCTGGCAGCGCTCTTGCGCAAAACGTCGCCACCGTCAACAACAAACCAATTCCCAAGGCGCGCGAAGATCAGTTCGTCAAGCAGTTGACGCAGCAAGGCCAGCAGGATTCGCCGGAATTGCGCAAACGCGTGCGCGACAGCCTGGTCGAGCGTGAGATCCTGATGCAGGAAGCCGGCAAGCGCGCGATCGCCGACAAGCCCGAGGTCAAGTTCCAGATCGACCTGCAGCGGCAGAACGTGATCCTGCAGGCGTTGATGTTCGACGAGTTGAAACGCAACCCAATCACCGACGAGACCGTCCAGGCCGAATACGACAAGCAGAAAACAGCCGCGCCATCCAAGGAATATCGCGCCAGCCACATCCTGATGGAAAAGGAAGACGAGGCGCGCTCCGCGATCGACCAGATCAAGAAAGGCGCCAAATTCGAAGAACTCGCGAAGAAATCGAAAGACACCGGTTCAGCCGCCAAGGGCGGCGACCTGGACTGGGCTGCGCCCGAGGCGTACGTCAAGCCGTTCGCCGAAGCGCTCACCAAGCTGAAGAAAGGCGAAATGACCGAGGCACCGATCCAGACACAGTTCGGCTGGCACGTGATCCGGCTCGACGACGAGCGCGACACGCAGTTTCCGCCACTGGCTCAGGTCACGCCGCAGATTCGTGAGACCCTGCAACAGCAACGTGTGCAGGCGTTTGTCGAAGATTTGAAGAAGAAGGCGAAGGTCGATACGTCGTTGAAATAAGCGGCGAGCGGAGAAAAAAGTGGCGCCTGCGGGCGCCTTTTTTTTGTGGTCACTCGGTGCCAATCATCACCCGGTTCTTGGCAAGGGTCGGAGCAGAAAATCCGATCCCTGCTCCCGAGCCTGGTCAAGGCCTGCGCAACTTGCGAGCCGCCCTCAGCCCAGCCACCGCCGCGCATTGCGGAACATCCGCATCCACGGCGAATCCTCGGCCAGCCCGCGCGGCTGCCACGACATCTGCACCGTGCGCCGCACACGCTCGGGGTGCGGCATCACGATCGTGAAGCGGCCATCCGCCGTCGTGATCCCGGTGATGCCGCCGGGCGAGCCATTCGGGTTGTACGGGTAGCGCTCGGTCGCAACGCCTTGCGAGTCGACGTAGCGCAGCGCCACGATCGCTTGCGCGCGTGCATCGTCACTGCTGAAGCGGACGCGCCCTTCGCCATGCGCGTTGGCGATCGGCATGCGGCTGCCCGCCATGCCGGCGAAAAAAAGCGACGGCGAAGGTGTGACTTCGACCATCACCAGGCGCGCCTCGAACTGCTCCGATTCATTACGGTCGAAGCGCGGCCAGTGCTGCGCGCCGGGAATCATCACCGCCAGCTGACTCATCATCTGGCAGCCATTGCACACGCCCAGAGCAAAGGAATCGGTGCGCCCGAAAAATTCCGCGAACTGTTCGGCCAGCCGGGCATTGTGCAGGATTGTCTTGGCCCAACCGCCGCCGCCGCCCAACACGTCGCCATAGGAGAAGCCACCTCCCGCCGCAAAGCCGACAAAGTCGGCGAGTTGCGTGCGGCCGCACAGCAGGTCGGTCATGTGCACGTCGACCGCAGTAAAGCCAGCTCGATCAAACGCGGAAGCGATTTCATACTGGCTGTTCACACCCTGCTCGCGCAGGATCGCGACCCGTGGCCGCGCACCGCTGGCAATGAGAGGTGCGGCGCTGTCCTCTGCGGGGTCGAACGTGAGCGCGAGCGACAGGCCGCGGTCGTCCGCATCCGTCACCAGTGCGTATTCCGCGTCGGCGCACACCGGGTTGTCGCGCAGGCGGCTGATGCGCCACGACACATCATTCCAGGTCTGCTGCAGCTCAGCGCGCGGCACGGCGAAAATCGCTTTGGCGTCGCGCCAGATCTCGACCACATCGCGCGCATTCGGCTGCCCGATCTGCTGTGTGACGGCGCCTAGCTGGTGTCGGCGCAGTGCCGCCATTACGCTCGCGACTTCATTGGCTCGTACCTGCAATACCAGGCCAAGTTCTTCGTTGAAAAGCGCACGCAGCGTCAAGTCGTGACGGCGCACCGCCAACTGGTCGGGTCGGATCTTGAAATCACCACCATCAGCGGCGATCGGATCGAGCGCCAGCAGGTCAATGTTGACCGTCACGCCGCAGTGAGCGGCGAACGCCATTTCGCACAGCGTCGTGAACAAGCCGCCGTCGGAGCGGTCATGCAGCGCCAGCAACTGCCCGGCGTTGGCCAACTCGCGCACGGCGCGCAGCGCGCTCGCCAAGGGAACCGGGTCATCGACATCCGGCGCGTCGTTACCGATCTGTTGCGTGACTTGCGCCAGGATCGAACCGCCGAGGCGCCGGCGTCCGGCCGAAAGATCGATCAGCAACAGGCGTGTCTCACCTTGGTCAAGCACGAGTTGTGGCGTCAATGAGCGCCGCACGTCGGTTACTGGCGCGGCCGCCGAAACAATCAGCGACACCGGCGCAATGACCTGCTTCTCGCCGGTGTCAACCGCAGGCGCCTGGCCAGCAGCGTCGCGCCAGCGGGTCGTCATCGAGAGGCTGTCCTTGCCCACCGGAATGCTGACGCCAAGGTCGCGGCACAGTTGCGCGGCGGCGCGCACCGCGTCATACAAACGCGCGTCTTCGCCCGGCACGCCGCACGCCGCCATCCAGTTGGCGGAAAGTTTCACGCGCTCGAGTTCGATATCGGCGGCGGCGATATTGGTCAATGCCTCGCCGATCGCAAGGCGTGCCGCCGCCGCGGCATCGATGATCGCCACCGGCGTGCGTTCGCCCATTGCCATCGCCTCGCCGGCATAGCCCTCGTAGTCGAGCAGCGTGACCGCGCAGTCGGCGACCGGCACCTGCCACGGTCCCACCATCGGATCGCGGCAGTTCAAGCCGCCCACAGTACGGTCGCCGATCGTGATCAGGAACCTTTTGCTGGCCACAGTCGGATGGCGCAGGACATCGCGCGCGATGGTCGCCAGGTCGAGGCCGACCGTGTCGATCGGCGGCAATACCGGCTCGACGCGGCGGACATCGCGCTGCATGCGCGGCGGGTTGCCGAACAACAGGCTGATCGGCACATCAACCGCAGTCGAATCGTCGGCACGCCCAACCACCAGACGGTGATCGGCGCGAATCGAACCGAGCACCGCAAACGGGCAGCGTTCGCGCTCGCAGATCGCGGCAAAGCCGGCGAGCGATTCGGGCGCGATCGCAAGCACGTAGCGCTCCTGCGCTTCGTTGCACCAGATTTCCAGCGGACTCATACCGGACTCTTCGACCGGCACCCGCGCCAAATCAATCGCTGCACCCATCATTGCGTTGTTGGCCAGTTCCGGCAAAGCATTCGACAGGCCGCCCGCGCCGACATCGTGCAGCGAGAGAATCGGGTTGCTGGCGCCCAGCCCTGCACAACGATCGATGACTTCCTGCGCGCGCCGCTCGATCTCGGCATTGCCGCGCTGAACTGAATCGAAATCGAGCTGCTCGCTGTTGGCGCCGGCGCCCACGCTCGAGGCGGCGCCACCGCCGAGACCGATACGCATGCCCGGGCCGCCAAGCTGCAGCAACAAGCTGCCCGCCGGCAGTGGCAGTTTCGTCGTCTGCAGAGCGTCGATATTGCCGACCCCGCCGGCAATCATGATCGGCTTGTGATAGCCGAAGCGCTGGCCGCCGACGTTGGCCTCAAAGACGCGAAAATAGCCGAGCAGATTCGGCCGCCCGAATTCGTTGTTGAATGACGCGGCGCCGAGCGGTCCGTCGATCATGATCGACAATGCGTCGGCGATGCGCTCCGGAGATCCATAGTCGACTGATTCGCCGCGCTCGCCCGCCGCCACGGCCGCGGTCACATCGTGGTCGGATTCCCACTTGCGCCGCGCTCCCGGCAGGCGCAAGTGCGAGACCGAAAATCCGCACAGGCCCGCCTTGGGCCTGGCGCCGCGGCCGGTTGCTCCCTCATCTCGTATCTCGCCGCCGGCGCCGGTGGCGGCCCCGGGAAAAGGTGCGATCGCGGTCGGATGATTGTGCGTTTCGACCTTGAACACGATATGGGTCAGCGCCTCGCGCGTTCGATAGTCGATGCCGGGCGCGCCGCCGAGATGGTCGCTGCGTGGCTCGAAGCGGCGGGCGATGCGTCCTTCCAGCACCGCCGCATTGTCCTGATACGCCACCACCGTGCCGCGTGGCGCCGCGGCATGCGTCGACTTGATCAGCGCGAACAACGTGTCACTCTGCGCGGCGCCATCGATGGTCCAGCCGGCGTTGAAAATCTTGTGCCGGCAATGTTCGCTGTTGGCCTGCGCGAACATCATCAATTCAACATCGGTCGGGTCGCGCGCCAGCCCGCGATAGGCAGCGAGCAGGTAATCGATCTCATCGTTTGACAGCGCCAGACCGAGATCGCGATTCGCACGCTCGAGCGCGTGCCGGCCCTGAGCCAACGCGCCCGCCGTGACGGCAATCGATTGCATCGGCTTGCCGGGTAACCGGCGAAAGATCAGCGCGGCATCGGCGTCCGGCGCGAGCACGCTTTCGGTCATCCGGTCATGCAGCAGTGCGGCCACCCGTTGCACCGTCGCGTCTTCAACGCGCACCCCGGCGCGCAATCGCAAATCAAATCGCGTGCCGCGTTCGATCCGAACGACGTTTGTGAGTCCACAGTTGCGCGCGATGTCGGTCGCCTTGCTGGCCCACGGCGAGATCGTGCCCAGTCGCGGCACGATCAGCCAACTCAGTGCCTCCCCATGCCCGCGGCCGGGACGCAACCGGTGCGCTTTCGGGTGCGATGGGCCCTGCGCTTGCTCTTGGTTGGGCAGCGCAAACGCTTGGCCATAGCGCAGCAATGCGTCGAGGGTGGCGCGCTGCGACGAACCGAAACCGGCAAGCGCATGAATGAAATGCACATGCTGGGCGCTGATGGCGCTCGTATCAGCGACCACCGCCTGCAGGCGCACCAGCAGTCGCGCTGCACGAAATGGCGACAGCGCGCTCGGACCCGGGAGCGCGAAGAATTGATCGGCGGGAAGCATGCGGAGCAGGTTGGCACGCTCCGCAAGTACGATGCAATGCGAGGGCTCAGTGCGAAGCGAGCGACGAATTATAGCGAGGCAACGAGGGCAAACTCGGTGCCGACCGCGCGCGACTCTGTTGCCTGCGCGGCCAGTCGACCCGTGGACGCGATCCCGGTGCGCCGGTCGGATGCGGGGCCGGTGTCGTACTACCGGCGAGCGCTACAGATCGCCATCGAGCGAGTCGGCGGTCGCCATCGCCTTGAGCAACGCCTGATTGCACGCCGCCACCGGCAATGCCAATGCATCGGTGATCTTGGCGATGCCGATTGGATCGGAGCGTTCGATCGCCTCGATCAGCGCCAGATACGGCGCGTATTTGCCCTGTTTGTGCACGATCGCGTCGACGATGCCTTCGGACAACGAGATCAATTCGAACAGCTGATCGAACGGCGCGCCGGTGATGCGATCGAGCAGAGAAAACGCGCCGGTGATGAACAGCTCGTCGCGCAGTTCGGGCTGATTGTCCTCGGCGCCGATGAATTCCAGGAACAAGCCGCGGCGGATCGACGCATGCATCATTGGAAAGGTGTTGGAATCCTTCGACGCGGTGGCCATCAACAGCGACAGCCAGCGCATCATTTTCTTGTAGCCCAGCATCATCACCGCGTGCTGGAACGAGGTGATCTGCACCGGCAGGCCAAAGGCCGCGGAATTGACCAGACGCAGCAGCTTGAACGCCAGCGCCGGATCGCGCTTGAGGGTCGAGTCGATCTTGTTAAGTTCGGCGTCGTCGCGCACCAGCCGCAGCAGCTCGAGCACCACCGCCTGGCCGGGCTGCAACGGCCGCGCCTGGCGATGTTGCGCGTCATCGAGCGGCCAGCCGACGCTTGCGGTGGCACCCCGTTCGAATGCGGCGTCGACATCGGCCACGGTTTGCACGCCGGTGATGATGAACGGAATCCGGCGCGATACGTTGCTCGGCGCCGGGATCGGTCTGCCGTCCGCGGTCACGCGGCGGTCTTCGTTGATGTGAACCAGCGTGTATTCGAAGCACGACAGCAATGCCGGCGGCAACGGCGAATCGGGCCGGCCACGCAAGGCCAGGCGCTTGCCATCGCGGAACAAGCGCTGCGCCACATTCTGTGCTTCGGGATCACGCAGGCCGATCGCAGGAACTTCAAGAATCGCGTTGCGCGGTGCGTCCCAATCGCTGACGCTGGAATCGAATACGCCATCCAGGGGCGCCACCAGCACCGGCGCCGTGCCGGACGGCCACACGGTATTCAGGGAGGTCAGAATATCGCCCACATAATGGCGCTCCTGCGCGCGGCTCGAGAGCATCGTCAGGCGCGTGCCGATCGCCTTGCGCTTGCGGTCGATCAGAGGCGCGTAGCAAATTGACACCGTGCCCAGCGCGGAGCTCGTGCCAAGGTGAATATGTTCGGGCGCGTTCATCGGCGGTGCAGACTCATTCTTCAGCTCGCGTCATTATCAGAGCATTGCTGTCGCCCGAAGCACCGAATTGCCGCCCGGGTGCGGTGGACTTCGCCGCTTCGCGCCTTGCCGCGGCGTCGCTGTCAGCGTCGCTCTTTCTCTCTCTGTGTCGGCCCGCCCTGGCGGCCGCTCCGCCGGCATTGCTCAACTGTCCGTGCGCGCCTTGCCGTAACCGCCACCGCCCGGAGTCTCGACCACGAACTGGTCGCCCGGCTTCATCTCAACTGCACCCAGATGAGACAACGTCTCGATCGACCCATCAGCGCGTTCGACCCAGTTGCGTCCCGGCGCACCGTCGTCGCCTCCGGCCAGACCGAACGGCGCCACGCGTCGGCTGTTGGCAAGGATTGACGCACTCATCGCTTCCAGAAAGCGAACGCGCCGCCGTCCGCCGTTGCCGCCGCGCCAGCGCCCGCGGCCGCCGGAGTCGGCGCGAATCTCGTAACTTTCCATGCGCACGGGAAAGCGGAACTCGAGCACTTCCGGATCGGTCAGGCGCGAATTCGTCATATGCGTCTGGACCACGTCGGTGCCGTCGAAACCCGTGCTCGACAAAGTGCCGGCGGCGATGTCTGCGATGCCGGCGCCGGATCCGCCCGAGATCGTCTCGTAATACTGGTAGCGCGCATTGCCGAACGTGAAGTTGTTCATCGTTGCCTGCGCCGAGGCCAACACGCCGAGCGCGCCAAAGAGCGCGTTGGTGATGCAGGTCGACGTTTCGACATTGCCGGCAACCACCGAGCCGGGATAGCGAGGGCTCAGCATCGAGCCTTCGGGTATGACAATGTGCAGCGGCTTCAGGCAGCCGGAGTTCAGCGGAATCTCGTCATCCACCAGCGTGCGAAACACATACAGCACGGCGGCGACACAGATCGACGACGGCGCATTGAAATTGTTGTCGAGCTGCGGCGAGGTTCCGGAAAAATCGATCGTCGCCGATCGCGCCGCGTGATCGACCGCGATCCGGACCTGGATCCGCGCGTCATTGTCGAGCTCAAGAGTGAAGGCGCCGTCCTGCAACCGCGTGATCACGCGCCGCACCGACTCTTCGGCGTTGTCCTGTACGTGCCGCATGTACGCGCGCACGACCTGCAAGCCGAATTGATCGACCATTCGCAACAACTCGTCGCGCCCTTTTTCGTTGGCCGCGATCTGCGCTTTCATGTCAGCGACGTTTTGCGCCGCGTTGCGCGCGGGCCAGGCGCCACCGTTGAGCAGCGCCAGACACTCCGCTTCGCGAAAATGACCGGGGACGTCGACACCGCGCCCCTGGACCAGATGAAAGTTCGTAAACAGCACGCCTTCTTCGTCGACGGTCTTTGAAAACGGCGGCATCGAGCCGGGCGAGATGCCGCCAATATCGGCATGGTGGCCGCGCGAGCCGACGTAGAAAAGAATTGCCGCACCGCGACGATCGAACACCGGTGTGATCACCGTGACATCGGGCAGGTGCGTGCCGCCGTGATACGGATCGTTGACCACAAACGCATCGCCCGGCGTCATGCGGCCGGCGTTGGCCTGCATCACGGTCTTGATCGATTCGCTCATCGAGCCCAGATGCACCGGCATATGCGGCGCGTTGGCGATCAGGTTGCCGTGCGCGTCGAACAACGCGCACGAAAAATCGAGCCGCTCCTTGATGTTCACCGAATACGCCGTGTTCTGCAGGCGTAGGCCCATCTGCTCGGCGATTGACATAAACAGGTTGTTGAAGATCTCGAGCAGAACCGGATCGACCTGCGTGCCCGCGGCATGCTGTTGCGGTCGCGGCGCGATCCGTTTCAGTACCAGATGATCGAGCGGCGTGACCTGCGCCTGCCAGCCGGGTTCGACCACGGTGGTGGCATTGGCCTCGGCGATGATCGCCGGACC
>WNFL01063464.1_pt1 | contig 14576 bp, 13 predicted proteins | sample 5400361 | NCBI WGS metagenome assembly WNFL01 (sample SAMN13153351, study PRJNA577476) | soil metagenome | isolation source: 40 cm soil on Douglas fir-dominated hillslope | place: USA:California | collected 2013-09-17
GTACCGGAGCGAAAACGAACTCCGGGCTTCGAGGACGCGCGGCTTCCTAGCCCATCCGCATCCGGAGCCTTTGCCACGACTCCGGGATGGGAAACAGGTACCAAGGTGCGCGGCCATCATCCCGATCGCACCCCGGCCGAGGAAGCGCGCGTTGCCGGAAACTCGAGAAACCGCTCGCAGGGCTCCCCAAGGTGTCATGCGCGAGCAGCCGCCGCGTAAGCCGCCCTTGCCACCTCGGTACCGTAGGTTCGCTCCAGCCGTCGCACCGCGAAGTGCCCGCGGGCCATCGACTGGAAGTGGTCGATGAACACGAGGTTGATCGTCGCCCCGCCGACGGCGCCGATCAGCGGCAGGAGCTCGGCAGCGAGCTTCTCGCCCACCTGCACCGAGAAGCGCTGGGCGATGCGCGTGACGAGCTGCAGCAGGACCGGTGCGCCTTCCTTCGTGATGCCCTTCTGGGCCAGGTACGCGCTGGCCTCCGACAGCGCTCCCGCCAGCGCCGCCCGCACCGCGAAGTAGCCCGTTTCCGCCGCGTCGTCGCTTTTTCCCGGCCCGCCGAGCGCGAAGACCTGCAGGCAGGCGAGTCGCGCTTCGGGGCGCTGCAGGTCCTCGCCTTCGGCGCGCGCGACGCTGGCGATCGCCCGGAGCATGATCCCGGTCGTGATCGGCAGCTCGAGCGGCAGCGCGAGCAGGCCGAAGGCACCGCCGAGCGCGCCGGTACCCGCCACCGCGGCACCGTGCAGCCGGCGCGCCAGCTTGGGGAAGCGCGCGGGGCGCTCGTTCAGCGTCTTGAGCGCGAGCGCGAGGGCGCGCTCGAGCGCTGCGCGGCTGGCGTTCTGGACCTTCGCCTGCCAGCCCCGCGGCAAGCGCGCGAGTGCGCCTTCGATCGGCGCGCCGAGCAGGTTCGTCAGGCGTGCCGCGAGGCTCGGGTGCTCGAGCAGGCGCACGGCGGTCGCGAGCGCGGCACGGTCCTCTGCTGCGAGCGAGTCCATCGGCGCTCAGGGCCTGCGCACTTCGAGCAGCGACCACTTGGGATTGGAACAGACCGGCCGGCCGAGCTCGACCGGCACTTGGGCGGCCGCACGCGCAGGCAACACGACGTAGTCGAGGCCCCAATCGGCGACCAGCGGCGCCAGCAGTTGGGGCTGCGGATCGCGGTAGAACTGCGCGAGCCTGCGCTTGCGCTCCGCCATGCGCTCGGCGTACCCGGGGAACCAGATGGCGAAGGTGAAGTGCTCGTCCACCGCGCGCCTGCCGGCGACGCCGCTGATCGCATAGGGCGAAGGTATGGAGTCGAGCAGCGGCGAGTCGAAGGGCGCCATCACGCGGGCCGTGCGCGGCGTCTGCGTGCGCAGCCAGGTCAGGATCTCCCAGCTCTCGGTTGCGAACGGGAACGCCGTCCACTGGCGTTGCGCGAAACCATCCGTCTTCACGTACGCCCTGCCCAGGACGAGGCCCCAGGTCGTGATCCCCGCGAGCGCGAGGCCGAGGCGCAGCGCATGCCGGCCGCTGAGCCAGCGCTCGAGCGCCACGCGCACGCCGACGAGGCCGGCGAGCACCGAGATGACCGCCAGCCAGGGCAGGAACTGGAACGCGGTCTGGTGCGTGTTGACGAACCAGAACAAGGAGAGATAGACGAGCAGGACCGCCCAGCTGCTGGCGATCAGCAGGGCCAGAGACCTGCCTGTCGTGCTGCTCGGCCACCAGCGCCCGAGTGCGAGGCCCGCGCTCGCCGCGCCGACGAGCAGCACGCCCAGCCCGACCTCGATCCACTCCACGAAGTTGCCCAGCCAGCGGCCGTCGCGCAGGGTCGGCCCCGTGTAGCTGAACAAGCCGGCCCAGAATCGGCCCGGAGCCCACTCGGGCTGGAAGGCCAGGATCCCCGGACCGTGCGGCTGGAGGACGGTCAGGCCGAGCCCGGTCAGCGCGAGGATCCCCAGCCACCAGACCCACGCGCGCGGCCGGAGAACCAGCACCAGGCTGCACGCCGCGGACCAGGCGAGCAGGGCGAAGTAGACCTTGGCGAGCACCAACGTGGCGCCCAGCGCGAGTGCGATGCGCGCGAACCCCGGCTGTCCTCGGTGGAGCCACGCCCACACGCTCGCCAGGAAGCCCGCGGCCAACGCCGCTCCGTTCCCGAACGTGAACGAGACCCACAGCCGCTGCAGGCTCTCCCGCTCGGGAAGCACGCCGAGGCCCAGGAACCAGTAGGGCAACGCCGCCAGGAGCGCGACCGTCACCAGTGCCCAGGGCAGCGAGTCCAGCAGGGCCTTGGCGAGCAGGTAGAGCCCGATCAGGAGCGCGAAGCCCTGCAGCAGTGTCCGCTCGCAGTGGACGAAATCGAGGTGGTCGCCGCCGCAGAGCGACCACCACGCCCCGATCTGCACATCGGTCAGGAAGTGATACCGGGCTCCGAGCACTTCCGGCGTGAAGCAGCTCAGGACGTACTGGCACGGCTGCTGCCTCGCCCACTCGAGGGCCATCGCGCAATGCGCGAGGTTGTCCTCGGGCGGACAGAGCAGGACGCCCTGCGGGTCGGGTCGGAGGTAGACGACGTGATCGAGGCCGATCAGGGTCGCCGCCGCCAGGCACGCGAGCAGCACCAGCGCGGGAATGACGTCGGCGAGGAGGCTGGGCCGCGACTTCGACTGGATCCCCGCGAGCGCGAGGCCTCCGAGAGCGAGGATCGCCAGCACACCCCAGCCGACCTCGCGACCGCCGAGTCGATCCGCAACCACAACACCGTCGGAGCCGCCCCGTAGCCGAGCAGGATGTACCAGGCCCAGGCCGCGCTGCTCGGTCGCTCCCGGCGGCTCAGGATCCAGGCGAGCGAGCGCCCGATCAGGTAGTGGCCGAGCGTGAGCAGGCCGACGTTCAGCAGGATGCGCGCGGGGTGGAGCGGTGCGGCGCTGAGCGATTGGTAGCGAAGTCCGACGCAAGTCCAGAGCAGCAGGACGCTCAGAACGAGGGCCGCAATGCCGACCTGTCGCCGAGAGAGGAGCGGCCGCATGGGAACCGCATTCCGCCACGTGCGGGAAGGAATGCCAAGGGGCTCAGGTTGCAAGCCCGACTCGCCGGCAGGGATGAGTCGTGCGGATCCATGGGAACTGCGGCTAGAGCGCCGCGCCCCCCCGAATCCGCGACCGAGCGCCTGGATCTCCGCCCCACTTGTCACTAGCACGTCCGGAACGCACTTGCCGGCCTCGGATGGAGGGGCGGCCGCCACGAATCCGAGCCACCGATTCCAAACGTGCTAGCATGAAGAGACTTTCCCCACGACGGCGGACGCACGAAATGAAGCCCCACGAACTCGCTCGTACGCGCCTCGGCGTCTGTGTGGTCGCGCTGGCACTGCTCGCTTGCCATGACAACGATTCCGGATCGACGGCAGCGCCTTCCCTCGGGTGCGGTCCGGCCTGGCAGCCGACCTTTGCGGGCCAGGCTGGCGCGGCCTCCACGGTCCTTGCACTCGCGGTCTTCGACGACGGGAGTGGACCCGCGCTCTGCGCGGGCGGCGGTTTCGCGACCGTGGGCGGGGTCCTGGTCAACGGCATCGCGAAATGGAATGGCTCCGGCTGGTCCGCGCTGGGAACCGGCGTGACCGGCGGCGCGGTTCACACACTCCTGGGATTCGACGATGGCACCGGGCCCGCACTCTATGCCGGCGGCGACTACCAGACGATGGACGGGCAAGTCGCGCTCGGGCTCGCGAAGCTGATTGAAGCGGGTTGGGTTCCGTTGGGGACCACGGCAGGATTCGATTTCCGTGCGCTCGCGGGATTTGCCGACAGTGACGGACCGGCTCTGTATGCCGGCGGCTACTTTCCGGCGCTCGGAACTCGGAACGCACATCCGGAAGTGGCAAGCTTCGGTCTGGAGCACGCCGGGAGGCGGCACGGACGGCGAGGTCGACGCGCTGGCCGTGTTCGACGACGGAAGCGGAGCCGCGCTCTACGTCGGCGGCTACTTCACGCTCGCGGGCGGGGTCCCCGTGACCAACATCGCCCGTTGGGACGGCACTGCCTGGACCGCCGTCGGCAGCGGCATCGGCGGCGAGGTGGACGCGCTGTGTGCGTTCGACGACGGCAACGGGACTGCGCTCTACGCCGGCGGCAACTTCAGCCTGGCCGGAGGCGTCTCGGCGAACCGCATCGCGAAGTGGGACGGATCCGCCTGGTCCGCGCTGGGCAGCGGCCTGAGCGGTGGCGGGAGCACGCGGGTGGCCGCGCTGACGGTCTTCGACGACGGCATCGGCCCCGCGCTCTACGTGGCGGGGACGTTCACGTCCGCGGGCGGGGTCGCGGCGACCGGGATCGCGAAGTACGACGGATCAGGCTGGTCTGCGCTCGGCAGCGGCGTGAACGGCCCGGGCCACGCCCCCTACACGACGCTCTTCCGATCTCGTTCACTTCCGCCGGCGGGCTGGCCTCGAACTCCATCGCGCAGTGGGCCAATCCGATGGGCTGCGGAGAACCGGGCGTTCCGATCTGCGTGCCCCTGATCGGCGGCGTGCTGGACTGCCCCTGCGGGAACACGCCCACGGTCAGCGGTGTGGGTTGCGACAACAGCTCGGGCACGGGAGGCGCGTCACTCACCGCCACGGGCATCGCCAGGCTCAGCTACGACACGGTGGTCCTGTTCGCCGACAACGCGGTCTCAGCGACGCCGGGCATCGTGCTGCAGGGCAGCGACCTCTTGCCGACCGGAATCGTGTTCGGCCAGGGCGTGCGCTGCTTGTCGGGATCCTTGAAGCGCATGTACGTGAAGACGGCCGCGGGCGGGTCCTTCACGGCGCCCGAGCCTGCGGATCCGCGCCTCTCCGTGCGCTCGGCAGCGCTCGGCCACGTGATCACGGCGGGCACGCACCGCTACTACGGCGTCTACTACCGCGATCCCATCGTGCTGGGCAGCTGTCCGGGCTGGGCGCTGTGGAACATCACGCAGCAGCTCGACATCCTGTGGTCGCCCTGAGCGGGCCATTCGGGCACGGCCCGATCTCTACGGCGAGTACGATCGGACGCGCTCGACGCTCGGGTCCCTGACTCCGACGCCGAGGTGAGCGAGGCTGCAGTTCGGCAGGTACCAGCGCGTCTCATCCAGTCGGGCGACGCGCTCCAGGCTCTCCCCGCAGTAGGGGCAGCGGAACCTCACGCGCACGCTCTCCGCCTGCGGCCGCGCCAGCTCCTCCAGCGGGCTCAGTAGGGCGGGCTCGGATGGCTCGCGCTCCGTTCGTCGATCACCGCAGCTGCACCCCCCGTCCGGTGTCCCCTCGTGCGCCCCGCGCGTGGAGCCGCGCTCCACGAACGGATCGATTCCGACCGCCGCCGGCCGAATGGGGCTCCATTCCTCAGGAAAACCGCCGGGGTTGGACGGAGGCGGCCGGCAGTTACCGGGCCGACACAACACAGGTTCGGGAGACCCTGTAGGCTCGGGCTTCGCCCGGTCGGGTCTGGCTTCGCTCTCTCTCCCTCCCCATCCTCCCCAGAATCGACACACCATGAGACTTCCGATGAGACTCCCTCTTGTCGTCGCGTGCTTCGTCGCAGGCTCCACGTGGACGTTCGCCGCGGCGGACGTGCTCACGTCGTCGAACAACCCGAAGACCGCCCAGAAGCAGGGTTCTTCCAAGGCCCAGACCCAGAAGCTGAAGCGCGCGGGTCCGGGAACCAGCGCGAGTGCGAGCGTGCCGGCCGGCAGCACCGGGGGCGGCCAGCATCACGCGCTGCTCGCTCCGCCGCCGAACGACGACTGCTCGTCCCCTGTGGTGATCGCCGGGAGCGGCCCCTTCGTGTTCGACACGACGGGAGCCTCGACGAGCGTGCAGCAGAGTGCGGGCTGCCCCGACGCGACGCTCGACGTCTGGTACAGCTGGACGGCTCCCTCGAGCGGCACCGCCACCATGGAGACCTGCAGCGGAGTCGGAAGCCTGACCGACACGGTGCTCGCCGCCTACGCCGGAGGTGTGTGCCCGGCGTGGGGGACCGAGCTCGCGTGCAACGACGACTCCTGCCCCCCCAACCTGAGCCAGATCGCCTTCGCAGTCACGTCCGGGAGTACCTACATGCTCCAGGTCGGCGGCTACGCCGGCAGCTCCGGCAGCGGCTCGTTCACGATGAGCGTCACGTCGGCGATCCCCAACGACGACTGCGCGACGCCGACGGTGATCGCCGGAGCGGGGCCCTTCGCGTTCGACACGACGGGCGCCACGACCAGCGCGCAGCAGAGCGGGACCTGCGCCGCTTCGACGATCGACCTCTGGTACTCGTGGACCGCTCCCGCGAGCGGGGCGTGCACCATGTCGCTGTGCGCCGCGCCGGGCACCCTGAGCGACTCGGTGATCGCTGCCTATGCCGGCGGCGCATGCCCCGTCTCTGGTACCGAACTCGCGTGCAACGACGACAGCTGCGCCTATCTGAGCCAGATGACGTTCGCAGTCACGTCCGGGAACATCTACCTCCTGCAGGTCGGTGGCTGGAACGGCAATTCCGGCAGCGGCTCGTTCACCCTGAACGTCAGCGCGGGCCTGGCGAACGACGACTGCGCGACGCCGACCCTGATCGGTCTGGGCTCGTACCCCTACGACAACACGCTCGCCACGACCGGGGCGCAAGGCCAGAGCGAGGCGCTCTGCAACTGGTTCGGCGGAACCGGGATTCCGTTCGACACCTGGTACCAGTTCACCGCCCCGGCGAGCGGCTGCACGATCGTCGACAACTGCGGCAGCGCGCACGACTCGAAGATCGCGGTCTACGCCGGCGCGGGTTGTCCGGTCGCCGGGAGCGCGCTCGCCTGCAACGACGACGGATGTGGACGCGCCTCCGTCGCGGTCTTCACGGCCAGCGCGGGACAGATCTACACGGTCCAGCTCGGTTCGTACCCGGGGGGTGCGGCCGGCTTCGGCACGCTGAACGTGAGCCAGCCCGGGGCCGCTCCGGGGAACGACGACTGCTCGACCCCGACCGTGGTGGTCGGACTGGGCGCCTTCCCCTTCGACAACTCGGCCGCGACCAGTTCCTGCGACGGACAGACGGAAGCGATCTGCGCGTACTACAGCACGACTTCGATCGCCACGGACGTGTGGTTCCAGTGGACCGCGCCGAGCACGGGCTTCGCGGTCATGGACACCTGCGCTCTTTCGGCTATCGACAGCAAGATCGCTGCGTACCTCGGCGCCGGCTGCCCGACCCCGGGTTCCGCGCTGGCTTGCGCCGATGACTCGTGCCCGAGCTACTCCTCGACCATTATCTGGGCCGCGACGGCGGGCACGACCTACACGCTGCAGATCGGGACGTACCCCATCGCCCCCGTCCCCGGCACCGGGTTCTTCACGCTGGACGTCGTCCCGCCTCCCGGACCGTGCGATCCGCTGGATGACGGCACGACCGAGAACATCTGGAGTCTGGGCGGCAACTCGGACACCGTCTGGCTGAACCGGTTCGGCGACATCGGCACCACCACCACGATCAACTCGGTGGACATCATGTACGGTTCGGCGGCGTTCCCCGGGTCCAGCCCGGCCAACGGCACGCCGACGGACATCCTGGTCTACGCCGACGGCGTCTCGCAGGACGGCGATCCGACGGATGCCACGCTCCTGGCGCAGATTCCCTCCGCGGTCTCGAGCGTCGACACGGACACGTACGTGACCGTCGTGCTCCCGACACCGATCACGCTGACGGGCTACTTCTTCGCAGGCGGACACGAGATCTGCGCGGGCGGCCAGTGGGTGGCTCCGAACGACGAGGGCTCCCTCTGGGTCGGACGCTCCTGGGAGTTCGGCGACAACACCGGCGGTGTCGCGAACCTGGCCAATCCGGGGGCGAGCGCGTTCCCGCCAGCTGCGCTGAATGGCGCCTACTTCGGCGGCACGGGCGCCTTCTGCGTCCGCGTCAACTTCTCGTTCGGACCTGCGAGCTACACCTGCACCCCGGGCGACCCTGGCATCAACCTGTGCCCCGGTTGCAACAACAAGGGCGCGACCGGTGGTGCCTCGATCAGCGCCTCGGGCACGAACTCGCTGGCCGCTGCGAACCTGGTCTTCACGACCGCCGATGAGAATCCGACCGTCGGTTCGGTCCTGATCCAGGGCTCGGCGTTCAACGCGGGCATCAACTTCGGCCACGGCGTCCGATGCGCCGCCGGCGTGATCAAGCGGCTCTACCTCAAGATCTCGTCCCTCGGGAGCATCACGGCTCCAGGCGGCGGTGATCCGAGCATCCCCGCAAGGTGCGCCGCGCTGGGCGCGACGCTCAGCCCCGGCGATGTTCGCTACTACCAGGTGTACTACCGTGACACCACGGTGCTGCTCCCGGGTTGCCCGGTTCCTGCGAACCAGTTCAACGTGACGAACGCGGCCCAGGTCACATGGCAACCCTGAGCTGATGCGACTGGCTGGGCCGCATCCGCGCGAGCGGGTGCGACCCGCGGAACATCGTGGCCGGCGAACACTCGCCGGCCACGGTCCTTTGCGCCGCGCATCGGAGCCGCCGCCAGGAACGCTCAGGAACGCGGAGAATTTGGTACACCCGGCGGGATTCGAACCCACGACCTCTTGCTCCGGAGGCTGCGGGACGCGGGTCAAGGGGCTAGGTGGGGCAACGAGTTACGCGGGGCGCTGCGACGGTTTGCATCTGGGTTTGCATCGGCCTACCAGGAATGGGATGGCCAGCGGCACGGCGTTGGGGACTTCAACGCCATCGGCAGCACCACGCCCGATGAAACCCCGCAGCTTGTGCATCCCCAGCGGTCCGGAAGCAGCGGGCATTCTCCTCCCGTACGACCTTTCCCCAGAGGCAAGTGATTGCATGAAAGAACCCGGTGCGAACCGACGCGATGTACCACTCCATCAGCATTCCTCGCATCTCCGCGCCGGCGTCGTTCGCGCCGCTGGGTTGATCCTGCACAGCGAGCCGGGGCCGCCTCGGACGGAGGGCGCCCCGTGATCGGCTCTCGTGGAATTCCGCGAAGTATCAGTCCCAGGCTAGGGTCCGACTTCTGAAATCGGGCGCATGATCTAACTGCTTGACATAGAAGATCTTAGGTGCCAGGACTAACCGACTGGTGCTATGATGAGGCCGACCGGCGGATCACGAGCCCGATAGGGCAGCATGGTTTCGCCCGACACCCAGCTTGTACCTGCCAACCACGCTGCGTAAGACGATGCCGATGCGCCTTCCGGCCACCCGAACCCCGGAGTTCGACAAACCGCCTGTCGTCGAAACCGTTCTCGGGATCCAGTTCGAACCCATCCCTGACCTGGGAGCGGCGATGCTGGGTGCCTTTTGGGCAAGTCTTGGGAGTGGCTGGCCCAAGGCCGCGGAGGCGCCAGCGCTCGGGCAGACTATCGAGCCAACATCTGCTGAGGAGATCTGGGCGGGCAACAAGTTGGAGTTCCAGGTCGAGTCGGGCATGCCGATCAGGTTGCGAGGTATCAGCTCGAGTGGCGATCGCGGACTCCAGGTGGAGAATGGGTGGTTCGTCTTCAACTGGAAGCGGCCGGGGGATGAAGAACCATACCCGCGGTTTGAGACTCTCCTGCCCGAGTGCGATCGGCTTTACCGAGAATTTGGCTCCTTTGTGTCGAGACACCTAGGCAATCTCGTCCAACCCAATCTCTGGGAGGTCTCATATGTCAACGCCATCCCTAGGGGAACGGTTTGGAACAATGTTGGTGAATGGTCGGAGATTCTCCCGGGCCTGATTGGCGCCAAGCGGGAGACTGAGGCTGGACCAATCCAGACCATTCGCGCCAGATGGGTGTTTGATCTTGGAGAGCGACGTGGTCGGCTGCAAGTTCACCTCGACCATGCGCTCGCCTCAAGCCGGTCCGAGATAATGCTGCTCAAGCTCATCGCACGCGGCCCTGTTCCGGAGGCTCACCGGGCCGATCCTCGTCCCTGCCTAGAATTTGGGCGGGACAGGATTGTCCGGTCGTTCAAGGACATTACTTCATCGAAGGCCCACGAGTATTGGAGGCTTCGGCCATGACCCCGTCCGTTTCCTTCAGACCGCACATTACGCTCGGCGAAGTCTTGGGCGCTGAAAAGTCGAATGTGTTCTTCTTCCAGGGTAACTTAGATGCAATCGTGGAGGCGGAGTGGCGCGCGATCCTTACGCAGCTCAGGGTGTGGATGGAAAACCCTTCAGCCACCGAAGACGAAGGCACACGGCCACTCTCTCTCAAATCGCTGAGTCAGGCGGCCGTTCGGGCGGTTCAGCTGCGTGATGACTCTTGGGTTCCGCCAACCAGGCTTGTGCCAGATGGCGACGGCGGAGTCGCATTTGAATGGCGCGAGGGAACTTCTCTTAGACTCCTAACCATCGGGGTTAGTGGGCTAGAGGTCCTCCGAGAGTTCAGACAGGCACGCCTTGTCCTGAAGCGCGAACTCGGATCGCGCCAAGTGTCGCTGCCGGCGATCGCTTCGGGAAAGCAGGAGTTCCTGTGGGGCTCCCAGATGGCATTGTCACATTGATGCTGGCCCATGCCCGCGAGCCAGAGACGTGTCGAGGCGGACGAGCACGTCTTGCGGCGCGTGTTTCCGGAACACTGGGCGGGGGAAGAGACTTCAGCGCCTTCCCCCTATGGCTTCAAGCCCGCAGGTGATGATGCCGACGGACTGACTGTCTGGCTCGCAAGCAAGAAGTCGCCTGAGTCGTTGCACGGCCGCAAGCGCGAGAGGGAATTCTACGTAGCTAGCCTTCGAGTCGGCGATATCCGCGATCGCGGCTTGGAAGTCATCTTGACGGACGAGAGCGATGGCCACTGTGTGATCCCCCAGATCACGGCGGCGGAATATGCCTCGAGCGAAGACTCCACGCTGGAGTTCATGGTTGCCCTCTCCGAGTCGATCAGCGAGAGGTTGGGGCCGTTCAGGCTTGGCTCCGAACCATCCCCTGAATCGCCGCAGTTGCGCTCCTGAGGCTGAGGAGTGCGAATGCGCACCAGTGGCAATGCGATAGAGGTAGTCTGCCTAGCAAGGCTGAGCCTGGCTCAACTCCCGGGGGCAGGCTCAGGGCGGCTTGCGATCTAGCCAACATTTGGCGTAATGGTCTCACCATGCCCACCACCCCCGACATCCGCACCCTCGTCGATCAGTTCACCTCCGACATCGTCAAGATCACCCAACGCGCGTCGCTCGAAGACCTGCACGCGAGGCTGTCGAGCGTGCTGGGAGACACTGCGCCAGCACGGCGCGGGCCCGGTCGGCCCAGGGGATCCGGTAAGCGCGGCCGCCCCGGCAAGTTCACGCCCGAGCAGATGGAGAGGCACGGCGCATCTATCCTCGCGCTCCTCAAGAAGACGCCCGGCGCGCGGAGCGAACAGCTCTCGGCCGCGATGAAGATGGACGCGGCGACGCTGCGCATCCCGCTGAAGGCGCTGATTCAGGCGAAGAAGATCAAGGTGAAGGGGCAGAAGCGGGGGACGACGTACTTCGCGAGGTGATGTCAGTGGTTGCCCCTCCAACTGGCGGCGCGCAGCGCGCCCACCTTCATGTGGCTCGTGTGATGGTCGACATTTCTTCGGTGCGAAACCTCGAGCGCCGGCCGCAGGACGTGATCCTCATTCGCGCAGCCATCGACGAAGGTCTGGTCGTCATGGTCACCCCACGAGCGGTGTCAGGACAGCTTTGGAACGGGCATCGCAGGGGGTACGGACCGGGTACACCACCCTTCCCGTGCGAGTACGTAGGAAACACCGTGGGGCGCTGCGGCTTGGCTGCGGCAGGGGACTCAATCGGCCTCGGGAAGCTCTATGATACCCATCTTGGCGGATCCAGACTCCAAGCACGCATCGAGGATGCCCTCATCGTCGATGCCGTAGCCCATCATGCGGATGTCCTGGTCTCGGACGACAATACGCTCCGGCACCGCGCGGGCCCGCTGCTACCTCATGCGAGGGTGATGGATCTTCCGAGCTTCCTGGGCTGGGTTCGCGACTTGAGACAGTCCGCAGATCGCCAAGCGTGAGGACCGGCGTCGAGTATCCTGCGGCATCGCCTTCAAACGGTGGCTAGGGCACCACTGTGCACGAGCCTGGCGTGAACCGAACCGCACGGGCCCGGCTCGTGAAGTACGATCATCCTGGGAGCATGTGGTCCGGGCACGGACCCAATCGTCCGGGCCCGCTCTGTCTACCAGCCCGCTTCGTCCTCCGCGATGCGCACTGGGAACGACCGGTGCGCGATCACGATGTTGCCTTCCATCTTCACATTCGAGGCCCCACCGACTCGAAATGCCGCGCCTGAGGAGCCGATCTGCGAGCGGTAGTAGGACTCCGCTGCGGCGCAGAGATCATCGTGTCGCAGCCTGCGGGGCATGGATGCGGGCAGCGTAATCCCCGTGCACTCGAACGGTGCCCCGTCTGCGGGAGTTCCGTAAGGCTGGTTGAGTTCGACGGTTCCACCACGATGCGTGGCGCCAGCGTAGGTGACGCTGAACATCAACCGCGCGTTCATCCGGTCGGACGCACCGCCCGGGCTGTTCAGGATTTGCGTGCCTTGCACAACGGAGATGAAAGTGACTTCAGCAGTAGACTCCATTCGTCTCTCTTTCACTGTTGATTATCGCTGCCGGTGCAAGCCAGCGCACTCCCGTTGGGAATGGGCCGACAATCCTCGGCGAGAGTCTGGGCGAGCATGGGTGATCCATGGTAGCGCGGAGACATCGACCGCAGGACCGCCAAGTCGCCCGCACACAGGCGGCGCGAAGCGGGGTCTCGTTCCGGCTGCATCCCCCAAGCCCTGAGATGCCCTGGCGATGGGGTGCCTCTGCGCCTCCTGGGGGCTGCTGGTTTCGAGCTGAGCCTGGGCATTGCTCTCAACCGGGACGGTTGCAGGCCGACCCCGTACAATTCGACGTCGTGAGCGAGGGACCCATCGATCCCGGGGCGGAGCCGAAGGAAGTCGAGGTGAGCACCTACGTCGCCGGCGATGGCGAGCCCATCGCGCGCGCGCTCTTGATGGCGAAGGCCATCCACCAGCGCGGTGATGATCTGAGCCGTACAGGGAGCGACCTCGACGCCATGATCGCCATCCACCACGTCCACCTTGCCGTCGAAATGGCGCTGCGGGAGGTCGCATCGCGGCGTCGGATGCCATACCAGAAGCGAGACCCGACCTTTGATGACCTGCTGCAGTTCGTTGAAGCTAGCTTGAACGACTCGGGGCACATCACAGCCCTGCCCCACCTGCAGCGCAACTCCGTGCAGCATGCGGCGCAGCTTGTGCATCGGGACACTGTCAAGGAGCAGTGCATTATTACGCGGAGCTTCCTCCGCGAACTATACCGCCGCGCCTTCAATGTCGAGTACGACGAGGTATCCGAGCGCGATCTGGTAGCAGACGGCGGGCTTCGGGCCCTGCTACATCACGCACACACGCTCGCACGGATTGGATCGAGCGAGGCGCTCTCGATCTCACTTGCCGCGTTACGGTTCTGCCTGGAGAGCGCGCTCCAGAGTTGGCCAAGTCACCTACCCGCGCCCGAAGGACTCTCCCTTAATACATTAGACCGTGGCCACTACATGATGGATCGCATCCAAGTGCTCGAGGAGGAAACAACCCTGCTCGCGACCGGGGTCGATGTGCTCGAGTACCGGTGGCTTCTCCAGCACGCACCCGGTGTCCTACTGTCCGACGATGGGAGTATCACGGTCGACACAACGGGCATTGAGGTGGTCGACTTGGAGTCGGTGAGGAGAGCAGAGCGGTTCGTGATCGGATGCATAATGTCGTGGCAGCGGATGTCGCTCAATCCGCGCTACGTCGAAAAGAGCGCATCAAGTGTTCAGTTTGCTGGGATCGCAGAACACCTCGGCGCGCAAGTGGAGCTGGGAGTCAAGTCGGCACCTCCAGTGCCACAATAGAAACGTCGCGGCGCCAGGGGCGAGGAATCGCCATAAGGCGCCCCGACGGGTGAACTGCGGCTTGTGTGTCGCCTACCCAGGTGTCATGCCCAGGAATCAAGGCAACCTCTGACAGGGTTTCCGGATGGAGCACTCGAACCTCCCCGTGCCCACCGCTGCTTATGAGGGCGTTGCCAAGCGGGCTGAATGTCAGGCCAACAAGGCTAACGCTGCTTACCTGGCGTGATGCGATCATGCGTTTGTCCAGCGTATTCCAGACGGTAAGCATTCCACTCTTGTCGCCGTACGCGATTAGGGAACCCGTAGGGCTCCAGGCCACCGCGAGCCCGGGCAGATTCTGTGTTGGCGATGCGGTCGGATACTCGTCGATGCGCTTGCCGCCCATGTCCCACGTGAATAGTGATCCGCGGTCCGAGACGGCGGCGAGTTGGCGATCGCGAGGGGCCCAGGCCACGGCCCGAATGGTGCTGTCGGCTGCTTCATACGTCACCGGAGCGAGCGGAGGCCTATGCCACACTATTGGATTGATGTAGTTCTCGTCGACCAGTGCAAGGCAGCTGCCGTCAGGGGACCAGGAGGCTCGTCGGTAGTTGCGTATCTCCATTGATGTGAGCCCGTACATGCACCGAGTGTAAGGCGTGAGGAGTACGGCAAAGTGGCCCCGGCCGCAGCAAGCAATTTCGTCGCGTGCGGGGCACCATCGAAGCGCAGC